>WNGH01029177.1_pt1 | contig 10619 bp, 10 predicted proteins | sample 5400631 | NCBI WGS metagenome assembly WNGH01 (sample SAMN13153373, study PRJNA577476) | soil metagenome | isolation source: 115 cm soil or saprolite under Garry oak tree replicate 1 | place: USA:California | collected 2016-06-15 | reverse complement strand
ACCTCCAGCGGCGGGTTCGCGAGCGTCAGGATCTGCACGTAGCCGTCGTAACGGTCCATGATCCTGAGGCGCTGCTCGACGTCCACCAGCACCGGGATGCCGGACATCCGCTTCTGCAGCGCCATCCCTGGCCGCGCCACGCGGAGCATCCGGTCGAAGTACGGGCGCGGCAGGATATGAGGGAAAACGTCGATTTTCACGGGACGACGGAGGCTCCTTTCGGGGGCGCCGGAAGGATAGCAGAAACGGTAGAGTAGGGCGGTGACGTCGGGGCGGGTGCGCGGCGGCTTCAACCAGTACGGCTTCACGGTCGGCATCCTCATGCTCGACACCCGCTTCCCGCGCATCCCCGGTGATATGGGCAACGCGCAGACCTTCCCGTTCCCCGTGCGGTACCACCGCGTGCAGGGTGCCGATCCCGATCTCGTCGTGCGCCGCGGCGCGGAGGGGCTCCTCCCCGCGTTCGCGGATGGCGCCCGGCAGCTCGAGCGCGAGGGCGTTGGGGCGATCACGACGAACTGCGGCTTTCTCGTGAAGTTCCAGCGCGAGCTCGCCGGGGCGGTGAAGGTGCCGGTCTTCACCTCGAGTCTGCTCCTGGTTCCGCTCGTCCATCGGATGCTCCCGGCGGGGCGACGGGTGGGGGTGATGACCGTCAATGCGGGATCCCTGACCGCGGCACACCTGGCCGCCGCCGGGATCGGTCCGGAGATTGCCCTGGCCGTTGCCGGCATGGAGACGGAGAAGGAGTTCACGCGGGTGATGCTGGGCGACGAGCTGGAGCTCGACGTGGACGCGGCGCGCGAGGAGCACGTGCGCGTCGCGCGCCGGCTCGTCGCCGAGCACGCGGACGTCGGCGCGATCGTGCTCGAGTGCACGAACATGCCGCCGTACGCCCCCGACATCCAGCGGGAGACCGGCCGCCCCGTCTTCGACATCGTCTCGCTCGTGACGATGGTGCACGGTGCTCTCGCCGCCGCCATGCCGCCTCGTTCGAGCTGACGAGAGCGCGCGGCAGCGTTTCCCCTTGACAGAGTTTGCCGTGCGCATCGCCAGTACGTCTGCAGCGCGCCGCGAATAGCGGTCCAGCGAGCCCCAGAAGCCCGGCAATACGATCGGGATGCGCGCGTCCCGAAAAGTCTCGATCGCGTCGCGATCGTCCATCCTCGAGGCTCCACGGTAGGTCGAAAACGCGGGTGTAGAGTCCCACCAAGGAAAAGGGGACTCGGCATGCAAATCCGCACACCCGCTCTGGATCTGGATCAACTCGGCAACGAAATCGCCGAGCTCTCTGCGCACCTCGACGCCGCCACCGCGCGGCTCCTCGATCTGATCCGCGTATCTGGACTCCTCGGTCAAGAGGGGGGCGCGCAGTGGCGCGTGGTGAGCCAATCGAGTTCCAGACCTTTGATGGCCACGCGAATCATCGGCTTCGCCTCGCGCCGGTTGCAGCCAGTCAAGGGCGACTTCGTGACAGGGGCGGCCCTGGGGACCTGGCGCGAAGGTTGAGCCGCGCGGGCCGGACCAGTGAGACGGCGTTGCGGACACCGAATGCGACAGCCAGCTCAGACTGCACTCGTATCTCCGGCCTCTGGTGTGGAGCGCTCACGCTCCGGGCCATGATGGAAGTCGCGCGCGGGGAGCCAATCGTGACAGCGGCCTGAGCGGCCATCGGGCTTGCAGGCTTTCCCCTCGCGCCGGTCAGAGCCGGTGCGCCATCAGTGTCGTTTGCCGCGCAGCCTCGGGTGAGCTGGTCCGTCACGTGGTTCAGACAGCGGCTGCCGCGGTGAAGTCGTTCCCGCTCCGCCAGACTGCCCAGGCGATCCGCGCCAGCTTGTTGGCCAGGGCCACGGCCGCCTTGTTGTGGCCGCGCAGGCGCTCGACCTGCAACGCCCACGTGCGTAACCGGTCCGTCGCCGGTGCGGTCTTGGACTTCGCGTGATGCAGCACCGAGCGCGCCCCGTGGATGAACAGCATCCGGAGGTAGGTATCGCCCTGCTTGCTGATCGCGCCGAGGTGCCGGCGCTGTCCCGTGGAATGTTCGCGAGGTGTGAGGCCGAGGTAGCTGGCGAAGTGCCGCGCGGAGGGGAACCGCTGGACATCGCCCACCGCGGCGACCAGGGCCGTCGCCGTCAAGACGCCGATGCCGGGAATCGTGCGCAGCTGCCTGATGACCAGCGCCGGTTCGGCAGCCCTCGCCAGCTGGCGCTCGATGGCGCCGATACGTTCCTCGAGCTCGCCGATCTCGCGGATCACCTCGCCGAGCGCAACCCGGAGCAGGCCAGGCACACCGGCGTCGAGGTCTTCGAGCAGGGCGCGAACGTGCGGCACGACATGATGCGCGCCCGTCGGGATCACCACGCCGAACTCGCGAAGGATCCCGCGCAAGGTATTGAGGCGTGCGGTGCGCGTGGCGACCCACGTCGAGCGGAGCCGATGCAAGGCCGCCAGCGCTTGTTGCGTCTCCGACTTCACGGGCACAGGGCGAAGATCATCGTTCCGGAACGCCTCGAGCAGCCCTTTGGCATCCGTGCGATCCGTCTTGTTGCGCAGGACGTACGGGCGCGCGGCATGCGGCGGCACGAGCACGACGCGGTGCCCCTGGCTCTGCGCGTGCCGTGCCCAGTGGTGTGCCGAACCACACGCTTCCATGACGACGGTCCCGGCCGGCTGCTCGGCGAGAAACCGGCGGAACTGGGCACGCGATAACCGATGACGCTCTCGCACCAGGCCCGGCTGCTCCGACACAGCGACTTCAAACACCGACTTCGCCACGTCGACCGCGATCGTCGTAGTATTCATCTCGGCTCCTCCTTCCACAGGGGCCTGTGGACGCAAGGCGACTTTGGCACATCGATGCCGTTCAAGTCGCGGGAGGAGTCCATCCCATCAAGTTCGACGTGCGCGAGGGTTGGGGCAATGGCTTCCGCTCGTGCGCTGCCTGGCTCTCGTGGCGCGTGGGGCTCGCCCCGGGTGCGGCGCGCGAGAAGGTTCGCGTGGCACGCGCTCTCGGATCGCTGCCCTTGTTAGCCCAGGCGCTCGCCCGGGGGGAGCTCTCCTACTCCAAGGTCCGCGAGCTGACCCGCGTGGCCACACCGGAGACCGAAGAGCGGCTGCTGGCCGTGGGGCACGCCGGCACCGCCGAGCACGTCGAGCGCATCGTCCGCGGCTGGCGCCAGATGGACCAGAAGGCCGAAGCGCGGGAGACAACCAAGCGCCACGCGGGCCGCGCGCTGCAGGTGTATCAAGACGAAGACGGTATGGTCGTCGTCCGGGGTCGGCTCGAGCCGGAGGTCGGCGCCGTCCTCGTTCAGGCGCTCGCCGCGGCGCGCGAGGCGCTGTATCAGAAGGCGCACACTGAAAACGTTCCAGCTGGAACGTGCGGCGACGTCTCCGCGGACACGCCCGCCATGGCCCAGCCGACCATGCCCCAGCAGCAGGCGGACGCCCTGGTGCTCCTTGCCGAGACGGCCCTCCACCACGGGATCGATCCCGGCGCCCCGGCGGAGCGATACCAGGTCGTGGTCCATGTAGATGCCCCGGTGCTGGCGGACCCCGAGGCGCCCGGCCAGTCCGTCCTCGAGGACGGGGTACGCGTTCCAGCTGGAACGTCCCAGCGCCTGGCGTGCGATGCGACTCGGGTGATCATGCGGCACGACCCGGATGGCCGGGTCACGGAGGTCGGCGCTCGAACACGGACGATTCCGCCGGCGTTAAGACGAGCACTGCACCATCGAGACCGCGGCTGCCGCTTCCCGGGCTGCGGAGTGCGGTTCGGCCAGGGCCATCACATCCGCCATTGGGCGCATGGCGGCCCGACGACGCTCTCAAACCTCGCGCTGCTCTGTCGCCGGCACCACCGCGCGGTCCACGAGGAGGGCTATCAGGTGGATCGACAGCCCGACGGCGAGCTCAGCTTCCGCCGTCCGGACGGACAGCTCCTGCCGGAAGTTCCGTCCTCCCCCGACGTGGCTCGCGATCCCGTCGGCGTCCTCCGAGCGCGGCACGAGACGCAGGGCCTGAGAATTCAGGCACGGACGGGGATGTCCGGTTGGCTGGGCGAGGCCCTGGATGTGGGCTATGCAATCGACGTCATGCATCCGTTGGCCGCACAGATGGTTCGCGATTAACTAGAACAGGCACGCGCTGGCGAGGGCTCCCTAGAACATCCCGTTCTGGTTGGCGGCCTTCTCCGGGACGTCCTGGATCACGTCCCAGTGCTCCGCGATCTTGCCGTGCTCGAGCCGGAAGATGTCCACGATCGCGCGGCCACGCTGGCCCGGCTCGCGCACCGAGTGGACGTGCAGGATGACGTAGTCGCCCTCGGCGAACGCGCGCTTGATTTCGCTCCGCAGCGCGGGGAACTTCTCGCGCAGGAACGACAATAGATTCTTGAGCCCCTCGTGGCCGCTTTGTCGTAGAACTCGAGCACGGCCTTCTTGTTCGCCTCCTGCTGCTGTTGCGCGGCAGCCGGGTCGACCGGCGAGACCACGAGCAGCGGCAGCATCACGCCCACACTCACGGCGATCTTCAGCGTCATTGAACGCGTCCTTTCAAAGACGATAGGTTACGGCCGGCCCCAGAGGCGCCGCGTCGCGAGGTCGGCGCCCTCGCGCAGCGCCCTGAGCTTCGCCCACACGACGCTGTCGGCGACCATCTCGGAGCCGGCGAAGGTCCCGAAGCCGCAGTCCACCGAGGCGATCACGCGACTCCGGTCGCCGATCGCGTCCACCGCCTGGCAGATGCGGTCGGCCACGACCTCCGGGTGCTCGACGAAGTTCGTCGTCGAGTCGATCACGCCGGGCAGCAGCAGCATTCCGTCCGGCGGCGGATGGCGCTTGAGCACCTTGACCTCGTGCGCGTGGCGGGGGTTCGCCAGCTCGAGCGAGAGCGCGCCGACCCGGGCGCGATAGAGCGTCGGCAGGATCGCCTCCAGCGGCACGTCGTGAGTGTGCGGCCCGTCGTAGTTCCCCCAGCAGACGTGGAGCCGGATCCCCTCCGGAGGAATCTTTGCCACGGCGCGGTTGATCGCCTCGACGTGCGTCTCGATGATCGCGACGAAGCGGTCGAGCGGCTCATCCTGGAAGAGCCGGACCCGCTCCATCGCGAGGTCCGGGCAATCGAGCTGGAGCAGGAGGCCGCGCGCGTGGACCAGCTCGTACTCCTTCCGCATCTCGCGCGCGAGCGCCAGGACGTACCGCTCGTGCGAGTCGTAGAAGGCGTTGAGGTGGACGGTCGCGATGATGCCGGGCGAGGCCGCGGTCACGAAGCGCTCGGCGAACTTCGCCGGCTGCGCCTCCGCGTGACGCACGAATCGATCGCACTCGCGCGCGGCCTCGGCCAGGTCGCCGTACGCGACCTCGGCCACCGCCTGGGGGGCGTTGTTGATCCGCGCCGCCGACCGGCGACGCGCCGCGAGCATCTCGCCGTAGTCGGGAAACTCGGCGAGGTCGCGCGAGATCGGTCGCCGGCTCTCGCCGCCGAACCCGCGCATCCGCTGGTTGAGCCGCCGCGACCGCGGCGTCGATCTCTCCCTCGAGCGCGGCCGCGTCGACGGCTTCGCCTCGGTCCTGCCGGATCAGCAACTCACGCAGCGCCGGGTTGCGAGGCAGGCTGCCGACGTGGGTCGTCAGGATCCTGTCGTCGCTCCGTCTCACTTCGAGATCGTGACCAGGGTCACCGCATTGACCAGACTGTTGGCCAGCACGAAGTTGCCGTCCCGCGTGACCGAGGTGTTGCGCACGATGTTGCCCCCACCCGGGATGGCCCAGCTCTGGAACTTCTCGGTCTTCGGATCGAAGCGCACGACCGTATTGGGCGTCGAGCCGGACTCGCTGTACCAGATCACGTCGTTGATCGCCGAGATGCCGTAGGGCTCGGACTTGGGCCCGCTCGGAGACGGCCACTCGGTCACCTTGCCCGTTGCGGGATCGAGGCGCCCGAGATAACCGCGCGAGAAGTCGGCGTACCAGACGATGTCGTCGCTGGTGATCGCGAGGCGCCGTGGCCGCGACGCCGGATCCGGCAAGACGTACTCGCGAATTTCCAGCGTCTTCGGATCGACGCTTGCCACCTTGTTGGTGCCGAACTGGACGACGAACAGCGTTCCCCTGGAGCTGAACGCCATGCCATACGGGCGTGACTTCGGCGTCGGCGGGGTCAGCAGCTTGATCTCGCCTGTTTTCGGATCGAGCCGTCCGATGCGGTTCGAATTCTGTACCGTGAACCAGAGGATTCCGCTCCGATCGAACAACAGCGTGTGCGGGTCCTTCGCGTCAGGGTCCGGCATCTTGTACTCGGTGACCGCACCTGTCCTCGGGTCGAGCTTGCCGATCAACGCCCCGGTGTTTCCCGTGTACCAGATGTTGCCCGCCTTGTCCTCGTCCAGACCGTGCGGCCCTGAGTGAGGCGTCTTGAGGGGATACTCCTTGATCTTGCCGGTCTTCGGATCGACCCGGCCGAGCACGTTGTTCATCTGGCCCGTGTACCAGAGAGATCCGTCTGAAGCCGCCAGCGGATCGTGCGGCCTCGACCCGGGCGTGGGCACCTGCCACTCCTTGATCGAGACCGTCGCGGGCCCCGGGACGACCACGCCCGCCGGTTTCGCCTTTTCCGGGAAGTTCTTGATCAAGTACTCCGTGATCGTGGCCACCTGATCCGCGGGCACGTTGACCCCATGATTGGCCATCATCCGCATGACGGTGCGCCAGCCCTCGGCCGTGTATCCCGCGCCGAGGCGGGCGTAGAACGGGTGGCAGCTATTGCAATGGGCCGCGACCATTTCTCTACCCTTGCCCTCGGGCAACTCCTGGCTCCAGGCGGGAAGCGCCCCGCAGAGCAGCGCGGCCGTCATCAAGGACAGCAGAGGACGCATGCGGTCACTCCTTGTAGTCGAGGCCGGCGGCGGCGAACTTCGCCTTGAACGCCGGGCGCGCGATGAATGCCAGGAACGTCCGTGCCGCGTCCGTCGAGGCGCTCTTCGCCGCGAGCGCGCCCGAGTAGACGGTGATCTTCTGGAGGTCCTTCGGCAGCGGGCCGACGAGCGTGACGCCCTTGACCGGCAGGATCTCGCTGATCTGGTGCACGCAGATCTCCGCCTGGCCGTTGACGAGCGCTTCGGCCGCGTACCCGCCCTTCCACAGGAGGGTCTTGTCCTTCACCGCGTCGGCGATGCCGAGGCGCTGGAGCACAGCAGCGAAGTGGATGCCGCTCGTGGCCCCGATCGCGGGATCGTTGTAGACGATCGAGCGCGCGGCCAGCAGCGTCCGCTTGAAAGCCTCGGTGCTCGAGATGTCGGGCAGCGGCGCGCCCTGTTTCACGGCGACGCCGACCCCGACCCGCGCGAGGTCCACCCGGGTGCCTGCGACGGCGATGGACTGCCTGATCATGTCGTCGATCGCGACGTCGGACATGATGAGAACGTCGGCCGCCTCCGCCGCCGCCCGCTTGCGCAAGACCCCCACCGTGTCGAAGGAGAGCTTCACCGTGTGCCCCGTCTCCTGCTGGAAGAGCTCGACCAGCTCCGGCACCACCGGCTTCACGGCGCCGGCGCTCAGCACGGTGAGCTGCGCCGCCTCGGCGAAGCTCGCGAATACCAGCACCGTCGCGCACCCGGCCAGGAGGGTCCTCATGGGCGTAGACCCTATGCCTGTTCGGCGTCGTCCGCCAGCGGCACGCACGCGGCGGGCGCGATCCCGAGACCGACGGCCTCGCCGGGGCGCAGGCGCGGCGACGCCGGCGCCGCCACGCGCAGGACGAGGTCGGCCCCCGCCACCTCGACCTCGTAGTCCACGCCGTCGCCCAGAAACGCGGCGCGCCGCACGCTCCCCCGCAGGACGTTCGCGTCTGCGGCGCCCGCGCCCGGGCCCGCCGGCGCCCGCAGCGCGATCTCGTGGGGGCGGATCGAGACCGCCACACGCGCGCCCACCTCGAGCCCGGCGGCGTCCACGCGGAGTCGCACGTCGCCGCGCGCGACCGTGTCGGGCGCGACGGCGACGCCCTCCACCACGTTCGTCTTGCCGATGAACTCGGCGACGAAGCGCGTGCGGGGGCGGCTCCACAGCTCGTCGGCCGTCCCCGCCTGGACGACGCGCCCGCGCTCGAGCACCGCGATGCGGTCCGAGATCACCATCGCCTCGGCCTGGTCGTGGGTGACGTAGAGCGTCGTGATGGCGAACGCCTCGTGCAGTCGCCTGATCTCGAAGCGCATCTCCTCGCGGAGGTTCGCGTCGAGATTCGAGAGCGGCTCGTCGAGCAGGAGAATCTCCGGTTCGACGACGAGCGCGCGCGCGACGGCGACGCGCTGCTGCTGGCCGCCCGAGAGCTCCCCCGGGTAGCGCGTCTCGAAGCCGGCGAGCTGGACGATGCGGAGGATCTCGCGGACGCGCCGCTCCCGGTCGGCGCGGCCGACGTCGCGCTTGAAGCGGAGGCCGTAGCCGACGTTCTGGGCGACGGTCATGTGGGGCCAGAGCGCGTAAGACTGGAAGATCATCGCCATCCGCCGCCGCTCGGGGGGCACGACGGCCGCCGGCGACGAGAGGCATCGGTCGCCGACCCAGATCTCGCCGGCCTCGGGCGTGAGGAAGCCCGCGACGAGCCGGAGGGTCGTCGTCTTGCCGCACCCCGACGGCCCGAGCAACGCCACCAGCTCGCCGTCCTTGACGTCGAGCGAGAGGCGGTCCACGGCGGCGACGTCGCCGTAGCGCCGCGTCAGCCCCCGGAGCCCTACGCCCGGCATGACTCGCCGTCGCGGCCCGGTGTCATTCGCGCGCGCCGAGGAAGTCGCGGCCCGCCACCGCCTGCACGACGGCGACCGTCGCGAACGTCAGCGCGAGCATGGCGAGACCGAGCACGGCGATGGCGCCGAACTGGCCCTCCTCCTTGAGGTCGAAGATCACGACCGACATGACCTTCGTCGCCGGCGTGAAGAGGATGATCGACGCCGACAGCTCGCGGATCACGCCGATGAAGATGAAGCACCAGGCCGCGATCACACCGCTCCGGGCGAGCGGCGCCGTGATGTCACGGAGGACGCGCAGCCGCCCGCTCCCGAGGATCCGCCCGGCGTCCTCGAGGTCCGTCGGGATGGCCCGGAACGTCACCTCCGACTGGGCAAAGCCGACGGGCATCTCCTTGGTGAGGTAGGCGACGAAGAGGATCCAGAGCGTGCCGTAGAGCACGAGCGGCGGTCGCGTGTACGCGATGAAGAGCGCGACCGCGAGCACGACCCCCGGGATGACGACGGGCGCCAGCGCGAGGAACGCGATGATCTGGGATCCCCGGATGAGCCGGCGGCTGGCGACGTAGGAGAGGAGCGCGACGAGGAGCGTGCCCACGCACGCCGTCATCACGCCGAGCTCGAGCGTGTTCACGATCGCCGCCTGCGTCGAGCTGTACTCGAAGAAGGTGAAGGTGAAATTCGCCAGCGTGAGATTGCTCCAGGTCAGGGGCTGCGCCCACGCGCGCGACAGCGCGGCCTTCGCGAGCACGCCGTACGGCAGGAAGATCGCGCAGGCCATGACGACGAGCACGCCGCCCAGCGCGGGCCAGCGCCACGGCCCGAGCGGGATCGTCCGCCGCCGTCCGCCCTTGCCGCCGATCGCCGCGTAGCCGCGCCGGCCGAGCACGTGCTTCTGGACGAGGAGCAGGAGCGCGGTCGCGAGCAGGAGCGGTATCGAGAAGGCCGCCGCCATCTCGGTCTTCGGCGGGAAGTGGAAGAAGGTCCAGATCTGCGTCGTGATCGTGTGGAAGCCGGCGGGGAGCGCGAGGATGGCCGGCGAGCCGAAGAGGGCGAGCGCCTGGAGCACCGACAGGATGAAGCCGCTCGCGAGCGCGGGCAGGACGAGCGGCAGCGTGACCGTGAGCGCGACGCGCAGGCGCCCCGCGCCGAGGATCGACGCGGCCTCCTCGAGGTCGGAGGCGATCAGCGCGAGCGTGTTGGCGATCATGATGTAGACGTACGGAAACGTGTAGATCGTGACGACGAAGACGAGCCCGGGCATCGTGAAGATATCTACGAGGTGCGACTCGGCGCCGGTCAGCGACCGCCAGAGCGCGTTCAGAAGCCCGGCGTTCGGGCCCGCGAGCATGACCCAGGCGAACGGGCCGAGGACCGGCGGGGTGACGAACGACGCCAGTACGAGGGCGCGGATCAGCCCCTTCTGCGGCACGTCGGTCCGCGCGGTGAGCCACGCGAGCGGCGCGCCGACGGCGACCGACGCGAGGCCGACCCAGAAGGCGAGCACGAGCGTGTTCCAGAGCGCCTTTTGCAAGGCGGGATCGGCGAAGACGGCGCGGTAGTGGGAGAACGAGGCCCCGCCCCCGGCGTCGACGGAGAGCCAGGCGAGCCAGCCGAGCGGCAGCGCCATGAGGGCCACCAGAATCAGCGCCGCCGGGATCCAGACGAACAGCGCACGGTCCACGCGCAGTCATTAAATCCGGTCGGCGGACGGCGTCAAGTGCCTTTCGTCAGAAGCCCGGTTGCCGTCAGGAGCCCGGTCGCTCCGCGACACGGGACGTGGCGGCGCTCGTGCGCATCCGCCGGAGCAGTTCCTCGAAGGAAGACGTCTCGATGACCTTGTCGAACTGGCTGCGGTAGTTCGCGGTCATGCTCACGCCCTCGA
>WNGH01036615.1_pt1 | contig 10620 bp, 11 predicted proteins | sample 5400631 | NCBI WGS metagenome assembly WNGH01 (sample SAMN13153373, study PRJNA577476) | soil metagenome | isolation source: 115 cm soil or saprolite under Garry oak tree replicate 1 | place: USA:California | collected 2016-06-15 | reverse complement strand
CGAGATGGGCTTCATGCACGCCGGGCACAGCCTGCACGCGCGCCAGATCCTCGGCCCGCGGCTTCGGCAGGAGGCGGATCTCTGTGGCGCGCCCGTAGAGCTCGGCGCGGAGCTCGTCCGGCTGGGCGATGCGGATGACGCGATGCCGGAAGAACGCGATGCGGTCGCAGAGCCGATCCGCCTCGTCAAGGTTGTGCGTGCACAGGAACACGGTCCGTCCCTCGCCGCGTAGCGCGACGATGAACTCGCGCACTGTCTTCGCGGCGTCGGGGTCGAGTCCGGTGGTCGGTTCGTCCAGGAAGAGGACACGCGGCTCGTGCAGCGCGGCGCGCGCGATCGCCATCTTCTGCTTCATGCCGCGGGAGAACGTCACCACGGCTTCGGTCCGCCGCTCCCACAGGCCCATCATCCGGAGGTAACGCTCGGCCTGTGCCTTCGCCACAGAGGGCGGAAGCCCGTACAGGGTGGCGTAAAAGACGAGGTTGTCCCAGGCCGACTGCCGCTCGTAGAGGCCAGGCTGCTCGGTGAGGATCCCGACCGCCGCGCGGATCTTGGCGTCCTGGCGGCCGAGCCGGAATCCGGCGATCTCGGCGGTCCCCGAGCTCGGCGCGATGAGCGCGCAGAGGAGGCGCAGGGTCGTCGTTTTGCCCGCGCCATTGGGTCCGAGGAAGCCGAAGACCTCGCCCTCGTGCACGTCGAGATCGATGCCGTCCACCGCGGTGAGGTCGCCGAATCGCTTGGTCAGCTTCTCGGTGCGGATGACGGTCTTCATCGGATTCGGAGTCTATTTCTAGAATTCACCGATGACCGCGTCTGACGCGGAGCGAAAGCTCCGCGAGCTCTCATTTCTTCACGAGGTCGCGCAGCTCGCGTCGTCCGCGCGCGACTGGGACGAGATGCTTCGCGTGGTTATCGGCCGAACCACCGACGCGATGGGCGCCGAAGTGTCATCTCTGTATCTCCTCGAGCGCTCCGATGGTCTGCTGCGTCTCGTCGCGACGAACGGGCTCAATCGCGGCGGAATCGGGCGCGCGACGCTGCGCGTCGGCGAAGGGATCGTCGGCTGGGTCGCGAATGCCCGCGTGCCGCTGGCCACGCGCGACGTGCGCAGCGAGCCGCGCTGGAAGTGGGTGCCCGAGGTCGACGAAAAGCGTTTCACGTCGATGCTGTCGGTCCCCGTGGTCGCGCGCGACGAGGTCATCGGCGTGATGAACGTGCAGACGGTGCAGCCGCGGGAGTTCGGCCGCGAGGAGATCGACTTCCTGCAGACGATCGCGAACCAGGTCGCCGGGATCATCGAGAAGGGCCGGTTGCAGCGCGAGTCGGACCGAAAGCTGCGCGAGGTGTCGGCGCTCTTCGAGGTCTCGAACGTCCTCACGTCGACCCTGGATCTCGATGAGGTGCTGTCGCTGATCGTCGACCGCCTCGTCCGCGTATACCCGGGCGCGTCCGGCGCGATCGTGCTGCGCGAGGAGGGCGAGGTGGTCCGCGAGCGTGCGCGTGCGGGCGAACTCGGCAAGACCGCGAGCGCAGCCGCGCAGCGCGCGCTCGACGAGCGCCGGCCGATCGTCGCGTTCGACCACATCGCGGTCCCGCTCATCGCGAACGACCGCCTTCTCGGCGCCGTGGTGCTTCAAGTTCCCGACTACAAGGAGTTCCTCGAGGAGGAGGTTCGTTTCGTCGGCGCGCTCGCGAACCAGGCGGCGCTCGCGATCGACAAAGCGTCCCTCTACGCGCTCGAGCGCCAGACCACCGAGAGGCTCCGCGATCTCGAGCGCGCGCGCGCCGACTTCGTCGCCGTCGTGACGCACGACCTGCGCACGCCGCTTTCGGTGATCCGCGGCCACCTCGAGATGCTCGCGGAGAAGAACGGCAGATCGAAGCGGCCGATCTCCGAGGCGACTTCGCAGGTGCTGCGACTCGACGAGCTCGTCGACCGGATCCTCGCGGGGGTCCGCACCGATCGACCGGAGCTATCCCTCCGGCGAACGCGCTTCGATCTGCGCGCGACCGTTACCGCTGCGCTGAAGGAGGTCGCTCCGATGGCGCGCAGGCACAAGCTCACCGGTCCGCGCGGCGGGCAGCCGGTCTTCGTCCGTGGCGATCGGCGGCGCACCGCCGAGGTCGTCGCGGGGCTCGTGCACAACGCGACCAAGTACACGCCGGAGGGCACGCGCATCGCCGTGAAGATCGAGCGGGGCGACGATCGCGCGACCGTGCGCGTCCAGGACCAGGGTCGCGGCGTCCCGCCCAACGAGCGTTCGCGGATCTTCGAGCCCTACGCGCGCGGCGCGGGCAACGACGAGGTGCCGGGCTCGGGCATCGGTCTGTTCGCATCGCGGCGGGTCGTCGAGGGTCAGGGTGGCGACATCTGGGTCGAGGAGGCGCCGGAGGGCGGCGCAGTCTTTGCGTTCACCGTGCCGCTCGCGCGCGCGACCGCCGACGCGGCCTCACGTTGAGCAGCGTCCTCGTCGTCGACGACGAGCGCGCGCTCGTCGGGATGGTCGCGTCGCTGCTCGGCGAGGACGGCTACGAGGTCGTCACCGCGTACGACGGCGAAACAGCGCTGCGCCGGCACGCCGAAGAGTCGCCGGACCTGGTGATCCTCGACCGCAAGCTGCCGCGGCTCTCCGGCGACGAGGTCTGCAAGCGGATCCGCGCGATCTCGTCGACTCCGATCCTCATGCTCACCGGCGAGCGCGGCGCGGACGAGCGGGCGAAGCTGCTCGATCTCGGCGCGGACGACTATCTCGAAAAGCCGTTCAGCCCGAAAGAGCTCCGCTCTCGCGTGCGTGCGCTGCTCCGCCGCGCCGCGCCGGCGAACGCCGCGCGGGCCGCGACATCGATCGGTCGCCTGCGTGTGGATCCGAAGACACACGTCGCGAGCGTCGACGGGGATGCCCTCGATCTGACCCCCACGGAATTCCGTCTTCTTGCCGCGCTCGTCGCGCGCCCCGGCGAGGTGCTCGAGCGCCGCGCGCTGCTGCGCGCGGGATGGCCCGAGGAACGCGACCCTGATCCCGAGTGGTTGAAGGCGCATCTCGCGCGACTTCGCTCGAAGCTCGATTCCGCGGGTGCGCCGACGCTCGCGAACGTGCGAGGGGTTGGATATCGCCTCGGGTAACGCGAAGCGAGTTCGAGGCCGTGCTCCAGTGCCGTCGCCGCGACGAGGGCATCTGGCATGCGGACCTCCGATGCGCGCCGGAGGCGACCTGCGCGCTCGGCGATCATGGCGTCGACCGCGATTTCTGTATGGAGCGCGAGCAGAGCACGTACGGCGGGCTCGTCCTTTTCGTCCCCTGCGAACAGCTCAGCGCGCGTGATCACGGAGTAGTAACCAGAGAAATCGGGCAGTCTGCGTGCTCCCCGCAGGTGATCGACGAAGACGTCGGTATCGAAGAGGACGTTACGTGCGCCTGCGCTGACCACGCTCTCCCCACTCGTTGCGGGACGGAACGCTCAAGCGCGGATCGACGCCAAACGTGTCGTCCAAGATCTTCCGGGCCTCTGCAGGCGTTTCCTTGCCTAAGTACGCGTCGATCGCATCCCGAACGACCGCGGCCAGCGACTTGCGTTCGCGCTTGCGGCGGGAGTCGAGCTTCGTGCGCTGTTCCGCGGTAAGGTAGATCTGAGTGCGAGTGGCTGACATATACAGCGCAGTATACAGCAGACTGCCTCCCGGCCAGCTGCTCCGTCGCTTGGCCCTCCGCAGCCGCTAGGCATCCCGCCGACCGAGCATGAAGAGCGTGAGCACGACGAGCCCTGCCGTCAGAGCGAGGTAGAGGCCGGACTCGGTGAACTGGAATCGCCAGTAGCGATCAGCGGGCTGATAGAGCAGGCGCGGATAGACGTCGTGCTCATTCAAGTAGGCGATGTTGTCGCAACTGGTCGGCTGACCGGCCCTTGGCCGTCCACAGCGTCGTAGCCCACCTGCCAGGCATCGGTCGGCACTGGCGACACGACAGGCGACGGGAATGTCCCTGTAAAGACGACGGCGTCTGTAGGACGGCGATCGGCGGCCGCACAAGAAACCGCACAGCCCGCAAGTCCGGCGGTCCGCGCGAGCAACTGCTTGGCGGGCAGGCGACTTTCACGCGACGCCGCGCCCTGACTGTCTCGGCCAGGTCTCAGCAAGTCACGCGACCGCTCCTGCCGTCGACACCATGACCGATCCGGGCCGAAAGCGCATGCTCGTGCGGGCGGCAGCGGGAGCGAGACAGGCGTCTCGTGTTCTCAGCGCCAACTTCAAGGAGGAATTCATGGAGCAAACCAAGGAATTCACATTGACGCTGGACGACCGGCCGGGCACGCTCGCGAAGGCGACCGACGCGATCGCCAAAGCGGGCATCAACATCGAGGGCTACTGCGCCGTGCCGTCGAAGGATGGAAAAGGCACCTTCCGCGTCGTCACGTCGGATCCGGCGACCACACGCAAGGCACTCGAGACGGCCGGGTTCAAGGTCCAGGAAGAGCGTGACGTCGCGATCATCGATGCCGAGGACCGCCCCGGCTTCCTCGCACAAGTCCTTCGCCGGCTCGCCGACAACGAGCTGAACGTCGGGCCGACGTACTCGATCACGCAGAACCGCATCGCCATCAGCGCCGACAACTTCGCGAAGCTGCGCGAGTCCCTGCAGGAAGTGGCTTCGACCGCGCGACGTAAGTAGAGACCGACACTCCCGCTGCCGCCCATCGCTCTGAACTCTTAGCCCGTGGAGGCGGGTACCTCCGCGAGGGCATCGTCGCGAACTCGAAAGCGCCTGAAGTCAGCCGGCGGCACTCCTATTAATAGGAGCGCCCTCATCCCAGTACCGTCCGGAGCGCGCCGACCGATGCCGAAAGCAGCAGCAGCGCCGTGGTCGTGATGGCAGCGCCAATCACGAAGAGCGCATCATCCCAGGCGAGTCGGGCCTCGCGGTAGTACGTCCGTTCCGTCGCGGCCGCGAAGCCGCGCGCGTCCATCGCGATCGCGATCCGAGTGGCGCGCCGCGTCGCGTCGGAGAGCAGCGTCACGAGCTCGCCGACCGCCTCGCGACCGCGGCCGAGCAGGCCGCGGGGAGGCGCGCCGCGCACCCGTCGGGCGAGCCGCACCTGCGCGTACTCGGCGGTGAAAAACGGCAGGAAGCGATAGGCCGCGAGCAAGGGATAGCCGATGCGGAACGGCAGACGGGCGTGCCGGATCAGGCTAATGACGAGATCGGTCGGGTCGGTCGTCCACACGAACGCCAGCGAGAGGATCCCGATGGCGATACCGCGAATCGCGATCGCGAGGCCGAAGCGGAGGCCTGATTCGCTCGCGTGGAAGGGTCCGATCGTCCAGGTCGCCGGTCCTTGGGTCGCGGCGAACACGGCGTTGCTCCACACAAAGCCCGCGCCGAGCACGGTGAGCGGTACAAGCGCGCGCGCGATCGTCACCGGCCGTGCTCCGCCGGCGAGCGCGGCGGCGAGGGCAATCGCGAGGAACAGGGTCGGCGTGACCGGATCGACGATGAGGATCAGCAGGAGCGAGATCCCGAGGACCACCGCGAGCTTCACGGTCGGGTCGCGCCGGGCGAGGAAGGTCATGCCCGCACCGCCTCGCGCGCGGCGAGCGCGGTGCGCGCCGCGTCGAGTCCGGTCAGCGGCGGGACTCCGGGGTCGCGCTCTCGCGCACGCGCGAACGCATCCGCCGCCGGCGGACGTGCCAGACCGAAGCGCGCGAGATCGGAACGTTGGAAGAGCTCATCGGGTCGTCCCGCGAACCCGATCGCACCCTCGGCCATCGCGACGGCGCGGTCGGCGAGCTCGGCGACGAGCGAGAGATCGTGGGTGATGAGAACGACGGTCGTCCCGCGGTCGCGCTCCTCGCGCAGGATCGTGACGAGCTCGCGTGTGTTCCGCAGGTCCTGCCCGAACGTCGGCTCATCGAGGATCAGCACGCTCGGGCTCGTGACGAGGGCGCTCGCGACGGACAGGCGTCGCTTCTCGCCATGCGAGAGCGAGTGCGGATTCGCTCCCGCGAGACGCGCGAGGCCGAACCGCTCCAGGAGCGCATCCGGATCGCGCGCGATCCGTCGGCCGATCGTCGCCGCGTAGCGCACCTCATCGCGAACGGTCGTCGCGAGGAAGCCGCGTTCGGGGTACTGAAAGACATATGCGACGTCGCCGCTCACATCGACCGTGCCGCGAGATGGACGCAGGACTCCCGCGAGGAGCAGGCCAAGCGTGCTCTTCCCGGCGCCGTTGGCGCCGACGATCGCGGAGATCTCGCCCTCGTGCAGATCGAGCGACGCGCCGGTCACCGCGTCGCGGTCGTCCCCGCGGTAACGATGGACGAGGCCGCGTGCGGCGACGGTGATCGGTCCGAACGCGCGCTCCTCGCGCTGGACCGAAGCGCCGCGCGGCCATCGGTCGATGAGAAGGGCCGCGGCCTCGCCGACGTCGCGCGGCATCCGTTCCGCGCCCAGGAGCCGTGCGAGCTCTGCGAGCTCCGGCTGCCAGATCCCGAGTCGATCAAGCTCGCCGGCGCGGCGCATGAAGACCGCCTCGGGATCGCCCGCGAACGCGAGGCGGCCTTCTTCGCCGAGCACCGCAACGCGGTCGATGAATCGAAGGAGTGGGTCGAGGCGGTGCTCGACCACCAGGAGCGAACGCTCGCGGCGCATGGCGAGCGCGGCGAACGCGGTGACGACCTCGCGCGCGCCGATCGGGTCGAGATTCGCCGTCGGCTCGTCGAGCACAAGTGCTCGCGGGCGCATGGCGAGCAGCGAGGCGAGTGCGACGCGCTGCTTCGTACCGCCGGAGAGGGTGTCCAGACGTCGCGGCGTCGCGGGGCCAAGGCCGGTGGACGCGCGAGCCTCCGCGACGCGCTCGACCATCTCGTCGCGCGGGAGGCCGAGGTTCTCGAGCCCGAAGGCGATCTCGTCGTCGGTCTCGAGCATCACGAGCTGCGTCTCGGGATCCTGGAAGAGCACGCCGACGTCCCGCGTGAGCTCCGCGAGCTTCGCGCTACGCGTATCGCGGCCGCCGACCATCAGGGCGCCGCTCTCCCAGTGCGCGTCGAGCGCGTGTGGGATCAGGCCGTCGAGGCAGAGCGCGAGCGTGCTCTTCCCCGCGCCGCTCGGACCGAGCAGGAGCAGGCGCTCGCCCTCTTCCCATTCGAAGTCGAGATCGTGGAGCGCCGGTCGCTTCCGTCCGATGTGCCGGACGGTGAGCGACTGGGCGCGCGCGAACATGCTCAGACTTCCCGCACTCGCTCCCGGCCGAGCGCGAAGTAGTTGAGCGATCCGGTCGCCGCGACGAGGTCGCCGATGGCCTTCGCGGCGAGACCCGCGAGCGTGCCGGCGATGACGCGGGTGACGAAGAGCCCGAGCATCACCCCGGGGTCGAGGGCGAAGTAGCCGAGACGCAGCCAGTTCCACGGCAACGCGACGATTCCGGCCGCCGCACCGGCGACGGCCATCGTGCCCCAGCCCCAGCGGCGGTAACCGGTCGCCGCGAACGTGAGCTCAGGTCCCTGACGCCGGCAAGTATTGTCTCGATCCCGAGGTACGGGCCGAGCCATGCCCAGTAGATGGCGCCGAACACCACCGCGAGCACGGCGAGAAGCACGTAGTCCTGCGTGCGCCAGGTGCGCTCGTCGGTCGCCGGACGCGCGAGGATCGCGCCGATCGCCGCGACCGCGAAGCCCGCGATCGCGAGGTACACGCCGATGCCGATGCCCACGAAGTCACCGGCGCCAATCGCCTTCGCGATCGTTGCCTTCACCGCGTTGTCCGTCCGGATCGCGGCGGGCGCGAAATTGATGTCCGGCGTTCCGCCGAGAAGGCCGCTCGCAAGGAACAGGACCGCGAAGGCGAGACCGGTGATCGCCGCCGCCGCCGCCCAGAGACGGTAGCGGCCTTCGTTCGGATCGGCTGCGCGAACCCACGAGACGAGGATGAAGATCCCGGCGAGCGCGGCCGCGAGCGCGACCGCCCACAGCCCGAAGTCGAGCCCCTTGATGCCACCGCCCTTGACCGCGGCGAGCGCGGGGGAGAGCGTCGTCGCGAGATCCGCGCCGCTGAAGCTGCGCTGCACGTATGCGACCCAAGGCAGGAAGAACGCGACAAGCGCGACGAGAGCGCCGGCGAGCGCGACCGCGCGTGCGACGCTGAAGGAGCGATTCATGAGGACCGCCCGGTGGGCGAGTTCGCCGAGACGGTCGCGTGGGCGACGACGTGTCCCGCGTCCGCGCACGCGGCGTCGAACGAAGCGCGGATCGCGCCGATGACGTCGGTCAGCTCGCCGCGCAGTCCTGAGACGAAGTGCGCGCCCTTCGCGAAGACACCCGCCCGCTTCGTGCGGTCGATCTCGCGGTAGATGACGTCCATATAGCCATCGCTGCCCAGCGGGTAGAGCGACCACTGCGCGCTCACGGCCACGCCGCTCTGGGCTTTTCTTGCGGCGGCCTGAGCGGGCACGCGGATCTCGCCGGTCGATTCGCAGTATGTCTCTCCAGGACAGCCGTGCGAGAGGAGGACCGTCATGACCACGTGCTCGCCCGTTCGCGCGGCAGCGGCGAAGACTCGCGTGAGCTCGCCGAAGACGCGGTCGCGATCGCCGCCGATGAACGTGCTCACGTCGTCGGTCTCGACCTCCAAGCCGGCGTCGCGGAGACCCTTGATCGCGTCCAGGATGACCGCGACGTAGCGGTCGGTCATCGGGTACAGCGAGAAGCGCGCGCCGAAGAACGGCGGCGCCCCCGTCGCGGTGTCCTCGGATCGTGTTTGTGTCTCGGTCATGTCGCGCCTCCCTGTGGTGTTTCGAAAACGAGCAACGTTCCCTTGTCGAGCGAGACCTTTGCGGGCAGCGACGCGACCTCGTTGCTCAGACCACGCGCGCGGCCGAAGCGGAGCGTCTCGTTGCGCAGCGCGTAGCGCAGCCCCTCCGTGGTGACGCCGTCGGCGTTGCCGTTCACCGGCAGGAGGGTCACGAGGGCGCCGACCGGTCCGGCGAGCGAGAGCGATCCCTCTCCGCGAACGGGACGTATCCGAAGCGCCCCGCGGCGCGCTTCGAGCCGGACCCCGTCGTAGCCGGGATCGGCGAGGAGCAGGAGGTTCGCGGTCTCGTGATCGAGGCGCTCGCCGCCGAGCACGCCGAGCAGCACGATCTCGGTCGCGCCCGCGGCGATCGCCTGCGCGACCGCGAGCTCGAGATCAGAACATCACCGTGTGCGACGACGACGGCCCTCATGGGCAAAATAAAAGCGGCGCCTGAGCGCCGCTCGTAGGTGGTCGTCCGTCGCTTCGCTCCGTCCGACCGTCCTGCTGCGCCCAGCTTCGCCGGGACGCAGTAAGTATCTCCACGCGTCTCGACTCCCTACGCTGACATTACTCAGATCAGGTTCTGGGGTCTGCGGCTGTCCGCACTCTCAGCGCCCCCTTCGTCGGGCGCTCCCCCGTCGTATTCAGTTGTGTGCCTTTCAAGTGTATGCCGATTCCGGCGAAAACGAAGAGGGCCAAGCCCGTCGCCGAGCCTGGTCCTCAATCGACCGTAATGAGTGGGGTGGCTATGCCGCTTTGCGGTCCTCCGACTTGCGGGTCACCACGATCACGTCGCCGCGCGACGGCGCGACGAGCCATGCGACGACCAGGACCGCGAACGACGCGAATGCGAGGATCTCCATCTCCGCCTCCTTAAATCTGGTACGCGGCTTCGCGGTGCTGCGAGGCGTCGAGGCCGAGGACTTCCTCGTTCTCTGGGACGCGCAGTCCGACGAAGACATCGATGAGCTTCAAGATCACGAACGTCATGACCGCCGAGTAGACGATCGACGCGCCGACAGCGATCGCCTGGATGCCCAGCTGTCCCGGATTACCGGCGAGGAGGCCGTCCTTCGCGCCGCTGTTGATCGCGACGGTCGCGAAGATGCCTGTCGCGAGCGCGCCCCACGCACCGCCCACGCCGTGGACGCCGAAGACGTCGAGGGCGTCGTCAACGCGGAGACGCTTCGTGAGCTGGATCGCGGTGTAGCAGAAGATGCCGGCGCCGAGCCCGATGAGGATCGACGCCGAGACGTCGACGTAGCCGGACGCGGGCGTGATCGCGACGAGACCTGCGACCGCACCGGCCGCCGCACCGAGCACGCTTGGCGCGCCCTTGTGCAGCCACGAGACCGTCATCCAGGTCAGCGCGGCCATCGCCGCGGCAGTGTTCGTCACGACGAACGCGTTCGCCGCGAGACCGCCGGCCGTGATCGCGCTCCCCGCGTTGAAGCCGAACCAGCCGAACCAAAGCAGCGACGCGCCTAGGACGGTCATCGTCGCGTCGTGCGGCTCGAGCGCCTCGCGGCCGTATCCGACGCGCCGACCGAGGACGAGCGCGGCAACGAGCGCGGAGACGCCGCTCGTGATGTGCACGACGGTGCCGCCGGCGAAGTCGAGCGCGCCGAGCTGACCGAGCCATCCGCCGCCCCAGACCCAGTGCGCGATCGGGTCGTAGACGAACGTGGCCCAGAGCAGAGTGAAGATGACGAACGCCTTGAAGCGCTTGCGCTCGGCGAACGCGCCGGTGATGAGCGCCGGCGTGATCACCGCGAACATCATCTGGAAGACCATGAACGCCTGGTGCGGAACGGTCGCCGCATACGGACCCGGCTCC
>WNGH01018852.1_pt1 | contig 10620 bp, 9 predicted proteins | sample 5400631 | NCBI WGS metagenome assembly WNGH01 (sample SAMN13153373, study PRJNA577476) | soil metagenome | isolation source: 115 cm soil or saprolite under Garry oak tree replicate 1 | place: USA:California | collected 2016-06-15 | reverse complement strand
CAATCGCGCTGCCCACGCCGCGTCCCTGGAACTTCGGATCGATCTCGATCCTGCTCAGTATCGCCGCATCGGGCTGCCACTCGATGTCCAGGGCTCCGACGATCTGGCCGTCCATCATCACGGCCTGGGCTCGCCCGGCTCGCAGCCATTTACCGTGCTGCTCCCGGGCGAAGTCCTCGGTCCAGGGACCAAACGCCTGTGCCAGGTAATCGCCCATCGACTCGCGATGGATGCGGAACAAGACGCCGGCGTCGCCTGGCGCAGCAGGCCGCGGCTGATACACAGCCATGCCATTAACCTACGCCGCACCGTCAATGGCGACGCATGCGGCAAGCAGCCTGACGCCGGGCGAGAGCCGTCAGAGAGCGCACCGGCGCCCGCAGCCGCGATTGCATATACCAGCGGGCTCGCCCGGCGGGCGAATTACCGCGGCGCGCGCTCCTGCAGGGTCGTGATGTCTTCGCGTCCCGGCCCGGCGGCCACGCTCGCAACGGCCAGCTCGCCGGCGCCCTCGACTTCGCGCTGCTGACAAGCTCAGGATGGATGCCGCGAACAACCCGCCAGCACAACCGGCATCAAGGCATCGAGGAGCTGCAGTCATGAGCGAGCTGGACGTCATCGTCATCCACATCCGGGCTGAGCAGGCTGCCGAGTATGAGCGCCTGTTCGCCGAACGGGAACTGCCGCGCTGGCACGAGTACAAGGCACGAGGCGCCTTCATCAGCGCCCGGATCTCCCGTGCCGCGTTCGGCACGGACCAGCGCCAGGACATAGTCAAGTACGTCATCGCCGTCGAGCTCCCAAGTCACGCCGAGCACAGCCAGCACGACGCCGATCCCGGGTTCCAGGAATTCAACCGCCTCGCTGACGCGCTGCAGCCCGAGGACCCGCTGGTGTACGGCGGAGAGGTGCTGCACGCCGTCTGACCGGCACGCCAGACCCGCTGGGGACAGCCGCTGCCGCGGCATGCCCCGGGGACCTCCGGGCGCCTGCACGGAAAAAGCGACACCAGAAAGCCCGAACGCCGATCATGCCGGACGTCCGCCGTAGCCGCATATAGCGCGCAAGGCGAGGCATGATGCAGCCACCCAGTGGCCCGCGACGCTGGATTACACGCACCCGGCCAGCGACCTACGCCGACCTCCAGCAGACCAGGCACGCCGGACCGGTCCGAAAGCCGACCGCTGGCTACGTCGACCGACAGCGTGACTCTGAGTGACAAGTGAGGTCACAGGTAACGCGCGCAAACCCGCCGATAGGCGCGCCAGTCACCCTTTCGCGATCTTCGGTCCGGCCCGCGCCGAGCTGGCTGATCTGCACGCGGGCCACCCACCATCTGCCCTTTCGTTCCTGCGCTACTGCCGCCTGTCCTTATGGTGACCGGCGACCATGTCGCTGGAAGGAGCGAAACTTCCTTAAATTAGCCGGTGGAGAGAGCCAGGAGGGTCGCCCCGAGCAGTGTCAGGGCAAGCGCCGCGCCCCGGGCACGGCCTAGCGGTTGGTGCAAGAAGATAGCCGACAGCACCACGGTCACGACGACGGAGGCATTTGAGGCCGCGGAGGCAACGGAGACCGGCAGCCCGCGCAGGCCGAGGAAGTAGAACACCGACGCGGCCCCGATCATGACTCCCACGCCCAATACTCCGAGCGTGCGTTTGGTCATCGGCAGCCGTGGCCCCTTGACCGCCAGCGCGATGCCCGCGACCGCCGTCATGGCGATTCCCATCAGGGCGTTGAGCTGGGTTGCTGTCAGGCCCTTCAGCGCCGGCTTCTCCAGGAAGGCGCCAACCCCGATCATGACAACGTAGATCCCCATGATCACAAACCCGCGGGCTTGGCGCGGCGCGCTGGCTGAGCTGGCCTCGGGATGTGCCGCATACCGGGCGGGCGAGTGCCCCAGGACCAGCACCCCGGCCATGATGCAGGCGAGCCCGGCGATTTTCAGCACCGTAACGGGCTCGTGGAGTACCACGATGCCGAGAACGATCGTGATCACGATGTACAGATTCGACAGCGTGACCACCAGCGAGACGGGCAGGTAGTTCAGCCCGAAGCAGTAGAGCATCGAGCCCGCGCCGGTGATTAGACCAATGCCCAGCCCGGCAAGGAGGTAGCTAGTGGCGGGGAACGCAAGTCCATGGGCGAAGACGAGGGCAACCGCGGCGGCGGCCAGGCTGCCGGCCCGGATTAGCGCGTTGAGCTGGAAGGCCCCGAATCCGCGCCCGGCTGGCTTCTCGATGAAAGAGGCGACGCCGACTAGCAGCACGTAGACGGCCACATATCCCAGGGACAGGGTCGCTGATGTCGTCATCGATGGTGGCACCCCCTACGAGGCTCGCCTTCAGGATGACAGGCCGCCGCGCCGCAGCGTGTCCCGTCCATCACCGACCGGCCGCGTTGCAGAAGTTGGCGACGTGGGCGGTGTTGGTGGGGTGTCCACGGCAACGCCGTACGGCCCGCAGCATGTCGGCAATGCCGGGAAGGGGCCTCCCATGAGCAAACCGGTCCAGCACGCAGCAATCGCTAGGTCGCACCGAAGCGGTCTATTATGTGCGTTCTGCCCCAGCGCACTTGCTCACCCATTTACAGCAAATATTCGGCGATCGGTAGCGAACTCAGAGGCGCAGCAACGGAGGGTTCGCTCACTTTTTGTGATGGCCACAGAGTCGACTCCGTGACCGCCAGCGAACAGATCCCGTGGCCGTCCACACCGGCGCCCGGCGCGTTGCCAACAACAGCGAGCAAACGCCCCCTTAACCGCCGGACATCCAGCCACCACACCGCCAAGATCATCACTAGCGCCAACGGCTACCCCGACCTGACCAGTGCACTGACATCGAGATGACCGAATCACTGACACCGAGGTGCGGCCTCTCACCCAGCGGGGCTGCGATGCCGTCCCAGCGGGGCGCCCTCGCCGGATGCCCGCGGGCAGCGGCCGTTAGCGCCCGTCGGCGCTTGCGCTCAGCAGATCCTCGGCGATGCGCGGGATGGCGCTGCCGATCGGCTCCCTGATCACCTCGGTCGCCAGGGCGTCGTAGGGCGTCGGATCCCGGTTGACGACGACCAGGTGCGCGCCCGCGTCGACGGCGACCGCGCACAGCGAGGCGGCGGGCTCGACGGTCAGCGTGCTTCCGACCGCGAGCATCAGATCGCAGCCGGCCGCGGCGCGGGCGGCGCCGGACAGGACCGCGCGGCCGAGCGGCTGGCCGAACATCACCGTCGCCGACTTGAGTATGCCGCCGCAGCACTCGCACGCCGGATCGGCCTCCCCGGCCCTGACCCGGTCGAGCGCGCTGGCCATCTCGGTCCGGTCGCCGCAGCCGACGCACACCACGCCGTAGATCGACCCGTGCAGTTCGAGCACCCGATCGGCTGGCGACCCTGCCCGCTGGTGCAAGCCGTCGATGTTCTGCGTGACCACCCAGGTGTCGACCCCGGCCGCCAGTCTCGCCAGCGCGGTGTGTGCCGCATTGGGCACCGCCGACCAGGCCGGGTTGGCGAGCCTAGCCTGCCAGGCTCGGCGGCGCAGCGCCGGGTCGCTGACGTACGCCTGGTAGCTGGCGAGCCGCTCCGCGGCCGGATCGCGGGTCCACAGCCCGTCGGGGCCGCGGAAGTCAGGGATACCCGAGTCAGTGGAGACGCCGGCGCCGGTCAGCACCGCGATCCTGGTCACGCCGCGAGTCCAGGCCGGGCCGTCACGGTCGCTCATCAGGCCATCGTTACTGCTGTCGCGGGCCTCGCGCAAACCCGCCGCAGCACCGGGCCGGGACTTCGCTGATCACGGTTTGGCCAAGATTGGTGACTGAGGTTGCATACGCACTAACACGCGATGAATCTATGTTCATGTTACGGCGATGCAGTCCTCTGAACGAGGATTGAGCACGCTAGAGGCCTGACCAGGCAGGGAATTGGCCGATGAATGATGGTTCATTGGACATCCAGGGTCTGACGGTGCGCTTTGGGGGTCTGACGGCTCTCGACGACGTGACGCTGATGGCTGCGCCCCGGCAAGTCACCGGGATAATCGGGCCGAACGGGGCGGGAAAGACGACGCTGCTCAACGCCGCGTGCGGCTTCGTCCGGCCGCAGGCCGGCCGGATCCGGTTCGAGGGACACGAGCTCACCAGGATCAGGCCGCATCGGCTGGCCAGGCTCGGGATCGCCAGGACGCTGCAGGGCATCGGCCTGTTCGGTGGCCTGTCGGTCGCGGAGAACGTGATGATCGGGGCCACCCGCCACGCCAGGGCCGGGTTCTGGTCGGCGCTCAGCGGCCTGCCTGTTTCCGACCGGGACGAGCGGCGGCTGCGCGAGCGGGCCCTCGAGGCGCTGGACCGGGTCGGCGCGGCCGACCTGGCCGACCGGATGCCCGAGACGCTGGCGCACGGGCCGCGCAAGCGGGTGGCACTCGCCAGGGCGCTGGCCTGCGAACCGCGCCTGCTTCTGCTTGACGAGCCCGCCAGCGGGCTTTCTGGCGACGGGCTCGGCGAGCTCGGGCAGCTGATCGGCAGGCTCGCCGCGGACGTGAGCGTGCTCGTGATCGAGCATCGGATGGACCTGATGATGTCGGTCTGCGACCGGATCTTCGTACTCGACTTCGGCAAGCTGATCGCCGACGGAACACCGCGGCAGGTGCAGGACGATCCGGTCGTCACCGAGGCCTACCTCGGCAGCGCGGTTTCCGAAGCCGGCGAACAGCCGGCGGCGAGCAAGCAGGCCCGCGATGAGTAGCGGAGCATCGCTGGCCATCGAAGACATCGTCGCTGGTTACGGCGCCGTCCGGGTGCTCGACGGCGTGTCTGTAGCGGCCGCTCCTGGCACCATTACCGCGGTGCTTGGCGCGAACGGCGCGGGCAAGACCACGCTGCTGCGGGCCATCGACGGATTCGTCCGGCCGAGCCGGGGCCGGGTCCTGGTCGACGGGACCGACCTGGCTCGCCGCCGCCCCGAGGACATCGCGAGGGCTGGCGTCGCCCATGTCCCCGAGGGACAGGGCGTGATCACCGAACTCAGTGTCGGGGAGAACCTGAAGCTGGGTGCCCTGCTGCGCGAGCGGACCAGCCGGGCGGCCGCGCTTGCGGACATCTACCAGCGCTTCGGCGCCCTCGCTGACCGCAGGAACATGGCGGCGGGAACGCTGTCCGGCGGCGAGCGGCAGATGCTCGTCATCGCGCGGGCGCTGCTGGCAGCGCCCAGGGTGCTCTTGCTTGACGAGCCATCGCTCGGCCTGGCTCCCAAGATTGTCGCCGGTGTCATGGACCTGATCCGGCGACTGCGCGACGAGAACGGGCTGACCATCATGCTGGTCGAGCAGAACGCCCGCAGCGCGCTGGCCATCGCGGACCAGGGAATCGTGCTCAACCTTGGCAAGGTCGTCGCGAGGGCCGAGGCGGCCGCGCTGGCCGCCGACGAGGCCCTGCGACGCCACTATCTCGGTTTCTAGCCCGGAAGGAGGGACATGCAGGAGTTTCTTCAGCTCACCCTCGGCGGGATCAGCGCGGGCATGATCTACTCGGCGATCGCGCTGTCGCTCGTGCTGATCTGGCGGGGAACGCGAGTGCTCAACTATGCCCAGGGCGGCATGGCCATGTTCAGCTCGTACATCGCGTTCATCGTCATCCAGCACACCGGCAACTACTGGCTCGGTTTCGTTGTTGCGCTCGTGGCCGGCTTCGCGCTAGGAGGGGTGCTGGAGCGGACCGTGGTGCGGCAGGTGGAAGGCAAGCCGCCGCTGAACGCGATCATCGTGACGATCGGGCTGCTGATCCTGCTTGAGGGCCTGGCCGGTATCATCTTCGGGACCAACTACCGCTCGTTCCCGCCGGCCTACTCGGTCAGCGGGCTGCACATCGGATCCGTCGCGCTGGGGATCACCCGCGACGATGTCTTCACCGCCGTTGCCGTGCTGATCGCCGCTGGGCTGCTCGCGATCACCTTCCAGTACACCCCGCTGGGGCTGCGGCTGCGGGCGACCGCCTTCAACACGCCGGTGGCCAGGCTGCTCGGGGTCAGGGTCGGCCGGATGCTCACCCTGGGCTGGGCGCTGGCTGGGCTGCTCGGCGCGCTGGCCGGCATGCTGGTGACACCGTCGACATTCCTCTACCCGAACAGCATGGACGCGATCTTCGTCCTCGGATTCACCGCCGCGGTGATCGGCGGGCTGGAGAGCCCGGCCGGCTCGGTGGCCGGAGGCCTGATACTCGGCGTCGGGCTCAGCTACACCGGCGGCTACCTCGGCAGTGACCTGGTCGACCTGTTCGGCCTCGGCGCGCTTGTGCTCGTGCTGATGCTGCGGCCGGCGGGCCTGCTCTCCTCGGCCCCGGTCAGGCAGGTGTGACATGACCCTTGCCAGGCACGTCGGCATCGCGCTGCTGGCCGCCGTCGTCGTCGTAGCCCTGACGGTCAAGCTCGGCGACTACCGCGATTTCCAGTTCGCCCAGGTCGCCGCGTACGATTGGCGGCTATGCGACGGCGCTGATCTTCGGTCACCTGCACTGGAATCTCGCGCTGATCTTCCTAGGGGCCACGGCCGCTGCCGCGCTGACCGGGGGAATCGTCGGCGTCGCAGCCGCACGGCTCCGCGGCCCGTACCTGGCCGGGGCCACGCTGATGCTGGCCGTGGCGCTGCCGTCGCTGGCCGACAGGTACCAGGGCGTGTTCGGCGGGGATCAGGGGCTGAGCTTCTTCGTCTCCGTGCCTGGCTTCCTCGGCACCAGCGTCTCGCTCGCCCGCTACCAGGCCTGGCTCGCCGCCCTTGGCGTGCTGGTGACGCTCGTGCTGCTGGCCAACCTTGACCGGAGCCGGGTGGGCAGAAGCTGGCGGGCCCTGCGCGACGACGAGGTCGCAGCGTCGCTCGCCGGGCTGAACGTGGCGTGGCTGCGGACGCTCGCGTTCGTGGTCAGCTCCGCGTGCGCTGGCGTCGGCGGCGCGCTGCTGGCCGTCGTGACCGGGACAGTCACTCCGAGCGGATACACGCTCGCCTTGTCGATCGGGCTTCTCACCGCGGCCGTCCTGGGCGGCCTCGGCAGCCTGCTCGGCGCCATCTGGGGCGCGGGCCTTGTCCTTGTCCTGGTCCAGACCTATCTGCGGAACCTGGCGACCAGTCACGGCGTGGCCGCGACTACCGGGGCCAGCATCGCGATCATCGCCTACGGGGTCGTCCTGATCGTCGTCATGCTCGCGTTCCCGGCTGGCATCCAGGGCGGGCTGCGCCGGCTATTCGGGCCGGTCCGGCCGGTCGCGAGCACTCCGTATCACTCGATCCGCCGGCGCAGGCCGGCCAAAGAACACCAGGAGGAGCACGCGAAATGAACAGACCTCACAGCGGGAGAATGGGAGCCGCCGGCGCGGCCGCCGCCCTGGCGATGGTGCTCGCCGCCTGCAGTTCCGGCGGCACATCGGGTGGCGGGGCAGGCGGCGGGCTTACCGCCTCGGACACCGGGATCACGCCGACCCAGATCCTGATCGGCAGCCATCAGCCGCTCACCGGTCCCGTCGCGCCCGGGTACAGCGAGATCTCGCAGGCCTCGAACGCGTACTTCAGTTACGTCAACGCGCACGGCGGCATCTACGGCCGCAAGATCGTCTATAAGTACCTCGACGACGCCTACAACCCGAACACCACCGTGTCGGTCGTGCACCAGCTGATCCAGCAGGACAACGTGTTCGCGATCTTCAACGGCCTCGGCACGCCCACGCACCTGAACGTCGTGCAGTTCATCAACGCCTCGAAGGTCCCCGACGTCTTCGTCGCCTCGGGCTGCGACTGCTGGAACGACCCGAGCAAGTATCCCGATACGTTCGGCTGGCAGCTCGACTACATCAGGGAAGGCAAGATCCTCGGCAGCTACGTCAAGCAGCACTTCAAGGGCAAGAAGATCGGCTTCCTGTTCCAGAACGACGAGTTCGGCCAGGACGGCGTCAAGGGCCTCAGCTACGAGATCCCGAAGCCCCAGGTAGTTGACCAGGAGGCGTACAACATCGCGGCCCCCAACCTGGCCCAGGAGGTCGGCACCCACGTCGCCAAGCTGAAGGCCGCGGGGGCGCAGGTCGTGGTCTCGTTCTCGGTGCCGGCCGTCACCGCCCTGCTCAGGCTTACGGAGCTGAAGCTGAAGTACAACCCGCAGCTCGTGGTCAGCGATGTCGGCTCCGACCCGATCACCCTGGCCGGCCTGCTGAACGCGTTCGCCAAGCAGTCTGGCGGATTCGGCAGCAGCCTGACTCAGGGAATCATCACCGACGGCTACCTGCCGTCCCTCGGCGAGGCTGGCAACAGCTGGATCACGCTGTTCAAGTCGATCCACGACAAGTACATGCCGTCGAAGGTGCCCTTTGACGGCAACGTGCTGTACGGCATGTCGGTCGGCTACACGTTCGTCCAGGCGATGTTCAAGGCGGGCAAGAACCCGACCAGGCAGGACCTGATCGACACCATCAACGGTGGCCTGCCGGCAGGTGTCGCCGTGGCGCCGTTCGCCTACTCGAGCAGTGACCACAACGGGATTACCGGCGCCTACATCGGCGTCGTCAAGAACGGCGTGCTCGACCAGACAGGCGGCGTCCTGACTACGGACGACTCGCCGGCCGGGGCGGTGACTCCGTACACGACGGCGCAGGCTCAGGCGCCTGCCAACGGGATACCGCCGCACTGATGCGGCGGATAGGCTGGCCGGCCGCGGCAGCGGCTTGCGCGGCCGGCCAGCCTTCCGGCTTCGGCCGGCGCCGGCGGGGTGCGCGGGCGGGAGGCCACCCGTCCCGCGGGTTACGAGGGGAAAGTCGAGGTTCGCCCGTGAGCGTCCAAGTGGGTCGCAGGTCCACTGCGGCCGGCCGGCCGCCGCGTGACCGGCTGCTTACCGCCGCCGAGCAGCTGTTCGGCGAGCGCAGCTACCGCCGGACGAGCGTCGCACAGATCTGCGCCGCCGCGGGCATCGCGACCGGGAGCTTCTACGCGCATTTCGGCTCCAAGGCCGACATCTTCGCCGCCGTGCTGCGACAGATCAACGACGATCTGCGGGCGGCGATGCGGGCCGCGCTCGTGGACGCCGGCCCAGGTCAGCGAGGCAAGGAGCGGGCCGCATTCCGGGCGTACTTCGACTTGATGTCACGGCGCCCTTGGATCTACCGGATCGTTCGCGAGGCCGAGTTCGTCGCGCCCGCCGAGTTCAGGGCCTACTACGAGCGGCTCGCCCGCGGGTACTCCCGCGGCGTGCGAGTCGCGCAGCTGGCCGGTGACATCGACCCCAGATTCGATCCTGAGGTAATCGCCTATGCCTATATCGGGCTCGGCAACTTCGTGGGGATGCGCTGGGCCGAGTGGACGGCTGGCGGCCGGGTTCCCGACGATGTGCTCGGCGATCTGCTTGCCCTGCTAGCAGGCGGGCTGCCGCCGCTGAGCTAGGCGCCGAGGGCCCGTCGGCGCGGCGCTGACCACGGTGGAGACGTATTGTCTGGTTTCATGGGCGGCGAGTTCGGCACGAGTCTGGCTGACTACTCGGGCACGATTCCCCGGCTGCTCGACCGGGCGGCGGAGCGGGATCCCGGCGGGACCTGGTTGCGCACCGACGACCTTCGGCTCACGTTCGAACAGGCCGCAGGGCGGGTCGGCGGCGTGGCCGCCGAGCTTGCCGACGCCGGGATCGGCCACGGCGACCTGGTCATGCTGACCGCGAGGACCACGCCCGAGTACCTGTTCGCCTGGCTGGCGCTCGCGGCACTCGGCGCCGTGAGCGTGCCGGTCAACCCGGCGAGCGCGGCGGCCGAACTGGCCGGGCTGATCGGCCAGGTGCGGCCGGTCGCCGTGCTGACCGACCCCGGCCTGTACCCGGTGCTCGGCCAGGCGGGCGGGGTCGGCGGTGCTGGCGTGGGCGGCGGGGCCGGAGGGGACGGCGGGGCCGGAGGGGACGGTATCGCTAGCGGGGCCGGAGGGGACGGCGGGCACGCGGGGCAGGGCCTTGCCCCCGTGCTCGATCAGGCCGCCCGCCGCGACGGGCCGGTGCGAGCCGTTATCGATGTCAATCGGCTTGGCGCTGGCCGGACCGCCGGCCACGCGCTCGCCGACCTGCCGCACGCGCCGGTCCGTCCCGGCGACCTCGCGGTGCTGATCCCGACATCGGGCACGACGGGGCGTTCGAAGCTGGTCATGCAGACGCACCGGGCGTACGCGCTGGCCGGCGAGGGCTTTCCGTTCTGGATGGAACTCGGCGCCTCCGACCGGCTGATGACGTCATTGCCGCTGTTTCACATCAACGCGCCGATCTACTCCGTGCTCGGCTCGCTCGTGTGCGGAGCCGGGCTCGTGCTGGTGCCGAGGTTCTCGGCGAGCGGGTTCCTCGACACCGCGCGCCGGCACGGGGCCACCGAGTTCAACGCGATCGGGGCGATGCTCGAGATCCTGATGCGCCAGCCCGAGCGCCCGGACGACGCAGACACGCCGCTGCGCCTGTGCTACGCCGGGCCGGCCCCGGAGCGCGAGCGGCACGAGCAGATCGAGCGCAGGTTCGGCCTGCGGATCGTTGTCGGCTATGCCATGTCCGAGTCGCCGTACGGGCTGGTCTGGCCGCGCGGGCAGCGGCCGTACGGCACCCTCGGGGCCGTGCGGCAGCATCCGTACCTGGGGACGAT
>WNGH01007176.1_pt1 | contig 10621 bp, 8 predicted proteins | sample 5400631 | NCBI WGS metagenome assembly WNGH01 (sample SAMN13153373, study PRJNA577476) | soil metagenome | isolation source: 115 cm soil or saprolite under Garry oak tree replicate 1 | place: USA:California | collected 2016-06-15 | reverse complement strand
GCCGCAAGTGAAGACACCACGGACGCCGTTGCCACGCGTCCGACTGCGTCCGACCCGCCGGTGGCGTTCAGCCCCTTACGGAAGGCGATCATCGCAGCCACGACCGCAAACAGTCCGGATTTGCCCACTCCGATGAACGCATCCTGCATCCGCGGGGGGACCAGTGCTCGCAGAACGAACTGCTTCCCGTCCATGCCCATGACCAGCGAGCACACCCCCTGTGCTCCGAGCAGCCCGACACCCACGGTATAGATCTCCATCACCGGCAACATCACGATGAAGGCTCCCAGCATCGGCAGAAGCAGGTAGCGCGAGACATCCACGCCCATGGTCTCCAGCGCCTTGATCTCCTCCCCGATTTTCATGTTCGCCAGCTCCGCCGCCGAGCCGGATACGCTGCGCCCGATGAAGACCACCGCCGCGAGCATGGGCGCGAGCTGTTGGTTAAGGATGATCCAGATGAGCCGCGGCACGGTCTCCTCCATGCTCAACTCTTGGAGCTGCTCTATCAGTACCATCGCCAGGACGGCTCCTACGCAGAACGCCATGAGGAACACCGTCGGCACAGCCCGCACGCCGATACCCAGTGAGCGGTTGAAGAACGCCTTCCACATGGTCAGCGGCAGCCAGGGTCGCTCCAGCGCACCACGGCACAGCGACATGGACAAACCTGCGTAACTGTATTCGCGTCCCGGTTTCATGCCGCCGCCAGAGCCGCCTCAAGATGGTCATACACCGCAATGCCTCCACCCTCCGCGGACTCCAAGCCTACGCCGTTGATGTCAAAGGCGGCTCGCAGCGCCTCGTTCATGCCGCACAGCGCGAGCCGCGAATCCGGAGACCCGTCGAGCTGGTATCGCTGCATCGCCGCCCAGAACGGCGTGTTCAAGAACGTCACCCCTGACAGGTCCACGATGAGCAACGGGATGTGCTGCGTGAGCAGCCCCTTGAGGAACTGCCGCACCGCCGGCACGGCGAGGAAGTCCGCCTCGCCTGCGAACTTCAGGATTTTTCCCCGAGGATGCGCTTCTTCTTCACATAGCAAGTGGGGGGACAGATTCATGGCCTTCGTTTTTCTCAAGAAGCTCCCGATGGTGCGACGATGATGGCTACTCGCATTGGCGAACGCAAGCGCGAAAACAATCTGCTGTTGGTCATGCAGGCGGGATGCTCTTGCCGCCGATCTTAATTCGCGCATAATCCAATAGGCAAGCGGGGGTATAGCTCAGTTGGTAGAGCGTCTCGTTCGCAATGAGAAGGCCAGGGGTTCGAATCCCCTTACCTCCAGTTTTCACACGCAGTGATCGAACTCAACTGGTCAGCTCACACATGGACTGATCACTCATCAGCCGATATGACCGTTGCCGATCTTGGCGCCATTTGCTGAATGAGGCATTCGCAAAAAGCTGGTAACGGTGCCTGGCAAGGGCAGGTGAGCGTGGATCGATCATCTTTGCCTAGATAGGTAGAACAGATGGCTGGACCCACATCGCATCGGTAAATGCTGCACGACCCAGTTGATCCTTGGCGCAAGGATAAATGTCGAAGAGTGCCAGGCCGAGCTCCTCGGTTAACATTGTATGTAGCTCCCATAGGGTGGTCTGGTTTTCATATGTCGGCAGAAGGCAGAGTTCTGTATAAAACGCTGCCACGCGTTGTGCGAAGGTCGTTTTTCCGCCGGTCACCAGGAGCCGCTCGGCACCCTGGACATCCGCTTTGATCAATAGCATCCCATTGGGTTCAAATTCAGCGGCCCAGTCGTCGAGGGTCATAGTCCTGACGTCTATTTGTGCGATATGCTGCTGCACGCCGTCGAAGGGGCTCTTACCGGAAAGGCTGTTTTCCAGAAGCGAATTTGTCTGCTCGCCAAGATTATGGAAGAATTTCGTCGTACCGGTCACATCTGACAAAGCCAGCTCGTGGACTATCACGTTTGGATAGCGTCGCATTCTATTTCTAAGGATGGCAACACTCTGCGGTGTGGGCTCAAATGCGTGCACTTTGGCGTCAGGCATGTAATCCAGGATTTTGATCACAGTTCGACCGACGTGGCTACCGATATCCAGTACGGCTTTTGGTTTAATCTTACGATATAACTGCCCCATCGAGTAGTATGCGTCGGGCACGCTTAGTAGCTCCTTGGCCCAGTGAACGACACTACGCTGCGCACGGCTCGCAAGAGGATTTTGAGACAAAATGTGATGAAGTCGTCTGAGCATGGGAACACCAAATTTGTTTAGGAGTGACCCTTGTTACGGCGAGCGCTTCTCCAGCATTGAGTTACTGGAACCGGCATCGTGACCGCGACGCGTCACTGGCTCAGCCGACCAGCTAACACGGGGCCAGCCCTAGCGGGAACAACAATTGCTCCTCGCGGCAGTTGGCTGAATCGGCTCGTGGCCCAGAGCTCAGTAAGGCGAACGAAACAGTATGCAAATATGACGGGCCAAAGCACAAGCAGGGTAATGTCGCGGCCGAGGTTGAAGGTAAGACCAACGCCAAGCATGAACAACATCAAGCGCAGCAGCGATTTTCTTTGTTCCCACCAGCGGATGAGCAGACCAGTCCAAAGCGCCGTCAGTATGCCGGCCGCGACTGGACCAAGGATTTTGCCAAAGTTCAAAACGCCGCCGCCGATCATTCCGGCGGAAATGGTAGTGGACACACCCAGCTCTCCTTCGTCACTCTCGAACCCGCGCCACTTCGCGTAGTCAATTCCGATCAACGGCTTTGAGGGCCAGATCGCGCGCGGAACGAAATTAAGTAACTCGTTCAAATATCTTGCGCCATACGCTGGAGAGGTATCACCGGAATCCAGGTAAGCATTCACAAAGCAAAGCTCCTGAATCATGTTAAGGCCGCTTGTTCGCACATTTTCATCCACGAGCTCGTACGGATTCTCAGCAGCCAGCACCTCCCTGAAACCGGTGCTGCGAAATACCGTCACAAACCTGAACCCTTGATCCAAGCAGACGAACGCCACCGCCAGAACGGTGAATCTTACAATGAGCGGATGCCGGCCATAAAATAGATATGTGATGATAAAAGGCAGGACTGCCACAAGGAAGTGGCTACGCGTTCCAGCGAAAAAGAAAGACGGGAGTGTAATGGCAAACATTGCGCCGGCGAGCAACCGCCAGGCAGTGCTGCGCTGGAAAAATATCAGGGCGCCCAGGAACGCTGTTGCCGCATTAAACAGATAACCTCCGAAGGAGATCAGAAATCCCATTGCCGAACTTGAGACTGCACCACGCCCCCACATCGTCTCGCCGCCACGGCCATCGAGCGGAAGTACAGCGTTTATCACATCACCGTTCATTCGATAAATCCCGATTAGAAAAAGCAGGAGCCAAATCGCACCAGTGGCAACTAAAATCTCCCTGGGAGTGAGGCGCGTATCAAAAATGGCAAAACTCGGACGGCGCACGATCCAACGTGTTATAGCGGGTGTGAAAACGCGGAATCCTATCAAAAACAATAGTACCTGCCCATAACTTTGACCTAATGAGAAAGGAGGGAGGTAATCATATTCCTCTGGGTTAAGGAAAGGATCGACGAAATACCATGCAAATACCGTTACATACACCATAAGCGTGATACCGAAGGTATTTCGATTCAGCAGCTTGATGCAGCTTTCGACCGTGAGGATCACCAACGCCGCGGCAGCAAGATAAAACGTTAACTCATGCGTGACCATGGAGCAGGAAACTGAGGCACACAGTATATTAAAAAGGGGAAAGTTAAAGGCGTCATTACCGTCCTGGATCCACTGCAAGCCACGTGCAGAATAAATGTCATTGGTGCGATGGATTCCACAGCGCTGCACCCACCTTTTGCAGCTGCTCGGCAAGCGCCTCGATTGTGAATTCAGCACGCAAACGTGACGCGGCAGCAAGCTTTCGCAGCCGATCCGCGTCCGCGAGACAATCGCGAACGGCCGCTGCGATGCACGCGGCAGTCGGTTCCTCGAGAACGATTCCGTTACGGCCGTTGTCCACGACCTTGCCACAAAATTCCGAGGCGATAACGGGCAAGCCGTGCGCCTGCGCTTCGAGCTGTGTTATGGCAAATCCATCGGAGAGCGTCGGGAGAATGAATACGTCTGCGTCTCTGTAAAACTCAGTTGCCTGCTTCCGCGTTACGGGGCCAAACCATTTCACGCGTCCGGCATTCCCGATTGCGCTGGCATGTGCGATTTCGACAGGGCCAACCATCCAAAATTCAACCGGCTCATCACGCAAAATTCGAGCGGCCTCCAACAACCTAGCGACGCCCTTGCGGAGATTGATTAAACCAAGAAAAAGAACGCGCATCGGCCGCTCGAACGTGAAGCGATCTGGATACTCCCGCTTCTGTGGTCTCGTTGTCTCGTGGTCCGGTAGTCGTATCACTTCGTACGCCAGTGGAATAACTGATGTCTTCTCGTGTGGAACTCCGCGGCGGACCAACGCTTCCCGCGACCATTCGGAGTTAACAACAATCCGGTCGGCAAGCTTGCACTCCTTACGCCATAGAGCCCAATATTCGCTCGGCGCGGGTTGCCAGCCAGCAGCTAGTTCACGCACGCGTGCGGCCTCTTGTGCCACAATCGCCTCTTCTTCCGGGCCGGGATCGATTTGGACAAGCAGCGTCTTCCATCCGTGCGCTTTTGCGTACCGAAACGGTTCAAGCGCGGTGTAGCTATAGCTCAAAAGAATGGGCTGATAGTTGATAGTTGAGAGCTGAGAGCGAAGAAAGGAAACGACTTTGCGTTGAAACCACCGGTTGCGGGCAATTATTCTTGTCCATCCCTTGAGGCGACGGGTGCGTGCAAGCACCTCAAATGCAACCAATGACGAATTGAACGCTTTCACTCGCGCGTCTGGGAGCGTGTCGTGAAATCTCTCTGCAAGACTTGACCCGCGACCGCAGATTTTTGCAAGCAAAGACGAGGGCAGAACCCACGCATCGGTTAGCAGATACGCGAGCATGTCCACGCGAAGTAACGCCCGGGGAATCGCATAGTGTTCCCGCGCGCCCAGCTGACAGCAAAGCCACTTCACTGTTTTAAGACAACGAAAGCCAGCGTTTATAAACTGCCCATGAAACAGGCCTGTGCTTTCGAAGACAATACGGAACGCCAGCCAACGCCTGCCACCACCAGGCGGGTTCGCGAATTACCCAGAACCACCCTCGCTTGCACGCATAACGGAACTGGGAGAAAACGCGCCCCGCCACCATTGCAAATGCGAAGGGAAAAGGACATCGCATCAGGGTGCTCCACAATTCGTTGCGGGCGTGACGATGATGTACCCGTATTTCATCGCGTGCCTGCCTGGAATAATGGTGACGGATTGTAAGGATGGGAGAAAAAAGCACGTCATAACCCGCCGCGACACATTGCAGGGCGTAGTCCGGCTCTTCATACATGTGGAAGAACTGCAGCTCAAACCCGGGCAACTGGAGATAAGTGGATCGGCGCAGAACCGCGCCGGAGTTAGCAAACGAGCGCGTCAAATGTTCCCGGCTGAATTGTGTTTGCGAAAGCGTTTCAGGATATTCATCGCTTCGCTGTGGAAAATGTAGAACAGCCAATTTTGGTTTTTTCTCGAAGAAACGACTGATGAGCGCGATGCAATCGATCTGTTCCGGGTAGCTGTCATCATCGAGAGCGAACACAAGATCCGCCTTCGCCTGCCGCATCATAACATTCCGAGAAGCAACCGACCCGCGTGCGTTCTTGTTTATGATCACTGCTGCCTGTGGCAGGTGCCTCCGAATTACGGTCATCGTGTCATCTGCACAGCCGTCAACTGTGATCAACACTTCAACAGGCGGAGGATCGAGCGCGGCAATTATCTCACAGGTACGCCCCAACGCCTCTGCGCGGTCGCGCGTTGTGATCATGATTGAAATAGTCAATTGTGCGCTTCAACTTTGTTGGATTCTTACCAAAGACTCCTTTAACGCGAAGGTGTCTTGGTCGCTCTCGATCCACCAGTACCCGCTGGCGTTCAACAACTGCCGTGATGCCAGGCGTTCGGCTTTGCTCAGATGCAGCGACTCAAAGTTGAGCACGTCAGGCTCAACATGGGCGTCAAAGAACCACTTCAGTATCTGATAATCCATGCCCTCTGTATCCACCTGAAGAAGATGAAGGCGTTGACCATGCAACCTCTTCACCAGGGAACCGACCGAGACAGAGGGTACTTCGAACTCACGAACTTCCTTCGCATCGGATCCAAATCGGCGGTGATGCTGAGCGAAAAGGCTAGCCTTCGGCGAGGCAGCCGAACCGGGCACGTAAAGTTTTACCACACCATCGTGCTCTGCCACCGCGGCATTGATTAGGCAAACTCTTGGATTAGTTGCATAACGCGCTACCAAACGCTCGTACGGAATTTTTTGCGGTTCCACCAAGATCGCAGAGACGTTTTCGTTTTGAAGAATATCAGCAACCGGATCATCAACTTGTCCGTCGAACGCTCCGATCTGCACAATTTGGATCAGCCCACGGTGGTAGGCTCGAAGAAGAGCGAAGCCAAGAAGTAATAGATCCCCATGAACTTCTGGCCAGCGGTAGTCGCGCGAAAGCTTGTAACCGAGTTTTTTGAGGAGCTGTCCTGCTCGATATCGGAAGTTAATAACGCCCATTCCTTTCGAGTTTGCTACTGATTATGTTATGCAGCTTTAGAACTACTTTTTGGTTATCGGTATCCGCCAGAATACCAGATTCAAGCCAGGTGTCGTTCGCGCGCCGGAATTCTGACTGATCTTGCGCCAAAGCATATTCGATCGTGCGACGAGGCGAAAAACCGAAGTCTGCCGGATCGACCCACTTTGCGTTGCGCAGGAACTTCTTACGAACTGTGGGATGAGCATGATAAACCGGAATGCAGCCAGCCCTCACTGAGTTTACAAATTTTTCAGTAAAGTAATAGGCTTCGGTGGCGTTCTCCAGACATACAGCAACCTTATAGGCCGACAAAAACCGAATGTGTTCATCGTCGTAGTAGCTCGTGCCCGGAGTTGGTTGCCCCATATAGCTTTCCGGCGGCCCATGGATCCAGAGCTTCGGAAAATGGCGGAAGTTCGCCCAGACGTCGGGCTTGCCGAACAGCTCGACGTGCCGGTCTAATATCATCCGATTCCGAGTCCGGAAGTGAGACTTAAGGAACCAAAGGCGTCCACCAAAATTGTTGACGCTGGCAACTGCGGTCTGTCTGATTGAAGGTAATCGCGGCAGCGATAGCGTTCCGCTGTACGTAGGATGCGGGATCCGATACGTTTCGTCTGGATGCGCATAAAAAGCCCGTTCCGAAGCACGGAGCTCTTGGACAAGTCTCCTGCCAATTGGATGGGAGTGAAAGTGATGATGCCAGGAAGGCTCGATCGTGAACCAAAGCTTCGGGCCGTCGAATTTGAGCAGTTCGTCACTTGGATCGTACAGCACAAGTAAAGCGTCGGCTTCCGCGAGGGGCACGCGCGGGGAATAGCGGATGGCGCCGAGTTGAAAATCATTCCATGAATCAGTCTTGAACTGCTGCGAGACAATTCTACAGCTGTATTCCGCGTCCGCTTTCTTCGTCAACGCTTCCACGGTTATCAAATCGAGCGAATAATGTCAAAAATCCAGCCCCTTCAGAACAAATAAATCTTGTCCCTCGCAAGCAGCGTTCAAGTAATGAAAGTGGCTATCGCCGAAAAATCGAGTTTATCAGCAACGCCTCGCTCACAAACCCGGATTGACCAACGGACCATTAGCTCATGGCGCAAACCGGCATTGCCAACGCCAACAACCGCCTTACATTCCGCCGGGTACTTCTTACTGGCTGGTGCATAAAGGAATGGCTCTTTTCAATCCGCTGGATCACCCAATTTGTTTCTCGCACCCTCTGCGAGTAGCTTCTACAGCGAGCGCGCGCTTCTGGATGGAGCACATTCCTTTTGGGATGTTTCTTGTGGACGTGCTCCGGCCCGGAGTGCTCGTGGAGTTGGGGACCTTCTCGGGCGTGTCGTTCTGCGCCTTCTGCCAAGCCGTGAAGGAACTGGGCATCGGCACACGCTGCTACGCGGTTGATACGTGGCAGGGCGACCCACATAACGGCTACTACGGGCCTGAGGTATTGAGTGAGCTCAAGAGCCACCACGATCCTCTCTATGGCGGCTTTTCCCGCCTCATCCAGTCCACTTTCGATGAGGCGGTGCGCCAGTTCGAGGATGGCTCGATCGATTTGTTGCATATAGACGGCTTCCATGTGTACGAGGCCGTCCGGCACGATTTTGAAAACTGGCTCCCAAAGATGAGCGAGCGCGGCGTGGTGCTCTTTCACGACATTAACGTCCGCGAATTCGATTTCGGAGTGTGGAGATTGTGGGAAGAAATCAAGCCGCGCTATCCTCATTTCGAGGCCACCTGGGGTCAGGGCCTCGGCGTTCTCGCTGTGTGTAACCAACAACCCGATCTGCTGAGATCCCTGTGTAACTCCGCTGACGGCGAGCTAACGGAGGTGCGCAACTTCTTCTGCGAATTGGGCCTGCGGCTGGAGTTAGCCCGGGAGCGTGACGAGTTGACTGGCAGGCTCAAGGAGCAGTCGAACATCATTGGCAGCTTCCAACACAGCCTTCGATCTTCCCTGCCTATGCGCTTTTTCTTTATCTGGTCGCGTGAAGGCTTGGGAGGTATTGCGCACCATGCCATCGCTAAGCTGTCAGCTATGAGCCGTCAGCTATCGGTTGGAAGACGCCATGGCAGGACTGAGCGTGATAATCGACAAATGAACGTGCGACCAATAGCGTTTTACCTCCCGCAATTCCATCGTATTCCCGAAAACGACAGTTGGTGGGGCGAAGGATTCACCGAGTGGACCAACGTATCCAGAGCCAGACCCCGCTTCTCCAGGCATGACCAGCCACACGTCCCTGCCGACCTTGGTTTTTATGACTTAAGCCTACCTGAAGCCCGCAAGGCCCAGGCGGACCTGGCAAGGGAGTATGGCATCCATGGCTTTTGCTACTACAGCTACTGGTTCAACGGCAGGCGCCTTCTGAGTCGTCCTCTCGATGAGGTGCTGGCTTCTGGAGAGCCTGATTTCCCCTTCTGCCTCTGCTGGGCTAACGAGAATTGGACGCGAGTCTGGGATGGATTGGATAAGGATATCCTTATCGAGCAAAGCTACTCCGAGGAGGACGACAGGCAGCACATACGCTGGCTTGCTAACGCCTTTCGGGATAAAAGATATATCAAGGTGGGGGACAGACCGCTGTTCCTCGTTTACCGGGCAAGAAGCATCCCTGACCCTGTCAAGACTACCTCTGTCTGGCGGGAAGAAGCCCGCAAGCTTGGCTTTAAGGAATTATATTTGTGCCGCGTGGAGAGCTTCGGCGAGGAACGCCAGCCCCCGGCCTGCCTGGGCTTCGATTCCTCGGTGGAATTTCAACCCGACTGGTCATCCTTCCCAGCCTTAACTACGCCACTGCGCCGGGGCAATGTGTGGCGGCTCCTGACCCGGTGGGGTTTGTCGAGCGAGGCTTACCAGCAGAACGATGTCTATAGCTACGAACGCGTGGCAGAGCTGATGTGCCGCAGAGACGCGCCGCCTTACAAGAGGTTTCCCGGCGTTACCCCCGGCTGGGACAATAGTCCACGACGCAAGCGCGGAGCCATTATCCTGCGGGGATCCACACCGAAGCTTTACCAACGCTGGTTGGAGGGGACTCTTGCCAGGTTCGAGCCATACGGCCCTGACGAGAACCTGGTGTTCATCAACGCTTGGAACGAGTGGGGAGAAGGCAGTTACCTTGAGCCTGACATACGGTGGGGCCGGGCATATCTGGAAGCTACTCGCAGAGCGCTGCGGGAGAAGTGAAACGGAAAGACACGGAACCGCCAAGACCGTTAGGACGCATTACGCTTTACGTTTTACACTTCACAACGATATACAAGGATTCCTTCTTTCGAAACTTCGGCCCGGAAAATCCGAAGAACATGGTGATTAACAATCAGTCGTAGCACGGCGATAAGGGGAGCAATGCAAAACCTAGACTATTCACGCGGCCTCTACTTGGATCTGATGAAGCGCTGCCTTTTGAACATGATTTATCCCCAGTCTGAGGAGGTACCATCACTTGAGACCCACTCCGGCTTCCGCGGTAGATTGGCCCGCGCGCTGCTGAGCGGTGAAGAGGGATGTGGCGGCGATATCTCGGCTACCAAATCGGGTGATCATTTAGGACGAATGGAAGGCCGCATCTGGCCTATCGTTGCACATACAATGATCGGTCTAAAGCGCCTTGATAATTTGCAATTTTGCGTCGACGAGGCAATCACCAATGGGGTGCGCGGAGACCTTATCGAGACCGGCGTGTGGCGCGGAGGGGCTGCCATCCTCATGCGCGCTATTCTCAAGGCCTATGGCGTGACTGACCGCTGCGTATGGGTCGCTGACTCCTTCGAGGGTCTGCCTCCACCTAACACGGGTAAATACCCACATGACGCAGATTGCCGCTTGCACGAATCAAGAGAGCTTGCCGTTTCACTCGAACAGGTGCAGGCCAACTTCGAGAGATACGGCCTGCTGGACGGCCAGGTGCGTTTCCTCAAGGGCTGGTTTTGCGATACCTTGCCCGCCGCACCGATAGA
>WNGH01007174.1_pt1 | contig 10621 bp, 9 predicted proteins | sample 5400631 | NCBI WGS metagenome assembly WNGH01 (sample SAMN13153373, study PRJNA577476) | soil metagenome | isolation source: 115 cm soil or saprolite under Garry oak tree replicate 1 | place: USA:California | collected 2016-06-15 | reverse complement strand
GCTCATGGCGAGCTTGCCGTTCTGCTCGACGCGGATCGCGAGGTTCTGCGGATCGTCGATCTCGTCGCGCGTCACGATCCACGGTCCGAGGCCGGTGAAGGTGTCGAAGCCTTTGCGGATGTTGCGCGTGTTCTGCCTGCCCCGCCCCCAGGGATCGCGCTGGCTGAAGTCCCAGCAAATCGTGTAGCCGAACACGTGGTCTAGCGCCTGGTCTTCGCTGACGTGGCGCGCCGTCTTTCCGATCACCGCGCACAGTTCGCATTCGAAATCCACGTCTTTGGATATTCTCGGAAGGATCACGGTCCCGCCCGGGCCGATGATCGAGGACGCGGGCTTGAGAAAAAACTCCGCCATCAGCTCGTCCTTGGAGAGGTCCGAACGGTCAGACGAGCCCATTTTCTCGCGCATCTCCGCCTGGTGCGCCTTGTAGTTCGCGGCAGCCGCCCAGATCGCGGGCGGGTTGAGAATGGGCGCGAGCAGCCTCACCTGAGCGAGCGGCAGGGACGAGCCCGTCTGCGTGGCGAAGCGCGCCAACTTCATCGCCGCGGGCTCGTTCGCGAGTCGCTCGATCACTTCGAGCATGCTGTGGCCCGGCTTCAGATGGCCCGCCTTCATGAGGGCGTCGCCGATCGGGTACAGCTTTTCCCCGACCACGGCCCCCGCGAGGCCCTCGTTGTAATGGCAGACCTTCATCGCTTCTCCCTCGGTTCCGAAAACAGGCTCAGTCGAGCTTCACGCCCGAGGCCCTGACGACCCGCTCCCATGCGCGAGTCTCCGAGCGCACCAGCTCGGCGAACGCCTCCACCGAGCCGCCGATCGGCTCGATGCCGGATTCGAGCAGGCGTTGCCTCGCCTTCGAATCGTCGATCACCGCCTGCATTTTCGAATTGACGAGCCTCACGATCCTGGGGCTCGTGCCCTTGGGCGCGAAAATTCCGAACCAGGTGGTCATCTCGTAGCCGGGCAGCCCGGCCTCGGCCGAGGTCGGCACCTCGGGCAAGGCGGCAAGACGCCCCTTGGAGGCCGCCGCGAGCGCCTTGAGCGCTCCGCTCTTCAGGTGCGCCCGCACTGGCGAGAGGCCCACCGAGAGCATCTGCACGCGGCCCGCGACGAGATCGGTGAGCGCCGGCCCCACGCCTTTGTAGGGAACGTGGACGAGCTCCACGCCCGCGAGCCGCGCGAAGTGATCGGCGGCCAGGTGCGTGGTGCTTCCCGGGCCGGCGGAGGCGTAGTTCATCTTTCCCGGATTCGCCTTGGCGAGCGCGATGAATTCCGAGAGGTCGTTCACCGGAAGCGCCCCGGGCACGACCAGGAGCTGCGGTGCGCCGGCGATGTTGAAAACCGGCACGATGTCCTCCAGAGGATCGAATGGCAGGGAAGCGTATAAGAAAGGGGTGATGACGACGTTTCCGCCCGCAACGAGCAGCAGCGTATAGCCGTCGGGAGCCGACTTCGCCACGTGCTCGATCGCGAGATTGCCGGTCGCGCCTGCCTTGTTCTCGACCACGACCTGCGTCCCGAGCTGCACCGCCAGGCCTTCGGCTGACATGCGCGCGAGGTAGTCGGTGATGCCGCCGGGAGCGGTGCCCGCCACCAGGCGAATCGTCCTCGCTGGATACCCCGGGGACTGCGCGAAGGCGGCGCCGAGAAGAAACACTCCGACAATGAGCGCGGTGAACCGGACTGAGCCGATCAGATCATCTTTCATGGCGCCGCGAAGGGGAACGGTCTTCCAGCAACGGTAGCACAGGTTTTCGTGTCAGGGACGGTTCACGGTCGTTCCCGTTGAACTTCCCGCACGCCGCGAGTAGCATGGATCGAATAACTCCAAGCGTGACAAGGGAGATTTGCCGATCACTTGATGCGAAAGGAGTTCTCATGTGCTACGAGTTCGACGAGATGTACCGGAAAGCGCGCCAGGCCGAGGAAGCACGCAGAAAGAAGACGGCCGACGATAGCAAGGACAAGCCCTCCGCGCCCGCGAAGCCGGCCGCCCCCGAAGAGAGGACCAGGGAACCCGTTCCGGCCTAAACTCGCCGCAGGTTTCTCCGGAAAACCCCCGACTCCGCTGGGTCGGGGTTCGCGCGCTAGTTCAGCGTCCCGCGCGTGCCGCCGTCCCGGATGAAGCGGATGAGGTCCTCTTCCGCGAGCGGAGGCCGGCACAGATAGCCCTGGAATTCGTCGCAGCCCTCTTTGCGCAGCACGTCGAGCTGCTCGCGCAGCTCGACGCCCTCGGCAATCACGTTCATCTCCAGGCTGTGGGCCATCGCGATGACCGCCCGCGTGATGGCGACATCGTCCTTGGAGTGCGCGAGGTCGCGCACGAAGCTCCTGTCCACCTTCAGATTGTTGATCGGAAAGAGCTTGAGGTAGCCGAGTGACGAGTAGCCCGTGCCGAAGTCGTCGATGGTGAGGCGCACGCCCATCGCGCGCAGATTGCGCATGAGCTTCACCGCCTCGTCCGGGTTCCGCATCACCATGCTTTCGGTGATTTCGAGCTCGAGAGTGTCGGCGTCCGTCCCGGTGGACTTGAGGATTTCCGCGAGCTGAGGTACGAGCTGCTCCTCGCGGAACTGGATTGCCGAAAGGTTGACCGCGATCGGCATCCGCGGCAGGCCGGCATCCTTCCAGGCTTTGGCGCGCTCGCACACCTCGCGCAGAGTCCACAGGCCGATCGGAACGATCAGTCCCGTTTCCTCGGCGAGCTGGATGAATTTCTCCGGAAGCAACAGGCCCTTTTCGGGGTGCTGCCAGCGCAACAGCGCCTCTACCCCCGTGATCGAACCGGTCGTCATGTCGATCTTGGGCTGGTAGTAGACGCGGAACTCGCCACGCTCCAGGCCGTGCCGCAGGCCGGCCTCCAGCGCGAGCTTCTCCGGCGTGTGCGAATGCAGCTCGGCGGAGTAGAAACAGAATCCGTTGCGGCCCCGATCCTTGGCGCGGTACATGGCGATGTCCGCTCCCGCGAGCAGCGCCTTCGCGTCACGGCCGTCGGCCGGATAGGTGCAGATTCCGATGCTCAGCGTGACGTTGAGCTCGTGCCCGTCGATCTTGCGGAGCTCGGACACGGCCGCGAGCAGCTTTCGCGCGATCTCGGTCAGCGTGGCCGGGTCGCCCAGCTCCTCGACCAGCAGCACGAATTCGTCTCCGCCGAGGCGCGCGATGATGTCGCCCTCGCGCACGCAGCCGACCAGGTGCTTGGCGGCTTCCTGCAGCACCCGGTCGCCGAACTGGTGGCCGAGCGTGTCGTTGATGTTCTTGAAACGGTCCAGGTCCATGAAGAAGAGAGCGACCGGCCTCACGTGACGTTCCGCCCTGGCGAGCGCGCGCTGGAGCTCCTCGCTGAACAGCACCCGGTTGGGCAGGCCCGTGAGATGGTCGTGCGTGGCCATCTGACGCACGTTGCCGAGAGCCGAGCGGAGCTCCTCGTTGCTCGTGCGCAGGCGCTGGCGCAGACCGCTGATTCTGCCGCCGATGACCGCGAACAGCGGCAGCACGGCGGCGAGCCCCGCCCACTGGAACCATTCGTGATAGACGTTCACCGTTTCCGGCTTGAAATACATGAGCAGATTGATCACCGCCGCGTAGCCGGCGAGGATCTGCAGCGCGGTCTTGACGAACTCGCGGGTGGTGAAGTGGAACACGCCGAAAGTCAGCGCGACCAGGCTCAGGTTGAGGACAACGGCGCGCCCCTGGTCGAAGCTGTAGACAGCGACCATCACCACGACGTTGCCGACGAAGACTTGCAGCCAGGTCAGGTTTGGGTCGCTCAATTTCCGATTCAGGCCGGTACGAAACACCGCGTAGAGCGCAAGGTTCACCACGACCATCATCGCGACGAGGATCCACGCGGGCTCCCGCGCGATCAGGTTGAATCTAGAAGCGAGCCAAACCAAGGGAATGCAGGTCGCGTAGGCGGCCGAGGCGAGCAAAAAGCGGCGCAGCCGCACCGCCTGCTCGGGATCCCCTCCCGCCATGGACAAGTACTTGATCACGGTCGATTCATGGAGTCGTCTCGCTGGCCTGACTTGAGCGGAACGAGGCTCGTTCAGGCCCGGATCCCGGGAGAACCCTCGCCCTGCCCTCGCCGGAAGCGCCCCCGCCGGCTGCACGGGGTGGCCCGAATATCGCGTGTCCCTGCGTCTGATAAGGGGCATGGCTCTCCCTGATGTCCCGAGCCCGCTCTGTTGAAAGGCTCGCGCGATTCTAACGTACCGGGCGGCCGGAGAGGCAATCGCGTTTGACTGCCGCGCCCCGATGCGGCACATTCCGCCCATGCAATTGGGCTACTTCACGATGCCGCTGCATCCGCCGCACCGCGATCCGGCGCAAACCCTGCAGGAGGACCGCGAGGCGATCGTCCTCGCGGACAGGCTCGGATTCCACGACGCCTTCGTCGGTGAGCACCTCACCGACCGCTGCGAGAACATCACCAACGGCCTGATTTTCCTCGCCACGCTGATCGGCGAGACCAAGACGATCAAGCTCGCGACCGGGACCTCCAACCTCTCGCAATCGCACCCGGTGGTGATCGCCGCGCAGGCGGCGATGTTCGACCACCTTGCGAAGGGACGCTTCATATTCGGCATCAGCGCCGGGGCGCTCTCCTCGGACGCCGAGGCGCTCGGCATCCTCGCCGAGGACCGCAACCGGATGTTCGCCGAGGCGATCGACGTGATCCTGGCGATCTGGGAGCGCGATGCGCCCTATGGAATCGATCTGCCCGGAAACCGCTACAAGGTGACGACCGAGAAGACCTTCGTGCCCGGACTCGGCCGGGGGATCATGTACAAGCCCTGGCAGGAGCCGCGCCCCGAGATCGTCGGCACGGTGGTGGCGCCGCATTCCAAGGGCGTGATCGCCATGGGCGAGCGCGACTTTCATCCGCTCTCGGCGAATTTTCTTCTTCCGCACTGGCTGCCGAGCCACTGGGAGAACTACGCCGAAGGCAAGCGCCGCGCCGGGAAGACAGCTGATCCGGCTGAGTGGCGCATTGCGCGCACGATCTTCGTCTCCGACGACGACCGGGTCGCCGAGCGCTACGCGCGCGGGGATCCTGCGAGCCCCTACCGTTTCTACTGGAAGCAGCTGCGCGAAAAGATGATACGCGCCAAGCGCCAGGTCATCTTCAAGCTGCGCGAGAACGAGGACGACGGCGCGGTGACGATCGAGCGGCTGCTCGCCGAGCTCGTTCTCTGCGGGACGGTCAACAAGGTCGTCGACCAGCTGCTCGCGCTGCGCGAGCGCTCGGGCGACTTCGGCGAGATCGTCTACGCCGGGATGGACTGGGTGGACCCGGCGCTCGCGCGCCGCTCGATGGAGCTGATGGCGAACGAAGTGATGCCGCGGATCAACAAGGCGATCGGCGGTCGGGCGAAGGGGCCGCCGCTGGAGGCGGCGCGGATCTGAACTATCCTGTTCAGGAACAATTCTTGCGTCTTTCCGTCCTCTGGGAACCCCCCGAATCGAGACCCGACGGCGCACCATGACACTGCAGATGGAAGACGAAAGCACGATACAGAAAAACATCGCCGACAAGCTGATTTCGGCGCTGAAGACGGGCGGTTTCCTGCTCTACGCCCAGAAAATCCTGCCGCTGGCCGGAAACGGGCGGCCGTTCCAGGAGATCCTCGTGCGCTTTCGGGAGGAAGAGGAGAAGCTCCTTCCGCCGGGGACGTTCTTTCCCATGCTGCAGGAATACCGGCTGCTGCCGTACGTCGACCGCTGGGTGGTGAGCCGCCTTGCGAGCTGGATTCAGGAATGCCGCACCCGGACGCCTGGCTGGCCCGTGCCTGTAAACGGCGTCAACCTTTCGGAGGACACGTTGCGCGAACCGAAATTCGGGGACTTCGTCGCCAAGAACATCGAGAACTCGAAGCTGCCCGATGAAGTCTTCACCTTCGAGCTCGGCTGGGACACGGCCCTGCTGCAGTCCGAGCAGGTGAAGAATATCCAGGCGCAGCTCGGGCCCCTTGGCTGCCGGTTCACCTTCGCCGGTTTCGACGGCAGCGAGGGCTCGTTCAACTTCCTCAAGGTGCTCAGGCCCGATTTCGTGAAGCTCACCTACGGCATCGTGAAGGACATCGCCCGCGGCCTAGCGGCTTCCGAGAAGGTCGAGGCCATCAACCACAAGTGCCACGCCATCGGAATCAAGACCATCGCGGAATTCGTCGAGAGCCATGAAGTGCTCGAGCAGCTGCGCCTGATCGGGGTGGATTTCGCGCAAGGACTCATCATCGGCGGGCCGCAGAAGCTCGCGTAGCGCCCTCGTCAGCGGATGGCTGCGGGGGCCACCGCCGAGCCCGAAGCTCCGTAGATCTTGAGCGGCTGCATGGTGAACGCGAACTCGTAGACGCGCTTGGCCGCCAACTCGTCGAGCTTCAGGTTCTCGAGAATGTGGATGCCGTTGACCACCAGGAAGATCTGGTGCACCGGCAGGCTCAGGTCCTTGTCGGGATTGGGCGAGACTTCGACCGGCCAGTTGTCCGAGCCGACGAGCAGCGGATCCTGCTTCGCGAGCCATTCGGCCGCCGCGACGCCCACGCCCGGAGTCGATTTCACGAAGCGCGCGTTGTCCTTTCCGTAGAGCTTGCCCCAGCCGGTGTGGATGATGACCGCGTCGCCCGGCAGAATCTTCAGCTTCTGCCGCTCGAGCGCCTGCTGCAGATCGGCCACGGTGATCTCGTAGGTATCGCCGAGCATCTCCACGCCTTTGAGCGCCGCGACGTCGATCAGCACGCCCCGCGCGAAGAAGGTCGGCGCATTCTGCACTCCGAGCTTGGTGAATCCGCTGCGCGTCGCCGTTTCGCTCACCTTGAAACAGTTGTAGAGCGAATCGCCGTGCGTCTGGTGCGCGAAGCCGTCGAACTGCGTGCCGACCTGGCCGATTTCGCTGGTCACGACTTCCTCGTTGCTGCCGCGCGTGTTCCTTCCCGTATTCATGAAAGTGCGCTTGGTGTGCAGATTGAAGATGCGCGTGCCGAAGAAGGCCATGCCCGGCCCCAGCACGTGGCTGAGCTCGATCACCTCGCCGGTCTTGATGAGTCGCGCGCCGCGGAGCACCGTCTCGGGGTTCTTCATATGGTTGCCCGAGCCGCGCTCGTCGCCCGCGCCCCATTTGGAGGGGCAGCGCTGGCTTTCGGCGGGCACGTTCCATTGCGCAAAAGCGAGCGCGGGAGCGGCGAGAAGGCTGAATGCGATGGCGGTGAGTTTCATGTTGTCCCCTTAATTGAGAATTTCGTACAGACGTTCGTCGTAGAGCGCGCCGGCCATCGCGGCGAGCTTGTCGCGGAACTCGCGCTGGTGCGCGGACATGCCATTCGCGTCGAAGGCCTCGCGTGAGCGCCACACCTCGAACACCGTGAAGTGGTTCGGCCGGTTGGTCTGCTGGACGATTTCGAAACGGACATTCCCGGCCGCCGCGCGGTTCGCTTCCCCCAGCGCCTTGAGCGCGACGATGGCGTTGTCCTTCTGCGGCGGGATCACGTCGACGTGGGTCACGCCGTAGACGGCGCCGGCCGCACTCTCCATCGGACCGACGGAGAGCGAGTTGTGGAAGCGGTCGTCGGTCGGTGCGTTGCGCAACGAGTTGAGCTTCTCGCGGAATTCCTTGGTGCCTGCAGAGACCATATGGGCGTCCCACGCAGCCTTGTCCTTCCAGGCGGCGACGACCACGAACTGTCCCGGCCGCGCGACGCTACGCACCACCACCGAGCGCATGTTTCCGGCCGTTGCGCGGCTCGCATCGCGATAGGACTTCAGGAGCGCGGCGGCTTCGTCCCGGGCGGTCGGCCTCGCCTCCACGTAAGTGACGACGTAGAGCGGGCTCACGTCTGCGGGAACGGCGGGTGGTGCGGCGGCGGGGGGCGTTTGGGCGATGGAGTTCACGGCGAAGAGGCACAGCAGGGCCGGGACGAGCGCGGCCTGATGGAACGTCATGTTTCTTCTCCCTGATCAATCCAGCAGCAGCCGGGTATCGTACACCCGGGATGGAAGGCCGTCGCGTTCAGCCGGAGGAGGTAGCGGGGTCCTTCGCCCGTCAGCCTGAAGACGACAGCTCCTCCGTGCGTCGGGCGGTTCAGAGCGGCGGCACCTCGACCGCGCGCTGCGCTTCGTCCCAGAGAGGCTCGAGCTTGTCCGCGAGCGAGAACGCCTTGCGCAACGCGAAGCGGCGCCCGCGGATCACCTTCACGGTGAGGCGCTCCCACGTTCGGCGCTCGGCCTTGGACGCCCCGGCCATGGAGGTCTCGAGCATCACCGCCATCGAATCCGCGTCGTGGAGATCGCCGAGCACATCGTGGAATCGCGACGCGCTCCGGTAGAGCCGCCGGACTCCTTGCCGAGCATGCGCGAGAAGGGCTCGATCGCGTAGCGCAGGCGCTTGTTCCCGATGCGCACGCGGTGCAAGGACCAAAAAAGCGGCCAGAAGGCCGCCTTTTCTTACGCGCGTCAGCTTCCCTCAATCATCGTCATCGTCGGTCCCGAGGCCGATTCTCTTCGCAGTGCCGTGCAGCTCCAGGATATCCAGCCCGGAGCCGTTGCGGTCGGTGGCGTAGATGAACCCGCGATTGTCGACTTCGAGGTTGTTCGTCATGTAGCCGTCCGGTTGAACGGTGTTGGCATTCGCTACCGGGACGTAGAACCCCACCTCGACAGGCGCTTGCGGCTCGCGGATGTCCCACGCGCGAACACCGCCGGTGAAGGCAGCAATGAAAGTCAGCTTGCCGTAAAAGGGATTGCGGAAGTTCTCCTCGCTCGAGTGCGTCCCGAAGCGCGCTCCCCGCGTGCAGTAGTTTCCACGCGGATATTTTTCGCCCGCGCGCGGATCGACTGACATCGTCGAGAGGATCATCGGGCCCTGCCACGGATTTGGCTCCTGACGCAGGCCCGGTGTCGCGGTTTTCGAATTTTCGACCGTTACATCGACCACGAAGCTCCAGTGCGGCGGTTCTTGGCACAGGTCGGCCGTCGCCTCCGAGGCGAGCACCACGATGTCGCGCGTCTTGAAGTCCCTGAAGCTCTGATAGCCCGGCGGCGTCAGCCCGAACACCGGCATGCTGGTGTGCCCGCCTTGGTCCGGCGACATATGGAGAATCCCGGCTTGCGGCTCGAGTAAGTCGGCTTCCGACGGGCTGACGGCGTCGCCGCTCCAGGTTCCGCCAAGCGAAGGCGGCAGCAGCTTCTTGCGGTCAAGGATCTGCATCACGCCGTCATCGCCGACGCCCCATGCGGCGTAGATGCGGTTGCCGATCACGTCGTCCGCCGTCGCGCCGCGCGCCAGCTTGCCGGCAGCACTGGGATGCTCGTGCGCGGAGATGGCACCGTGAAGCGAGGTGGAATTCGGTCCGGTTGCACCCGGCTGCCCGCCCGGCAATCCGAAGGTGCGGATGTAATGCGGGTTCGCAGGATCGCTCCAATCGACGATGACCATCGACTGGCCCTGGCGCCAGAGCGGCGCCACGTTCTTGCTGCCCGGCAAGTAAGCGATGCCGGTATTGCATTCCCACCACATCTTATGCGTGTTGCGAAGGGCCCGCATTGATCCCGCCAGCGTGGGGTTGCTGACATTGGTTACATCCCAGACCTCATACCCCGAAGCGCTGCTTCCCTGAACGTTACGCATCAGGTACACATGGTCCGGTACACCCTTTGGCAGGTCGGAACCCAGGCACATGCGCACCGATTGCGATTGGCCTCCCGCGGCTGGGACCGGAATATGGAATTTCTCTACCGGCCTCGCAGGATCGGTGGCATCAATGATGATTACTCCGTTGAGTTCCACCGGGCTGCCCGGTTTCAGCGGATTGGGTTTGCTGCCCCCGTGCGTGCCCGCGAACGCGATCGTTCTTCCATTCGGGTACACGATGACATTCGGCTGGTACGACGGACGCCCTTGCAGGTCGACGTGGCCGACCCGGCGCATGTTCTTCTGCTCGCCGCTCTGGCTGATTCCGCGGTGATCGTTGTCCGCAAACGCGGAACCCGCCGCGATGGCGAATGCGCTCAGGATAGCCGCATTCAGGGCGTGCTTCGCCCCTTTTCCTCCACTTCTTGGTGCCAACATAGCTCCTCCTCCAGTGATGTGGAACGGCAGGTGCCGTCCCCAGCGAACTCGGTTGGTGTGGGGCGGATCTTCAGTGCGACAGGAAATCCGTGGGGCTTCGCGACCAGCGTTGCGGAAAATTGTAATCCCCAGGCGCGCCAAGTCAAGCGCGGTACGGCTTGACTCCGCTCGACTAGCTTCCCGTCAGCTCGCGCACCGCGGCGACCAGGTCTTCGAACTTGAACGGCTTCATGAACGTCTTCACCGCGCCGGCCTGGCGCGCGACCTCGAACACGTCGTAGTTCCGCAGCGGCTCGTAGCCGGTTACGGCGATGATTTTCGCCTCGGGAAACTCCCTGCATAGGTCGCGGATCGTCTCGATGCCCTCCTTCTCCGGCATGAAGATGTCGGTGACGATCACGTCGGCCGGCCGCGCTCGCTGCAGCGCCAGTCCCTGGACGCCGTCGGCTGCGCCTTCGGCTTCGGTCCCTTGGCTCTCAAACCACCGCAGCGCAAGCTTCCTGAAGTCGTTGTTGTCGTCGATAACGAGAACGCGCGTCATGTCCCAGGAAACGAAAG
>WNGH01029267.1_pt1 | contig 10623 bp, 9 predicted proteins | sample 5400631 | NCBI WGS metagenome assembly WNGH01 (sample SAMN13153373, study PRJNA577476) | soil metagenome | isolation source: 115 cm soil or saprolite under Garry oak tree replicate 1 | place: USA:California | collected 2016-06-15 | reverse complement strand
ACACAAGATGACACAGAGCACGACGGCCCGCCAAGCCAGGAATACCCCAGCTCACCGGCCGTTTTCGCAGGTGGGTGGCAGGTGCTGGGTTCGAACCAACGTAGGCGCATGCCGGCGGTTTTACAGCCATGGTCATCGGGGATGGTCGCGTTCGCGTGAAATCTTCGGCGCGTGCGGGTGGGCTGCTGGCGGGGTTACCCCGTCTGTGGTGCGGCGTTTGGGGTCCGTGCGGGCCTGCGGGTGGGGTTGGATGCTGGCGGGCTGCCCGTGACGCCGGCAGGTTTGTGGGATCTGAGCCCGTTTTACGGCCTGGCGCCGGGACCTGACCCTGAGGGTCGCTTTCTGCTGCCGTGAGCGCGCTGGTCAGACTTCGGCTTGCGTGAGCCTGCTGACCTGGTCCCCGGGCAGCCCGCCTGTCATTACCCGGGGTCAAGGATAAGGGGACGTGGTGGCCGCGCGGAAGCAGAAGCAGAGGCGGATGAGCGCGCAGGTGGTGGAGGACGAGGACTACCAGCTGCGCTATGAGATCGCCGCGGGGATCGACGTGGCGAAGGAGTCCGCCGTCGTGTGCGTCCGCATGCCCCCGGCGGCGGGGAGGAAGCACCGGACGTCGCACCTGCAAACGGTGCCGGCGACGGTCCCGGCGATCGGGGAGCTCGCGGCGGAGCTGACGGCGGCAGGGGTGCAGATGGTCTCGATGGAGGCCACCTCCGACTACTGGCGTATCTGGTTCGCGGTGCTGGAGGAGGCCGGGCTGGCGGTGCAGCTGGTGAACTCCTCCCAGGCCAGGAACCTGCCGGGCCGGCCGAAGACCGACAAGGAGGACGCGCGGTGGATCGCGCGGCTGACCGAGATGGGGATGTGCGGTCCTCGTTCGTGCCGCCGCCGGAGATCCGGGCGCTGCGGGTATACACCCGGCACATCTGGGACCTGACCGCGGACCGCACGAGGTACTGGCAGCGGCTGGAGAAGCTGCTGGTGCGCCACGAGGCGCTGTTGTTGTCGGATGGAGGTGAAAGACCGTCCATTTCTCTGCCGTCGTAGCGGTGGGGTAAAGCTGGAGGCAGCCTAAGCCACGGGTCGGTGGCGAAGGCGGGAGCAGCCTCGACAAAGTCGCGTCGGCCCAGTACTGCCGGATGGGCCGGGCGCGGTGAGCGAGACGGGAAGGTATACGAGAGAAACCGGCTACGTTACGCCTCTTGATTCTCCGCCAGCTCTAACCCGGTGGATTCGGGCTGGTTGGCGGCGCGCACCCGCCCCTCATGGCGGGCGGGGAACTCCGGGCCGGGTCTTAGCAGCCTGGGTCTGGAGGCCACGGTGAATTGTCTACGGCGTAGTCGTGGCGATGCCGCAGGGGTACAGCCGGATGCCTAACCCGTCGACCGGGCAACAGTGAACGTGGGAACCGCCCGCGTGCGTTCCGTAGCCGTTTCCCGGCCTGGGGAATAGGCGGCGGATAGGCGCGATGCCAGCCGAAGGCGCGGGCGGGGCGGAGCCGCCGTAGTACTCCGGGCGCGGGAAAGCCGCGTACATGGGGAAGGGCGGCAGCGTGTCAGTCAATGAAGGGAATGTAATGTCCGAAGACGCACCGGGGAATACCGGTGCCGTGGGGTGGCCCGAGCCTGATTGGGCGGCCCTCACGGTACGGAGGATGCAGACCAAGTTGCACCGCTGGGCGATCGAAGACCCTGATCGCCGGTTCGGTGACCTGTTCAACCTCGTCTGCGACCCGGCGTTCCTGGTGACCGCGTGGCAACGCGTGTCTACCAACAAGGGCGCCAGGACCGCAGGAATCGACAAGGCCACAGCGGCCCAGATTGAAGTCTGGATCGGGGCCGGGGCTTTCCTGAGCCAGATCCGGGACTCGCTGAAAACTGGCGAGTTCCGGCCGGATGAAGTATGGCAGGTGATGATCCCGAAAGGCAATTCCGGGAAACTCCGGAAACTCGGGATTCCCACTATCGCCGACCGGGTGGTCCAGGCAAGCCTGAAACTGGTGCTCGAGCCCATCTTCGAGGCGGATTTCAAGCCGTGCTCGTATGGGTTCCGCCCTAACCGCAGGGCGCAGGACGCAATTGCCGAAATCCATCACTTCGCCTCGGAGTCCATCAATTATAGATGGGTGTTCGAGACGGACATCAAAGCCTGCTTCGACGAAATTAGTCATTCTGCTTTGATGGGCCGGCTGCGGGTGCGGATCAAGGATAAACGTATCTGCGCCCTGGTGAAGGCGTTCCTGAAATCCGGGGTCCTCACCGACCTCGGAGACAGAGAAGAGACACTGACCGGGACTCCCCAAGGCGGAATTCTTTCGCCGTTGCTCGCTAACATTGCCCTGTCGGCGCTGGACGACCATTTCGACCAGCAATGGCGGCAGGAGATGGGAACCAAGCAACAGCGGGCCAACCGCAGAAGAAACGGCCAGGGAAACTGGAGACTCTGCCGCTATGCGGACGACCTGGTCCTGATGGTGTCGGGCGACCGGCGCCACGCCGAGGCTCTGCGCGAGGAGGTGGCAGCCGTGCTCGCCCCCCTGGGACTGCGGCTGGCACCGGAGAAAACCCGGGTGGTCCACATCGATGAGGGCTTCACGTTCCTAGGCTTCGACATCCGCCGCCAGCGGAAGCGGGGAACCCAGAAGCACTACGTCTACACCAAGCCGTCCCGCAAGGCCATCGCATCGATCAAGGACAAGGCGAAGGCCAGGACGTACAGGTCAACCCGCCACCAGGACCCCGATGAGCTGATCCTCAGCCTGAACAGGTCCCTGGCGGGGTGGGCGAACTACTTCCGGCACGGATCGTCCAAGGCAACCTTCAGCGCGGTCGACTACTTCGTATGGGGCCGGCTGATGCGCTGGATACGCGCCAAGTACGCGGGCAAGACCGGGTTGTCCATGAAGGAACTCCGGCGTCGCTTCTGCGACCAGGGGTGGAGGTTCGCCTATAACGGGGTCGTGTTCACCGGCGCGTCCAGCGTCACCGTGACCCGCTACCGCTACCGCGGTAACACCATACCGACTCCCTGGACCCCGGCAGCATCAAGCTGACCAGCGGGCAAGGCACGCGGAGCGCCCGGTGCGGTGAAAGCCGCACGCCGGGTGGCAGCATCAAGCTGACCAGCGGGCAAGGCACGCGGAGCGCCCGGTGCGGTGAAAGCCGCACGCCGGGTGCGGAAGGGGGCCCGCGGGAAACGGCCGGTGGCAACACCGGTACCGCGCCCGCGGGCCTACCTTACGAGGACGCTCTGTGCAAGCTGCCGGCCGTCGTGTCCAGGCTGGCCGGGCACCAGACCGCCCGCGCGGTCATCGAGAAGATGATCGCCGGGGAACGCGACCCGCGAGTCCTCGCCGCCCTGGGCCGGGGCAAGATGCGCAACGACAAGCTCCCCGCGCTCGCCGAGGCGCTTTCCGGCATGCAATCCGGTCCTCAGCACGCGCATGCCGCCGCGTCCCTGCTGCGCGCCATCGACCTCCTGGACGCCGAGCTCAGGGACCTGCAAGAGCGGGTCACCGCGCACCTGGCCGCGATCCCCGCGTCCTGGGGCGCGGACGCGGACGGCGTCACCGGGCCGGAGGCCGGGCGGGCCCGCGACGCCAGCGCGCTGCCGGCTGCGGACCGGCTGGATGAGATCCCTGGCCTGGGCAGGGAGGCCGCCGCCGCGCTGATCGCCGAGATAGGCCTGGACATGAGCCGCTTCCCGACTCCGGAGGCGCTGGTGTCCTGGGCCGGGCTCACCCCGACCGCGCGGCAGTCCGGACCCCGCAAGGGCCGCGGGAAGAAGGGGCACGGCAACACCTACGCCAAGCGGATCGCCGTCCTGGCCGCCTACGCTGCCGCGAACACGGACACGTTCCCGGGCGAGCGCTTCCGCCGCCTCGCCTCCCGCCCTGGCGGCGGCGGGCGGAAGAAGGCCGGCTGCGCCGTGGGCCGGTCCATCCTCGTCATCATCTGGCACCTGCTGAACGACCGCGCCGCCCGCTACCGCGACCTCGGACCCGACTGGCACGCCAGGCACACCGACCGCAGCCGCAAGGCCCGCAACGCCCAGCGCCAACTCGAGGCCCTCGGCTACGACGTCACCATCACCCTCCGCGAGGACGCCGCCTGATCCAGGAGCCAGCGACAACCGCATAGCCGTCACCGCAGCCCGGGCAGCGCTCGCCACCGGGCCATCCCGTCATGCCCCGAACCGCGGTCACGCGAGCGGGCTGAGGTGGTTATTTCTTGGTCAGACCAGCACGGCACACCAGGCCAAAATCTTCGGCGGTGAACACGATTCCGGCCACGCCTTGCCCGTCGCGTGCCTGGCCCGCGGCGGTGGCTGCAGTCGCCCGGCCGGCTGCGATGTCGTCCAACAGCGTGCGGGTGCCAGAAGTCGGCCTGTGCCTGTGGGCTGCAGCGATGAGCCAGGGTCAGCCGTGTCGCTTCGCCTGCTCTGTCTGATCTTCGTTCGGCTCTGCGGCCGGCTGGTCCTGCTCAGTGGCTCGCCGACATCCAAGAACGCGAAGCTGCTCGCGCGCGGCACGAGGCCGCCGTGCTGCGCCGCGCCAATCGGCTGGACCGGGCCGGCCGCGCGGTCCTCGCCGCGCTGATCCGGCTCCTGCCGGGAAGGCCGCGGGTGCACCGGCTGGTCACGTCCGGCACCGTTGTCCGGTGGCACCGGCAGCGGCCACGACGAGCGTCGCCACCCGGCACGGCGCAGGTAGGCTGTGGAAACGGAGCGAAGAGATCACGGCCGGCGGGCACCGCCGGACAATGGCCGCCTCGCACGCCCTCTCAGGCAGTAAAGCGGTGCGCCGGACTATGCCAGGCTCGGTTCCGAGGCGATCCGCGCGGCGAAGACCCGCGTGGAACGGGCCATCGCCACTTTCGGCCTCGGCGACCTGCTGACGGCCTACTACGATCCCGCGCGCGGCTTCGCGGGCGCGACCTTCGACACTCTGGGCGCCAACCCGCGCAACGAGATCAGCCGTGATGACCTGCTCGTGGGGATCAGCTCGGCAGTGAACCTGTGGGAGGCCAGCGACGAGAGGCTGGCAGCGATCGATCCGCTGCGGAAACTGCTGACGAGGTGCCCGGATGGGGTGGGCCAGGCGCAGGCGAGCAAGCTCCTGGCCCGCAAGCGGCCACGGCGTGCTCCGGCTGCTTGATGTCGCTCTGTGGATGCTGCACAGCGAGTCAACGGCTGCCAGGAATGCCTGGGCCGCGGCCAGCGTCACGCCGCAGCGATGACGAATCCCGCCGTGCGGAGGCGCACGGGCCGACCAGGGGTCCGCTTCAGGAGGTGATGGGTGCCCGGGCTGAAGGACAGGCTGACCGATGCCGGGTATGGCCTGGGCTGGTCGGTTGTCTGCCGCCTGCCCGAATCGTGGGCGTGGAAGGCCTTCAGGTTCTTCGCCGACCTCGCGTGGCGTCGCCAGGCCGCGGGGGTCCAGGTACTTGAGCGCAACCTGCGCCGGGTGATCGGCGGCGAGGCGCCAGGCGGCGAGCTGCGCGCGCTGTCCAAGGAGGCGGGCATGTCCGGGCCGCGTTCGAGTACCTCGCGGCCGGCCGCGGGGTGGTCTTCGCCCTGCCGCACATGGGCAACTACGATCTGGCTGGCGCATGGATTATCGCCAAGGGGGCAGGCTGCATTACCACCGTGGCCGAGCGGTTGAAGCCGGAGTCGGTCTACGACAGGTTCGTCGCGTTCCGCGCGGGGCTCGGCGTGGAGGTGCTGCCCGCCAGCGGCGGGGCGAGCAGCGCGTTCGGCATCCTGGCGCAGCGGCTGCGGGCAGGCAGGCTGGTCTGCCTGGTCTGCGACCGCGATGTCACCGGCGGGGGCATGGAGGTGGAGTTCTTCGGCGAGCAGGCCCGCATGATGGGCGGCCCGGCCGCGCTCGTCGTGCAGACCGGCGCGGCGCTGATGCCCGTGATCTTGTGGTTCGAGGGCGATCACTGGGGCGCGCATATCCATGAACAGATCCCGCTGCCTGCCGAAGGCGACGCCGAGCAGAAGGCGACGGCGATGATGCAGCAGGTCGCACGCCTCTTCGAGGCGGGAATCAGGGCTCATCCGCAGGACTGGCACATGCTGCAGCACGTCTTCGTCGCCGACCTCGACCCCGAGCGGCTGCGGCATGCCGCTGGGAGCTAGCCAGCGTTGAGGCATACAGGCAGGAAGGTAGCAGGCGCTCCTATTGGGACCCTTCTTGGCTCCAATCTCGCTACACGCTTAGCGTCCTGTGCCTGAGTAGCATGTCGGCTCCCCGCATGAGGTCGAGTGCAGATCGTGTCCCGTTGCCGGCCGGCGGTCGTCGTCCAGTCCTGGCCATTCCTCCCGATAGATCCCATGTCACTGTCGTGACGCTCGAGTTGGATGCTTTCCCTTGCCAGTCTGGGTACAGCGTGAGCGTGTCCTCCGGCGCACGGGCAGCGCGCCGGATGCGGACATGCGGTGAGCGAATGCGGACCAGGAGGTGGGCGCATGCAGGCAGCCGTCGGGGCACATGACGTGGGCTGACTTGCACGCCCTCGCCAGCGCGGGGAACGAGATCGCCGGCCACACGATCGACCACGCGGACCTCAAGCCGCTGTCTGTCGCCGACGCCGAGCACCAGGTTTGTGACGACCGGAACGCCCTGCTCGCCCAGGGGTTCACCCCGGAATCCTTTGCCTACCCGTTCGGGTCGTTCGACGGCACCAGCGAGGCGGTCGTCCGCTACTGCGGGTACAACAGCGGCCGGGGCGTGGCCGGTATCTCAAAGACCGGCCCGTTCGGGGAGACCATCCCCCCAGTCGACGCCTACGCGACCCGCACGCCGCCCAACCCGAAAACGGCGACCAAGCTGTCCACACTCGAGTCGTACGTGCTGAACGCGGTGGCGGACACGCAGTCCACGGATTGGGTGCAGTTCGTGTTCCACACCGTCTGTGACAAGAGCACCGGCGGGCACTGCGGCGCGTACTCGATCAGCCCCGGCAAGCTCAGCGCGTTCCTTGACTTCCTCCAAGCCGAGGTCAACGCCGGCCGCGTGGTGGTAGAGACCACCGCCCAGGCGATCGGAGGCCCGCTGAACCCCGCCTGCCAGTGGGACACCGGCGGTGCCGACTGCATACCACCCGCGCATAGAACCAGCCAGCGGGGCCGCGAGCCGAGACCGTGACATTGGCTGCGCACGGTGACGGCCGCGTTTGCGATCGCGCGGCGGCGTCCGCCGGTGCCCAGCATGGGATCGCCGTGGCGCGGCCACAGCGCCGGAGCGAGTCGACGCTGCGTACGGTGTCGCGATCTTCAGCTGTGGACCGGCGACACCGGACAGGTGGCCATTCCAGCGACGATTTCGTGCGACGGGACGACAATCTTGGTCCGGGCGTAACTGGCCCGACGTCGGACCGAACCTTTGCCGCACGTCGCCGCGGACATAACCGCCGAGCTGGCGGGTCTCGCGGCACGAAGGTGTGCCCGCCCCGGCTGCCCGCATGATCTGTACCAGACCTGCGGGGCGTAACGTCAGGAGCGGAAGAACTCACGGGCGGTCACGGAGAAGAGGAGGAGTCATGGCGATCCTCGACAAAGCCAAGGCGGCCGCCGAGCGTGCCCGGGGCCAGGCCAAGCACGGCGCGGCGCAGGGCCGGGCCCGGCTCATGGAGGTGCAGGCGCGGCGGCAGCACAGCAAGCTGCTGCGGCAGCTGGGTCAGGCGTGCTACGCCGAGCATTCTGGGCAGGGAACACACGAGCCGGTGGCCCGCGCGTTCGCCGCCCTAGACGCTCACGCGCAGGCCCATCCCCAGCCGCTGGCACCGGGCCGCCCGCAGGCGGTCCGGCAGGCGCGAGACATCATGCACCCGGGAGCGGAATGCATCGGCGAAGGCGACAGCGTCGCGGCCGCCGCGCAGAAGATGCGCGATCTGGGTGTCGGCTCGCTGCCGATCTGCGGCGCCGACGACCGGCTGCACGGCATCCTCACCGACCGCGACATCGTGCTGCGGTGCATCGCCGAGGGCCGCGACCCGGCCCAGGTCCGGGCCGGTGACCTGGCCCAGGAAACGTTGTTCTGGGCCGAGGCTAGCGCCAGCGTGGGCGAGGTACTGCATCAGATGGAGGATCACCGGGTCAAGCACCTGCCGGTGATCGACAACCACCGCCTGGTCGGCATCATCACCGAAGCCGACCTGGCCCGCCATCTCGACGAGCACCGGCTCGCCGAGTTCGTCGAGAAGGTCTACACGACGGCCTGAACCCGGTCGGCCTCATCCGCGGCCACCGCGAGTGTGCCTACGCACCGGGGCGCGGTGGAAAACCACCTGGCCCGTGCATCAGCAGGGCCGCGCCGGCCAGTGGGCTGCCTTGCGCTAACCGGTCAGGGAGTCCGGCGGCCCGCCGATGACGGACCTCGGGGGCTTGGGTTACGGGGTCAGTCTCGGCTTCGGGATCAACGCCACCGGGGAGGCCGTCGGCCGCTCGTACCTGGCACAGACCGTTCCCACCACGGGGTGCCCGCCCAGGCACACGTGCGTAACCCATCCCGCGGACCCGTTCAGCTGGATCGCCGGCAGCATGACCGACCTCGGCACGCTGGGCGGCACCTGCAGCGAGGCACGCGCGGTCAACCGCAACCAGCGAGGCACGCGCAGCCAACCGCAACGCGGACATCGTCGGCGATTCCAACAGCGATGCGTTCCTGGTGCACAGCGGGAAGATGAGCAATCTTGGCCCCGGGCGAGGCGTTGGGCATCGATGACTTCGGCGAGATCGCGGGTACCCTGGACGGCCAGCCGCACAATGTCGACGCCGCAGCCCTGGCCTCGGTCGTCGCGGACTTCTTCGGGGCGAAGCGATGAGGAGGATCATCTCGCAGCTATTCGTCTTGCTCGACGGCGTCATGAAAGCCCCGGAGGAGTGGCACTTCCCGTACTACGACAACCGGATGGCCGAGGTTGTGGCTGAGCAGATCGACGGCGCCGACATCCTGCTGCTGGGCCGGGCGACCTACCAGATCTTCGCGGGATCCTGGCCGCAGCGGGGCGACGAGGTGCCGCTGGCCACCTGGATCAACGCAATGCCGAAGCTGGTGGTCTCGACCACGCTGACGTCCGTGGCGTGGCAGAACACCACGGTGATCGCGGGCGACGTGCCGGAGGAACTCGCGAAGATCAAGGAGCAGCCGGGCCGGAACGTCACCGTCAGCCCGACCCTGGTGCGCTCCCTGCTACCAAACTGTCTGCTAGACAAGCTGCAACTGCTGGTCCACCCGCTGGTCCGCGGGCACGGCCGACGCTGGCTCGAGGACGGCCTGGCGCAGCCCCTCGAGCTGGTCGGGTCACGCCCGGCGCGCGCTACGATATAATCGGGCCCGAGGCACTTTCCTACCGGGACATCGCCGCCCAAGCTCAGCAGGACGCTCGGCCGCGAGATTACCTATGTGGACGCACCCGACGATGCGGTGCGGGACGCGCCGCCTGGCTTCGGGCTCGACGAGTGGTTCGTGAACGCGCTGGTCGGTCTCTCGGGACTTACCGCCGATCCGGCATCGATGGCTACGCCGGCCAGGTCTGCGACACCGTGGCGCGGCTCACTGGACAGCCTGCGTGATCTCTCGGCGACCTGCTCCAGGAAGTGGCTCCTGAGTTGAAAGCCGGGTCGATTCCCGTTTCCCTGATGATCCAGGGTGGATCCTCATCCACGCCGGGCACCCGCCCGCGTTCACGCCGCCGCAACTGCTCGTCGAGCAGGCGCAGTAACGCCGGAGGGCGCCTCATACGTCGCTGGTCATGCTGGCTGACCAGCGGTCGGTGGCATCCGGCTCGCAGCGCAGCCCGTGGAAGGAGACGGCCTTGGGAACGGCACCGGTGATCTCCACGACCTCAGCCCGGGCAAGCGCCAGGACGACGACGATGCCTCCGTGGCCGGGCGTACCTGGACCGACACCGGGATCTCGCCCTCCACGTCCAGGATGTAAATCACCTCGTCAGTGGCGGACGCCAGCAAGTCTGCGTCACTGCCTGCGGTCATCAGCCGTTCCAGGATCCGCGCTGGCCGCACATCGCTGATGTCGGCGAAACTGGCCATAAGGCCGCGTAGCGTTTCCGCCACGCATTCGTCGCGGGACTCCGCCCACGCCTCGATACGCAGGTCAGCGGTATGCGGTACCGTCCGGTAACCCTGCGCAGCCACGGCTTTCCTTCCGCCCGGCCTTTGCCGGCATCCAGGATTCCAGAGTGCACCACGTTGGCCCGGGCAATCACCAGCACTGAACGCCAGTACGCCCAGACGGGGACCTTGCCTCTGGCCGGGGCGTTATGCGACAGCCGACAGCGTCGAGGAACTCGAACACGAGTTGCGGGTTGCGACGACGTGGTCATCGTCCCATCACTGCCAGCACGGCGACTTCTAGCGCTGGGTAGGGGAGGTACTCGGCGACCCGCCGCTGGCGCCGCCGCTGTGGGCGAGCCTGGGCCGGTCAGCCCTTTACCACGCCGACTGGGACCAGCCTGGCGACCTTGCGGCACAGCCTGGCTGCCGCAGTGGCCATGACGACCTGATTGACGTCCTTGTAGGCCGCGGGAAATTCCTCAGCGAGCCCACGCGCGGAAGCGCCTCGTACCGCGATGCCGTCGGCTTCGAGCCGTTGCCGCAGGG
>WNGH01007172.1_pt1 | contig 10624 bp, 10 predicted proteins | sample 5400631 | NCBI WGS metagenome assembly WNGH01 (sample SAMN13153373, study PRJNA577476) | soil metagenome | isolation source: 115 cm soil or saprolite under Garry oak tree replicate 1 | place: USA:California | collected 2016-06-15 | reverse complement strand
AGCTTGCCGCAGAGCTCCCAGTGGATGCCGTGTTCGGTGCAGAAGGCCTTCATGAGCCGGGCGCCCTCGGTGCAGAGGCGCGCCTTGAGCGAGCCGGGCTTGTAGTAGATGCCGGAGTGAATGACCCCGCTATTGTGGCCTGTCTGGTGCGTGGCGACCTTGGCTTCCTTGTCGAGGATGACCAGGCGCGCCTGCGGATAGCTTTCCGTCAAGGAGAGGGCGGTGGCGAGGCCGACGATGCCGCCTCCGACGATCGCGATGTCCGCGGATTGAGTCACGGCGCCAAGATTACCACAGTGAGCGTGGCCCGGATTGTTCACGACCGTTCGGCCCGAGGCGGGCGGGTCCTGTCATCGGGGGCGGCGGCGGCGCAACCGGCTCCGCCCACCCTACTCTTCGTGAATCGCCGCCCTGTGGGCGGCGCGCACTCGAAGGGGCCCACTACGCCGGCCGCGCCGCCGCCGCCCCCGATGCCACCCGCCCGACCACACGGGCGACGGTTGTGAACAATCCGGCTAGAGCTTGGCGACACCTGCGCGGGCGCAGTCCTCGTCCTGCTGAGACGTCCCGCCGCCGGTTCCGCACGCGCCCTCCACCACGCCATTCCGCATGATCGGCACCGCGCCCTGGCTTGGAATCATGTGCCCGCCCTCGGCGGCCATGATGCCCTGAACGATGGGATTCCCCGCCCGCTCTGCGAGCTCGCCGCTGGCTCGCCCGAAGGCGACGGAGGCGATGGCCTTGCCCTGGGAGCCGTAGGCCCCGGCCCAGATGGCGCCGTCCATGCGATTGAAGGCCATCAGACGCCCGCCCGCATCGCAGACGGCCACGCTGATCCTGATGTTGAGCTCCTGCGCCTTGTCGATCGCGCCCTGCACAATCCTGTTCGCTTCCGCGAGGGTGAGAGCCACCGTGGCCTCCTGTGAGTGGGGGAGAAGACGCTACGCGGCCGGCACGGTCAGGTGCGCCAGCTCTTCGAAGTATTCAGGAAAGGTCTTGGCGACGCAGGCGGGATTCTCGATCACGACCGGCTCGCCCCCGCAGGCCGCGAGGGAAAAGGCCATGGCCATGCGATGGTCGTCGTAGGTGGCGATGGAAGCGGAGCGGATGCGGGCGGGGGGATGCACGGTGAGCGAGTCGGAACCGACCTCGGTGCGCGCGCCCAGCTTGCCCAGCTCCGCCGCCACCGCGGCCATGCGATCGGTCTCCTTGACGCGCCAGTTTCCGATGCCGCGCACGGTAGTCGGACCGTGGGCGAAGAGCGAGGCCACGGCCAGCGTCATGGCCGCGTCGGGCATCGCGGTGAGATCGGCGTCGATGCCGGCCAGCCGTCCCCCGCCCTCGACCTCGATGGCGGCGGGCTCGAAGCGGACATGCGCGCCCATGCGCGCCAGGACATCCGCGAAGCGTGCGTCACCCTGCAGGCTGTCCGAGCCGCAGCCCTCGACGCGCACCTTGCCACCCGTGATGGCGGCGCCCGCCAGGAAATACGAGGCGGACGAGGCGTCGCCCTCGACGAGAACCCGCCCGGGCGACCGATAGCGCTGGGGCCCGGTGATCTCGAAGCGCAGGGGGGCCGATCGCTCCACGCGAGCTCCGAAACGCGCCATCAGCGCGAGCGTCATGTCCACGTAGGGCTGGGAGACGAGGCGATCCGTGATCTCGAGAGCCACGCGTCCCGCGGCGAGGGGCGCCGCCATCAGCAGGGCGGAGAGAAACTGGCTGCTCGTGGCGCCGCTAATGCGTGCGGAGCCCCCGCCGAGGCCGTGGGCGTCGATGCGCAGCGGCGGATAGCCTTCGCGCTCGAGGCAGCTCACGCGCACGCCGAGCTGCCTCAGCCCGTCCAGCAGGTCCCCGATGGGCCGCTCGTGCATGCGCGGCACGCCGGATAGCGTGAAGACTCCGTGCCCCGCGGCCAGCACCGCGGTAAGCGGCCGCATGGCCGTGCCCGCGTTGCCGAGGGCGAGCTGCACGGACCCCGACGGCGCGACGAGCGGCCCTCCCCTGCCGGTAATCCACACCGAACCGCGCGGGCCCGGGAGCCCGCGAACTCCGACCCCCAGGCGCCGGAGAGCTCGGAGCATCACGTCCGTATCCTCGCTGTCGAGCACGCGGGTCACCTCGGTCTCTCCCTCGGCGAGAGCGCTCAGGAGCAGCACGCGGTTCGACAGGCTCTTCGATCCGGGCAGTTCGAGCGTGCCCTGGAAGCGGCCGATGGGCTGGAGGGTGAGGCGGTCGGGCAGCATGGCGCCCCATCCTAGCGCGCCATAGCGGTGACGGCAAAGCCGGCATTCCCACGGGGATTGTGCCAAATACCGGGGGCGCCGCGGTACCGGCGGAACGCTTGGGGGCCGTGGCGGGTTCAAAAGCCCGAAGATCTCCCCCAAACCCGATTCACCAGGAGGAGGAGCCATGTCAGGACGAATGAGCAAGGTGCTCGTGCTGTTGATGGGTGGCTTCGTCTGCGCGCTGATGACGGGTGGCACGGGCCAGGCGCAGCTCCTGGACCGCAAGGCCATTTCGCTGGCCGAGGCGAAGAAAATGGTGGCGGCCGCCATGGCGGAGGCGGTGAAGAACAAGTGGCAGATGGTGGTGGTCGTAGCGGACGATCACGGGACACCCATCGTGCTCGAGAAGATGGACGGCGTGCAGCTGGGCAGCGTGGGGATCGCCGAGCGCAAGGCGAAGACCTCGGCGCTCCTGAGGCGGCCGACGAAAGCCCTGGAGGACGCGGTGATGGGCAATCCCGGGGCGACCCCGCCGGCTCCATCGCGCAATACCCTACTGACCCTCTTCCCCGATTTCCTGCCGATTGGGGGCGGGTTTCCGCTCATGAACGGCGATCAACTCATGGGCGCCATCGGCTGCAGTGGCGGTACCGCGGCCCAGGACGAGCAGGTGTGCAAGGCGGGCGTGGACGTGATGGGAAAGTAGCTCCACGCCGCCCGAAGCCTCGCCCCGGCTCTTGTCCAGGGAGGCGCCGGCGAGGCTCGCCCGGAGGACGGTGGAGACTAGGTGGACCGCCCCGGCTATTTCGGGCAGATGAAACCGGTGCCGGCCGGGCTGGGGAAGCAGCCGACCGACTGCGGAAGTAGCCACTTCGGCAGCCAGAGAACGACGTCGGGGAAAAGCACGGTGAACGCGATGGTGATGAAGAACACGATGTAGAGCGGGAACGATCGAAACATCGCCCGGTAGAACGGCACGCCCACGAACTTCGACGCCACGAGGAGCGAGAGCCCGTAAGGCGGCGTGATCAGCCCGAACACCAGGGTGGTGATGATGACGACGCCCATGTGCACGGGGTTGATGTGACCCACCTGGGTCAGCTTGTTGATGATCGGCATGAAGATGATGATGGCGGGCACGGCGTCGATGAAATCGCCCACGATCACGAAGAGCACCACGAGCAGGAACATGATCTTCGCCGGATCCGTGCCGGCGTAGTGGCTGATGAGTTCGGCCACCGCGTCGGGACCGCGCAGATAGGCGAGCATCCAGCCGAAGGCCGACGCGCCGGCGACCGCCGCCAGGGGCAGGGAGTAGAGCAGGCCGGTGTACATGAAGTCGCCGGCCAGGCGGGGGATGTGTCGGGGATTCAGGAGTGGGATGACCACCAGAAGAATGTAGGCGGCCGCGATCATGCCGGCTTCCGTCGGCGTGAACCATCCGGTGAGGATGCCGCCCATGATGATGACGGGGATCACCATGGGCAGGGCCGACCCTCGGGCGGCCACGAAGATATCCACGAGCCCTGCCCGCTTCTTCAAGGTGCCGACGGGCCCGAAGAAGTAGCTGTACACCATGAGCCCCACGCCGATCATCACGCCCGGCACCACGCCGCCGAGGAACAGCCCGCCGATCGACACGTTGCCGGTGGCGCCGTAGACCACGGCCATGATCGACGGCGGGATCAGGTTCGCCATGGTCGAGGCCGAGGCGATGAGGGCGGCCGTGAAGCCACGGTCGTAGCCTTCCTTGTCCATCTCGGGAGCGACGGTGCGGCTCAGCACCGCCACGTCCGCGGCCGAGGAGCCCGAGATGCCGGCGAAGAACATGCTGAAGAGGGTCACGACCTGGGCCAACCCCCCGCGAAGGTGCCCCACCAGCACCTGGGCGAGGCGGATCATGCGCCCGGTCACGTCGGCGGACGACATGAGCTCCCCGACGAGGAGAAAGAAGGGGACGGCGAGCAGCGCTTCGGAATCGATGCCGTGGAACATCTGACCAATCATCGAGGGGAAGCTCACGGGCGTGAAGGCGGTCGCCACCAGCACGCCCGCCATAATGGCGAACGCCACCGGAACGCCCGAGTAGCCGAGGAGCAGGAAGAGCCCGCCCATCACGATCAGGATGGCCGTCGAGCTCATTCGAACGCCTCGCCGCCGGACAGCTCGGTGTCCTCGGGACCTTCGTATCCATAGCGCACGCCGTTGACTACCTGCTCCACGCTGAAGAGCACGATGAGGGCGCCCGCCACGGGCACGACGGCGGTGTAGACGGTCAGCGGGATGAGCCACGGCATGCGGTAGCTGCCCAGATCCAGCATCGCGTTCCGCAGGCCGAACCAGACCATAAAGCACGCCACCGCCAGCACCACGAGCCGATTGAACGTCTCGATCACGGTGCGCTTGCGTCCCCTCATGCGCTTGGTGATCTCGGCGAGGTAGATGTGGTCGTTGCGGCGGGTGGCGGCCGCCATGCCCACGAACACCCCCCAGGCGAAGAACGCGGTCGTCGCCTGTTGCAGCCACAGCCAGGGATGGCCAATGGTCCGCGTGAGCACGTCCAGGAACACGCACAGGGTGAAGCTCCCAATGCACACCCCGCACGAGACCATGAGCACAGCCTCCAGGGGGTCGAGCGCGCTCCACTTGAGATGGCGGTGACGCTGGATGACCAGCGCTCGGTACACCGCGAAGTCGGTCGGAGAGCTCACAGACGGGGCGGCATCACACGAAGGCCGGCGGCTCCGATCAACCTCACTTCACGTTGCGGACGAGACCCAGGATCTTGACGGCGTGCGGGCCGAGTTCCGTGGCGAGCTGGTCCTGGATCGGCAGGGCGGCCTTCTGGAAGCCCCCCTTGTCGACCTTGTCGACCACCTTCACGCCGATCTTCTTCAGCTTCTCCGCTGAATCCTGCTCGAGCTTCAGGGCCATGCCCGGCTCGCGCTTGGAGATCTCGTCCGCCGCCTCCTGCACCCACTGCTTCTCCTGCGCGCTCAGGCTGTTCCAGGTCTTGTCGCTGACCCACAGGCAGTTGTTGTTGGCCTCGTGCTGGGTCATGCTCAGGATCGGCGCCACTTCGTAGTGCTTGTTCTGCTCGTACACGTTGACGCCGTTCTCGGCCACGTTCACCACGCCCGTCTGCAGGCTCGTGTACACCTCGCCGAAGGGCATGTGGACGGTCTGTGCGCCATAGGCGGGGAAGTGGGTGTCCTCGGTCTTGGTCGCCTGGACACGGACCTTCTGGCCCTTGATGTCCTCGACCTTGGTGATCTCCTTCTTCGAGTACATGTTGCGGAAGCCCATGGTGAGGAGGCCGAGCACCTGGCCACCCTGGACAGAATCCTTGATCATGGCCCGGAAGGCATCAGCCACTTGCTTGTCGGCCAGGGCCTTGGTCAGATGGGCCTCGTCGCGAAAAATGAAATGCAGTGAGAACACGCCCGCCTGGGGGGCCACCGACGAAGCGTTGGCGGTCGAGGTGATGACGAAGTCGATGTCGCCCGCGCGCATCTTCTGAAGGGTCTGGGGCTCAGTGCCGAGCTGAGCGCCCGGGAACTGGTTAATGCTCAGCTTGCCTCCGCTGAGCTGCTTCAGCTTCTCATCGAAGATGTTGGCGGCGATGCCGTAGGCCGTGGTGTTGGGCTGATCGTACGCGAAGCTGAACTTCCGCTGCGCCGCGGCATCCGACGGCCTCAGCGCGAGGACGGCCAGCGCGAGCACCGCGAGGGCAAGAGGTCTCATCGCACGTCGCATGGCAAGCTCCTTCCGGTTGTTGTTCACAGGTAACGTGGAGGTCCCGTGAGGCGACCCCGGGTATCCTCGCCGAAGCGTCCCGCCAGGTCAAGGTGGTAACGAAGTGCAAATCGCCACGATCGACCGCGCTCGACCGCGGACAGTATCGCGGCCGATCGAGAACCCGCGCCGCGGGCACCGCTGCCGCGGGCGGGCCTCGCGTCCGTCCCTGGGGAGGACGACCTTCTCACCGCCGTGAGGTGTGCTACGCTTCCTGCGCTCGCCGGGCGACCGGACATTTCATACCGTGAGGTGCGACAGTGCGACCGAACAAGATAAAGCAGCTATGGCGCGACGGCAAATGGGTCAACATGGGCTGGCTCTCGGTGTCCCACGGCTTCACCGCGGAGGTGATGGCGCGCCAGGGCTTCGACGCCCTTGTGGTCGACATGCAGCATGGGCTCACGGACATGAACGATGTGTGGCCCATGCTCCAAGCCATCTCGCAGACCGACACCGTCCCCGTGGTGCGGGTGCCCTGGAACGAGCCGTCGACCATCATGAAGGCGCTGGACCTGGGCGCCTACGGCATTCTCGTGCCCCTCATCAATACCGCGGAGGACGCGGCCAAAGCGGTGGCGGCGTGTCGCTATCCGCCCGTGGGCATGCGCTCCTCCGGGCCGGTGCGGGCCGTGCACTACGGCGGTCCCGACTACGTGGCCAAGGCCAATGACGAGATCGTGGTGATGGCCATGATCGAAACCAAGGAAGGGATCGCCAATCTCGATGCGATCTGCGCCACGCCGGGGCTCGATGCCGTCTACATCGGCCCCGCCGATCTCTCGTTCGCGCTCGGCCTCCCCCCCGGACCCGACAAGACCGACGCCCTGCACATGGCCACCTGCGACAAGATCCGCGATGCGGCGCACAAGCACGGCATCAAGGCGTGCATGCACTGCGCGAGCGCGGCTTTCGCCGCGGGCGCGGTGAAGCGCGGCTTCGACCTCATCATGCTCACCTCGGACCTGGCCTCCATGATCGCCGGTGTCCGCCGTCAGCTCGACGACTTGAAGGCCGCCACCGCCTGAGGCGGCGCGGCGGCGGTTCGTCCACCAGGATCCTAAGCGAGGAACACCATGCGAAAGACCATCACGGGCACGGGTGGAATGCTGCTCCTCCAGACCCTCAAGGACGCGGGGGTGGAGTATCTGTTCACCAATCCGGGCTCCGCGGAGACCGGCATCTTCGCCGCCATCGCCGAGGATGGGGATCAGCGGCTCGTGGTGGGCAAGCACGAGGGACTGGTCGCGGCCATGGCCGACGGCTATCACCGCTTCTCCGGCAAGGTCGGCGTCATCATCGCCCACGTGATGGGGGGGTCCTACCAGCTCGCCGGTCAGCTCTTCAATGCGCAGGTGGCGGGCTCGTCACTGCTCGTCATCGCGGGCGACTGGGCCTCCGAGCTCCAGGACTATCGCGGGCTCGCGCCCTTCCCCGGCCTGAGCCAGGCGGAGTCCATGCGCCCGATCACCAAGGAGGCGCGTGCCTCCTATCAGGTGCACGCGAACCCCGCGGCCATCACGGTGGCCACCACCCGCGCCCTGCGCGAAGCGACCACGCCGCCCACGGGGCCGGTGTATCTCTCGATCAGCGCCGAGCTGCTCAATCGCGAGGGCCTGGAGGCGCAGATCGGCGAAGGAGCGCAATACCGGATCGAGCGGCCCGGCCCGGCGCGCGCGCAGACCGTGGAGGTCATCGCGCGTCGACTCGGCGAGGCACAGTGTCCGGTGCTGATCTTCGGCGACGACGTATGGCGCGAAGGGGCCCAGGCGGAGGCGGTGAAGCTGGCCGAGCTGCTCGAGGCGCCTGTGTTCGCGAGCCGGCAGATCTTCGTGAACTTCCCTTCCCGCCATCCCCTCTACTGCGGGATGTATCCCGTCTCGAAAGACTTCGAGAAGGTCTCCGGTCTCAAGCCGGACCTCCTCTTCCTCGTCGGCTGCCAGGGTGTGCACGGCGCCGTCACCGAGCCCAGCGTGATGCAGATCGGTCCGAATCCGCTTCTGATGGGCCGGCACTACCCCCTGGATCTCGCCGCGCAATGCGAGCTGCGCGAGACCCTGGGTATGCTGGCCGAGGCGGTCAGGCGCGTTCATCCATCCGACAAGCTCACGGCCTGGGCGGGCCGGCGCGCGAAGGTCCGCACCTACGCCAGGATGCTGATCGAGCGCGAGGAGAACCTCGTGCGCGAGCACGAGCACGATCCCGGGGTGCATCCGGCCGTGCTCGGGGCGCATCTGGCCGAGATCCTGCCGCGCGACACCGCCATGGTTCAGGAGAGCTCGACGGCGCGCACCACGCTCCTGCCCTTCGGGCACGAGGGCATGGCATGGACCCGGAGCGGCGGTGGCTCTCTGGGCTTCGGCGTGGGAGCGGCCGTCGGCGCCAAGCTCGCCCTGGGTCGGGAACGGCCCGTGGTGCTGCACCTGGGCGACGGCGCCTTGACCTACAGCGCGGCAGGATTCTGGTCCATGGCCCGCTACAACACCGCGGTGCTGACCGTGGTCTCCAACAACGAGAGCTATCAGATCGTGCGGCACAACTGGGCGCGCGAGATGCCGGACACCAAGATGATCCGGGAGGGCAAATACCCGGGACTCTTCCTCGGCGCCCCCGCCACCGACTATGTGGGGCTGGCGCGCTCCCAGGGCGTGGACGGCGAGTGCGTCACCACGGTGAAGGATCTGGAGCCCGCGCTCCGGCGTGGCATGGAGGCCATCACGCGCGAGAACCGGCCGTACATGGTCGAGGTCGCGGTGGCCCGTGAGGGGATCGGGGCGGATTCCACCTGGTATCAAGACTGGAGGCTCTAGCCCGCTCCCGAGCCGCCGCGCTTCGTGCTCCCGCCCGGCTCGTCCTCGCATGGTGGGATACCCGGTCAATAGCATGCACGTCATGGTCATCCTGCACTCGCACTACGGCCGCGAGGTGATCAAGTCCTTCGTCAAGATATTCCCCGTGGGCATCTTCGGGGTGTGCCTGTTCAACCTCGTGGCATGGCTCTCCCTCGAGCGGCTGGGCCTCGGCCTCACCATCGTCCTGGGCTATGCCGTCGGCATCGTGTACCTCGTGATAGTCGCCCGGGTGCGCGGGCGGAGTCAGTAACATGGCCACGGCCTCTCCTCACCACGTCATCGTCTGCGGCGCCGGGGTGATCGGCGCCTCGGTCGCCTACTTCCTGTCTCAGCGCGGAATCGCGGTGACCGTGATCGAGCGCACGGGGGTCGCCTGCGCCGCCTCGGGCAAGTCCGGCGGCTTCATCGCCCTCGACTGGTGCGAAAACTCCCCCCTCGGTCCTCTCGCCCGGGCGAGCTTTGCCCTGCACGCCGAGCTCGCGCGGGCGATCGCCACCGACTACGGCTACCGCCGCATGGACACGTTCATGCTTTCGGCGCGCGAGCACGGCACGGTGCCCGGCGGCCACCGGGTGCCCGCCCCACCCTGGATCGACGGCGGAGCCGTGGTCGCGGGCGCCCTCGGTTCCCCCGACACGACGGCGCAGGTTCACCCCGCCCGATTCACCCAGGCGCTTCTCGACGGCGCCCTCGCGCGCGGCGGCGTGCTGCGGATGGGCCGCGTCGAAGGAGTCATTGAGCGCGAGGGCGTGGCGCGTGGCGTCCAGGTGGACGGAGAGCGCGTCGACGCCGACGCGGTCGTTCTGGCCATGGGCCCGTGGACCGGGCGGGCCGCCGGCCGAGTGTCGCTGCCGCGGATCGAAGGACTCAAGGGCTACAGCGTCACCCTCGCCGCCCCCGACGTTCCCGCGCATGCGCTGTTCGTGGACTACCGCATGGCGGGCGGCCGGGCCATCGAGCCGGAGATCATCCCGCGCCCAGATGGGGACGTCTACGTCTGCGGCATGGCCGATCCTCAGCCCCTGCCCGACTCCGCGGACGGCGTCGAGGTGAGCGAGGCGGCCTGCGCCGTCCTCGCGCGGGCCGCCGGCCGCGTCTCGACCGGGCTGGCCGCGGCGGCCGTGACGCGACGGCAGGCCTGCTACCGGCCGGTGACCGATGACGGCCTGCCCCTCATCGGCCAGGTGCCGAAGCTGCCGGGAGCATACGTGGCCACCGGTCACGGGCCTTGGGGCATGCTCAATGCGCCCGCCACCGGTCTCGCGCTCGCGGAGCTGATCGGCGACGGACGATCGACAACGGTGGATCTTCGGCCCTTCGACCCGGCGCGGCTGCCCGCCGCCCGCGTGTAGATGCTATGCTCACGTCTCGCTGAGCCTTCCTCAAAGGAGAGCCACCCATGCACATCGTCGACTCGCAGGTACATCTCTGGGCCGCGGAATCGCCGGACCGACCCTGGCCACCGGGCCGCGCGCCGGAAGCACAGAAGCCGTATCCGATCGTCAAGGAAACGATGCTTTTCCAGATGGACCTGGCCAAGGTCCGCCGCGTGGTGATCGTGCCGCCCTCGTGGGAGGGCGATCGCAACGATCTCGCCCTGGAGGCCGCGCGGACGTATCCCGACCGCTTCGCCGTGATGGGTCGCCTCGCCGTACAGAAGCCCGAGAGCCGCGCCCTCGTGGAGGACTGGAGAAAGCAGCCGGGCATGCTCGGCATGCGCTTCACCTTCCACAACGAGCACTACCGCCA
>WNGH01012606.1_pt1 | contig 10625 bp, 10 predicted proteins | sample 5400631 | NCBI WGS metagenome assembly WNGH01 (sample SAMN13153373, study PRJNA577476) | soil metagenome | isolation source: 115 cm soil or saprolite under Garry oak tree replicate 1 | place: USA:California | collected 2016-06-15 | reverse complement strand
ATGTTCCACGGCACGAGCGCGCGGTCATACTGGTGGGCCGAGGCCTCGGCCCAGCCTGCCCGCAACAGAGCCTGGTTCGAGAACGGTCCCTCGAGATGGACGCGGTCCAGTGACTGTCTTGCCCGCTCGAAATTGCCCGATTCGAACAGCATCGTGCCAAGCACCAGGTTGGACTTGTCGCGGATCGCGAGACCGGCGGGATCACCGGCCGGTAGCCGCCCGGCCTTGTCCAGTTGCTCGATGGCTTCCTGTGGTCGACCGTCCTGCAACAGCGCGATGCCGAGGTTGTAGGCGGCAAACCCGGCGAGGCTCTCATCGCTCCGCAGCTGCTCGAGCACCTTGACGGCCTCGTTCGGCCGGCCTGTCGCCATATAGACGTTCGCCCGCAGGAACTCGACGTCGCCCCTGATCCCGTCGGGCACCGTACCTTTTATCTGCGCTAGCGCCTGCAGCGCATCATCGAGCTGACCCTTCTGGAAGTGGATGCGGGCGAGCCTGAACGCGGCGTCGTTTCGTACGGCTTCATCGACGGCACCTTCGAACACCGCCTTGATGGCGCGCCCTGCGCGTTGGTGCATGCGGTAGTTGAGCTCGAAGTCGCCGACCGAGAATTCGGCGTCGTTGATGTGAAAATGAAGCGTGTCGAGTCCGGGCTCGTCGAGTCCGTGGTACATGGCGAGCTCGGTGTCGAGCCGCTGGATTGCATCGAAAAACTGTCCCTGGTAGGCGTGATAGAGCGCCTCGCCGAAAAAGAGGTCCCTCAAGTCGTCGCCCAGGACCGGATGGGCGGCAAGTCCCAGGGCTAGGCCGAGTCCGATTAGCCAGCGTGTCGCTCTCATCGATTACCATTCCCCAAGCGTGATCGGGTTATTGCCGGAGTCCGGTCCGGCCACCGTCAGTTCCACCAGCTTTGGCTTCACTTCCTTGCGAAAGGTAAAGTGTTCCGTGCGGCTGAAGTCCGCGCCGCCCTTAAGCTTGCCGTCGACAAGCACCTCCAGCTGGTGATCCCCAGTCGCCACGTTGCCGACGTAGATCCGTTGCACGCCGCCCTTGCGCAGGGCCTCGAGCTCTTTGGCGTTGTAGATGTAGTGCGCAACGAGTTGGCCGTCGATCTGGAGCCGCACGGCGTCGAGGCGCATCGTGTCGCCCTTGGCCAGCGCGACGAAGATCGCGACCTGTGTCCCCGACGGGTACAGCAGTTTCTCCTCCAGCTGGCTCAGCTCCGCCGACATCCGGAGGGCGTCTGACTTGATCTCCTGGATCTGTTCGTCGAGGCCCCTCATCTGCCGTTGGCCGGACGGGATCTCTTCCTGAGAAGGCTTCCGGACCGCCGCCGGAGGGGGCGCGGGTGTGATAATGACTTGGGCGCTGGCATGGGCCGAGCCGCCCGGACCCGTGGCGGTGACGGTATAAGTGCTCGATTGAGAAGGCCTCACTGTCATAGAACCCTGCGCGGCGATACCGCCCACCGAGGGCTTCAAAGTGATGGATGTGGCGTTCGTCGACGACCACGTGAGCGTGACGGGTTGGCCCGCTTGGGCGGAAGCTGGCGAGGCGCTCAGAGCGACGCTCGGGGACGCTGGCAGCGGCGCCAGTTGGGCCGCGGCAATGGGCTTTTTCCCGTTGGCCATCGGCGCAAACGCGACCAAACCGAACAAGACCGCAGTGCGAAGCGAATGGAAACGCATCGTACTTCACTCCTTGTGTACTGGAGCATTCAAGACAAGCTGCAAGCCCCCAATGTCCCGCCGCCCCTGCATTGGTCCCAAAAGGATCGCGGAATTGCACGACCCCGTAAACTGATCTCAGGAGCGGAATTCGAACGGGGTGCGAGGGTACAGGAGGGCCTGTTCGTTGGGCCACCAATGGAACGCGCCATGCCGCCGAACGGCTCTTCGGGCAACACGAAATATACGCGTCGGCCATCCTGGGTCCGGCCAACACCATCGATACCCACGACCCCAGGAAGACTGTCAGGAGAGGTGTGATGCGAACCCGAAGCGCGGCTTTTCGTGACGTGGCTTAAAGCGGACGCGGTGACCACAATTAATTCTTCGTCTACTTGCGGCACGGGGTCGTCAAAGTCTGCGAACACTGGCGTCCTGCCGGGTTTCGTTAGGACGGCGGCCTTCATTTGATTTCCTCTTTTCTTTCTCGATGTGCCTCCCTGGACGAAGATCGGCCCATTTTGTGAAGCCCCGCTAGATTATTACGTTTGCGGCTTCCAAGTAACTTCATCCATTACCGATCGCCGTAGGAAGGGCTCCGCCTCCGGGCTTTCAACAACAGCAGTCAACGGCGTCGCTAAGTAACCGATCATGTACTGGCACTCGGGGTCTATCTCCTCCAAGACGCCCGACAGCGTGAGCCCGAACGCCGCGCAGAGCTTCTGGAGAAGGTCGACGCTCGGCCTCTGCGTCCCCGAGAAGATTTTCGAGATCGTCGGCTGGCCTACGCCCGACAACTCTGCCAATTCCTTTTGGCTTAGCTCACGGCCTGTTGACATCTTCTCTAACCGCCCGACCACGAACTCGATCGATTCTTCGCTCATTTCCTTCATACGGTTCGCTCCCTCGCGAAACAACCTACCTGAGAGGGCCAAGGCGCTTCAAGTAACGAAGAGGGAATAATATGACCGACTTTATTCCCCTCGACCATCCAGATTGTGAGCGCGAGGTGTGGCTCGTTCTGGGCAGGACGCTCGAACGGAAGGCTCTCCTAGAACAGCTTGGAAACCCAGAGTTACGGGACGCTGTAACGGGTCAACTTGTCTACTTGCTGTCAACCCTTCACGCGACGCCGCAGCTCGTAGCCGCAACACAGATTCACTGTTGTTCGCTATCTGTATCGCAATAAGCGCAGTTTCATCCACGGAGTGCGCAGCGCCATTCGTAACGGACTTCCCCCATTTTGGTTGGCCAAGTTGGCTAATTCCAAAGTGTTCCCAATTTCTTAAATGACGCCAAAGCCACGACTTAGTGAATTTGTCTTTCAGTTCGGGACCAGGGGGTCGGAGGTTCAAATCCTCTCGCCCCGACCACTCTAATCGCAATTACTGCAAACGAGTACGCCGCTTTCGCGGGCTGATTTTTTTGCGTCGGACAGTTGGCCCAAGTTGGCCAACTCCACGCGCCGTGAATTTTGCAAGTGACGCGAGAGCCATGACTTAGCGAATTTGTGGTTCCGCTCCGGCCGAGGATAACGGCGGTCCAAATGCACTCACCTCGACCAATCTGTTTTACGATCACCAACTTGTGCAATGCGAACGACCTCATGGTATTTCAACCAAAAGATCAGATGGAGACGATGCGTGCGTCTGCCTGGTGAGCAGGTGCGCTACTCCACCGGCGATCGCATAGCTTACGGTTTGCACGTTCATCGGGACTTGGCTCGATCCGAATGTCGTGGGTAGCTCTTTTTCTGTGCTACCTTATCGCCTTTCAGTATCTACCGGCCAACCTTAGGTTCCCAGGATGCAAAGCCGCGACACGCCTCACGGTTTGCTTTCTTTTTGTCCTTTCTGTTCAGCCGGTTGGTATTCCAATTTGAGGCCGGTTTTCGTCTCCAGGTCGGCGATAACCTCTGCATAGTTCACTTTGGAAAGCTCAAATACAGCAGCGCCAGCGCTTCCTTCTGCATCCTTGAATTCCAATGTCAGGAAATGTCTCTTCTTCTTGGAGGCCAACAGAAGAGGGCCAGCCCATGTTACTGTAGTTAGGGCAATGGCAGCGCCGACACGCCTACCTACTTTTTCGCCGTATTCGATCCTGGTAATGCTCTTGAAGGGAAGTTCCCATTTGTACTTGGGCAATAAAAAAGCCAATGCAGAGGAATCGGAAGTGTCCAATCTACCCTTCTTGCCTTCTGCTATCCCAGGGACAGTTCCTCCAAGGTAGAGAGCTTCATTGCCTTCCACTGTGGCGGGCAGACCGCGCGCAAAGATAACCAATAAGAGCCATCCCGCATAGGCGCGTCTTGTCATTTGCAGGGACCTTCCTTTGCTGCCCTCAGTTCGAGCAACCGAGACGTTCAGGTTATCGGTTTCGTTTGATCACTTGGATCAAGCCGTCTACGGTTTTCCGGGCCGACTCGGACAACCCTTTCTCCTCACTGCCACCGCCTATTGCCTTGGTGCCTTTGTAGGTGCCTACTTGCTCTGTCCGAAATACTTCCTGGCCTGTAGCTGCATCGGTAAAGACAAAACGCGTTGTGACTTTGGCCTGCCCGGCACCGAAACCAACGAGCACGCGAGCCGTGCGGCTTCCCTTCTCGTAACTGATCACCTCACCGTTAAGGACTAATCGATCTCCGCCTGCGGGCTGGACTGGTTCTCCTCCCGATGACTCGCTGGCGTCGATAACTTCCCCAAACAGGTTTATCGCCTCCAGTCTCGCGACCGTGGTCTTCTGCATCACACTTGCAAAACCTGGGGGGAACTGTTGTTCTTCGGCCAAGTTGCGTACGATGAACTTCTCCACGGCAATTTCCTTGAAACCGGCGAGCGGCTTGCCCGTTGTCTTCTGAGCGGCACTTCCAATGAAGCTGAGACCGAACACAACCCAGACGAGAGGAGCGGCTAGACGAGTCCACAGGGGAAAGCGCATTCGGCACCTCCGTATGCCAAGAAATCGGATTTCCAGGTCGTTCTTATGACGGGGTCCCACAAGTCGAATGTATTACCGCACATCTGCATGGAACCGCATGACAGGGCCTGGATCGTCCGAGGCCGATCCTGATTTGTGGCTGCATGTGAGTGGCGAATTTGCCCACAAACCCAAGGCTTGCCCAAAAACCTCGTCCCAGGTGCTCGCCCAAATAGTTGAAGGATTGCTTGGCCAAACTCACATTTGATTTGCCCAAAAAGAATTAGTTTTGGGCGATGACTTGGAATATCGGTGCTGCGCGCTGATGCTATGACAAGCGGAACCATAGTGTTTGCCCGACACGCGAGAAATTAATGTTGAGCGTGCCCGTGCTGGAAGGACCTCCGCCCAGGGGCGTCGCCGTGACGCCAGCGGGCAAGGAGATCGTATCCGGCCCTGCAGCGGCAGCATGGATGACGAGAAGACTTCCGGCCGCGATCACCACGTCACCGGTTGTGCTCCAGATATGGACTCCCGCGATCTGCAATAGAGCTCGCAATACGTTCGGTTTCGGCGAGAAACCAGCCCCAGCGGGATTGTCAAAGTCTCTCCTAAGGTGAACGCTCCGCTGAAAATCGATTCGAAATTTCCAACTTTCCTCCGTGCTGAAGAACCAAGCGCTGCTATTGCACCTTCAACTGGACCGGCACGCTGTGGCTTAGGCTGCCGGAGGTTCCGCTGACGGTGAGCGTGTAGTCCCCGGCTGGAGTGCCAGGATCGTGCGTGCCACCTCCGCCGCTGTTTCCACCCGTGCTGCAGGAACTCAGTAAGGTCAGAACACCGACTAATAGGGCGAAAGCCGAATATGCTGGCCGTCTGCGATGTTCGCGGGCCCTCGCCAGCACAAAGGCGGTTAGGAGGAGCAAAATCACCAGCGGACCGGGATAAATTCCCTGAGCGCGCGGCAATACGAGAGTAGCGGCGGTCGTGCTTACGGAGACGTTGATATTCGCGGCGTGCGTCCCATCAGGCGTCAATACATTAGGCGAAACCGTACAGGTGGAAAGCGATGGAGCACCTGTACAGCTTAGCGCAACGGTTTGATTGAACCCATCCACCGGGTTGAGGCTCAGCGTGTAGCTTGCCGTCGCCCCTGCGGTAACGGTCGCGGAGGAGGATGCTCCGCTCGCCACAGCCACTGCGAAGTCGCTGCCCGCACCCGTTCCGGAAACAGAGATCGCGGAAATGCCGCCGATCGAATTTGTGGCAAAGCTTATCTGTCCACTGCGGTTTCCGACAGCCGATGGCCTAAAGGTAACGCTGAGCGAGCAGATTGCATTTGGAGCCAGTGAAATCCCGCAGTTATTTGTCTGCGCATAATCAGTGGACGTTGCAATCGACGTGATCTGAAGCGGGATGTTTCCTGTATTGGTCAGCGTAACGGTTTGCGGAGCGCTCGTCGTGTTTACCTGTTGTCCGCCAAAATTCAAGCCGCTAAGCGATGCACTTAAGATTGCAGCTTGCGAGTTGCCGCTTAATGTTGCCGCCAATGAAGAACCGAAGCTTCCAATCACGATCAAATTTGCACGGCTCGCACCCAGAGCACCCGGCTGAAAGGTTATTGTGATCGTACACGTGCCGCTGGCAGCCAAAGCAGCCGGGCACTGGTTTCCAACGATGTAGTCGCTGCTGCTCGTTGTGACAGACGTGATCTGGATGTCCTGCTCCGCCGTGAGCACGAACGTTGTGGTTGGCCCCTGTCCTGAAATGGTCTGATTGCCAAAGTCGAAGCTGGTTGGCGAAAGCGTGGCCGCGGGAGCAACTGCTGACAGCTTCAGAGTCGCCCAATCGTTGTTCGTCACTATATCGAAGCTAGTTCCGGTCACGTAAACATTGGAGCTGGCATCAACGGCTACTGCGGTCCCAAAGTCGTCACCGTGGCCCGGTCCGTCATAGCGGTCAACCCAGTTCGTAGCTCCTTGTGGACTGTACTGAATCGTTGCGTAATCCAACCCAGTCCCAATGCCTTCACTGTCGCCTGTGACGTTCACACGCCCAAAAGCGTCAACGGCGATGGAGTGCGCCCAGTCCTGTCCATGTGCGGGGCCATCATAGCGGGCGACCCACATCTGATTGCCATTCGAGTCGTACTGAACAGTCGCATAGTCAAGGGAGGTATCCGTTCCCAAACTGTAACCGGTCACATTCACATTTTCGTTTGAACTGAGAGCGATCGCCGTAGCTCGATCCATACCGTGCGCGGGCCCATCGTAACGGGCAAGCCACAGCTGGTTGCCAGTTGAATCGTACTTGATCGTGGCGTAGTCGTCCGACGTGCCGGTGCCACCGCTATAGCCCGTGACGTACACATTACCCGATGCGCCGATTGCAAGAGCAACGGCGATATCATCTCCGCTTGCGGGACCATCGTAGCGCGCGACCCAAAGTTGGTTCCCACTCGCATCGTACTTGATGGTTGCGTAGTCGAGCGAGGTGCCAACGCCCGCACTGCCTCCGGTCACGAACACATTGCCAGAGAAGTCCAAACCAATCGCGGAGGCGTAATCAGATCCGTTTCCAGGGCCATCGTAACGAGCGACCCAGGACACATTTCCGTTGGCGTCATATTTGATCGTTGCATAGTCCGGCACCCCATTATTGCCCTCGCTCGCGCCCGTCACATAAACGTTTCCGGAGGCGTCAAGGGCGATGGCCCCAGCATAGTCGACCCCCGTCCCACCTACGCCGTTATAGCGCGCGGCCCAGAGCTGGTTCCCGTTCGTATCGTACTTGAGCGTGGCGTAGTCATCATCAAAGTAGAAGCAGCTCAAGTCGTCACAGCCTGCTGCCATGCACTCTCGACCAGTTACATAGACGTTGCCGGACGCGTCGACTGCAATCGCGCTCGGATAATCGAAACATCCCCCAGGACCAGCAAAATCTACGGTCCAGAGCACATTGCCATTGCTGTCGTACTTCAAGGTTTCCCAAGAGGTGGCCGCGCACTGGCCGTAGAAGTCTGTCGCCGTGCAGACCTCGCCGGTCACGTAGGAGTTCCCAGACGAGTCGACGGCGATAGCGGCGGCCGAATCATTGCCGCTCACAGGACCATCATGCCCTGCGACCCACAGCTCCCTGCTCTGCTGAGCGAGCGATGGCCAAGCTAGCAGCAGGAATGCAAACAATGCTAAAACGCCAAGTCTGCGATGTCGCGCCATGAATACGCTCCTTGGGAACTTCTTTCCCTGAATCTTGTGCCACGATACGTGAGGAAGAAGAGAACCCGTTCCGCGCCTGACACTTGGACCTCCAGAAAGCAAATCGATCAACGGACGCCTCCCTTCGCTTTGTCGCACTACAAGACACGCCCGAAGAAGGCAACGGCCAGTTGCATGACCTGATTTTCACTTGATCGCTAGTCAGGCTGGTGATCGGAACATCAGTAGGGGTAACGTCGAACTCTTTTGTTGTCGCGGTTGTCAGGTTTTTGACTAAACGTGAATCGGTCCATCGCTTAAAGCTCCTCCGACTTGGCAATGAGAGCCACACAACTCGTCACCTGGTTGCACTAAGGGGATAGAGAAATAACCGGATTTCTTTGAATCTCAGAAGGAGATCAGTGAACGGACGGTTGTCATCACTATCGATCTCCAATGCATGTCCGAAGAAGGCGACGGCTAATTCTATTACCTCGTTCTTTACCTCGTTACTATCCAAACCGGTTGTCGGGACGTTATCAGGAGTGACGGTGAACCCGGTTAGTGAGAAAACTAGCGGTCGGATGTCACTTGGGCTGGTGAATGTTTCAAATTCGCAAAAGTCCATCGGGACTCCGTTTGGTGATTTGACACGCTCACGAATCGTTTGGAGATCAAGGATCGCACGGCTGTTCGCTGCGGCAATGGCTCCGGAGCTTTGCGTCTGTGCACACAATCCTGAGTTAAAATGGCGGTGTTTCGCGTTTTCAATCAGGACGAAGTTCTTTTCGGTGCTCGTGAGCATATCGAAGGCGTCTTTGCTGACTGCGGAAAGGGGGTCGAGCTCTCCAGCTACCAGCAGCGCCGGCACTGTTACATCTTCAAGGTTCGCTCCGAAAGTGATGTCGTGCACGCCAATAGCCAGCCCCATGATGGCCTTCACGCGCGGTTCCGCACGGAATCCCCAGGTCGTGCTTCCGCCGGCGGCAGCAAGGGCGGTAACGGTTCCGCGAGAGTGACCCATCATGCCGACGCGCGATATATCAACGCGGTTTCCAAACCAGGTGGGAAGCGCATCTATGATAGCGCTGACGTCATGAACTCGATCGGTCATGCTCTTGGGAACGCCCGGGCGTGCGCAGGGAGAAGCAAGGCCGTCAAAGCAGGGAATTAGCGTAAATCCGGCCTGCTTGTTGATGAAATCAATCCGAACGTCGTCCTGCGTATCATTCAGGTGATCAGGGGCGGCCACGATGAACCCAAAGCTGGCCAGAGCCTCCAGCGTATAGACATAGTCGATCGCGTTGTCTATATGTCCATGCGAAAAGATGATGACCGGAAATGGGCGATGTCCTTTGGCGACGGGCACGTTCTCGAAAGACTCACTGGAGCCAATCGTCCATGACAGTGGGTCCCACTGGGGGAGCAGGGGAATGCCATTCAAGCGTGACGTGTATACGCTGGGAGTCGCGGAACAGCCTTGATTTTCTGCGTTTCCGTCCGTCTCCCCAGGGTTCTCACAATCCTCAGAGCTACGCGCCGGGTACCAGAGATGAACATTTACGGGCCTAGGCTCAGCGAAAGTTCCAGGCACGTTGAGGATGCGAGTTGAGTGCCCAATTGGGAATTTCCCCTCAGTTGGTGTCGGGGAGATATGCCTCGCGTCCCGAAGCGACCCCTCTTGCGCGTGCACCTTGGGCACGAGGCCTGCATTATCACTTCGAATCCCCAGCACAGCGGCGAGCATGCTGGCGAAAACGACCATAACCATTGTCAGTGTGATCCTTCGCTTCATCGTTTTATTCTCCTTTACCTTTTTCCTTTCCCTTTGTGTTACATCCTGGACGCCTCAGGCATCGGCAGTCGTCTCCCGAACCAGATCACGGATACGTCCGTTTCGGCTTTACTCCTCCTGCTGCTTCTTGGCTATACCCGTCAGGACCCTGTTAGCAGGGCCTACTCGAACCGAATAGAACTCTTTCCCGCCATCGACGAGCGCCAGATCAAAGGTTGGCTAGCCTGCATCATCAAAGAGTGTGCCAGTGCAGTCCGGATTCACTGTGTAGATGCCTGAATGGGTTCCGCGTATAATCGTGCCGTTGTCGTTCTGCGTGGAGCTGTCAAACCAATTTCCCTGCCCGTCAAAGGTGAACCGAGCGACGCTCCGGAAAGGTGTTCCGGCAGGGACCACAGTTCCAACGCCGTAAAACCCATACGTGCCCTCCAGCGTGGCGCTTGAGCATTCTTTACCCCTTTTAACCTGTCCGTTGGGTAGTAGAGTAGCGAGTGAGCCGCCCTCTTGAGCGTGTGCGGTGGACACAAGACCCAGGACACCGTGCTTCTTAGGCACGAGGCCCAAGACGAGCAGGCTCGCAACAGCACCCGCCGTGATAAGCAAAATCAAAGCTCGTTTCATGGTTATCCTCCTCATTCATGATTCCGTTCACGTCGCTTGAAAATCGGGCGCGACCACGAGCCTCGCGCGATGCCCACAACCGGGTCAATAGACAGGCGATGGATTTTTGCTGGACTCTATCTGTCTATCGATCCCCGAGACACCAAAGGATTTAACCGGGCGCCTGTACTCCCAGGGACAATTGAATCGAGGTCGATAGTTTGTTAGCATCAGCCACACTCAATTCCATGGAAGTTCCTAGCCGTTCTCGACGGATGCGCTTTGGCGTGTTTGAAGTCGATTTGTGCGCCGGCGAGCTGCGCAAGCATGGCCTGAAGGTCAAATTACAGGAGCAGCCCTTTGAGGTTCTGGCCATGTTGCTCGAGCACCCCGGCGAAGTGGTTATGCGCGAAGAACTGCGGCACAAACTTTGGCCAGGGGACACCTTTG
>WNGH01007171.1_pt1 | contig 10626 bp, 7 predicted proteins | sample 5400631 | NCBI WGS metagenome assembly WNGH01 (sample SAMN13153373, study PRJNA577476) | soil metagenome | isolation source: 115 cm soil or saprolite under Garry oak tree replicate 1 | place: USA:California | collected 2016-06-15 | reverse complement strand
CAGGGAGCTCCCGCCGCTACTCGATCCCGTTGCCGCCTTATTTTATTTGACGTTCTTAACAGAACACAATCGGCCAAACAAGCTCTGAGCGGTGGGAATTGTCTAATTAACCCGTCCTCCTAGATCTCTGCCGATGGGGTTCCAGGAGGAATCGCTCAGCAAAGTTTTGTACTGCACCTGATAGTTGCGGCCGGCATAGGAAGTCCAGGTCAACGTCACTCCGGTCCCTACTGGATTCGTGATCGACGTGATGCTATACGGCGGGAGTGGGGGCGGCGGCGGCACACCGTAGCTTAAAGCAATAACGCCGTTGTTGACGTCCAGGGAATAAATCCGCGGGAACTTGATCACCGTGACACCGTTTTCCTGGATGTTACCATTCAGTGAAGGGAAGAAGGCCTGATCGAAAAGATAGGGTGGAATCCCGGTAGTGCTGAGCTGGTAAAGCGTCAGGTCGTTGGGGACGTCGTTGAAGGTGACGCCACCCAGGATGTTGTTAGTCGGGTCCATGCCGATGGCGGACATAGACGAGAAACTGGAGATGCCGCTGCTGGCTGCGGAGTAGTCGGCGATGACCGTACCGGTGGCCGCCACAGGATCGAAGGCAATCTGCCGAAGATCGAATCCCGGGCTCTTGGCCCAGAAGGTGTTCCCAGCGCCGAAAGCGATGCCCAGGCTGGAAAAGCCCGGCGGAACGTTAGCAATGGTGAGGGTTGTCGCGGTGAAGTTGATGCCGTCGGTGGTGGTCAGGAGGGCGACATTAGCGGCGTGACCGCCGCCAAAACCCGCGTACGAACCGAGAAGGATTTCGGTGTTCACCCCGGCGCCGCGAACCGCCATGGTGTCACCCCAACGATCGCCGGAGCCATTGCCGGGATCGCCGGCGTAGGCCTCAACTGGGGTCGCGTTGCTGTCAACTGAAGACCAACTGACCAGGCCGAAATTAGCGCCGCTGCCGGCGAGGGTCAAATTGCCGGCATAAAGCACACCATCGTCCGCTACGCCAATCTGGTCGAGAGAAAACTGGTTGCCTAACTGGCCGATGCCCAGGGTGTTCATGGTGAATAGGTTGGTTCCAAAATCAGCATCCAAAACATAGATACCAAAGGCTGGACCCTTGTCCGCCACCAGCACGGTCTTGGTATGGGGGTCATAAGCCAGCCCACGAGTATCATAACTAGTGCCATCCAGGTAAGGCTGGGAGCCAGGGGCCAGGCTCCAGAGTTGAGTGACCACAGTGCTCGAAGACGGTGCGACCACGGTCAGTTGAACGGGAATGCTGGAGGTGCTGCCGGCGATGTTAGTGATCACCACGTCATACCATCCCGAAGCCGTCAGGGGGGGATAGTTCAGGGTGTAAGACGCATTAGTGGCGTCGGTAATGTTGGTAGCCGTGGCCAGATTACTGACCGTATTAAACTGCCATTGATAGGAGAATGGCTGAGAGCCTGCCGGAATGGCTGTAAAAGTGAATGAGGGATTGTTGCTATAAATGGTTCCGCCGAACGGTTGGGTCGTGATGGTGGGCGGCACCGGCGCCGCAGTAAAACCGATCTGCGTGGCCTGCACGCCGTTATTGCAATTCAAAGCATAAATGAAATTCGTTTTGCCCACTCCGCCCAAGGCCACTTGCCCAACGAAATTGCCGTTAGCATTGGTGGTGGAGAAGTTGGTGCTGGCGAGAGAGTTGATACCGGAAAAATCCGGAATGCTGTAAAGGCCAATTGGGGTGACGGTAGTGCTGGCGGTGCTATTGGGAATGGGTCCAACCGTCCCCAATAGTTTAGCGGTAGGATTGTAGGAGAGGAGCACGTTATTGCCAACGAAGGAATTGGTCAGCAGCACAGTGGCCGTCACGCTCGCCTGACCGGCGAAATTGGCCGGGAACTGAACCAAATAAATCGAGGCGCCGCTCGGCTTGAATAGAAAGGTGTTGTTGGTATAGAACGCGGCGCCGAATGCCGGCCCGTTTCCCGACGTAAGCGCGGGCAAAGAGACAATCGAAACCAGCGTGGCGGTGAAGTTCGTACCGTCCATGGTGCTGAACAACACCACATTGGTGGTCGGTGTGGTGCCGGATTCAACGGGCGTTAGAATCACCGTATTAACCCCCGAACCTGTAATGGCGATATTGTCTCCTATGCGTGTCCCCGCCGCCGCCCCGCCGGTCGGATCACCCGAGAACGCCGTAGCGGGGGCGCTATCGGCCCAGTTCTGCCAGCGATAAATCTTATAAGGGTTCGAGGCCACTGTGGTGCTCAGGTTCGCCCCGTAAAGGACGCCGTCATCAGCCACAGCGACCTGATCCAACCTGAAGGTGCCACCGGACAACGAACTCACGTTGACATTGCCGACCAGTGTGCCGGTGGTGCCGTGGAAGACATCGATGGCTGGAGTGGTGCCGGAACCGGTCACGCCTTTATTGCAAACGAAGACCTGGTTGGAAGCCGCGCTATAAGCCAGCCCGCGGTTTACATCGCCGGTAGCCAGATTGGCGCCCGGGGTGCCGTTGGTGGCCTGCCAAATGTTAGTTAACGAATAGGTTTGGGCACCCCCCTGACGGGCCAAGCCGATTAGGAGGGATGCGGCCAGACACCGTTGCGCCATCCAGCACAGCCTGTTGGGCGGCGTGAGTTGCGAGGGATTGAGGGAAGTCGAACTGAGTGTCTTTGCTTTCATCGATCGGTCAGTCTTATTTTTGGGTTTGAGTCTAAAAACACTCGGTGACGAAGGTACAACAGACAAGGGACGATGACACTACTGCATTATGGGCACAGTGAGTTTGAGACGCTTGAGGTCGGGATCCTGGGGATCGCTGGGAGTCCCCCACCCGGGGCCGATATCGCCGCTACCGGTATCCGGAATAGCGTTGTTGTCCGCAATCCAGTGACCGTGCCATCTCCAGTGTTCGGCGTGACCATCAGCAAATGAAAGCACACACCCGTTGCCATGCCGGCTGGCCGGAAGATTCCAATAGCCAATCGTTCCACCGGTCGGCTCGATCTGGGTGCCGGAGTAAATGCCAAGGGCGTTATTATCGATGCTGTTGGCCGCTTCGTCCAGGAAGACGGAGGCGAGGCTGGGACCCGGGTTGAGAATTTGGCCCAGGCGCACGAAGCTGCCGTTGGCGGGATCAGCATTGCTGGAGTCCACCCAATTCATGCCGGTGCTCATGGAAACGCTGCGCGAACGGCGAATGGCTGCCTTCCCATTAACGAGGGAATAGTCTGACGGACAGTGGTAAATGCCCGGGTTGCCGTTGTACTGATAAAGGATCCCAAAGACAATGGCCCAATTGGTCGGATCCGTGCGAGCGTTTCCGGTCCAATTGCCGAGGCCGAGCTTTTGACCCTCGCTCATCCAAGCGAAGGGACCGCAACCCTGGTTGCCGGCGGTATGATTGTTAACGAGGTGATCCCGATTATCACCGGCATACATGAGCCAAGCCAGGATCAGTTGCTTATGATTGTTCAAACAATTGGCCATCATAGCTTTTTCCTTGGCCTTGGATAATGCGGGCAGGAGCATTGCCGCCAGGATCGCAACGATGGCGATGACCACCAGCAATTCGATCAATGTGAAGGCGCTTGTCTTCGCAGACTTAACTCGGGTGCGCATGCGGCTTGAATACGCGTTGTCTAACAAACTGGCGATTCGCTGTCAAGTCGGCAGCGCGGCGTAATCCACGCCCGCGGGGACCGCGGCCCAACTCACGTCTCCGTCTCAGCACATTTCACCGTTTCTCCGACCTGTGAGTCAGTGGTGCAAGAGCTGCAACGCTGTAAAGCACGACCGTTTTGGCCATCGCTGAAGCAAAGCTCGGTACGGTTATGCACGCCCTCGGCGGGGCCTTCTTGGGGTTGGTACAAACGCTCGACTTTCGGTCGACCCTCGTTGATAGGGGCATCATCCGATCGAAAAACATCAGCGCCGCTCAACTTCGCACGATGGCCTCCAACTGGGAGCCGCTCCCGACCAATGAGACTGTAATCGCGCGGACGGAACTTTTTGGTTATAAGTTCCTCTCGCAAGGAAGTCCGAGGCAGGCAGACGACGTCTCTGTCTTTTGGCTTTGACCCAGCCGTCACCACGCAAATTACAGCCCCCTCAACTTCCTCTGTGACAACGTCCGCGACTTCGTCGCGACCAAATACCTAAGGCAGTCCGCCGCATCGTCACCCCCGACGCCACCTTCGTCGCAGTCCACCTTATTGTTGTAAAGCTGATTACGTCTATCGGGCTATCCTATTGACTCCACCTGCCCCAACCTGTAGTGGAGAAGTGTGGTTGAGGACTATTCTATCCGAAGACGGCTGGAAGCGCTGTGAGCAAATCTGGGTTACAGTCCCAATATGGTATGGTTTCACGACCTACGGGGGCGTATGTTGGGGTTCTTTCTATCTGGCTCCTGGCGATGCCCATTCCAACGGCTCGCGGTTCGCTGCTCGGATCGAACCTGTTCCCGTCAGACAATCCCTGGAACCAGAACATTTCCGGGTCACCTGTGGCAGCCAACTCGGCTGCCATCATTAACAGCATTATTACCACTTACGCGAACGGGCATTTGCATCCCGATTTCGGACAGGACCAACAGTTGGTGAGCAATCCTTTGTATGGCATCCCCTACAACGTTGTCCATGGCAACTCCACGACACCGATTGCAGTGGTGATCGATGCCTACCCGGACCAAAGCGACATTCAGCCCGCTCCCATTGCTGCCAACGTCGTCATTGAGGGCGACACGCAGAATGGGCCAACTGTCGGGGTGGACAACCGGGGCGATTCTCACCTGCTGGTCTGGGATGAGGACAACAACGTGGCGTATGAATTATATCGCGCGTCCCGCCCATCGGAGAACACGGACAGACAGTGGCATGCGGACCAGGAGTCCGTTTGGGACATGAAAGCGGACAGTTTCCGCCCGCTGGGCTGGACCTCGGCGGATGCAGCCGGGCTGCCGATTTTGCCCGGGCTGGCCCGCCCCGACGAGGCGCTGCCAACGTCGCAGGGAGGCCAGGGCGCCATTCGCCATGCGTTACGGATGACGCTGCCCAATGCGGTGATTTTGAATCAATACCTCTATCCCGGTTCGCACATCGCCAATCCGGGCAACACCAACCGTTCCATCCAACCGCCGATGGGCGCGCGCTTCCGTCTGAAAGCCAGCGTCGATATCTCGGGGCTCAATCCGCAGTCCAAAATTGTCGCCCAGGCGCTGAAAGACTACGGATTGATCGTCGCGGATAACGGGTCGGCTTTCTACGTTACGGGCGCCAGCTACTCGGTCGATGCCAGCAATCATTTCGCCCTGACATGGGATGACAACGACATCCAGGATACACTCCATGGGCTCAAGAGCCTGACCTTTGCCGATTTCGAAGTGGTGGACCTAACCCCAGTTGTTAGCGGCGTGAGCCCAAACCAGGGGCCAGCGGGAACTTCGGTGACGATTACTGGACTCAATTGCTCCGGAGCGGCGGGCCGATTGAGCGTTTGGTTCGGGTCCAACCAATCGGCTGCGGTCACCGTCATCGACGATGCGCATATCACGGCCGTTGCGCCGTCAGGCTCGGGCACGGTCGATGTGCGGATCCAATCGGGCCTGAGCAATGCGAATTCCACGGCCAATTACACCAGCCCAATTTGGGGATACGGGCTATCGGCGACTGGAGCTGTCGACCAATTTACGTTTCAGCCCCAACTCGACCCGTTCCACGCCTGGCTGGCCTCTTACGGTTTGCCCTCGGACGGCAGCGCCGACTACGCAGACTCGGACGACGATGGTATGAACAATTGGCAGGAATACCTGGCGGGAACCAATCCGACCAACGCCGCCTCCGTCTTCAAAATAACCAGCGGCAACGTGATTTCCGGCAGGCAATTTGTGCTGCGCTGGCTGAGCGTGTCCAATCGGTTGTATGACGTTATGCGCAACACCAACCTGGCGGCGGGCGCCGGCGCGTTCGTGGCCCTGCCGGGAGCAACCAACCTGACCGGTACTCCGCCCCAGAACACATGGACGGATTCGGTGAGCAGGTCGTGGGCGCCCACCTTTTACCGCCTCACGGCGCATCAGTAGGTACGGTGGGCGAGCCGAACCAACAGCTTGGTCAAATTCCGGTCAGGACGCCGGCTGCAGTAACAGTGCCGTTAGGATTTTTCCAGATGCATTAGCAAATCCAAATCGCTAAGGTCCAGGTATCGTGATTCGGCTGATTCTCTTCGCTGCTCTTCTTCTGGCGCAGCAAATGCCCGCGGTGGAGTTTTGGGTTGCCACTAACGGCAGTGACGTCGATAAAGGCACGCGGGAAAAGCCCTTTGCGACATTAGAGCGGGTGCGTAATGCGATTCGCCAACTAAAGCAGGACGATCGGCTGTCCAAAGGCGGGGTTACCATTTATCTGCGAGGTGGTGATTACTATCGCACCAACGCCTTTGAACTCTCATCAGCCGATTCTGGCACGCCGGGATCGCCCATTGTCTGGCGCGCCTACCGGGATGAATCCGCTCGACTGCTCGGCGGGCGCACCTTAACGGGATTCACGCCGGTCTCAAATGCTACAGAGCTCGAGCGGCTCGATAAGAATGCGCGGAGACACGTCCTCCAACTCAATGTGGACAAGCTTGGCATCACGAATCTCGGTGAGATGAAGTCGCGCGGTTTTGGCCGGCCCAGGGTGACAGCGCATTGTGAGTTGTTCTTCGATCACCGCCCGATGACGCTGGCACGCTGGCCAAACGAGGGCAAGTTCGCCGAGATTGCCGGGTATCCGGCTAACTCGGATCACAACGATGAGCATGGCGGCAAGCTCGGCGACCTGGCGGACGGTTTTCTCTATACCGGCGATCGTCCGCGGCACTGGCAGGACACAAGCGACCTCTGGGTTCACGGTTACTGGGCTTATGACTGGGCCAACTCTTACGAGAAAGTCGCGTCGCTGGATGTTGTCGAGCAGCGCCTCGTCAAGACTGCACCACCTCACGGTATCTACGGTTTCCGCAAGGGCCAGCGGTTCTATTTTCTCAATGTCCTCGAAGAGCTGGATGAACCAGGCGAGTGGTTTCTCGATCGCAAGTCCGGCGTGCTTTACTTCTGGCCGCCAGACCAAGCGGGGAGCGCAGGTGGAGAGGCGCACGAAGTCGTGTTGTCGCTGCTCGAGGATAGCCTGGTTAGGCTCACAGACGTCTCGCACGTCACCTTTCGCGGACTGGCGTTCGAAGCCACACGCGGCAACGGCATCGAGATTCGCGGTGGCCAGGGCATTCGGATCGCAGGTTGCCTCATCCGCGATATCGGCAATAGCGGCGTGGTGATTGAAGGCGGCAGCGCTCACGGCGTGATGAGCTGCGACATCTTCGACACCGGCGACGGCGGCGTCGAATTGACAGGCGGTGACCGCCAAAGGCTGAGGGCGGGCGGTCACTTCGTCGAGAACTGCCACTTCCAGCGCCAAGGCCGCTGGTCCAAGTGCTATGTACCCGCGGTCGCGATGACCGGGGTCGGTTTGCGCGCCTCACACAACCTCATTCATGATCACCCGCACTGCGCTATTCTTTTCTGGGGAAACGATCACTTAATCGAGTTTAACGAAGTTCACCATATCGCGCTGGAGACGGGGGACGTGGGCGCGATTTACAGCGGGCGGGACTATACCTTTCGCGGGAATAAGATTCGGCACAATTTCATTCATCACACCGGCGGCGTGGGCATGGGTTCCATGGGCGTGTACATGGACGACTGCGTGAGCGGTACCGAGGTGTTCGGCAACGTGTTTTACAAGGTCCACTGGGCGATGTTTATCGGCGGCGGGCGTGATCATCGCGTGGAAAACAATCTGTTTATGGATTGCGATCCAGCAGTGCGTGTGGATGGCCGTGGGCTAGACAAATCTGCAGTATGGCACAGCATGGTGGACGAGACCATGCGCAAGCGGCTGGCCGAGGTGCCCGTAGGGCTATACCGGGAACGCTACCCGGAGATGAAATCGCTCGACCGGTATTACGGTCCGCCCGAAGGCCCATCGATCACCGGCGCGGCGTTCCAAGGAGTTGCCCCCGACAACAACGTGATCACACGCAACGTCTGCATAGGTAAATGGCTCGAAACTGGCTGGCACTCGAACCCGGACATGCTGCGACTCGAGAATAATCTGACTGATGCGGCCGCGAGCCTGGCCTCCTGGCCAACCGATTCCTCGCCCGTAACAGACTTTGAATTAAAGAAAGATTCGTCGGCATGGTCCCTGGGGTTCCAACGCATTCCCGCGACGCGGATCGGGCTTTATGAGGATAAGTTACGTCGTGGGCTGGAGCACCTTAATCGGTAGTGGCTTGATTTTAGCTTTTCGTATGAAACCACTGAATCGTCGTGCTTTTTGCAACACCGCGGCCGCAGGCATAGCAGGGATGACAGCCGGAACTGCTTTCCTCAAAAGCTCGCCCCGAGCGTTTGGTAAATCTGCCAACGAAAATTTTTTTTGGCGCTGGTGCGCGTCAGCAAAGGACCATAGATCTCCAACCGGTCAGTGCCACTTCTGGAAAACTGGTTCACCTTGGCCTTCTGGTAAGATTCCGTGTATTTCCATTCCACGAGCACGAGGTGAATCCGATTGTCGTTTTGGCGAAATCGGAACAGAACATCCACATTGGTAACCCACTTGCCACGTTGCCGCTTACCCGGCTCTTTCAGATAGTTCTTCAGCCTGATCCATTCAAATGTCACGAACGGATCGAACTTGCAGAAGATATGATCGATTCTGCCAGTCAGTCTCAACTCAGAGCCGAGATCCGCGACTGTATGGCCGCAGACCAAACTGTTTTGGATGAATTGCGGAACGAGATTAGACCTTTGGCTTCAGGGATCAGAACGATCCAACCTCGTATCTGCCCGTGCAGGTCGGCCCGGCTACGAACACGGCCCAGTTTATTAACAGTGCGATTGACCCCGCGGCGGGGTATGTGGATTTTGCGGGCTCAACAACAGGAAGTAGGGCTTGAGCGCCGCTGAGGATAACGCGACAAAGATCCTTGAACACGAGCCTGCGGGCAGTTTAGGCAAAAGGCATTCAATGCCAGGATTTGAATCTTACTCCAGCGTGGGTCCATATAAACTTGGGGCCAGAGCTTCCCAGAAATCGCCAGTATTCCATGCGGTCGATTCACGGACCTGCGAAAAATGTATTGTCAAATTTGGATCCCCAAAGTCTGCACTATTCTCCGAAACTGCGGAGGCAATTCAAATCAGGCTTGAAGAAGAATCCAAGAAGCTGCTGCGGTGGTCGGTCTGCCCCAATGTCGTTCGTCTGTTGGATGCCCAACTAGACCTCGATCCTCGATATCTGGTCCTTGAATCGCTCGGAATTAACCTGAATGATAAAACACCAGATAATGAAGGCCTTTCTTTTACAGAGTGCTTGGCGGCATTGCGCGATGTTTCTGCTGCTTTATCCGGGATCCACAAGTTCGGCGATTATCATGGAGATGTGAAGCCCGAAAATATTCTAATGCATCCAACAACTGGACATTGGACATTGATCGACCCTGGCGATTCGCACCTTTCCACTGACGATTATGCATCCGAGCACCTGAAGGGGTGGGAACGAGACATCTATGCGCTCGGGTGCACTTTTATCACGCTTTATACGGGCACCATCGATACAGCACTGGATGAGCTTATCCGAGCCGGGCTTGAGGACCAGCCAGGGGGCACTCAATTACTTCGCCTTCTGGATCGGATGCTATGGCCGCGCCCTGGTTCGCAAGGGCGCCGGACGCGGCCATCGGCGCGAACAATTTTGAAGACAGTTACGACTCTGCTGCGGATCCAAGAATGCTCCGGCGCATGAAGCCAATATAGTGCTATCCAGCAGCCTCTCCGATTCGGTGTGGTGGCACTAAGGTGGCCGGAAGTCAAAGAACATTTCTTGGAAGCGCGTGAATGGCAGGACGGTTTACTCGACCGTGGCGAAGAATTAAAAATATCGAGAGGATACTTCCGCGAAAAGTTTCGATGTCGGAACGCTGGTCTGGATAGTTATGCAGCCACAAACGGCCTCTCATGTTGAATCCCTGGTGATTCCTTGCTGTTCAAGCAGACAACCCGAGCGAACAGCAAGGATGTGACGTCCAACGGTGTCAACATTTCAACACTGGCTCACACGCCCGCTGACGCGCCGCCGCGCTGCCACGGCACCAGGTTGCCGGCAATGCCCTCGGAAGAAACGAGAAACGGACGGCCTATGCTCTCGACCCTCAGTCCGGTAGGCTATCTCCCTTGGAGACTATCCCTGCTGAATTCGATCCGGACGCGATGCGTTCACCGGATCACCGCCGTGCAGCAGTAGTCCAGGAGAAGCAGGGGTTAGTTATCACGGAATTGCCCGGTGACCAAGCGCGGCAATTCACGTTTCATCCTTATGACAAGCGCAGTGCTTACCGGGACAGCGTGCAGTGGGTGAGCGATCGCTACCTGGTATTCCAAGGACCTCGCACGGGCCTGATTGATGCCGACACGCTCAAAATGAACTTTCCAGTCACGAAGGAATCCGGGTTCAGTTCGGTCGAATTCAGTCCGGATTTTAAATGGGGCCTCGCCACCAAGAATGGCGAACAATATCTCGGCCGGGT
>WNGH01007170.1_pt1 | contig 10626 bp, 9 predicted proteins | sample 5400631 | NCBI WGS metagenome assembly WNGH01 (sample SAMN13153373, study PRJNA577476) | soil metagenome | isolation source: 115 cm soil or saprolite under Garry oak tree replicate 1 | place: USA:California | collected 2016-06-15 | reverse complement strand
TCGTGATCGGTGGGATCTACGCCGGCGCGTTCACCGCGACCGAGGGCGCGGGAATCGGCGCCGGGGGCGCGCTCCTCTTCGCGCTCGCGCGCCGCGCGCTCGGCTGGAAGACCTTCGTCGAAGTCCTGATCGAGAGCGTGCGCACCACCTCGATGCTGTTCATGATCCTGATCGGCGCACTCATCTTCGCGAACTTCATCAACTACACGACGATGCCTTCCGACCTGAAGGGTTTCGTCACTCAGTTCGCGCTGCACCCGATGCTCGTGATCGTGGCGATTTGCGCGGTCTACGTGGTCCTCGGCACGGCGATGGAGGAGCTGTCGATGATCCTCCTCACGGTGCCGCTGTTCTTTCCCGTCGTCACCGCGCTCGGATTCGACCCCGTCTGGTTCGGTATCATCATCGTGATCGTGGTTCAGATCGGTCTCATCAGCCCGCCGGTCGGGATGAACATCTTCGTGGTGAAGAGCCTGCTGCGCCACCTGACGATAGGCACGGTGTTCCGCGGCGTGCTCGCCTTCAACGTGGCGCTCGTCGCGCTGCTCGCGATCGTGGTCGCCTTCCCGTCGATAGCCACCTGGCTGCCGGGATTCATGAAATGACCCGCGCGGGAGGGATAACGGTCCGAAGGCGCTTCGCTACGGGTTCTTACAAGCGAGCGACCTCGATCGGGTCAGTCCGGTTTTTCTCCCTTAAGGTTCCGTAGTTCTTGTAAAGAACCGGGTTGCGAGAAGATGATTTGACCAGTACTGGCATCCTCTATCCAGAGATGGCGACCCGAACCCGGAGTACTACGATCGGGTTGTCCCCTGATTGCCGACACGATATAGAACGGTGAAGCGATAATCACAAGAACTATCGCACCAACTATTATGGGGGCGCAGATGAGTAGCCCTATTACATTACCACCACAACTAGGAAAATTAAAACCACCAGTCGAAGTACCCGTGGTTTTGGGATCTACCTCAATAAGCGTGGCGATCGCAGGAACGTGCCCTACACCTACTTGGTAGGCCTGCACTGAATACTGTCGCCCTGGCTTGACACCAAAAACTTCGACGAGCAAAGATTCCTTGGTCGATCCATCGGGCCATGTGACTGAGACGCTCACGCTATAGAAACCCTGCCGCACAAAGGCGGCGCATCGCCACTGACTGTCGAATGTGACGTTGAAGAATATCGCACGTTCAACGTTATCCTTCGCGCGGGAAAGGATCTCCGCTTTTTCCTCTGCGCAAGCGCGTTCATCCGGCCGAGCTGGCAGGCGAACGCAGGCCGCGTTCTGGGCCAAGATTGCGACGGCCACCACCGCCGCTATCGCCCGGCGGACCGATGCATGAAAGTGTGTGCCGATCAACTGATCACCCACCAGCCGAGCCAGCATGGCATTCCTCCCTGGCTATTGAGGCTAACAGCTCTTCCAACGACTTGTCCTCCCATGATCATGGGAGGACAAGGCCAATCCTTGCGGCGCAGCAGCAAGCGAGCTAAACCACCGAATCAGGAGGTCCGATCATACGTCACTGTCTGGTTTCAATCTGCAGGGCAGCGCGGAAGTCGCGCGCGGGCGGAGCGCCGCGCCCAGCAAGCCCGCACTTGCCTGAACGAGGCCAATGCGGGCACCATTGGAAAAGGGAGCTTGCATGGGCGCGATGGATCGACCCGAACCGATCGAGAAGGCGGGCGTTGACGAACTGCGCGCTCTGCAGCGCGAGCGGTTGCGCTGGTCGCTCAAGCACGCGTATGAGAATGTGCCGCACTATCGCAAGGCCTTCGACGCCGCGGGAGTTCACCCCGGCGATCTGAAGGGTCCGGCGGACCTCGCGAAGTTTCCGTTCACTACCAAGGCCGACCTGCGCGCCAACTATCCGTTCGGCATGTTCGCGGTGCCCATGAACAGAATCGTGCGCGTGCACGCCTCGAGCGGCACCACCGGCAAGCCCACCGTCGTCGGCTACACCAGGGAGGACATCGACACCTGGTCGGCGGTGATGGCGCGCTCGATCCGCGCCGCTGGCGGTCGGTCCGGGGACATCGTTCACATTGCCTACGGCTACGGCCTCTTCACCGGGGGCTTGGGCGCGCACTACGGCGCCGAGGCGCTGGGCGCGACCGTCGTTCCGGTGAGCGGCGGCATGACCGAGCGGCAGGTGCAGCTGATGTGCGATTTCAAGCCCGGCGTGCTCATGTGCACGCCTTCCTACGCGCTCGTGATCGCCGACGAGTTCGCGCGCCAGGGCCTCGACCCGGCGCAGTGCTCGGCGCGCGTCGGGATCTTCGGCGCGGAGCCGTGGACCGAGAGCATGCGCGATGAGATCGAGAGGCGCCTCGGATTGGCCGCGTTGAACCACTACGGCCTCTCGGAGGTGATCGGTCCGGGAGTCGCGAGCGAGCACCTCGACACCCGCGACGGGCTGACGATCTGGGAGGACCACTTCTATCCCGAGGTCGTCGATCCGCAAAGCGGTAAGGGGCTGCCCGACGGCCAGGACGGCGAGCTGGTCCTCACCTCGCTCACCAAGATCGGCATGCCGGTGATCCGCTTCCGCACGCGCGACCTCACGCGGCTCCTGCCCGGCACCGGGCGCGCCATGCGACGGATGGCGCGTGTCACCGGGCGCTCTGACGACATGCTGATCATCCGCGGCGTCAACGTATTCCCCTCTCAGATCGAGGAGATCCTGCTGAAGAACAGCAGGCTCTCGCCGCACTACGTGCTCGAAGTGCGCCGCGACGGACACCTGGACGATCTCGACGTGCTGGTCGAGTGCCGGACCGAAATGCTGGCGGCGGCCAAAGTGGCCGTCGAGCAGGACGTCGAACGAAGCATCAAGGGATACATCGGCGTGAGCGCCAAGGTGCACGTCGTCGAACCGGGTACCGTTCAGCGCTCGCAGGGCAAGGCGGTTCGCGTCATCGACAAGCGGCCCAAACCTTGACGCTCAATGAAGCATCCGCTCGAGAGGAACCGCCGCGCGAAACCGGCGATTTCGCCGGCGATTGCGCGCGCTACTCGCGATTCTGGGCGAGCAGCGCGGCGCTCCTCGCGCGTCTGCCCGCGAAGCCCGCGCGCAACGCGGATGAGGCGCAAGCGGCCGAGCAGCTCAAGCAGACGGCGCGCGACGCGCGCAGCCACTTCCTTGCCGCTCACGCCGAGGCGGTCTACAACCGGCTCACGCAGACATGCTCGCGATTCATTCGCGTCGAGCGGCTCGTATACGATGCGGCGGCCCTTGTTCCGGGGCTCGTCCCGACTCGCGAAGAGGTCGCGGCGGAAGCCGCGCTCATCCAGCGCGACAAGGAGGGACTCGAGATCGATCAGGGGATCTTCGTCTCCGCCGTGCTCGCGAATCCGCGTGCCGGGCGCCACCTCTGCCACGCGATGCTGCTGCCCCACGCGGGAACCGCCGAACGGCTTCCGGAGCTGGGAAGAAATGGACGCGTCGATCTCGGCGCGGCAGAAGTCTTCCGCAAAGGCAAGGCCGCGCACGTGATCCAGAAGAACCCGCGCCATCTGAACGCCGAGGACGCAAGCACCCTCGATGCGTCCGAGATCGCGGTCGACCTGGCGATCCTCGATCCGCACGCGCAGATCGGCGTGCTGCGCGGGGACTTTGTGCAAAGCGGCATGTACCGGGGACGCCGCGTACTCGGCAGCGGCATCAACCTCACGCACCTCTACCAGGGCAAGGTACCGTTCATCTGGTACCTGCAGCGCGACCTGGGAATCGTGAACAAGATCTATCGCGGTTTGGCGCGGCCGGATGCGACGCCGGACGACGTCACCGGGAAAACGCGGGAGAAACCCTGGATCGCAGTGGTGGAGGGATTCGCCATCGGCGGGCACTGCCAGTACCTGCTCGTCATGGACTACGTGCTCGCGGCGCAGGACGCGTTCATGAGCCTGCCCGCGCGCAAGGAGGGCATCATCCCCGGCGCGGCCAACCTGCGCCTGCCGCGCTTCACCGGAGACCGCATCGCGCGCCAGGCGATCATGACCGAGCGCCGCTTCGAGTGCGACAGCGCGGAGGGACGGCTCATCTGCGACGAAGTCGTTGCGCAAGCGGACATGGACCGTGCGATCGAGCGCACCGTCGAAAAACTCACCGGATCCGGCGTGGTGAGCGCCGCCTCTAACCGGCGGGCCTTCCGAATCGCGCAGGAGCCCCTCGATCTGTTCCGCGAGTATTTCGCTCTGTACGCGCTCGAGCAGGCCTACTGCCACTTCAGCCCGGCGCTGATCGAAAACCTCGAACGGAACTGGAACGCGAAGACCCGCAAGCTGGACTAAAGCGTCAGTTGTCTCCGGACTCGTTGTCCGACCAGCGCCTGCGAGGTCCCGAATAGGGATAGTCCGCCGGGTCGTCCGCGCCCGCCTCGTCTTCCAGATCGTCGAACTTATCCAATTGACGGAGCAGCGATTGCAGGCGGAGCTCGGCGGCGGAATCCCGGTCCGCCTGACTGGAGAGGCGCTTGGCCACGCTTGACGCGCGTTCGTAGTCGCGCTTCGTTCTGACAGGCCGCGCGTACCCGTTGGCCTTCTTTCGCTTGGTCATGACACCCCTTTCCTGCCGGCCCCGATGGGCACTTCCTCGTAAGTGTAGCCTTTACTTGGGGACCGGGGTCGATTGATGCTGCCGCCGCCGCGCCCGTTCGCGGAACGCGCCGCGCGCGAACCAGGCGAGGCCCGCCACGATGAGCACCCCCATGAGCCAACGGATGGCGACTGCCAGCTGCGAGGCGTCGAGCGCCGGCCACGGGAACTTGCTCAAGCGTTCCGCGCGCTCGGTCATCCAGTGCCAGGCCGTGTGCCCCACCAGCACCGACAGAACGAGGGTTCCCAGACGCTCTGCGACTAGGAACCGGAACAGGATTTCCAGCGTGGGAATGAGGAGCACCAGCACGAGCAGCTGACCGAGCTCGACACCGAGATTGAACGACAAGAGCGACGTCAACAGATGGGACCCGGCGAATTGCAGCGTTTCGCGGAGCGCGAACGAGAAAGCAAACCCGTGTACCAGGCCGAACCCGAAGGTGATCAGCCAGCGGCGCCCTACGTGGCTGCCGAGGACGTCCTCGATCGCCATGTACAAAATGGAAATCGCGATCAGGGTTTCGATGAGCGGCGGAAACCACAGCGCGTCCGGCCCGAGCTCGTAGGCGGACGCGATGAGCGTGATCGAGTGCGCGACCGTAAACGAGGTCACCAGCAGGGCGAGCTGCCCGAACTTCCGGAACGGGACCACCAGGCAAAGCAGGAACAGCAGATGGTCGGTCCCCTCCAGGATGTGGAAGAATCCCGACTCGACGAAGCGCCAGGCGGCCTGGTGCCAGCGCGGATCAAGCCTGACCAGGCCCGGATCCCCGTGCAGGTCGAAGGCGCGTACGACGCCGGCGGCGGGCAGGAAGCGGAGCACGACGGTGGTTCGCAGCCCCAGCCGCTCGAGCCGGGGCCGGATCGAGAAGTCGGAGCGGTCCGAGCCGATCGGATACTCGAACAGGACGTCGAGCAGTCCCTGTTCCCAGTACAGCTCCATGCTGTTCGGCAGCCGCGGGCCGGCGACGTGCGCGAGCGCCTGCTCGTAGGACGCGAAGGACTTGTCCGACTCCAGCGACACGCGGGCCGCGGCGACCCGCGGCAAGCCGAGGCGGCCGTCGTTTTCGTACAGCTCGACGCTGTCGGCGATCCACAGCGTCGCCGCGTTCCGCAGCGCTGCGTCGGCGAGCGCGAGATCGAGAAAGCCCGCGCCGCGCCTCGGATAGTCCACGTCGCGCATGGCCTTCAGCGGCACGCGAATGAGAAGATGCAGCCGCTGTCCATCCGGCCTGACGAACGCATTCACCGTCACGTCGTTCGGGATGTCGTGGGCGGATGTGCGCGACGGCAGTACCAGAATCAGCGCCGCCACGCACAAAACGATCGTGTGGGTGTTGACAAGGGTTTTCCGAGCGTCGAGCATAGCGGCAGCTCGAGCTTACAACGGAAAAGGGGGAGTCAATGAAAAGCGTAGAGCGGAAGCGCAACTTCTATGTCGCCGCGGCATTCGTTTCGGCAATTGTCGCGCTCGGAGCCTGTCAGGCTTTGCTCGAAAACAGGGCCGGCACGTCGGGACCCACCGTCCAGGCGCCGATTTTCGAAGTCGATCCGCTGTGGCCGAAGCCTCTGCCGAATCACTGGCTCCTCGGCTGGACCATCGGAGTGTGGGTCGACGAGCAGGACCACGTCTGGGTCATTCATCGCGGCGCGGGAGGCCTGCACGACAACGAAAAGGGGCTCGAGCTGAAGCCTCCCATCTCCGAGTGCTGCCGCACGGCCCCGCCGATACTGGTTTTCGACCAGGCCGGCAACCTGGTCAGATCCTGGGGCGGACCGGGACCCGGCTACGAGTGGCCGGAAGGAGCGCACGGCGTCCACGTCGATTACAAGGGCAACGTGTGGCTCGGCGGCAACGGCAAGGGCGACGCCCACGTCCTGAAGTTCACGAAGGAGGGGAAGTTCCTGATGCAGCTGGGCCGCTACGGCAAGAACGGCGGCAGCAACGACCTCGAGAACTTCGGGCGGGTGGCCAAGATCTGGGTCGATCCCAAGACCAACGAAGCGTACATCGCCGACGGCTACACCAACAAACGCGTCGCCGTGGTCGACGCCGATACCGGCAAGATGAAGCGCTACTGGGGTGCGTACGGCAACAAGCCGGACGACGCGCCCATGGGCAACTACGACCCGAAGGCGCCGCCGGCGAAGCAGTTCCGCAACCCGGTGCATTGCGTCGAGCGCTCGAACGACGGTCTGGTCTACGTGTGCGACCGCCAGGGCGACCGGGTGCAGGTATTCCAGCCGGACGGCAGGTTCGTGAAGGAAGGGTTCTACGCCAAGGAGACGCTCGCTTCGGGCTCGGCCTGGGACATCGCGTTCTCGAAGGATCGCGAGCAACGCTTCATATTCCTCGCCGACGGCCAGAACGAGAAGGTGCGCATCATCGTGCGCGAAACGCTGGAGGAGATTTCCAATTTCGGCGACGGCGGGCGCCAGCCCGGCCAGTTCTACGGCGTGCATAGCATCGCCTCCGATTCCAAGGGCAACCTCTACACGACCGAGACCTACGAAGGCAAGCGCGTGCAGAAATTCGTCTACAAGGGCATGGGCGCGGTTGCGAGGGGGAGCCAGGGCGTGCTGTGGCCGCGTTAGGAATGACATCCTGATGCGGCGCGCCTGGCACGCGTTCACGGGCCTCGCGTTACTTTTCTCCGCGGCCGGAGCGCTCTCTCAGGGATTTCCGTCCAAGCCGGTACACATCGTCGTGCCCTTCCCGCCGGGCGGGGGCGCCGATACGCTCGCGCGCATCATGGAGCCGAAGCTCGCCGGGATCTGGGCGCAGACTATCGTGGTCGAGAACCGGCCCGGGGCGAGCGGCCATATCGGCGCCGACTTTGTGGCGAAGTCGGTGCCAGATGGTCATACGCTCCTCATGAGCTCGACCGCGTCGCTCACGGAAAAGAACGTGAAGCAGTTCGCGCCGGTGTCGCTCGTTTCGGCCTCGCCTTACGTCGTCACCGCGAACCCGGGCGTCGCGGCCGCCGACATCCGCGGGCTGGTCGCGCTCGCGAAAGCAAACCCGCGCAGGCTCACGTTCGGCTCCTCGGGCGCGGGCGCGGCCTCGCATCTTTCGGCGGAACTCTTCAAAGCGATGGCGGGAGTGGACCTTTTGCACGTGCCTTACAAGGGCACCGGGCAGGCGCTCACCGACTTATTGGCGGGGCACGTGAATCTGATGTTCGCGCCTGCGCAGACGGTGATGCCTTACGTGCGTGCGGGCAAGCTGAAGGCGCTCGCCGCCACCGGGGCCAAGCGCTCGGAGACCCTGCCGGACCTTCCGACCGTCGCCGAATCGGGATTGCCGGGCTACGAAGCGGTGGGCTGGTTCGGCCTGCTCGCGCCGGCGGCGACGCCGAAGGGGACGGTGGCGAAGGTCTCCGTCGAAGCGAATCGCGTGCTCGCGATGAGCGAGGTACGCGAGAAAATGCTGGTCCTCGGTGCCGAGCCCGCGGGCAACACGCCCGAGGAGTTCGCGCGCTTCATACGCGGCGATCAGGCGAAGTGGTCCAGGCTGATGAAAGAGGCGGGGATTAGTCCGGAGTAAGCTCGGGTGAGCCGCCCGTCGGGGGTTTGCGGCGCTGGCTCTGACGCTGCTCCAGTGGCACGCCCGTGGCTTGTTCCGATTGATTACGGCGATCCTCCAGCTGGCGCCGGTCTCTCACCCATTCGACGGCCTGGGACTCATTTTGAAAGTTGCGAAGAGTGATTCCCTGCTGGCGCGCGAGCAAGGCGACGTAATCGTGAGACATGCCCAGTTCAACGGTATCACCGAGGAGTGCGATCCTGTGCCCTGGATCCGACGCGAGTTTCTTGAAGTTCTCGAGGACCCCGTATCTCTCGACCGTGAACAGCGTTTTCGACAAGCGCACGTGCACGAGGATGCGCGAGCAACCGTGCTTGACGCTTTCGAAAACCACTGCACGAAGAAACCTTCTTGTTTCTTCGGCGGTTTCCCGTTCGAGCAAATCTGCCCTGAGAAAACCGCGTTCCATAGCGATCTTGTATTTCATAGTCTTTGGGGCGCGCGTGGGGCGTCCCTCTTTTCTCCATCCATCCTCCCCCTGGCCCGTCAGGCTTCGACGTGCCAGCGCAAACAAACAGCTTCATGACGGTAGTATTATTCGCTGATGCTGTCCACCGTCAGCCCCAAGTTGTCGGGAATCCCTGACAAGGTATCGGAGCCAGAGTTGAATCTTAATCCAACGACCCACGTGGCAAATCGCGTGGAAACGCTGGTCTGATCGGACCATCTCCGCATCGCGCTCAGGAAAGAACTAGGGTGTACGTCCTCGAGCGTTTCGCCGGGTTCGCCGAGGGCTATCGCAGGCAAGCTGTGGTGCCGCAGGTGTTGCACCAGGCGAAGCGCGTCGTGATCGACTGGCATGCGGCGCTCTTTCCGGGCTGCGTGGTTCCTCCGGCACCCTTGCTCGAGCGTGCGCTCGCTCGAGAGCTCGACCACGACCTAGACGGAAATGCGGCCCGGCTCGCGCTCGGCAGGCGTGCGAGCGTGCGCGCGGCGGCGCTCATCAACGGCGCGGCCGCGCATACGGTCGAGGTGGACGACATTTTCCGCGAGGGCATCTATCATCCCGGCGCTCCGACCATCGCCGCGGCGCTCGCCGTCGCGCAGTCGCGGCACGCCTCGGGCGAAGCGTTTCTGCGCGCGGTGATCGTCGGCTACGAGATCTCGACGCGCATCGCCGAGGCCATGGGCTGCGCCCACTACAGGTACTGGCACAACACCGGCACGATCGGCTGTTTTGGCGCGGCGAGCGCCGCAGCCGAGCTGCTCGGCCTCGACAGAAAGCGCTTCGCCCATGCGCTCGCGACGGTCGCCACCTTCTCCGCGGGCTTGCAGCAGGCGTTTCGCGCGGATTCGATGTCCAAGCCCATGCACGCGGGACGCGCGGCGGAAGCCGGCGTCACCGCGGCCCTCGCCGCAGCCGAAGGCGTCACCGGATCGCTCGACATCATGGAGGGCGAAGCGGGCTATGGCCGCGCAATGGGTTATGGAGACGCAGGCGACGGCCCGGATTGGGAGCGTTCGCTCGCGACCCTGGGTGAGGACTTCCACATCACCCGGATGACCCTCAAGAACCACGCCTGCTGCGGCCATGCCTTCGCCGCCATCGACGGCGCGCTTGCCCTGAAAGCGCGCATGGGCGTGGCCGCCGGGGAGATCGCGCGGGTGCGCGTCGGGGGCTATCGGGCTACCCTGGAGGTGGCGGGGATCGCGGACCCCGCGACGGCAGCCGAGGCGCGATTCAGCACACCCTTCCTCGTCGCTACGGCACTCACGCACGGCAGCGTGCGGCTCGCCGCGTTCGAGCCGGAGCGGCTCCGGGACCCGGCGACGCGCTCGCTCATGCGACGCGTCGAGGTGGTCCTCGACCCCGGGCTCGATGCCGCATTCCCGGCGCAGCGCGCGGCGCGCGTCGCGATCGAGTCGCGCGACGGCCGGCGCGGCGAGCATCTCCAGCCGACGCGCAAGGGCGACCCGGACATGCCGCTCTCCGACGCCGAGCTCGAGCACAAGTACCTCGAGCTCGCCTCGCCCGTACTCGGAGAAGAGCGGGCGCGCCAGCTGCTCGCACGGCTGTGGCGGCTGGAGAGCGAAACGCAGCTCAGCTCCTCCGCGTGAGCCTCGCCCAAGCGCTCTTCGCTCCCCGCGCCGTCGCGCTCGTCGGCGCATCCGGGGACGCGGCGAAGAACAGCGCGCGCCCCTTGCGCTTCCTGAAGAAGCACGGCTACGCGGGACGCGTCGTCCCGATCAACGCGTCGCGGAGCGAAGTCCTCGGCGAGCGCGCCTGGCGCAGCCTTGCCGAAGCGCCGGGCGAGATCGACCACGCTTTCATCATGACGCCGGGCGATTCGGTCGAGCGCGCGATCGAGGAGTGCGGTGCGCGCGGCGTACCCGTCGCGACGATTTTCAGCGACGGCTTCGCCGACGCGGGGGACGAGGGCACGGCGCGGCAGGCGCGGCTCGTCGCGCGCGCGAGAACACTAGGCGTGCGCGTGCTGGGCCC
>WNGH01009660.1_pt1 | contig 10630 bp, 10 predicted proteins | sample 5400631 | NCBI WGS metagenome assembly WNGH01 (sample SAMN13153373, study PRJNA577476) | soil metagenome | isolation source: 115 cm soil or saprolite under Garry oak tree replicate 1 | place: USA:California | collected 2016-06-15 | reverse complement strand
CGAACTGACGTTGGTCTTTCCGGGCGCGTCCATCATTCAGGAAGAAGCGCGCCCGGCGATCGGGATGGTGGTTCGACATCTTCGAAGAAATGGACCGGATCGACCGCTTGATGGACGAGATGATGCGGAAAGCAATAGAGATGCCCAAGGCAAGCGAAGGACCACAACCCTTCGTCTACGGATTCTCAATGTCTGTTGGGGAAGATGGCAAGCATTGTGATTAGGGAGTTCGGCAACGTGGAGCCGAGTTCGCGGGGTCCTTTGCTGAAGAAGGAGTGAGAGCCGTTTGGTAGATGTTTTGCAAGAGGGTGGTGAAGTGATCGTTGTGACAGAACTGCCAGGAGTCGAGAAGGATGATATCAAGCTGGAATCCACCGACAGGGCATTGAAGATAGCCGTAGAATCAGCTAAGCGACGTTACTTCAAGGAGCTCGAACTGCCCCACCTAGTTGGTCCACGGACCGCTATAGCCACGTACAAGAACGGTGTTCTAGAAGTTAGATTCAAGAAAAGCGACGAGAAAAGACCTACAAGAGCCATCCAAGTTGAATAGCCAACATCAGTAACGCAAGCCAACTTTGTTTGTACGTAGCAAACTCCTGCGATACCTTTGAACATCTAGCGGCACAATTTACTATGTAAGAGTCATAAGGGGCGCATTCTTGAATAACTTGCGGGTTGAAGAGAATCGCAATCTTTCCGCTTTCACATTGTTCGTATCATTCGTCAGGGGGAATTTGAAAAGGAAATGAGAAACCCGACCTACGCCTTTTGACGACAAAGAAATCGGTTGAAGTGCGGAGACCTCGGCCTTTCAGCCCCAAAGATGGGAGTATGATCAGACTATGTCATGAGTTTCCCTTGAAGATCACTGCCAGCCCGTTATTGTTAAAGTATCTATAGATCCTGAGGTCGGGCCTATTCTCGGTGTATTTTCTCAACGCGTTATCGACCTCGGCGAAGCTAACGAAGTCGTGCATGGTCAATATTCCGCCCTGCTTGACGTATCGTTCAAATTTTTGAAGCTCAGCGAGGGTATGAGCAAAAGTATGCGAAGTATCAATGAACAGATGGTCGATAGTCCTATCCCATGGGACCTTCAAATCGTCGGCTTGTGTGAAAGTCCAGTATTCTTCCAACCCTAGCAGCTCAATCTGCTTCTTCGCATCAGTGCAGGGGTCAATGTCAAAGCTGAAGACATGTCCACCTGTCTTTTTGGCTGCAAGCAGGAACGCAGTCGTTGAAAGACCCCCCCGAGTTCCCAGCTCCACAATGGTTCGAGATTTGAACTCAGTCGATAACATGAATAATGTCGGAAGGTGCCCGTAGATGTCAGAAGGGTACCTAGTATGGTACTCGAGCGGGTCGAACTCCTGCGGATGAGGGGGACGCCGAAAAAAGAGTGGTTCGACAACCCTGACGAAGTTTTGTCGCTCTCTTCCAGCTCTTTTGAAAAACTCCAACCAACCTTGCGCCTTTACCACACTTGATTCCCTTGTGATCTGAGTTGTATCATAGAAAGGTCCTTGGACAAGACCTGATGCTCAAGCTTTCTTCTTCTCACGGGATACGGGCTGGTTTTGTCCTACGTAATCTTAAGACCAATTGCCATAGGATTTGCCCTAGTCAAGAATTTTGCAACTGACCATGTAACATCGATAGAATTCTCTCGTATGGGTATCTCAGCTTGTATCTCGGTCTATACGACCTTGGTATCACTTCGACCCAATGCGGTTCTTGTATGCAGAAGGAAGTATCAGGGACTTCAACAGTGGACCGCATCCCTACCTTGGCGAAGACTTTCTGCCAGGATTGTGAATCATACATGTCTTCTCTAACACCTTCAGATACAGTTCGGTATTGGGCGCCAGTGAACACTTTTACGAATGGTCGGAGCTTACGATTGACAATGCCCTCTATTCCTATGTACTTGCCGTTCCGAAACAGCACTCGTTTGATTTCGAGCATGCATCCGCAGGTGTTTGGAGGTGGTGAAGCACGGCTGATCCAAATACTCGCCCAAAAGTTTCGTTGTGAAAGGGGAGCTTCGTGCAGTCACAGCAGATGTAACCGTCGAGAGCGAAGCCGAAGGCCCTTTCTAGTTTCTTACCTCCCAGTAAGGCACGTAGCCTAATGTCCGTCGCGACCAATGAAGCTGCGTTCAGGGATTTCGTTTTTGATGATGTAGGATCCCTGGCACGTACCGCTCCCGATCTCAAGAATGCTTGCCCTAGCGGTTCCATGGGATATTCCATTCTTAACTAAAACGCGTTCGATGAGTCTAATAACCAGTGGCGTATGCCCGAACGCTAGAATTTCACGCGGTTCCATTTCGGCGATGCCGTATGGTCTTTCTACACTATCCTCTATGTTCAACGAGTGCAGTCTCTACGGGCTTGCTTAGCCACCTAGCATCGATAAATAGTAGTATCTAGATTTGTCGACGCGAAGACATCGAAACCATTCGACTGGAACAAACTTCCCCATAGATAGGCGTTCAGCAGATAGTTGGGTGCCCGCATAGACTGGCTGCCTCCGGTACGTCTTGAAATGGCAGCCGTTGGTTCAATTGATCGGACTGAGAAAGACTGTTAATGGGTGCTGTTGCTCACGATTGGGGGTGAACCCATGAATAGAATTGTAGTCACAGGCGGGCTTGGTTTCATGGAAAGCAACTTTCGGACTCAGAATTGCCATGCCTGGTACTTCGTAATGGCCGTTCAATCTATTCCCGCCTTCGTCCCAATCATGGGGCTGGCTCATCGGATCCTGAAGCGGGTTTATGATCGCGGAGACTGTTTCTACAGTTGCGTTCTTGTCTATGATACAACACAAACGAATACAAACCCATTAGGAGAAAGCGAAATGGAAACGTGTGCGGTCCTGGGTCCCAAGTTGCTAGTTGGAGATGAATTGCCTCGAATTCCAGTAAGGCGCAGCCCGTATTCAAGGAGACGAGAACTTAACGTCCCAACAACCCTTCCGAGCCTAGGGTCACCGCGACTTCACGGCTCACCACAATCCGGTTTTGGCTAACATTGGCAAAGGTTCTGATCATAGTGGGCACTAGGCCCGAGATAATCAAGCAGGCCCCCGTTATTGAGGAAGCCAAGCGCCAGGGCCTGGACTTCCTCTTTGTCACGACCGGGCAGCACTATGACTATGGGCTTTGCATGCGTTTCATCGACGAGATGGGTCTTCCGCCACCAGACTACAGCATACATCTGGTTAAGAGAGATCCTGTTGAACAAATGGGGGAGATGATGGTTGCTCTGAAAAAAATTGCTGAGGGTGAACGGGACCCCCTGTTACTGGTGGAGGGGGACACTAACACTGTAGCTGCGACTGCAATTGTTGGGAGAAAGCTGTCACTTACCGTAGGCCATGTAGAAGCGGGCCTGAGAAGTTTTGACTGGAGGATGCCGGAAGAGCACAATCGAATTATGGTAGACCACCTTGCGGATATTCTCTTCGCCCCGACGGAACCTTCGCGGCAGAATCTATTGAGAGAAAGAGTCCATGGAAATATTCATGTTACGGGAAATACCATAATTGACGCCGCTATTAGGAACACGCCGCTCGCCCTCAAGCAATCCAAAATCAGGAATAGGATCAGATTCGAGAAGTATGTGTTGGCCACCGCTCACAGGGCAGAGAACGTGGACGATGCCGCCGTTCTTGCCAATCTTGTAGAGGCAATGATTGATTCGCCCCTACCCGTAGTCTTCCCCGTCCATCCGAGAACTGACAAGATGCTCAAGAGATTCGCCTTAAGGACCAGGCTCGAGAGATCCCAGAATGTCCAGTTACTTCCCCCCCTAGGCTACTTCGATTTCTTAGTTCTACTAAAGAACTGCAGTCTAGCGATAACCGACTCCGGTGGGATTCAAGAAGAGGCAACGGCTCCTCCAATACGAAAACCCGTGCTCGTTCTCAGAGTGTCGACGGAAAGGCCGGAAGCGGTAAGATTTGGATTCGCGAAGGTAGTGGGCGTCCAGAGGGATTCGATTCTTCGGGGAATACGCTACGCTATTCGGCAGAACACAGTTCCGGAGGGGAAGTCTCCCTTTGGAGACGGTAGAGCGGGCCGAAGAATTGTACACTCACTGCTGACATATCAGCGCGCCTAGCTTACCCCGTAGGGCTGGAGAAAGCAAACCTTGGCCTTCGGCTTACCGCGAGCGGATCTTGATTCCAGTTTGTTCAGAGGCGAAGGAAACTTTTATCCACATTTGTAGTGTTGTCTCATGATCGTGAAAGGGCTTTGCCAACAAAACTGGGTTTCGAGGACCTCTAGAGATGAAAGCCCTGGTTACTGGTGGTGCCGGATTCATCGGTTCAAATCTGTGTCGCGCTCTTGTAGAGAACGGGTGGGACGTAATTGTTCTGGATGACTTTAGCGCGGGTCTCAGGGAGAACTTGTTAGAGACTTTGAACAGTGCACGATCCAATCATGCCGAACTTCTGGTGGGAGATTGTACCAAATCGGAGGATGTGAGGAAGGCCCTAGAAGGCGTTGAGGTGGTCTTTCACCTAGCAGCGAATCCTGAGGTCCGCATTGAGTTCAACAGTCCCGCAAACTGTTTTCGTCAGAACGTCTACGCAACCCACATCCTCCTTGAGGCCTTTCGTTCTAGCAGTGCTCATACTATTATCTTCACCTCTACGTCTGCAATTTACGGAGAAGCAAGTGTCCTTCCAACGCCAGAGTACTATGCACCTCTTGAACCGATTTCAGTCTATGGTGCTTCGAAACTCGCGGGAGAGGTCTTGGTGACTTCGTATTGCCGCGCTTTCGGTAAAAGAGGCATCATACTCAGACTTGCAAATGTGGTGGGTCCGAAAAGTAATCACGGGGTGGTTCATGATTTCGTATCAAAGCTAAGACAAAATCATAGGCAGTTGGAGGTCCTAGGGGATGGAACTCAAGCCAAGTCGTACCTATACGTAGATGATTGCGTGGACGCCCTGTTACGGGCCTGCCGATCCTCACAAAATGATGTAGAGATATTCAATGTAGGGTCAGAAGACCTAATAGACGTTAAACGTGTCGCTGCGATAGTCTCCGAAGAAATGCAACTCAACGATGTCTCCCTCGAATTCGTTCAAGGCACGCTGGATGGTAGAGGTTGGGTAGGGGACGTCAAGAATATGCTTCTTGACATTACGCGAATTAAGACCACAGGCTGGAACCCCAGGTACACCAGTGAACAGGCAATACGGCTTGCTACCAGGTCAGTCGTACTCCCAACCGATGTCCCAACGCTTGAACAGATGAGTATCGACATAGGGCGCTCCTAGGCAAGGCACGCGTCCCCTAAGACTACCCTAAGTCCGCCAAACGACTATTGATCAATAGGGCACAGGTCAGGGCTTGATCATCTTTGACGGCTGGTTTCCCATGTGAACATCCCTTTCTCCAGCATTCTGATTACGGTGGTAGCTGGTTTCATAGGGAGTCACATATCGGACAGGCTAGTGGGCGAGGGCCTTGAAGTAGGCGTCTTGGACAACTTCGTCACTGGTAGTTGGGCGAATGTCACTGGAAGAAGAGGTCTGCACGTACACAGAGGCGACGTTGCAGACCCAGCGGTTGCTGAGAAGGTAGTAAAATTCTATGAGGTAATCGTTCATCAGGCGGCGCTGATTGGGAATGCAGGCTCAGCGGGTCCATCCCGAGTGCACGACACCATCACTCTGGGACTTTGAACTTGTTCCCTCTGCTCTGTATCTTCAGGACCCATTGGGTGGAATATTGGCGAATTGTGTCCGTCCGGAAGAATGGTTTGGCACTTGCTTAGCTCGGAGACTTGGCTGGTTTGCGCGGCTCAGGGCCCGGGGCTATTTCTTCCCCCTTTCTTGCTTGAGGCTTTTGGCTCTGGGCGTGATTTTGAGCGGAAATGCCCGGCTTGGGCTTCGGAGGGGCTGACGATACTGTGTCTCCAGCTAGTGGTGGCACGGGGTTCGTTTGAGAAACTCGTTTGGGAGCTCGCTTAACAGAGGTCTTCTTTTTCACCGAAGTCGAGAATGCTTCGTTCTCTAGTGGTCTCCTGATCCTTCTCATTCCCAGATAGAGATACGTGGCTACTGATGCTGAAGAGACTCCGAAGGCGACGCTAAGAATCGGAACCAGTATTGGGGAAAGACTGTTTACGTATGTCTGGAAGTAGACGTTGCTCAGGTACGTTATGTAAAGCGAGACGGAGAGGGACGTGATTACGGCTAGCTCTCCTATAATGATGAGCCATGCTTTCTTTGGGAAGTTCCACCAGGTAAGGTAGCCTATCTTCGAGGCCTCCACCATAGTCTAATGAAAATTCACTCCGGACTGGAATTAAGGTGAGATGTTACTTCGGTGTCGAAAACTCGGACGGTCCACCTTCGACAGGTAGGAGGCTCGGGCCTTTGCCCGAGTGATGGTTGTTGGTTAGGGTAGTCCGAATCCCTTGAAAGACACCGAGACCAAGAATACCAATCAACACAGCGTGACCAAGGGTTATCAACGTCAAAGCTTTCCTCGAAAAAGCGATGGCAGCAAGCGGAACGTTGTTGTCACCGGCAAACAATAGGGTCAATGTGACGATGGACACCATCGGAATCGCAAGATAGACCGCTTCTCTATGGGGCGCGGTTACAAGCTTGTAGTCTCCATTCGTGTAAGCAAGCACCAGTACGAGCCCCAAGGCTCCAACTTCAAGCGTTGTATCCGCGGGGCTTGGAATCCCCAAGAGTAGCCCTAGTTGGAAATCAGACAGGGGATAGAGAGGGGGTATCGTTCCGACTATCGCATCTGCCAAAAGGTGAGAGAGAATCCCGGCCGAAAACGCAACTCCTAGACCCTTGAATCGCAAGATGAGGACCGCGCAAATCGGAAGTAGAATGACTAAGGAGTGAGTGTACGTGTGGTGAAGAATTAATGGCTTGAAGTAAATATCGAAGTCGGGAAGGATCCCAGCAAGAAGTGCCATGTAAGCTGGCGGGTTTGCCTTGATCCTTCTGCCTGTGAACTTAGAAAAAAGATAGCTCCAGCAGCTATGTCCGAGGAGAAACACGGCTCAAGCTTTCCCATTTCGACATTTCAATTGGAGACGGACCCTCAAAACACGCAGCGAGATATTCCCCTTGGCTCAATAGATCAAGGCTCGACTCTTCAGTTTACAGATGTTCAGCGAGTTGTCGGATTCGTTGTTGTACCATTGCATGAACGACTTGATTCCATTTTCGAGAGATATCTTGGGTTGGTATTCGAGAACTTTCTTAGCTTTCTCAATGTTTGACCAGCTGGCTCTAACCTCCCCCTGCCGAGCAGGCATATGAGTGATGTGAGATCCAGGTTCCGTTAGATGTGAGAAGATCTCAGCAAGTTTGCTTATGGTCGTCGGCTTTCCAGTTCCTATGTTGAAAGTATGGCCGATCGCCTGATCCTTGTGCAAAGCGCTTGCCGTTGCCTCGATAGCGTCGGACACATGGACGAAATCCCTTGTCTGTTCTCCATCCCCGTAGACATTCAAGGGTTTTCCAAGTGAGATAGCCTCCGCGAACTTCGTAATCACTCCGGCGTACTGTCCAGGGGATCTACGGGGTCCGTAGACATTCATAAGACGCAAGATAACCGTTTTCAGATTGTGGGTTTCAGCGTAGGCCTTGACGTAAGCTTCTCCAGCCTCCTTCGTGGCTCCGTAAAGATTTGTGGGATTTGGTCGGGAGTCTTCTCTAAAGGGCGGAGTCAGGTCGTTGCCGTAGACTGCTGCAGAAGAGGCGAAGACTAATTTTTCCGCCGAGTGTTTCACGCAGGATTCGAGAACGTTCAAGGTTCCCTCTACATTTACTCTATGAACTAGGAGAGGCTTCTCTATTGAGAGGGCAACGCTTACGACTGCGGCTAGATGAACGACAGTACTTGCTCCCTCAATAGCTTCATCGATCATTCTGGGGTTGAGTACACTTCCCTTTACGAATCTGAATTTCGGGTTTTTCAGGTGTTGACTAACATTACTAATCCGACCGGAGGACAGATCATCTAGTACCGTGACCTCGTCTGTCGAGATGAGGTGGTCGACAAGGTTACTCCCAATGAATCCTAGCCCCCCCGTGACTAAGATTCGTTTCATGGAATAACCATTCCAATCGCGAACTTATTCTCCTAAAAAGCACATTCCCAAAACCACCCCTCTGGCCCCGGTTAGCTCAGCATTCTCGAAGAACCTAACGTTGACCCGCTTATGTAAGGGACCGCATGTCTTGTAGCGTTCTCTCTTCACAGATACCACTTTCTCTGGGCAGGAATCTTGGGTAGCACATGGAACACCAGGATAAAATAGAGGCCGCGGTGGCTTGTCGCTCAGTCACAAGAAATTGCAGATCTTCAGGGCAAAGCTGAGAGGGATTTCGCTTTTTCGCACAACTCTTAAACGGACGTTGAGGGACACCAAGGTTCAGTCTTGAGTAGCGTACACCGTTAGGGTTTGACAGATGATTATTCCTGTCCGTCGTATTTCTGATCTCCTCGTGACTCGTGCAGGACATTTTCTAGGGCTGAACCAGGACACGTCCGCTGCGGCAGGAAGGGGGACGAGAATCGGGCTATTCGTCTCGGGAGCCTTCCTAGTTTCGGTTGGCCTACTAATCGTTCTTGTCTCAAGCCTCTTTGTCGTCCTGGCAATTCCCACCCTCCTCTTTGGAGGATACAACCTTGTAAACTCAAGAAGGAAGAAATTGTCGCTTAGTCGTTCAAATCTGCTCTCGTTGTCAGGACACCTCTGCGCCACTCTGGTCCTTTACATTCTCCTCACCAGAATCCTGTGGGTCACCTACATGACCGACAGCATCGTCGGCTCGTACATGGGGGTCTTGAAAATTCTAGCGCTTCAGAACCCGTACAGCTACTCCATCAAGCCCTTCCTCGACCAGTTTAGCTTTTCCCCGTCCTTCTACACGCCTAGGGTCGATGGCTCGTTCGAGTTTCACCTTAACTACCCCGCTTTGAACTTCCTCTCGCTCCTTCCCCTCTACGCCGTGGGACTGCACGATCTGCGTGATGGCGTATTCGTCTTTCACATTCTATCCGTCCTTGTGATTTTCGGGCTTGTTCCTTCCCGTCAGAAAGCACTCAGCCTCGCTCCCTTCATCTTCTTTCCAGCATTCGTCGCCTCAAGCTGGACCGATAGTGTTTGGGCGTTCTTCCTGCTCGCGGGGACCATCCTATGGTATCGAAACAGGAACATCGGCCTCGCAATGGTAGGGCTGGCTGGCGCCACCAAGCAGATCGCCCTCATCGCAGCCCCATTCCTCATTATTCGTCTTTGGCAAGAATCCCCTAGCTCAAGGTTGAGAAATACTCTTGCAGGAACCGTTGCTCTAGCAGCTGGCTTTCTTGGCCCAAACATTCCCTTCATATTGTCCGCGCCGTCCCAATGGTGGACTGCGACGATCGCCCCCTACCTCCCCGGCGGAGCAGTGGAAGTCCCTGGGGGAATTGGGCTCTCTGGAATTCTCTTACGCTTAGGGATAGCACCTCCACCTCTCTTCTTTGTCGTCCTAATGGGGCTGGTTGGCATGGGGTCACTCTATCTCTACGCGACGCGATACTCGAAATCGAGGTATTACGTTTGGATCTTCCCCGCCCTTATCTTGTTCTTCTACTATCGATCATTTCCAAACTACATCTTCTACTGGTCGCTTCCACTGGCTCTAGAATTCTTCAGGAACAAGCCTGCTTTATCGATCTGGCACTTTTCGCCGTTCAGCGGCATTGCCTTGCGCCCGACAATAGCTCTAGGTTTGCATTCGCTGCGCGTCAGGCTAAGAGTTCCGTTGCTTGCAGGTCTGCTGCTTACCACGATATTTGTCGGTGCCTACGGAGTCTATGTTTCCAGCTCACCGACATACAAGGTCGAGGTCCGGATAAACTCGGTAACAGATCCTGACGGAATAGGAGCCGCAACCCTCCTGAACCTAACACTTGACAATCAGACCCCTCAACTCATCACTCCATCATTCTTTGTCTATTGGTTATATCTCCCATATCTATGGTCGTCGAACTCGAGCAATACTCTTGGACCATGGTCTAGTGCCTCCTACATTGTAACTGCTACAGACGGCGTGGGAGCCGTCCCCCGATCTACTAGTTTCTGGGTCTACGTCTTTGATACAAACACTGGAAACCTTGTAGCTCAGTCTCTCCGTCTCACACCAAACATTCCCCTTCCAGCTCTTGCCAATCCCCACTTCAGATGGTGGACCCTGGATGTTGGGGCGGGAACGCAAGTGCCGTTCGGTTGGAAGCTGACCAAGACCAACATAGACCAGTTCACCCCAGTAATTCAAAGACTGGACCAAAATCCGACAGCAGGGATGAGCCTGTTGCTCAACTATTCTGCCCCGGCGGTCAATCTTGAAAAGATAATGCTCTCTCAGAAGGTGCTCCTCAACGCTACAACGGTGAACCTCTCCTTGTTCGATCCTTTAGCAACAAGCCGGGGCAGTCAGGCCATCCTCGGAGTGACAGTGACGGACGGCGCTCACGAAATCACTTACCTCTTCTCCAACGCAACCGGGAAGCCGACATTTGTTCCCTCCGCCTACAACGCAACGGCAATAATTCCCATTGCTGCTTCAGCCTGGACCACTG
>WNGH01007166.1_pt1 | contig 10630 bp, 6 predicted proteins | sample 5400631 | NCBI WGS metagenome assembly WNGH01 (sample SAMN13153373, study PRJNA577476) | soil metagenome | isolation source: 115 cm soil or saprolite under Garry oak tree replicate 1 | place: USA:California | collected 2016-06-15 | reverse complement strand
GTGGGGCTCGGCGGTGCGGCGGTTGCCGCGCGCACAGGCGCCGGCGCAGGCGCGGCCGCCGGCTTCGGAGCGACCGCAGCGGGCGCTGGCTTCGGCGCCGCGGCGGCGGGCGCGGGTCTGGTTGCCGCGGCGCTCGACGACGGCGCGGGAGCGGCCGTCGCCGGTGCGGGCGCGGTCGTGGGTGTGGCGGTCTGCGGTACCGGCGCGCCCTGCGCGTCGCGGCGCACCGGGTTCATGACCATGATCATCGAGCGACCTTCGAGCAGAGGCATGCGCTCGACGATCCCGTGGTCCTTCAAGCGGTCGGCGACCTGCAGCAGCAGCACGCGGCCGCGGTCCGGGTGCGCAAGCTCACGGCCGCGGAAGCGCACGGTGACCTTGAGCTTGTCGCCCTCGTCGAGGAACTTCGCGGCGGAGCGGATCTTCGTGTCGATGTCGTGGTCGTCGATCTTCGGAGAGACCCGGATCTCCTTCCACGTCACGGCCTTCTGCTTTTTCTTCGCGTCCTTGGCCTTCTGCTGAAGGTCGTAGCGGTACTTCCCGAAGTCACCCATGCGCGCCACCGGCGGCTGGACGTTCGGTGCGATCTCGATGAGGTCGTAGCCCTCTTCCTGCGCCTTCGCGAGCGCGCGCGCAGTCGGGATGATCCCGAGCTGCTCGCCATTGGGACCGAGAAGGCGAACGGTAGGAACGCGGATCGCTTCGTTGATCCGCAGTTCGGGCGTGGCTATAGGGAGACCTCGGTTAGTGGCGTGAGAATGCCGCTAGCAGTGCGGCCGCTCCCCGTGAAAGAACTTCAACTGGAACGAGCATATCACCGGGCGAGGTAATCGAGCAGGCGTTCGCGGACCTTCGGCCACTCATCTTTGGTGATGCCGAAGATCACGCTCGTGCGGAGATGGCCATCGGCCAGGACACGCTCGTTCCGGAGCTCTCCTTCTCTTGTCGCGCCGAGCCGCACGATCGCGTCTTGTGACCGTTCGTTCCGTTTGTCGGTTTGCAGCCACACGCGGTTGGCGCCAAGCGTCTCGAACGCGTGACGGAGGAGTAGCAGCTTGCACTCCGTGTTGACGGGAGTTCGGCGCGCGCCCTTTCCGTACAGCGTGTATCCGATCTCGAGGGTGCGGTTCGGCGGATCGATGTGCGCGTAGCGAGTCGTGCCCACGAGCACACCGTCCGACTTCCGGATCACCGCGAAGGGCAGCTGCGTCCCGAGGATCTGTTGGTCGAGCGCCCAGCGGATGTAGCGCTCGTATCCGCGGATGCCTTGCGGCCGTGGCTGCATCCAGAACCAGATGTCGTCCTCGTCCGCGGCTTCGAAAAGGGCCTGCGCGTGCTCGGTACGCAAGGGCACGAGCCGCACGTGTTGGCCCTCGAGCGTGACCGGCCGGGGGTCGAAGTCCGGACGCGGCCGGCCTTTCACGATCCCCATCTTCACGTCGTCGACGAAGCCGTCCTCTGTCCCGACTCCATCCCTCTCGACGCCCTCGACCTCGAACCCGACGGATTTGTACATCGCGATCGCGCGATCGTTGAAGCCGACGACCGAAAGACCGACCCGGTGCAGTCCAAGCTGGTCGAAGAGGTATTGCAGGAGCGCCTCCAGCGCGTCGCGACCGAGGTGCTTCCCCCAGAGATCTGGCTCGCCGATCCCGATACCGATCTCCGCGCTCTGCCCTTTCGGGTGGTAGTCGCGGTAGTTCGCGAAGCCGATCGGCCGGCCGTCGTGCTCGATGACCCAGCAGGCCGAGTCGCCCGGGCGCGACATGCGCTCGATCCAAGCGCGTGCGTTCTTCTCTTCGAACGTACCCGGCTTCTGACCCCATTGGTAGTAGCGGAAGGCGGTGTCGCTCCCCCACCTCATCAGGAGCGGCGCGTCGTCGTAGCTCATGGGGCGGAGCGTCACCTTGGAGCCGCGAAGAACTGGAACGCTCAAGCCATCGCGTCCCCGGCGCTGGGCTCGTGCTGCGAGAAGTCCGCCGGGAGCGCCTTGCTATGGCGCTCCTTCTTGATGCGATCAATGAACGCGTCGAGCGCGACGCCACGCTCCTCCTCTCGCGAGCCGCGGCGGCGCACGGACACCGTGCCGCCGGCGGCCTCCTTATCTCCCACGACCAGCATGTAGCTCGCCTTGCGCTGCTGCGCTTCCTTCACGCGGTTGCGCAGATCGCCGGCCTGCTCGTCGAGATGCACCCGAAAGTCTTCGGCGCGCAGCTTCTTGGTGATGTCGCGCGCGTAGTCCAGTGCTGATTCACGTACGGGGATGACCGCGGCCTGTTCCCAGTTGAGCCACAGCGGAAAGTTCCCGGCGTAGTGCTCGATGAGACCGCCGACGAACCGCTCGAGGCTGCCGAAGAGCACCCGGTGGATCATGACCGCGCGCTCGCGCTCGCCCTTCTCGTTCACGAACGTCACATCGAAGCGTTCGGGAAGGTTGAGGTCGACCTGGATCGTCGGCCCCTGCCACTCGCGGCCGATCGCATCCTTCATCTTGATGTCGATCTTCGGCGCATAGAAGACGCCGCCGCCCTCATCGATCTTGTACGGGACCTCGCGCACCCCGAGTGCGTCCGCCAGCGCCTTCTCCGCCTTGTCCCACATCTCGTCGGTGCCGAGCCGCCGCTCGGGACGGGTCGACAGGTAGATGACCGGCTCCGTGTATCCGAACGTCCGAAGGAACTCCATCGCAAGATCGAAGACCTTCCCGATCTCGTCCTGCGCCTGCTCCCACGAGCAGAAGATGTGCGAGTCGTCCTGCGTGAAGCCGCGGACGCGCAGCATGCCGTGGAGCGCGCCGCCGCGCTCGTACCGGTAGACCGTGCCGAGCTCGCCAATTCGCATCGGCAGGTCGCGGTAGGAATGGATCTTCGACTGGAAGACCTTGATGTGCCCGGGGCAGTTCATCGGCTTGATCCAGAACTTTTGGCTGCCGTCATCCAGCACGAGAGGGCCGTACATGTTCTCGCCGTACTTCTCGAGATGTCCCGAGCGCTGATAGATCTTCTCGCTCGCGATGTGGGGTGTGTAGACGAGCGTGTAGCCGCGCTCGTGATGCACCTTGCGCCACCAGTTCTCGAGCTCCTCGCGCACGATCGAGAGGTTCGGCAGCCACAACACCAGGCCCGAACCGAGCTCCTCGTCGATGCGGAAGAGCTCCAGCTCCTTGCCAAGCACGCGGTGATCGCGCCGCTCGATCTCCTGAAGCCGCTTCAGGTAGTCGTCGAGCTGCTTCTGATCTGGCCACACCGTGCCGTAGATGCGCTGGAGTTGCGGATTGCGCTCGTTACCGCGCCAGTACGCACCGGCGATCGAGAGCAGTTTGAACGGGCCGATCTTCCCCGTCTTCTCGACGTGTGGCCCCTTGCACAGGTCGACGAACCCGTTGTGCTGGTAAACGCTGACGCGTCCGTCCTCGACCTCGTCGTCGCTGTCTTCGTCGGCGCCCTTCTCCGCGAGCTTGCGGATCTGGTCGACCTTGTAGTCCTGGTTCCGTTCGCCGAAGAATTTCAGCGCGTCCGGCACGCGCATGTCGCGATGTTCGAAGGGCGCGTCCTGCTTCACGACCTCGTGCATCTTCGCTTCGATCTTGCCGAGGTCGTCCGGGGTCAGCGGCCGTGGGAGATCGAAGTCGTAGTAGAAACCGTCCTGTACCGGCGGCCCGAAGCCAAACTTCGCGCCCGGAAAGAGCTCGAGGACGGCGCCGGCCATCACGTGCGCGGTCGAATGCCGCAGCGCGTAGAGCGCGTCGGGGGCGCTTCGCGCCAGGGGCCCCTGCCCCTGCGCCCCCCGTCCCCCGAGCCTTCGCTCTGTCTTCGCCATGGTCCGCCTCCTGCCCAAACAAAAATCCCCGTCCCGTGCACTGGGACGAGGATCGGCTCGCGGTTCCACCCAGCTTCGCTGGTCTTCCTGACCGGCGCGCTTCGTTGATGGCTATACGGGGCCTACCCCATTCGCTCGGCGGTGGTCGATCGCGGGGTCGCTTCGCCGGGCTCACACCGTCCCCGGTTCGCTTGCAGCGCTACCCGCGCTCGGTATCCGCGTCGTCGCGTCGAAACGAGCATACCGCGGTCGAGCTATCCAGTGGCGCTCGCCGGCGCGGAAGCACGATCCGCCACGCGCCAGACGAACATGAGCGGGACGGCGGTCACCGCGAAGATGGCACCCGCAAGGCCGATCGCCGCCGGTGCGCCGAACCGGTCGGCAAAAGCCAGGAGCACCGGCATCGCGATCGCAAGCCCAAGCTCGAACAGCAGCGCACCCAGCGACAGGATCGTCGCGCGCTGGCCGCTGGGGATCAGATGGTTGAGCCGCGCTGAGAGCAGCGGCGTGAGGAGCGCTGGAACGAGCGCGACGGCGAGCATGAGCGCAAGCGACGGAATCGACGGAAGGGCCGCCAGGATGGCCGTTGCAGCGATGAGTACAGCGAGCGCCACCGCGACCACGCTTGTGAGCTCGAGGCGGCCCTCCGTTCCATGCGCGAGCCATGAAGCAACAACTGTGCTCAGCTGTACCCCGATGACGACGACGCCGAGGGCCGCAAGCGGCAGCCCGACTCCAACCGCATACGGCTGTAGCAACACGTAATACACGACCAGTGGCACGATGAGGATCGTCGCGTTCAGCAGGACCAGCGCGCGCACTACCGGCCGCCGCGCCGCGATGCGCACTGCGGTCTTCAGATTCCTCCAGTAGCCAAGGTACTCGTCGTCCTCGCTCGTGCGCGGTGGCTCGTGGATCGTGAGAACGAGACCAGCCGCCGCGAGACCGAGGAACCCGCAGATCGTGAAGCAGAGACTGATGTCGATCGTGGCGATCGCCGCGCCGACGAGCGACGCGATGCCCTGGGACGCTTGATTGATCGCGGCGTAGCGGCCGGACTGCTTGGCCGCCTCCGCCGCGCGTCCGTCAGCCTTGAGGCTGTCATAAAGGAGAGCCGAATCCGCGCCGCTCACGAATGCGGTGGATGAATTCCACAGTGCGTACCCCAGCAGGAACGCGGGCGAGAGCGCCTCCGCGAGGATGAGGAACATCGCGAGTCCGTAGAGCGAGGCGCCGACGGCAATGGACGCTTTGCGACCCCAACGGTCGGCGATCGCCCCGGTCGGAACCTCGAGGAAGGCGGTGATGGTCCAGGCGACACCCTCGAGGAGGCCGACCTGAGTAAGGCTCAGTCCTTTGCGCTGGAGGAACACCACCCAGATCGGCACCCACAGGATGAACATGAGCAACGCCTGCACAGCGAAGAGCCGCCAGATGTTGCCGCGATAAGACGTAGCAACTGTTCCCACTGGCGTTTGCGGCCTCAGTTTGCGACTTGGGGCCGCCGCCGGCCGAGCCTTAATCCAGACCCCCACACCGCCTCAACGGGAGAAGCCGAGCCTCTCTCCTGATGCTGGGGCGGAAGCTCGGGATCGGGATCGCACCGGAGTCCGGCGGCTCGGTCGCGGCCGAGCCCCGCTCGGCCCCGTGGGTTCGTCCGGGGGTCGCGGCGGTCCACGCGCTGCTGCCGGCGAGCAGGGCGCACGTCCTCTTGGCCGCGGCGGCCAGCGACCGAGCTCTTGCCATCAGCCTCGCCGCGGCCGCGCTGGCGGCCAGCCTCTTCAGGCTTCCGGGCACGAGCCTGTGGAGCGACGAGCTCTTCTCGGTCGAGCTCGTCAGCCAGCCGTGGCAGGTGTTCTGGGGCTTCTTGACCACCCACGAAGCGAACATGGCGCTCTACTACCTGCTCCTTCGTGGTTGGCTCTTCGTGACCGGGTTCCTCGGCGTGACGCCCGATGAGCTCGTGGTGCGCGCGCCATCCTTGTTCGTCGCCGTTCTCGGGGTGGTCGTCGTCTTCTGGATAGGTCGGCGGTTCGGCGGACGGATGGTGGGCGCCGCAGGGGCGACCCTGTACCTCCTCAACTTCGTCCAGCTCACGAAAGCGCGCGAAGCGCGGTCCTACGCCCTCGAGACGTTCCTCGTTTGTCTGGGCTGGTACGCGTTGGTGGCGGCTCTCGCCGCGGAGCGGAACCGCGGTCGATTGTGGGCGGCCTACGTTCTCGCCATGACGCTCGCGGTATACGCGCACCTCTTCAGCGTGCTCATCCTCGCATCACAGCTGATCGCGTTCGGTGCGCTGCTCGTTCTTCCGAACGAATGGCGGGACCGCGTCCGGCGCTCGGTCCGCCCGATGGCGGTCAGCGTTGCCGCGATCTGCATCGCGGTCCTTCCCATGGCGCTCTACGTCGCCGGCCACGGATCGACGAATGCGTGGATCCCGCCGGCGAACGCGGTGGCCTTCCTTCGCCTGCTCTGGAACATGGCCGGCCACGACGTGATGTACGGCTCACTTCTGGGCGCCGCGGCGATCGTCGCGGCGGTCTTCGTCGTTCGCGCCAGACGCCGAGCTCAAGGGTCGGGGGCTCCTCTTCCAAGACCTCTCGCGATCGCGCTCGGGTGCTGGCTCTGCTTCCCCGTCGCCCTCAGCTTCGCGGTCACGCAGGGCTACCTGAACCTGCATCTCTTCGCGTGGGGCTATCTCGTCGTCGTCGTGCCGGCGCTCTGCCTGCTCGGCGGGGCCGGCGTCGCGGCGCTGCCGTGGCCGCGGGTCCGACTTGTCGCTGCGATGGCCCTCGTCGTCGCCGCGGGGTTCGCGACACCGATCTATTCGTCCCTACAGGCGCAGGATTTTCGGAGCGCTTCGCGCTGGATCGCGGTGCGCTATCAGCCCGGCGACGGATTGGTCAGCACCACTTGGTCATCCACGCTCGCGATGGACTACTACACCCGGATCGGCGCCGTCCCCCCCGGGGTCGTTGCAGAAAGTCCCGCTCGCTCGGATTGGGTTGGATATGGAGAGCGGGCTCTCGACCAGCGCGCGGTCGCCGTCTACGCGGCCGCACGGTCCCGCGTCTTTCTGTTGAGCTCGCTCCAGTCGGACGACTCGGCTCTCATGAAGGAGCAGGTCCAGACATTCGAGACTGTCTTTGACCGCGCGTATGTCTTGGTCGACGACGTCGTGGTGCCGTCGGCAAGCGGCCCGATCAGGATTCGTCTCTACGAGACGGGAGCGGCCCGTTAAGCGCGATTAGCGCGGACGCGGGCGACCTGCTAGAAGACCGCCTCCAGCGTCTCCCAAACTTTTCGTTGATTTTCCGGCGTCGCCGGCCAGCGATCGTCGGCGCGTGGCGTCGCGATGCCGTTCTGGTGGATGAACACGAAGGCCACCTGCTGAAGCATCGCGAGCGCCTCGTTGCGAGACTCGTGGTCGCGCCAGTCAAGGATGAGCGCCCGGGCGCGGGTGGCGCGCTGGTGGATGCGATCGAGGACGACGTACGTGTCGCCCTTCGGCCAGATGTTCGCGTTTACGTCGATGCCGTTGACGAATAGGACACCCATCAGGTCCGCGTTGCTGAAGTCGTTGCCGGTGAACGCGTTCGCGGCCCGCACCGGGTCGATCCGCTCGGCCGCGTGGCCCCACGGCTTCCCGTGGAACGTGACGTTGCGAATCGGCCCGCTGAATGTGCAGTTCACGAACTCAGCGCATGCGGCAATCCAGCCGTCGATGTTCGTGCGAGCGAAGTTGCAGCTCTCGAACCGCGCCTGACCGGGCCGGACGGCGTGGAGATCCGCGCCGTCGAAGCGGCATTCGCGGAAGATGCTTTGCCTTCTGCTCGCGAAGAGCGTCTGCAGACGCTCGTCGAACAGCTCGCCGCGGAAGTCGCAGCGCTCGAAGACGCAGCCGTTCGGCGCGAAGCGCTCGAATGCGGCGCGGCTGAAATCCGCGTCGCGGACGGTGACCCGATCGAGCGCGAGGACGCCTTGCACGGTTTAGGTCTCCGGGTTTGCTTGGTTAGGCTTCGTCACTCGCCGCGCGCAGGTTGACGACGTTCGAGGCCTCGAGACTCTCCATCTTGGAGCGCCCTTCGAAGACCACGCCCTTCTCGATGCTGAGGGAAGGACTCGTGATGTCGCCGCGTACCTTCGCCGGTCGGTGAAGCTCGACCGCGCCCGTCGCCTTGATGTTCCCGACGACGTCGCCCTCGACGATGACGGTGCCACAGCTGATCTCGGCCGAGACCTTGGCGCCCTCGCCGATGTGCAGGGTGTCGTTGGTCGAGATCTCACCGGTGAAGGTGCCGTCGATCCGGACCTTACCTTCAAAGGCGAGCTTGCCCTCGAACTCCGATCCCTTACCGAGCGACGCGTTCAGATCGCCACCCGTGCTCGCGTGCGTGTCCCGCTGGTACTGCTGCATGTCCCTTCTTGCCTCCGGTTCCTCAGCCCGCTGTGGCTCTGGCGCCTCCGCCGGCTCGTGCCGCGGCTGCGGCACGGTGAACACCGGCTGACGGGCTTCGCCACTGGGGTTACTTCCTCGCTTGAACGTGGAACGGAACACTACGACGTCAACGCGACAAGAACTAGAACGTTGTCGTCGCAAAACGGTCTGTATGAGGACGTCGTTACACCCTCGTTCGTCAGACTCTTTTCGGGCTCCGTCGATGTCCGCGTAGGGCCGCCTGGATGGGCCAGCCGCTGCGGCGGGTGGCCCGAGGGGGCAGGTTGACCGCGAAGCGGCATCAGGGAGTGAGCAGCGCCGGGGTCTTCTTCGCTCGGCCCCTCGTGGGATCGCGATGGACCGCCGGCCAGGGGCCGCTCGCTCAGAAAACCCCGACGCTGCTCAAGGGGCCTCCCCCTGCGACAGGACCCGCCGCAGCCCCGAGACCCCCGGCGACCCGATCAAAGCCAGGATGAGCCTGACCTCGTCCGAGCTGGCACCCAGGCGCCGCGCGCTCCGTGATCGCGAGAGGCGTCCTCGGTGTCGACGATGCGCGCGACGACGATGGGACCTGCGATCGCACAACGAGAGCAGCGGGGTCTCGGTGAAACGAACGATGCCCGCATCCGCCGCCGCGTGAGATCGATGACGCGAAGCGGCGATGCGGCGGGGGAGATGGACAACCCGCAGCTCGAGATGAGCTGCGCGGTCCAGAACGAACCGAGCCTCGGCTCACCGCGACGTAGTCATTCCGACCCTCATGTGCAGGTCGCGGCGACATTGTTTCGCGGCAACTCAAGCGCGCCACGGCGTTGCGTTACGGCCATAGTCCGAACGTCTCGTCACCGTCCCAGTACCGTCCCCTGGACCTGTTTCTCCCTCGTACTCAGTTTCGCGTACGCCTATTCATTCACTTGATGTACGCGCTGAGAGAGCGGGAGGACGACGTGGCGCTCTCCGTGTCCCGGGCATAGATGTACGAAGCCGCCGACACGATGAGCCCGCGCACGCTGGCCAAAGCGTTCATGCGCCTCGTCACCGTGACGGTGATCCTGGCGCTGCTCGTTGGGGGATCGACGGTGGTCCTGTCGGTCGTCGCGCCATCGAGCCTCGGGTTCGCGTTCCACGCGCAACTTGTGGACCAGGGCGCATCGCCAACGCTCGCGCCTGAAGGAACCGCCGCCTACACGATGCGCTTCCGGAACGTGGGCCTCGGGCCGTGGCAGCGCGGCACCGACAAGCAGGTGAACCTGGGCATCAGTGGCGATTCGCACACGTGGGCGGACGCCGGCATCGCCGAAGGCTGGATCTCGCCGACGCGCGTCGCGACAACGGCCGAAAGCGTCGTGCTGCCGGGGATGATCGGCACGTTCACGTTCAACGTGCGGGCGCCGAAGACACCGGGGACCTATCGCGTCCCGATGCGTCTCGTCGTCGACGGACTGACCTGGCTCGATGACGTTCCGGCGGTCCTTGTGCTCACGAGCGACCTCGGATTCCACGATCAGCTCGTCGACCAGCCGCTGCACCCAACGCTCGCTCCCGGTGAAACGAGCCTGCCGCTCACCGTGCGCTTCCGCAACACCGGCGCGCGCACCTGGACGCGCGGCGTCGCCGGCCAACAGGTGAACCTGGGGGTCATCGCCGACGACAAAAGCATGTTCGCGCTCGCGGCGGGCTGGCCGTCCGCCGATCGCGTCGCGACGCAGACAGAGCCGGTCGTTGGTCCTGGCAGCGTCGCGACGTTCACGTTCCGGGTGAAGGCCCCGATGACCGCCGGCATCTTTCCACTGCACCTTCGTCTCGTGGCCGACGGCGTGACGTGGCTCGAGGACGAGGACGTCATCACCCTGATCACCGTGGGCGCGACGGCGGGGTCGCCCAACAAGCCGGTCAGCACGACGTCGCCGACGTTCACGCTCGGTGCGACGGCCCAGCCGGCCAACGCCGTTCCGGGCACTCCGGTGACGCTGACGGCGACCTTCACGAGCTCGGTCGCGAGCGATCCGATCCTCGGGGTGGAGGTCTACTCGCCGGGCGGCGCGACCCTCGCGTTCCAGAAATGGATCCATAGCGACACCTTCGCAGCGGGCCAGCAGCGCAGCTATCCGATCACGTGGTCCGTGCCGCCGGGTGCGGCACTCGGGACATACAGCGTCACGGTCAGCGCGTACTCGTCGGGCTGGAAAGCTCTGTTCGGGCTCAAGGTATCCGCGGCCACGTTCGCGGTGAACGTCGCGGCGGTGCCGAGCCCCACGCCCGCGCCGACGTCCGTCCCGACCGCGACCCCCGGCGCGGGTGCGACGCAGACTCCGGCGCCGACGTCGACCCCCACCCCCGCCCCGACCGCCACAGCGGCTCCGACGCCAAGCT
>WNGH01007164.1_pt1 | contig 10632 bp, 7 predicted proteins | sample 5400631 | NCBI WGS metagenome assembly WNGH01 (sample SAMN13153373, study PRJNA577476) | soil metagenome | isolation source: 115 cm soil or saprolite under Garry oak tree replicate 1 | place: USA:California | collected 2016-06-15 | reverse complement strand
CACTGCTGTTCGGACCGGGCGCGCCGTCAGGGACAGGCGCGCCGAGGGGGGCGGATGCGTCGGCTGGGGCGGGCGCGCTGACAGGGGTGCCGGTGGCGGCGTCGGATCCGTTGTGGCGTGGCCTGGGCGCGAAGAGGCCCCGCGGCCTGGCGTGGCCGCCGCGCTCACTCGCCGGAGGGGACACGATCCTCCTGCCCGTCACCGTCGCCGTTTCATGGCTCGGTCGATCTCCCTGGCCGCGTCGAGCTTGGCCAGGTCCTGGCGCTTGTCGTAGGTCCGCTTGCCGCGGGCGACCCCCAGCTCCACCTTGACGTTCCCGTTGCTGAAGTACAGCGAGAGCGGGATCAGCGTCAGGCCTTGCTCGGCCACCTCACGGCCCAGCTTGTCGATCTCCTTGCGGTGCAGCAGGAGCTTCCGGATCCGCCGGGGCGTGTGGTTGGTCCACGTGCCCTCGGTGTATTCGGGGATGTGGACGTTGTGCAGCCACACCTCGTCGTCACTGATCTGCGCGAACCCGTCCTGGAGTGACGCGCGCCCCATGCGCAGCGATTTCACCTCGGTGCCGGTCAGGACGAGTCCCGCCTCGTAGGTGTCCTCGATGCGGTAGTCGTGGTACGCACGCCGATTACGGGCGATGACCTTCCGCCCCTGCTCCCGAGCCACGTCCCTCCCGTCATCAAGCCCACTCAGATACGCAGGTAGCGACGCAGTGTCAGGAACGACGTCGCACCGCACAAGACCACTCCCACGACCATCGAGAAGAAGATCACCTCGAGCAGGTCGCCGACGGACAAACCCACGTTGAATGAGAAGTACTGCTCCAGGCTATCTAGCATGAGGGACTTGACCGCAACAAGGAGCCCCGCCGCGATGGCCCAGCCAAACAGTCCGGCGATCGTCCCTTCGAGCAGGAACGGCAGCTGGATGTAGAAGTTCGAGGCTCCGACCAGGCGCATGATCGCGGTTTCCCGGCGCCGGTTGAAGGCGGACAGCCTGATCGTGTTGGCCACCAGCAGGACGGCGGCCACGATCAGGATCAGCGCGATGATGATCACCGCGTTCCTGGCCCCGTCGAGCAGCCGGTAGAACTTGTCCAGGATGGTCATCTCGTCGACCACGGTCTCCACCCCGGTCGTGCCGTTGACCGCGCTCGCCACGATGTTGTAGTCGGCCTCGGGGTTCTTCAGCTTCACCTGGAACGAGTCCGGGATGTCGCCTTCCTGGGTGTCCTGGACCAGGGCGGGCTCGTTGGAGAAGTACTGCCTGAACTCCTGGTACGCCTGGTGCTGGTTCACGTAGTAGACGGCCTCCACCTGCGGCATCGACTTGAGTCGCTGCTGCAGCTGGGCCCGCTCGGCGTCGGTGGCGGGCCCGTTCCGCTGGCACTGCGGCTGCGGGCTCGTCTTGATGCACAGGTAGATCGACAGCTCGACCTTGCCCTGCCAGTAGGTTCTCGTCCTATCGACCTGCTTGACGAACAGCAGGCCCGTGCCGAGCAGGGACAGGCTGATGGCCACCACCACGATGAGCGCCATCGTCATGGTGAGATTCCGGCGCAGCCCGATCCAGATCTCCTGCAAGACGAAGTGTGAACGCATGCTGGCTGATCCCTTAGTCGTAGGTAGGGTCGGCGCCGCGCTGCGGCTCGGCGGGGTGGAGCCCAGCGCGGCGATGACAGGTCAGTAGGCCTGGCCGTACACCCCGCGCGACTGATCCCGGACGACCTTGCCGTATTCGAGCTCGATGACCCGCTTGCGCATCGAGTCGACGATGGCCGCGTCGTGCGTGGCCATCACGACGGTCGTCCCTGTTCTGTTGATACGGTCGAGCACCTTCATGATGCCGATCGAGGTCGCCGGGTCGATGTTCCCGGTCGGCTCGTCGGCGAGCAGGATCATCGGCCGGTTGACGAACGCCCGGGCCATCGCGACCCGCTGCTGCTCGCCGCCGGACAGTTCGTCCGGCATCCGGTCATGCTTGCCTTCCAGCCCGACCAGGTCGATCACCTCCGGAACGACCTTGCGGATGAAGCGCCGGTGCTTGCCGATGACCTCGAGGGCAAACGCGACGTTCTGGTAGACGTTCTTGTTCGGCAGGAGCCTGAAGTCCTGGAAGACGCAGCCGATGCGCCGCCGCAGGTACGGCACCTTCCAGTTGCTCAGTCGCGCGAGATCCCGGCCGGCCACGTGGATCCTGCCGTCGGTGGGCCGCTCCTCCTTGAGGACCAGCCGCAGGAATGTCGACTTACCCGAACCGGACGGGCCGACCAGGAAGACGAACTCCCCCTTGGCGACCTCGATGTTCACGCTCTCCAGGGCGGGGCGGTTCTGATTCGGGTAAACCTTTGTGACGTTGTCGAAATTGATCACGAGACCATCACAGCGATATAGATATGGACATGGCTGGCCTGATGAACCCGCGTGCCGCCGCCAACCTGGGCAACATGCGGGTAACCTGATTTGGGCAGGGAACAGTCTAGAGGGAAACTGGCAGCTAAGGCCTTACATCGCGGTAACTGCCAGGCCGCGGGCCAGCCGGAAGGGGTTCCGATGAGCTGCGAACACCTGATCTGCGCACAATGTGCTGGGCCGGTGGTGGAGGGCCGCTGCCCGGCCTGCCGAGCTTCCCGGGATCACGTCCACCACCACTCCGGGGCGAACCCCCAGCTGATCATCGCCGCCATCCTGGCACTCGCCTTCGTGCTCCTGCTGGCCCTGCAGTTCGCCCGGTAGCGGGGGGCGCTACCGGCCATTCTGGCGCATCCACCGGATCTCGGCGTCGATGAACTCGTCGATCTCGCCGTCGAGGACGGCCGCGGCGTTCCCGGTCTCCATGCCCGTCCGCACGTCCTTGACGTTCTGGTAGGGGTATAGGACGTAGTTGCGGATCTGGGTCCCCCAGGCGCGGCCGCCGTCGCCGCGCAGCGCCTGCATCTGCTCGGCCTCCTCCTGCCGCCGCCGTTCGAGCAGTTTGGCCTGGAGCACGGCCATCGCCGACGCGCGGTTCTGGATCTGGCTGCGCTCGTTCTGACAGGAAACGACGATCCCGGTGGGCAGGTGGGTGATGCGGACCGCGGAGTCGGTGGTGTTCACGCCCTGGCCGCCGGGGCCACTGGAGCGGAACACGTCCACCCGGATCTCATCCTCGGGGATGTCGATGTGGTCGGTCTGCTCCACCACCGGCATCACGTCGACACCGGCGAACGAGGTCTGCCGGCGTCCCTGGTTGTCGTACTTGGAGATGCGGACCATCCGGTGCGTGCCGTGCTCGCCGCGCAGCGTCCCGTAGGCGTAGGGCGCGTTCACCGCGAACGTGGTCGACTTGATCCCCGCCTCTTCGGCGTAGGAGGTGTCGTACACCTCGGTCGGATACTTGTGCCGCTCGGCCCAGCGCAGGTACATCCGCAGCAGGTTCTCCGCGAAGTCGGCGGCGTCAGCCCCGCCCGCCTGGGCGTTTATCGAGATCAGTGCCTCCCGCGCGTCGTACTCGCCGTTCAGCAGCGTACGCACCTCAAGCTGGTCGATCTCGGTCCGCAGCGCGGCCAGTTCGCCCGCCGCCTCCTGCTTGGTGGGCTCGTCGTTCTCCCGTTCGGCTAGGTCGAACAGCACCTGGGTGTCGCCCAGGCGCTGCCGCAGGCCGGTCAGCCTGTTCAGCTCCGCGTCCAGGTAGGAAAGCCGCCGGCCCACCTTCTGCGCACGATCCGGGTTCGCCCACAGCTCAGGGTCGGCGGACTGCTCGCGCAGATCAACCGCTTCCCTCTGCATTTCGCCAGGATCCAGCACAGCCTCGATGCTGTCGAGCGTCGAGGTCAGTGCCGCAATCTCATCGGCGGGATCGATACCTGCCATGCCGGCAAGCCTAACCGAGCGCAGACCGGGATTCCGCATCCCGCCTAGCACGCCAACCTCGGGGGTTAAACCCGGTATCCTGCCTTAGCGTGACACACGGAAAGGGCTGGACCCAGGCGATCGGAGTGGCGGCGCTGGCCGCCGTGACAGTGTTGTCCGTCCAGGGCTGCGCCCCGGCCCCCGACGCGGACGCGGTCACCCACGCTAGCCACAGTGTTACCTTCGCCGACGCGCGCGCCGCCTACCAGACCTACCTGAAGGTCAGCGACACCGCCGCGGCAACGGGCGACCAGGCGTCAGCCCTCACCGTCGTCACGTCGGCCCAGTGGGTCCAGACGAAGAGCCAGTACGCCGCGCTGGTCACGGCGAGCACCCCGGTCCCCCGGTACCGGTACGGCACGCCCACGTTCTACGTGCCCGCGCTGTCCGGCTTCCCCCAGTGGTTCGTGGTAGCGGCGAACCGGACCACCGTCACCGGCGGGAAGCCCCGCGCGACCGACAGCACGCTGATGCTGTTCGCCCGCGAGGAGACGACCGACGACTGGACCCTGAGCGGCACGGCCGTGCTCAGCCGGCCGCTGCCCGCCATCGCCCGCGACCCCGACGGCTACGCCGTCCCGGTGTCCACCAAGAACACCACGCTGCTGCTGCGCCCGGACGTGGCGGGGGCGACGCAGGCGGCCGTGGTGGACGACGGGCCCTCCAGCCCGGCCGCGGCGGCGGTCGCCGCCGGACCGGTGACGACCGGGCTGTACGCGGCGCAGCACGCCCGGGCGGCCGCCGAGCAGGCCCGCGGCCTGGAGTACCAGTGGCTGCTGCAGGGGGCGCCGTACCCGCAGGTCGGGCTGCGCCTGGCCGGGAGCGGCAGCGCCCTGATCATGTACGGGATGTACCTGAACACCAGCAACGAGCACCCCAACCTGGCGGCCGGGGCGCCGATCCCGGTGCCGGCCGAGTTCAAACCGCTGCTGGACGCGCCGACCGAGGTCGGGTACCACGCAGTGTTCGCCAACTGGGCGTACCAGTTCGCCGCGATCGACCCGCCCGCCACCGCACGCGACGCCAAGCTGGACATCATCGGGTCACAAAGCGGCCCGAGCTTCGGTCACGCCTACTAGACGCGCTCCTACTCGGCGCCGGGGAGGGAGCTGGCGGCCACCAGGGTGCGGACCGCCCGCAGCGCCACCGACAAGGTGGTGAAGGTGAAGCGCTCGCTCTCCCAGATCTCGCCGAGGGTCTGCGCGGCCATTCCGACCGCCGCCTCGTTACGGGACGCCCAGGTGGCGAGCCGCTCCTCCGGGGACCGGGCGGGCCCGCTGGCGCCGAGCACATCCTGGGTGAGCGAGGCGTGCGCGGCGTACAGGTCGTCGCGCAGCGCGGCCCGGGCCATCGTGGACCAGCGGTCCTCCCGCGGCAGCGCGGTGATGCGGTCCCGCAGCCGGTTGATCTGCAGCCGGTCGGCCAGGTCGAAGTAGACCTCGGCGGTCTCCTCGATCGGCCGCCCGGCCGAGGCGGCGACCTGGACGATGTCGAAGGCGGAGTAGGTCGGCACCATGGCCGCGACCCGGTCGGCCAGGTCAGCCGGCACGCCGAGGTCGAGGTAGGAGTCCCGCCGCTCCTCGAATCCGGCCAGGTCCCGGCCGGTGAGCAGCTTGGGCATGCCCGAACGGACGGTCCGCACGCCATCGGCAAAGAAACCCACGGTGGCCTGGAGGTCGAACGGCGGGCGGCGGTTGTGCAATAGCCACCGGACCGCGCGCTCGGTCAGCTTGCGCCCCTCGAGCAGCAGCGTGATCTGGGCCGTGATACCGACCCGTCCGGCCAGGTCCTCGACCTGATGCCAGAAGGCCGACATGTCGAACACCTCGCGGGCCACCAGCCACGCGCGGGTCAGGTCGGGCACTGACGCGCCGGTCTCCTCGATCAGCCGGAACAGGAACGTGGTGCCCGAGGTGTCGATCATCTCGTTCACCGCGGAGGTGGTGATGATCTCCCGGCGCAGCGGGTGGGCGTCCATCCGGTCCGCGAACCTGGCCCGCATCGGGGCCGGGAAGTACGCGTCGAGCACCCGGCGCAAGTACGGGTCGTCGGGCAGGCTGGACGCGAGCACGTCCTCGGCCGCGGAGATCTTGGTGTGCGCCAGCAGCAGGGCGAGCTCGGGGCTGGTCAGGCCGCCGCCCGAGGACCGGCGCTCGGCGATCTCCCGCTCGCCGGGCAGGTCGTCATGTTCTACGTTGAGCCGCTTGTCCCTGATCAGCTTGCGCAGGTACCGCACGTGCACGTGGAGCAGGGAGGGGCCCTGGGCCCGGGCCACGGCCAGCGCCATGTTCTGCCCGTAGTTGTGCAGCAGCACCAGGTCGGCCACCTCGCCGGTCATCTCGTTCAGCAGCTCGTGCCGGCCCGAGGCGGGGATGGCCCCGTCCCTGATCGCGTCGGCCAGCAGGATCTTGATGTTGACCTCGTGGTCGGAGGTGTCCACCCCGGCCGAGTTGTCGATGAAGTCGGTATTCATCAGGCCGCCGCCGAGCGAGTACTCGATCCTGGCCGCCTGGGTGAAGCCGAGGTTGCCGCCCTCGCCGACCACCCGGGCCCGCAGCCGGGTGGCGTCGATCCGGACCGCATCGTTGGATCGGTCCCCCACGTCGGCGTTCGACTCCGAGCTGGCCTTCACGTAGGTGCCGATCCCGCCGTTCCAGAGCAGGTCGACCGGGGCGGCCAGGATGGCGGAAATCAGTTCGTCCGGGGACAGCGCGGAGACCGTGGCGTCGATGCCGAGGGCGGTGCGGGCCTGCTGCGACACCGGCACCGATTTCACCGACCGCGGCCAGACCCCGCCGCCGGGCGAGATCAGCGCCTGGTCGTAATCCGTCCAGGAGGACCTGGGCAGCGCGAACATCCGCGCCCGCTCGGCGAAGCTGGCCGCCGGATCCGGGGACGGGTCGATGAACACGTGCCGGTGGTCGAAGGCCGCCAGCACCTTGATGTGGCGGGAGAGCAGCATCCCGTTACCGAACACGTCGCCGGACATGTCGCCCACGCCCGCCGCGGTGAAGTCGTCCGTGTCCGGGTTGAGCCCGAGCGCGGCAAAGTGCCACTTCACCGACTCCCAGGCCCCGCGCGCGGTGATGCCCATCTTCTTGTGGTCGTAGCCCTCGGAGCCGCCGGAGGCGAACGCGTCGCCGAGCCAGTAGCCGAACCGCCCCGCGATCTCGTTGGCCGTGTCGGAGAACGTCGCGGTGCCCTTGTCCGCCGCGACCACCAGGTACGAGTCGTCGCCGTCCCGGCGGACCACGCCGGGCGGCGGCACCACCCGGTCGCCGTCGATGTTGTCGGTCACGTCGAGCATGCCGGCGATGAACGTCTTGTAGCAGGCCAGCACCTCGGCCTGGTACGCCTCGCGGTCGGCCGGGTCGGGCAGCCGCTTGCACACGAAGCCGCCCTTGGCGCCGGCCGGGACGATGACCGCGTTCTTGACCTCCTGTGCCTTGACCAGGCCGAGCACCTCGGTGCGGAAATCCTCGAGCCGGTCCGACCAGCGCAGCCCGCCCCGCGCCACCCGGCCGAAGCGCAGGTGCACCGCCTCCAGCCGGGGCGAGAAGACGAAGATCTCGAACTTGGGCCGCGGCTCCACGATCCCCGGGACCGTGCCGGGATCGAACTTGAGCACGAGCGGCCGGGGCCCGTCCACGCCCGGGCCTGGGCCGGGGCTGTCCTGCTTGTAGTAGTTGGTCCGCAGGGTGGCGTCGATCAGCGCCAGGTAGGTCCGCAGGATCCGGTCGGCGTCCAGGCTGGTCACCTCGTCGAGCTGGCCGCGGATCTCCTCGGTGATGGCCTCGCAGCGCTCGTCGACGCCGCTTTGCCTGGCCGGGTCGAACCGGGACTCGAACAGCCTGATCAGCAGCCGGGTGATGGGCGCGTTGGAGCGCAGCACCCGCTGCACGTAGTCCTCGCTGAAGCGCATCCCGCCCTGGCGCAGGTACTTCGCGCAGGCGCGCAGCAGGTTAACCTCGCGCCAGGTCAGGCCGGCCATCAGCACCAGGGCGTTGAACCCGTCGTCCTCGGTCTCGCCGTGCCACAGAGCGGTCAGCGCGTCCTCGAAGACCTGCTGGAGGCTGCCGGACGCGGCCGCCGCCGGGGGCCGCAGGCTGAACTCGTAGATCCAGAACGAGCCGGCCGCGGAGCTCCCCTTGAACGTGTACGGGTGCTCGTCGACGACCTCGACCCCCATGTGCTGCAGCTGCGGCAGCACATCGGACAGCGTGATCGGGGTGCCCGACCGGTACACCACGAGCGTCCACCGGTCCGGGTGCTCCACCAGCCGGACCGCGAACTCCCGGCCCGACTCGCGCAGCGCGAGCATGGTGGACAGGTCGTCGACCGCGTCCGCGGCGGACACGTCCGCCTTGTAGGTCTCGGGGATCCGCGCGCCGCCCAGCTCGAGCACCTCGCCGGCCCGGTCCTCGCCGAGCACGCGGATCGCCTCGGCGGCGAGGTCCTCGTCCCACGACCTGACCGCCTCGGCCAGCTTGCGCTCGAGCGCGACCGCGTCCACCTGCGGCACCGGCCGTCCCGGCTCGCCCCTGACCACCACGTACAGCCGGGCCAGGGCCGAGTCGCCGACCGTGGCGCTGTAGTCCAACGAAACCCCGTGCAGCGCCTCCCGCAGGATGCCCTGCGCGCGCAGCCTGACCTTGGTCGTGTACCGGTCCCTGGGCAGGTAGACCAGGCAGGACATGTACCGCCCGTACCGGTCCCGGCGCAGGAACAGCCTGGTCTGCTTGCGCTCGCTCAGCCGCAGCACGCCGAGCGCGATCGGGGTGAGCTCCTCGGGCGAGATCTCGAACAGCTCCTCGCGCGGGTAGTCCTCGAGGATCTCGACCAGGTCCTTGCCGTCGTGGCCGTCCCTGGACACCCCGGCCTCGGCCAGGACCCGGTCCAGCTTGCGGCGGAGCACGGGCACGTCGGCGATGGGCGCGGTGTGCGCCGCGTGCGTGTACAGGCCGAGGAACCTGAACTCTCCGGTCACCACGCCGTCGGGTCCGAGCTTCTTGACCGAGACGTAGTCCAGGTAGTTGGCCCGGTAGACGGTCGACCGCGAGTTCGCCTTGGCCAGCACCAGCCGCTCGGCCGGGTCCTGGGCACGCCGCGCGACCTGGGACGACATCTTGCGGACCGACTCCTTACCCGGCCGGGCGTGGCGCAGGATGCCGAGGCCGGTGCCGGGCACGGCGCGCAGGCCGACGCCCTCTTCGGTCCGCACCAGGTCGTACTCGCGGTAGCCGAGGAAGAGGAAGTTGCCGTCGGCCAGCCAGCGGAGCAGGTCGCCGTGCTCGGCCTGGTCGCTGCCGGGTTCGCCGCCCAGGTCGTCGGCCAGCGCGCGGGCCGCCGTGCCCATCCGCTTCTGGTCCTCGACCGCGACCCGCACGTCGTCGAGCACGTGGCGGAGGTCGGCCGCGAGCTGGTCGGCGGTCACCTTGTCCCGGGGCGGGCCCAGCTCGACGTGGATCCAGGATTCGGTGATCTCGTCGGCGGCGGGCTCGCCCGGGATGCCGGTCGAGACGTCACCGCAGACACCCAGGATCCCGCGCAGGGCGCCGGTCACGTCCCGGCGCACCCGCAGCAGCGGGTGCACCAGCAGCCTGATCTCGGCCTCGTGCCGGTTCAGCTCGGTGGTGACGGAGTCGACCAGGTAAGCCATGTCGTCGATGACGATGTCGACGACCAGGCCGGACCGGCTGACCGCGTGCAGCTGCGCGTCCGCAGGCTCGCGGACCTGGACCAGGGCCTTCCCCTGCGGCCGGGACAGGCCGAGCCGGGCGTGCGCCTGGGCCACCGCCGCCAGCCGGGACGGCGGAGCCAGGTCCTCGGTGGCGACGCGCTGGTAATAGGAACGCAGGTAGCAGAGGACGCCGTCCTCCTCGCTCCCGTCGCCCAGCGTCCGAGGATCGAGCGCCCGCGGGTCGAGCGCCGGGTCGTGCTCCCAGGCCTGTGCCGCCTTGGCCAGCAGGGCTTCCCTGGCCTCGTCGTCGTAACCGTCCGGCATCGCGTCCACTCCTTTGTGTCCGTGTGTCCGTTTTGTGTCCGTGTGTCCGTGCTAAGCCTGCGGGGCTTTCTCCCTGAAAGCGGCCGAAGTACCTGAGCACATCCGGATCGGCCAGCGCGTTCGGGTCGGCCGCCCGCTCCGGATCGGTACCGTGCAGGATCTTACGCACCGGCACCTCGAGCTTCTTACCGGAAAGCGTCCGCGGTATGCCGGGCACCTGGTGGATCTCGTCGGGCACGTGCCGCGGCGACAGCTGCGCCCGGAGCGCCGCGCGGATCCGGTTCCTCAGGTCGTCGTCGAGGTCGGCGCCCTCGGCGGGCAGCACGAACAGGATCAGCCGTCCCTCGGCGCCGAGCCGGCCGGTGTCCACGACCAGGCTGTCGCCGACCTCGGCGAAGGCCTCCACCGCGCGGTAGAACTCGCTGGTGCCCATCCGGACGCCGCCGCGGTTGAGGGTGGCGTCGGAACGGCCGTAGATGATGCAGCCGCCGTCCGGCAAGATCTCGATCCAGTCGCCGTGCCGCCAGACCCCGGGGTACATGTCGAAGTAGCTCTCCCGGTACCTGGTCCCGTCCTCGTCGTTCCAGAAGCCGACCGGCATCGACGGCATCGGCTGGGTGAGGACCAGCTCGCCGACCTGGCCGGTGACCGGCTTGCCGTCCTCGTCGTAGGCTTCCACCGCGGCCCCCAGGCAGCGCCCGGAGATGATCCCGGAGCGCACCGGCAGCAGCGGGCACGGCC
>WNGH01007163.1_pt1 | contig 10632 bp, 6 predicted proteins | sample 5400631 | NCBI WGS metagenome assembly WNGH01 (sample SAMN13153373, study PRJNA577476) | soil metagenome | isolation source: 115 cm soil or saprolite under Garry oak tree replicate 1 | place: USA:California | collected 2016-06-15 | reverse complement strand
TGCCGACCTCATAGCCGTGCAGTGCCGCCTGCACGGCCAAGGCGCACTGTCCGGCCCGCCAGGTCGGTGCAGACAGGTCGTCGCCGGCGGCCGGCCAGGCAGCCAGCAGCCCATCACCAGCGAAGGTGATCACCTCGCCTGTGTGCGCGGCGATCAAGGCCGTCAGCTGCCCAAAATAGGCAGTGAGCAGACCCGACAGGTCTTCGGCACCGGCCGGACCGCGCTGCGCCAGCCGTTCCGCCAACGGCGTGAACCCGGAGATGTCGGCGAAGAGGACCGCTGACCGAAAGCGCTCCATCCCCGGAGCATCGAGAGGCGCTGGCCGTGCCAGAAACCGGGACGCGAGAAACTTGGGGACGTAGCACCGCAGCATCTCAGGCGTCAGAACCATCGCCACACTCCGCTGAGGTCGCCAGATAGAGATGCAGACTTGACCTTCGCAAGTCTGTCACGAAACCTGTCAATGGCCCAGTTGCGGTCCACGTAAGACGGCGCCGGGTGCGATGACCACGGCGAGCGGGCCCCCGCCCAAACACCTGATAGGCGATCATGACATCTCCGAAATTAGTGAGTGACTGGGCCCATGGCAGCCCCGCCGGGGCGTGAGCGGAGCCGGGTTCGGTCGTTCGGTGGGTTAGGCGGCGGGTTCGAGGGTGACTTTGTAGCTGAGGGCTTCGAGTGGCTGACCAGACCGGCGAGGGGCTGGTGCCGGGGAACCTCGAGCCTGTTGCTTCGAGCCACCGGCGTCGATGGTGTTCCAGCAGACCGACACGCCCGCGCAAATCAGCGGACACGGCTCGCCAACTAGCGAGCCGGGACCAACCACGGAGCGTGACAATGCGCCGGTATTCGTGTGGTGCTACAAGCGCATGGGCGAGTTCATCCGGCAGCTGCTCGGCGAGGGCCACCAGCCCCGGGTGATACTCGACTACTCGGGCACCTTGCTGCATGGGATGCGGCAGATGGGCCTGGATGACGTATTCGATGCGCTCGGGTATCTCACCCGGGATCCCCGGGCCCGCCAGGCCGTGGAGTGGCTCGGCTGCACCTGGGGTCACGTGGTGGCTCCCTCCACGCCCCCGCAGGACTTCCGGCTGCACGTGCGCGCCTGGCAGCACCATTTCGCTGCCATCTTCGGCCTTGAGGCGCTCGGGCGCGTCCGGGGATCCTCCCCCGCCGAGATGGCGCTGCCCAACCACCCTGATGTCGCCTGCGCGTTCGTCCGCACCCTGGCTGACTGCGGCTATCAATGGGTGCTGGTCCAGGAGCACACCGTGGAGCAGCCCGACGGCTGCGGCATCGAGCACCCGCATCTGCCGCACCGGCTGGTGTGCACAGACTCGCGCGGCACCACCGCCAGCATCCTCGCGGTGATCAAGACGCAGGGCAGCGACACCAAGCTGGTGGGCCAGATGCAGCCCTACTACGAGGCCAGAAGCCTGCGCCCCGCGGAGCTGGCAGGCCGGCCGGTCGCCCCTATGGTCACGCAGATCGCCGATGGCGAGAACGACGGCGTCATGATGAACGAGTTCCCGCCCAAGTACTTGCAGGTCATCAGGGAGTGCTCCGGGTCGCCCACCTCGGCCGTGAACGTCACCGCCTACCTCGAAATGCTGGCCGGGCTCGGCATTGAGGACGGCGACCTGCCGGTGCTGCAGCCGGCGCTCCAGCACCGGATATGGGAGCGATTCCAACCCGGCGAGGGTCCAGGCCGGCTTGCCGCTGTCATCGCCGAGCTCAGCGCCGAAGACGACCGATTCAGCATGGACGGCGGCAGCTGGACCAACGACGTGTCGTGGGTGCGCGGGTACGGGAACGTGCTGGCGCCGATGCAGCACGCTAGCACGCTGTTCAGCGACCCCCGTTACCGGCGCGCGCTCCTCCACTTGCTGGCCTGCGAAACGAGCTGCTACCGCTACTGGGGCCAGGGCACCTGGACCGGCTACGGGGCCGAGCTAGCCCGCCGCGCCAGCGAGGCCGCCAGCTCAGCAGCCTGACCCGACCTCGCTCGCCATCCCCGCCATCACCAAAGCTGACCTGGTCCGGCTCCAGACCACCGACTCGACCTGACCTCCGGCACGCCGATCCTCAGGCGAGGCCACCGGGCCCGCTGATCGCCTGTCCCTGCAAGCAGGCAGCGGTGTCCCACAGGTCGAGGCTGCGGGCATCGACCACAACGTCGATGCGGGCCAGAACCTCGGCGGCGGGCTGCGCGTCCCCAGGCGGCGCCCGCGGTGGCTTCCTATCCATGGGAGCCGCTGATGGCGGTGGGGCGGGCTCCAGTGCGGCGCGCCTGTGCGAGGTGACGGGTGACCTGCCCGGCCCGATCTGACCCGGGTGACCTCGCCAGGAGGCTAAGAACGTTACGTCGCGTGACGAATAGTGGCTTACCGTCATATCTTGATACGGGTGGCACTCCGTGCTTTGCGCCTGCCAGCCGGCTCGAACTGTCCGGCCTCCCGGCGCCCGCCGGACTGCCGCCGCCAGAACGTCTTCGGCAGTAGCCCGTCAGATCCACTCGGCATTGCTGTTCACCTCCGTGTAGGCGGTCTTGGTGCGCGGCGTGGACATGGCCCTCCTGCGCCAGCATCGCCCTGGTCGGCGTCGTGCTCACCTTGCTCGTCCAGGTCAGTCGCCCCGCGCGCAATGTTCTGGTGCGGGCCGGCCCCGGTTCCGGTCAGCGGGCTGGCGGGAGGCGGGGTGCTCGCCGAAGAAGCGGATGAATTCGGCGCTGGCGTCCGGCCCGCGGGGGTCGGTGTAGGAGCCGTGCGGGGCACCACCGGACCAGGCATGGCCGCCGTGGTGGATGGTCCAGCGCTCGGCCAGGGCCGCGCCCGCGGGGTCCTGGTAGCAGGTGCGGGTGTAGGCATGCCCGCCGGGCACCTGTCCTGTGGTTATCGCGGTAGGCGTGCCCGGGCGGCGGTCCGGGCTGGCCGCGGCCAGGGCGTGGTCGATGAGGCCCGCGGCGTTGGCGGGGGCCACGATCGCATCACGGTCGCCATGGAAGACGATCAGCGGCAGGGTGCGGCCCGGGGGCCGGTCCGGCCCTGGCGGGCCCTGCTTCATCGCCGCGAATGCGGAGGCCACGTCGCCGGCGGCGGCGTAGGGCAGCCCGGAGTGCACGCCGGCGGCGGCGTAGAGATCGGGGTAGACCGCGGCCATCACCGCGGCCATCGCGCCCCCGGCGGAGAACCCGGCCACGTACACCCGGGTGGCGTCTGCCCCGTATCGGTCGGTGACTTGGCGGGTGATCCCGGCGATCAGCGACGGCTCGCCGGCGCCGCGGCGCTGGTGACCGGGCGCAAACCAGTTCCAGTACCTGCCCGCGTTCGCCGAGGGGGGCTGCTCGGGGTAGGCGACGAGCAATGCCTGACGCTCGGCCAGATCGTTCATGCCGGTGGCGGCGGCGAAGGTCGCGGCGTCTTGGGTGCCGCCGTGCAGCATCACGACCAGGGGCATGGGGCCGCCGACGTGGTCGGCGGGGACGTAGAGCCGGTAGGCGCGAGTGCCGGCGGCGTTGCTGTAGGAGAAGGCGTCAAACCGGCCTGCCGACGGCTTCACGGCCGGGACCGCGGGCCGGTGCGTCCAGCGGAGAGACTGCGCGCCCCGGCTGGGTGCAGCGCGGCGGCGGGTCATCCAGCCGGGATGGATCCGTCTCGGTTGTGTCTCCTGGGCGGCGCGCCGCGCTAGCGGTGGAGCCGGATGGCGGCCAGGCGTGGCACTGGTCTCCTCCCCGGCCGATGGCGCATCCGGCGCCTGCCGGGTCACTGCCGGGCTGGCCAGGGTTTGCTGGATCAGCGCAGTTGCCTCGACCAGGCGGCCCTGGCGGGTCAGGCGGGTGGCCTCAGCCATCGCCGCCATCTGGCGTGCGTTCATGCCGGTGTCCCTTCTGGTGGTTGTCTTCGCTGGGCTGCTGGCAGGACGGCGCGTACGTTGCGGGCCTCGCGGTCCGGGCAGCCGTTGTGATCAGGGTCACGGAGGCTTAGGCGGTGCGAGGCGCCAGGGCGGCCTTCACCGCGGTGGGGGCCCGGAAGGCGCCGAGCACCTCCACCGAGGCAATCGTGGCCAGGGCCAGCTGGGGGGAGACATCGGCGGCGATGCTCGCCAACCCGAGCACCCGGATATGGATCATCTGCCCGGTGTCGCGGATCTCCTCCAGGTCGCGGCGGGTGTAGTGACAGCTGCCCAGAGTCAGAGTGCGCCGGGCCGCTGTCTGGTCGAGCGCCTCGCCCCGGGTAGCGAGCTGGGTGCGGATGGCCGTGCGGATGAAATCAGTGCGGTTGGCGTAGAAGCCTTCCTGGACCAGCAGATCGATCTGCCCGAGGTCCACCAGTCCCAGGTTGATAGTGATCTTCTCGGTCTTCTCGCTCTCACCCCGGGCCATCCGTACACCATCTCCATGCCATCTCCTTACCATCCATGTGGATGGTAGCTTCAGGAATGGCGGTGATTCAAGCCAGCAGAAGTTTCCCGTGAGCTATGCGTCTCCCCCAGCCTCCGGCAGCAACGGACATAGCCGATCCGGGTGGGTCTGCCGCGGTTGAGCATTACAGCCGACCCGCAGGTTGAAGATCACCACCAGTACTGGACTGAGTGAGTGAGCACCCCGGTGAGGATCAGCACAGCGCCGCCGATCCCAACGCGGCGCGCGGGGACCCCGGTCAGCCCACGGCTCTACCGCCGGCGCGGAACCACCCACGGCGAAGCCAGCCAGGAAATGACGGCGAGCCGGACGGCGAATAACGCGATGGTGCTGGCTCCCCAGGCTAAAGGCCGGTGATACGCCGCGAGCTTCCTCCGCCGAGGCCTCCGAGTCGAGTGCCGCCAAGGAGTCCTGACCTCGCGCAGGTCACGTGGGCCGCGGAGCCGGATGTCGCCCGCCACACTCGCAACGGATCGTCAGGTGCCGGATCGTCGGCGCGACAGAATGACCAATCTGGGACGCCACCTCTGACGCAGCACCGAGCAGCGTCGGCGCACAAGGCGGCTACGAGCGCCGAATTAGAAATCATTCGCCACTGGCGTGGCGCTGCCGTGGGATGTGAAAACTGGGTCCCTCCCGCGTCGGCGTGGCGCGGGCCGCGGGTGGCCGGGGTTTTTCGCGGGGGTCGGGCAGCGGCGGGCGAGGTGGAAGGCGCACAGTTGTGATGGGCGTGCCGCCCGTCGTCACCGACTGCCTATGGACCGTTCGAGGCCGTGAATTAGATTGGTGCCGGAGCCCCGTGCCGGGTAACCCCCGTTGCTGCTGCGTGCGCGTGTGTCAGTCTCCTGTACTGATCCGGGGCCCTGGCGGGCGGCGCGCCCCGTTCCCATCCGGTGGGGGGTGCCGCTGCAGGAGGTGGCCAGGCGCATGAAAGTGCTGTACGAGCGCGTCGCGGGAATCGACGTGCACAAGGACATGATCAAGGTCGCGATCCGGTCCCCGGGCGAGAAGCCGTGGACCCGCACGACCGAGATCTTTGAGTACCGGACGTTTTACGGGGTGCTCCAGCAGATGGCCGCGGACCTGCGCAAGCGGGGCGTGACGCACGTGGTGACGGAGGCCAGCGGGGTCTACACCGAGCCGGTGTACTACGCGCTGTGCGAGCAGGACTTCGAGCAGGTCGCGGTGATCAACCCGGCGCACGCCAAGGCGCTGAAAGGGCACAAGACCGACGCGAAAGACTGCGCCCGGCTGGCGGAGTTGTTCGAGTGCGGGCTGCTGCGCGGGTCCTACATCCCGGCGCCGGAGCTGAAGGAGGTGCGGGACCTGACCCGGTACAGGATGAAGACGGTCCAGGCCCGCACCTCGGAAATCCAGCGGCTGGCTAAAGCGCTGGAATCGGCCGGGATCAAGCTCGGCTCGGTGGTTAGCAGCATAACCGGGGCGAGCGCCACGGCGATGATCGAGGCGCTGATCGACGGGGAGCGCCGCGGCGGCGTGCTGGCGGACCTGGCCCGGGGCCGGATGCGGGAGGCGGGGAAGCTGGCCGACCTGTCGATGGCGCTGACCGGCCGGTTCACCGGGCATCACGCGCTGTTGTGCCGGCTGCACCAGGACCGCGTTGCCGGCTTCGATGCCGCGGTGGCCGGGCTGGATGAGCGGATCGCGGGCAAGGTGACACGCTGGCAGCGCGAGGCGGACCTGCTCACCTCCGTCCCCGGCTTCGGCGACGTGGTGGCGCAGGCCTGGCTGGGCGAGATCGGCCCGGCCCCGCACCGGCACTTCGCCACCTGCGAGAAGCTGGCCTCCTGGGTCACGCTATGCCCGGGGAACAACATCAGCGCCCGCAAGCGCAAGCACGGCCGGACCGGGGATGCCGGGACCTACATCAAGCCGATGCTGGTGCAGGCGGCCTGGTCCGCGATCCGGGTCCGGGGCCGGCTGCAGGCCCGGTACAGCCGGCTGGTGCGCCGCTTCGGCGGGGACAAGAACCCGGCCGCGAAGAAGAAGGCGATCACCGCGATCGCGCACACCCTGCTCAAGATCGCCTACCAGGTGCTCAAGAGCGGGACGCCGTACCAGGACCTGGGCGCGGACTTCTACACCCGCCGCGAATCACCGGAGCACAAGCACGCCTGGCTGGAACGCCAGCTGCAAAGGCTCCACCCCGGCTGCACCGTCACCATCACCATCAGCCCTCCGGAGGCCGCCTTAACCCCAAGTTACGTCGGCGTGTCGCTTCAATTTAGGGTTTGACCTGCGGAAACTATGCGCAGAGGAAACGTAGCCAGAAAGTCCGACGGTCTCACCAACGTGGTATCTAGTTGATCTCCCGGGACGGCCCAAGCGCCGCGCCAGAAAGAGTCATGTAGCCAGAACGTCGCCTCAGCTATCGATGCATTCTCCCAGGTCATACAAGAGATTCATCGATTCATGATCACGTAACTTCGGCTTAACACCCGGCGTTTAACCCCACCCCTTGACCCGCAGCCCTGGAGCCGCCGCCGGCCGGCATCCCCGGTCCTCCCGCCGGACAACCGACGCCTTTGCCGCAACCTTGCCACCGTTCACGTCAAGGTTCGCTGCCGCGCGCCCAACGGGACCCAGTTTTCGTGTCAGACAGTGCGCCTGTCACGGAGCGTGAAGCCGGTTGGCGGACGGGTCAGCTGACCTTACCGCCGGCCGCGCCGCCCATGGCGACCTCGGCGCGCCACTGCGGCGATTCGAGCACCCGGTTGCGGCGCGCCTTTACCGCGGCAAAGGCACCTGGTGCGGTGATGAGCGCACCGGCAGCGTCGTGCGATCATAGCGCTGAGCCGGCCGGTGATGACCGGATTGCCTAGTGCCGGACGCGGTGGAAGGATCGAATATGCGATGCCTACGGACCTGACAGTGATTCTCGAGCACCGGCCGGGCGAGCTGGCCCGGCTGGGGGAGGTTACCGGCGAAGCGGGTGTTACGATCCATGGCCTTGCGGCCTTCACTGGCGAGGGCAGGGGTGTCGTGCATGTGCTTCTCGACGACGAGGCCGCGGCTGGGTGCCGGGCGGCGCTTGAGCGCGCCGGAATGGGGATCGCCGACGAGCGCGAGGTCTTCGTGGTCGCCGTCGATGACCGGCCCGCGGCCCTCGGCGAGCTGACCCGCAAGCTCGCCGAGGCGAACGTCAACGTCGATCTTGCCTACACAACGTTCACGGGCGGAAAGATCGTGATTGCCACAGACGACGTGGAAAGCGCTCGCGCCGTGCTCCCGTAGGTTGTGCGCCCTTGATGGGCATCGAGCCGACGCCCGCGCAGAACGGCGGTTCTTGAATCCACGGTGGGCTGGCTCCGGTCCGTATACATGCGATCTCGTTGAGCATGCTGTAACCGATGATCGCGTTGTCCAGAACCTTGGACCTGCTGGTACGCCAGCCTTTCCGGTGAATTCGGCTGCCTTCACGGCGCGGGCCACCTGCGCCAGCCCGGTGAACGTCCGGGGTGAAGGTCGCCGCCTGTGCGTTCTGGGGTGCTGCGGCTGACCAGAGAAAGAACGCCCCGGTCCATGCGCGGTCCATGGCACGAGGTCGGGCAGGACGTGGTGCAGCGCCTGGGTACCGGGCACGATCAGCGCGCGGTTCCGCACGATGCCCAGGTTCCCGATGATCTGCCACAGGTGTTCGCACACGGCGGGGATGTCGAGTGCGGGGTCGTCGATCCGGGCCTTCTCCATCGCCGCGATTGGCCGGCCTGATCGCGCGCCGCGCTGCGGATCTATGCAGACAGGCACGCCGTGCCTCTCGCCGACCAGGTCAGAACTGCCCTGGCCAGCCTCACCGCTCAGCCAGCCTGAGCGGCCCTGCCGCGTCGACAGTGTCGGCTCCGGGGCCCACCGATGATTGCCTTGTAAGGTCGCTAGCGGTCTCGGCAAAGGCGGAGAAGGCTCTGAACTGGTCTGCCAGCGACCGTGTCACGCACGTCGATCTCAAGTCATCAGGGGGGTGCCGAGGAACTCAGCAGTGCATCAGAACCTACCGCTGCTGGTCCTCCCGGTAGTGCCCGGCGGCCAGCTCCCGGAGGTCCGTGACCGGAAGATCGGCCGCCAGGTAGGAGACGATGCGGCAGTCGGTCACAGCGCGGACTGTGGCGGTGCGCCGGCCTTGTTCCAGCGAGGCGCGCTCACCGAGGACGGCACCGGGCCCGAGCCTGGCCAGCTCGGTGCCGCCGGCCTCCACCTCGACCAGGCCGTCGAGCACCAGCACGATGTGGTCGGCTGCTTCCCCCTCGGTCATGATCGCCGTACCGGCCTTCACCTTACTGGGTTTCGGGCCGTGTCCGCCGCGCATGATGCGCAGGGACAGGCGCCGTTCCAGCGGAGTCTCCGCCTCCGCCGCGAGCACCGCGTTTTCCTGACGGCGCCAGGGTGAGCGGGTCAGCATGGAGGTCCGGTACCAGGTCTTGAAGTCGATCAGGGCCGATTTCCCCGCCAGCTTGCCGTCCGCGTCATAGGATCCAGTGCCGGCGGAACGGGCTGGCACCCACGAGCTCGTGCCCGGTCGAGCCGTCGGCATACAGGGTCAGCGCCAGGGTGGTCCACACGGTGGGCCCCTGGGTCTTGACGAACGGCGCGTCCTTGACCAGCCGGGGCGCGGGCATGCCGGGCCGACCCCCGGCCGTCTGGGTGAACCGGACGAAGTCCGCACCGGCGACCGGTTCGGGCCTGACCTCGGGATAGCCGACCGCCTCGACCAGGACCCGCATTCCCCCCACGCGGAACAGGGTGTGGGAGATCCGCCCGCCACCGGCCTGCCCGTAACGAACGATCGTGCCGTCTTCCACCTCGATCCAGGCCCGCAGGTCGTTGGCGAACCGGGCGCCTTCCGGGCCCAGCACGGAATCCAGGTCCTTCCATTCATCGGGAGGAGGATCGTCGTAGCGCGCCACGCCTGCCTCAAACGGGATCCGGGTCGCGCCGGCGATGGCCGCCGACGGGATCCACGAGATGCTGGTAACCGATGACTCAATTCGCATGCCCCCACCTGGCCTTTCGCTGGCTCCGGCCTGCGGGCCGAGCCTCTTTCCTCGATGATCTCTTCAGGTGTGCTCCACGGCGAATAGCTGCCACCGGTCAGGAACGCCCTTGAGCTGGTGCACGCCGCGGTCCGCGAAGCCGATCCCCGAGCCGAGCACCAGCATCTGCACCGTGCTGGTGACCAGGACCTCGTTCGCCTGAGCAAGGGCAGCGACGCGCGCGCCAAGGTGCACGGCCAGGCCGGTGGCCGCCGCGCCCCTGCGCTCTACTTCCCCGGTATGCAGGCCGGCCCGGAGCTCGAGGCCGATGTCGTGCACGGCGTCCTGCATGGCGCAGGCGCACCGGATGGCCCGGGCTGGTCCGTCGAAGGTGGCGAAGAAGCCGTCTCCCGCCGTGTCGATCTCGGTGCCGCGGAACCGCTCCAGCAGTCGGCGGATACGGGCATGATGCTCGTCCAGCAGGTAACGCCAGCGCCTGTCGCCGAGCTGGCCGGCTTTCTGCGTGGACCCGACGATGTCGGTGAACAGCACCGTGGCCAGGCTGCGGTCAAGATCCGGGGGCCCCTGCACGCCCGTCAAGAACTCCTGGACCACATCCAGCAGGGCGTCGGCGTCACCGACGTACGGCAGGTCGTCGCGGCCAGGAAGCTCGGCGCACCTGGCATCCGGGATCAGCTTCACAGCCGCCCGCACCGACACCGCGTCAACCAGCCCGTTGCCGACACGGTGCACGATCAGCGTCCGGGCCTGGATGGCCGGCAAGACCGGCCCCAGATCGAACTCCGCCGCCCAGCGCAGCGTGGCCGCCGCCGCGCTCGGCGTCGACGACATCCGCTCCCACCGCCGGTACCAGGACAGGAACCGGGTGTCCTCGGCGCGAGACGGCGCGAGCACTGGCACCAGGCTGGCCTGGCCCCATCCCTGCTCGACGGCGGCGGAAAATGCCTGAATCATCGCGGGGTCCGGAACTACGGACCCGCCGCTCTCGCTCACCTTGACCGGCATCGAACCGAGAACCAGAGCAGCGACACGCTCGGGGTGGGTGGCCGCGAACATCACGGCGATGGCCGCTCCCTCGCCCCACGCCACGAGCGCGGCACGGCTGGACCCGGCGGCGTCCATGACCGCCACGATGTCGTCCGCCCGCTGCTCCAGCGTGGGCATCCCGGCGACCCGGTCGGAAAGCCCGGTGCCGCGCTT
>WNGH01021791.1_pt1 | contig 10633 bp, 6 predicted proteins | sample 5400631 | NCBI WGS metagenome assembly WNGH01 (sample SAMN13153373, study PRJNA577476) | soil metagenome | isolation source: 115 cm soil or saprolite under Garry oak tree replicate 1 | place: USA:California | collected 2016-06-15 | reverse complement strand
TTGGCCTGAACGCCGTCGAACGAGTACAGCTCACCCTGGTAGCCCGGGTGCGGCTGCGTCCATATCGCCCGCATTGCCGCGAGGACCTCCTCGGTCCGCGCGCCCCTCCGAGCGAACGGCACGCCCAGTGCCGAAAACTCCTGCTCCACGTACCCGACCCCGATGCCGAAGATCAGCCGGCCACCGGACAGCACGTCGACCGTGGCGAGTTCCTTGGCCAGCACGAGCGGGTTGCGGAACGGCAGCACGATCACGCCGCTGCCGAGCCGGACCGAACTCGTTCTGCCGGCCAGGAACGCCAGCGTCGCCACCGGGTCGAGGATCGGATCGCCTGGCTCCATCGGCGATGGCGGCTGCTGCGGGTCAGCGAGGACCGGATGTTCGGACACCCAGACCGACTCGACTCCGAACCCCTCGGCCAGTTCGGCGACGGAACCCAGGGCTGCGCGAGTCGTGTACGGCCCCGAGTTCACCGAGCACAGGCCGATCTTCATCGTCAGCCCTACTGCTCCAGGGGGAACCCGTGGGCCGTAAGGCGCTCTCCGACCCGCGCCAGCGCCTCAAGGAACGGCCGCTCAAGAAACGCGCGATGGTCCGGTTCGCCGTGATGATGTGAGATTCGGTCCTGCGGGTATCGAACCGCGTGCCCCCGGATACGCTGCAGGCCGCCGTCGATAACCGTCAGCATCGACCTCGCCTGGTCCACGTCGAACTGCGACCATTCGCCATCCCCGCATGCCACGTAGACGGGCGAGGTGTGGGCGAACACGCCGCGTTCCCAGGGCCCGTGGTGGCTGGGAGCATCGAAGTAGTGTGGACCCCCGCAGCGGGCCGCGAGCCAGCAGTTGCCGTCGATGCGCACATCGGCCTGCAGGTCGAGCCGCCGGGCGCCGCTCGGGTCTCCGGTCGAGGCGACCACGCGGCCGTTCTGGATCAGCTGAAGCGTCCAGATCGGGAAGATCCCCTCAGCGCGGGCGGACACGTGAACCGTGCCTGGTCCGGACAGGCGGACGCAATCCCCGATCTCGTGCCCGTCGACGTTCAGGCCGATCATTGGGCCACCGCTCAGGAAGGTCCGGCCCGCACGGACTGCCCGCGTCCAGCTCTCGAAACTGAAGGGCTCATCGCCGAGCTTGGCGTAGGTGCGGTAAATGCCTACCGGGACGTCGGCGCTCATCTTGTCCGTGCCGCCCACCAGTGGCAGGCGGTAGCCACAGTTGAGGTAGCGGTAATACTCCTCGTGGAACGAACGCCGCTGGACGATCATCTCGACGCCGTCGGCTCGCCCGGTGGCGATCAGCACGGCCGGTTCGCCGTTGGGCAGCGGGAAGTGCGGGATGATCACGGTGCCCTGCTGTTCGTGACAGCGGTCGGCCCAGTCGCTGATGGTTGTCTCAAGCCAGCCGCCAAGCTCGCCCTCGTTCGGCCCGTCGGTGCACCACGGCATGACCGGACGCTGGAGGCCCCAGAGAACGAGGTGGCCGAAGAACGGCTGGCGGTTCTCCTGGCTCACCCAGGTGACGTGACGGCCGTCGGGGGTGGCCACAGGAGAGCCGGTGAACTCCTCGGTCGAGGTGAACAGGCTGCCCCACTGGCTTTGCAGCAAGTTCACGACGTTGAGGTCTTCGCCCTGCTGCTCGGTCAGCGCTCCCTGGGTCGACAGGAAATGGACGTGCGAGTCCCCCGAGTACCAGCCGCGCTCGTTCATCGACGTCCAGCGCCGGATCCGCAGCGTGAGTTCCCGCTGCCCGGCGGCTATCCGGCCCCGCTCGCGCAGCGGTTCGTACTCGAACCCGCGCGCGACGTCGGCGAGCACGTCACCGGTCGGCAGCCAGCCCTGGCAGGTTCCGTCGATGTAGGCATAACTAAGCCTGCCCAGCCGGACATCGCCGCCGACGTCGATGTGCCACGTCCCCAGATCGGAGTTCGTGTGCCCGTGGTGCCCGTGCGGCTGATAGGGAATGCCTTCCACGGACCGGAACGCCACCCGGCACGGCACCGGCCGTCCCGTGGCTTCGTCGAGCACCGTCACATGGACCCAGTTGCGTCCCTGCTCCGTGACCTCCACCCGCATGCCCTCTTGTTCGACGGGCTTGTCATGGGTGAGTTCCTTCCAGCGGAACCGGCCGACCTCGTTTTCGCCGTCCTTGAGCACAACTGTCGCCGACCCCGTCGCCGCGACACACACATACGCGTGCGGGCTCTGGGGGTCAGCGGACTCCCCCCAGCCCTTCATCGGGTCGGTCATCAGGCCCGCGACGTCGCCGGTTCCCGGCAGCCGGAATGCGTATGTGGCCGCGCCGCGGTCCACGTCGGCCGCGGGTTCGAGCAGCGGCCGTGGGCCATCCGGTCCGAGGGCGGTGAACTTGAGCGTTCTCGCGGCCTCGCGGGCGAACGGATGCTCCTCGGCGTTCCCCAGTGTGATCGCTGCTACCAGCACCGGCGCCCCGACAGCCGCGAACTCGACCGCGCTGATCCTGGAGTTCGAGTGCGGGTTCTCCCAGGTCCACAGGAAGTAACGGGGGAGACCGTCAAAGACGACCTCGGTTTGGCGCATCCCGACCTCGTCCCAGCGGCCTTCGTATCGGTGCGGCAGGCTGAGCCGGGCGCTCGACGCGGCGAGAAACGGCCCGCTAGCGTCCCAGCCTTCGTCGGGTGCGACCCCGATCTCGAACCGCTCGCGGATCGGAACCACCACCGGCGACGTATCGGTCTCGGCGAGATCGAACCGGTACTCCGCCACTACGCAGCCTGGAGCCACGTCTTCGTCGTCGGTGACCCGCAGCCGCCGGTGGGCGACAATGACGCGGTCTGCGGCGCGGTCCACCGGTACGGTCACGGCCTGGCCAGGCATGATGCGTACGAAACACGTGTCATCGGGTCTGGCCGGGTCGCCGATCCGGAACGGCAGCCCGTGGAATACCTGATCGCCGATCGGCGGCCGCCGGCCAGCTCCCAGGATCGCTGGGCCGGCATTGCACCACTGCGAGAGGTCAACCGGTTCGTAGTCCGCCATGTCATGCACTCCTCTTGGCGACACGCAGGACGGCCTCGACAGCGTTAAGGTCGAACGGAGCCTGGGCCGGGACGATGATCTCCTGCGCTCCTGCGGCCGCGAACTCGTCGACCTGATCGAGTTCGCCTGGGTCGTTGGCGAGCACGCTGCGCTCGATGCTCGACGGGTCACGGCCGACCTTCTCGCACCACTGGTCGAGCACGCGGCTCTTGTGCGCGAAGGTCGACACAGGCCCGAACCCGGTCCACATGTCGGCGTGCTCCGCGGCGACTCGGAGGGTGACGCGTTCCCCTTCGCCACCGATCATCAGCGGCAGCGGCCCGATGGGCGGCGGGTTGAGCCTGGCGAGCCTTGCCTTGATCCGGCGAACGCCGGGCTCTAGCGCGGCGGCCCTGGACCGGACGCTGCCGAAGTCGAAGCCGTACTCGGCGTAGTCGCGCTCAGACCAGCCCGCGCCGTAGCCGAGCACGACGCGGCCGCCACTGATGTGGTCGATCGTCCTGGCCATGTCGGCGACCAAGTCGGGCGAGCGGTAGGAGTTGCAGCTCACCAGGAGGCCGATCCTCGCACGTACGGTGTCACACGCCATCGCGGCGAGCAGGGACCACCCTTCGAAGTGCCGGCCGTCCGGATCACCGGACAGCGGGAAGAAGTGGTCCCACGTCCAGATCGAGTCAACCCCGAGTTCCTCGGCCCGGCGCCATCCGTCACGCAGCTCGCTGACCGAGCAGTGTTGTGGCTCGAATTGCACGCCCACCTTGAAACGCGGCATGAGTCCCTACCTTTCCGGACGCGGCCATTACCCCTGCAGCTGGATCACGCTATACAGCGGGACATTTGTCAACTCGATTCTGTGCATCTCCCTGATGTCCCTGCGGACGGTCATATGCGCCCCGACCTCGCCGACCGGGCTGAAGGTCTTCGCCATCCGGAACGGCCGCGACAGTCGCACGTCCAGCGTCATCTTGGGAATCACCGGAACCTCGTCGCGGTCCTTGTCGTAGTCGTAGCGGATCAGGTGGATCGCCGCTTCCTTGTCGCCGATCTTGGCGATGTTGATGGCCATGTCCGTCTCGACGTCGCAGATGATCTGCGGCCCTCCGGCGAGGTCCTCAGGCCGTATGTGCGTCGCCCGGAACATCAGCGGGTGGGCGAGCAGGTCGCGCCGGACATCATCGGGCAGGTTCAGTCCGACGTCGCCGGTCGCGAGCACGTGCCCGCCGCGGTCCAGGAACCCGCTCACCGCGTGTGCCTGGGCCGAGGTGAGAAAGCTGCATTCGGGCAGGATCAGGGTCCGGTACTGGCTGAGCGCTTCCGGCGTGATCGTGTCCGGCCGCAGCTTGCCTTCCGGCAGCATCACGACTTCGAAAGGTTGTTTCGCCGCGACCAGCCCGTCGCACACCGACCAGAACGGGAACCGATGGCCCGATCCGTGCGCCTCGAGGTAGTCGAAGCTGCTCTGCACGCTGAACGCGACAGCCGTTTCCGAGTAGGTCGCCGTGGAGTACAGCTCTTCTTCGTGGTCGGCGATGAAGTCCTGGATCTCGACGACCAGGTCGTGCGGCGCCCAGAACGAGTCCTCGATGACGCTGCCCATCCAGGCCCCGTACGGGACGCTCATTGATGCCGAGCGCGGACGCCTCGTACTGCATCATGCGGAACAGGTCGTAACCCTGTCCTGACTTGAGCTTCGGCAGCAGTTCGGGTGGAACGCCCCCGTACGGGTTCTCCACGACGATCACGGGCTTGCCGCCCGCGAATCCGGCCGAGTAACGGCACCAGGACGGCTGCCGGTAGCTGGTGCTGTCCATCTCGGTGATCAGGATGTCGGTCTTCGGCTCGAACGGGTAATAGTGCGGCGACAGGTAGTAGAAGTTGCCGGAGACCTGGACGTCGCGACCCTTCTGGGCGCCGTAGGACTTGATGTAGTCCGCGAGCTCGCCGAAATACTCCACGATCGTCTGCCGCTGGAACCGAATGTAATCCCAGTACAGCGGCGTGCTCTCGCGGTTGGCCTTGAAGTCGTAGCCGCGCTGCAGCAGCCACGAGCCGTAGTGGAACGCCTCCAGATCCTCGCCCTCGAGTTCCTTTGGCAGATCCTGCGCGGGAAGCTTCTGCAAATACGCCTTGAACAGCTTCATGCAGTCCTTGCAGAAGCAGCCGCCGTAGCCGGTCGCGAAGATCGGCAGGTCAGCCTCATCGAGCTGGACGCCGGCGACGCCCGCGTCGATCTGGATCCGGATGATGGCTTTCAGATACTCGCGCCAGACCGGGTTGTTGCGGTCCATGAGGTAGGCGTAATGCTCGCGATCGGGGCACTCGACCCAGGTTGAGTGGCATGGCGCGCCGAAGATGTCGCGCGAGACGCACTCCTCGAGCAGGTCGGTGACCTGCTCGCCGTCGCTGTTGACCAGGCCGCCGGAGAAGTAGTGCTCGAGCGGGCGCCAGAGCTTCGGGTAGCGGTTCTGGGTGAACTCGCGCAGGCCGAGCCATCGCTTCTTGCCCTCGCCGCGGAGCTCGTTCAGCGCCAGGATCTCGTCTTCTGTCTCGTTCAGCTCCACCGGGAATTCCCAGCCCTGGACCTCGAAGACGATCCCGAAGACCTTGATCCCCTTCTTCTGGCAGTGCTGGATGAACTCAGCGTCGTTGATGAACCCGTACATGCGGAAGCGGGGATCGATCTTCTGCCACGCCTCCTGCTCGAGATAGGGCAGCGAGATCGAGCCGCCGCCGAGCGCCGACCAGACGAGCGCGGTAGCCCGGTACGACTCCAGATCTTCGATCATCTTCAGCCGACGGGGCGGCAGGCTCGGGTGGTAGCAGTGCTGACGGGGGAACCAGGCGTCGAAATAGACTCCGCGCTCCATGTACGATCCTTCCTTCCTCTAGGCGTGGTTCCAGCTGAGCACCATTCCGAGCGACTGCTCAGGGTGCTCAATGACGAGCCTGTAGGCCGAGGAAGCGTCCTCGAACGGGATGCGGTGCGTGATCAGCGGGCCGATGGCCAGCTCCCCGCTGGCCAGATCGGCGGCGAGCTTGTCGTTGTACTCGTCGTCCCAGCCGCACGGGAAGACGACGGTCGGCCGCATGATGTGGGTCGGGTGGAAGTCGAAGCAGATCGGGTCCGGGTAGTAGCCCTGAAGCAGGATCCGGCCCTCACGGCGGATCAGCCCGAGGCAGCGGTCCACGATCCGGTGATCGCCGGTCGTGTCGATGACGATGTCGGCTCCGCTCGGCGCTTCCGCGCGGACGGCGTCTTCGAGGCTGTTGGCGTTCGCGTCGAGCGCGCGGTCGGCCGAGTATTTCGCCGCCGCGTCGACCCGGAGCGGAATCAGATCGGTCGCGAGAACTCGCGCGCCGGCGCTCCTGGCGGCCTGCGCCGACATCTGGCCGATCATGCCGAGCCCGATGACGGCAACGAGTTCGCCCGGCTGCACCTTCGCCAGCCGGACGCCGTGCCGGGAGACGCCCGCCATGTGATAGAGGGCCGCGGCCGCCAGGTCGACCTCCGGCGCGACCGGCGTCACCGCGGACCGGGCGGCGACCAGCATTCCGGAGTGCGACGCCGTGCAGGGCCCAGGGTACTTCAGATCGGGGTGCAGGAAGCGCGTCCCTGGCACGACCACGTGGTCGCCCTCGGTGATGTCGCTGACGGCGGATCCGACCGACTCGACGATCCCGGCCGCCTGATAGCCGGGCGAGCATGGGTAATAGGCCGCGTAGTCCACGTCGAAATGGCCGTACCGGCCGGTCAGCGCCCAGCGTTCGGTTCCCTGGCTGATTCCCGAGAAGGCCGTGCGAACCCGGACTTCGTCCGGGCCGGGCGCTGCGACTTCCATGTCCCAGATCTCGACTCGCTCTGGCTCGGGAAACACCACCGCCGGCGCTTTCATCGCCGTGCGCCCTTTTGGCCAGGGCATCCCGCGCTGGGAACGATCTCAGCAGGTCCGGTGGTCATCATGCGTTCTCTCCGATCTTGGGGGCGGGGGCTCGGCGGGCTAGCTTCTACCCGGCTTTCTGGCAGGGGCGACCGAGCCTCGGACGATCAGTTCGCTCTGGAACACGCTGGTGCTCGGCGAGCGTTGCCCGTCTTCCCGCAAGCGCCGCAACAGCACCTCGGCGGCGCTCCTGGCCATGTCGGCGACCGGCTGGCGGATTGCCGTGAGCTGCGGATTGACCATGCTCATCCACGGCACGTCGTCGAAGGCGACCACGGACATGTCCTTCGGAACCTTCATCCCGGCAGCGCTCAGCGCGACGAAACAGCCCTCGGCGAGGACGTTGTTGGCCGCGAAGATCGCGGTGGGCGGCGGGTTCAGCCGCAGGAGCGCGGTCGCAGCCTCGATCGCGTGGTCGTGCAGGAAGGAGCCGGCCCTGATGAGTTCCGGCGCGATCGGGATCCGGTGCTCGCTGAGCGACTGCTCGTAGCCGGCCAGGCGGTCACGAGCCGTCAGAAGGTCTCGCGGTCCGGTGAGGATGCCGATCCGTGAATGACCGGTCTCGATCAGGTGGGAGACGGCGATGCGTGCCCCGGCCGCGTTGTCGAGGAGGATCGCGTCCGCCTTGACGCCGTCCACCCGGCGGTCGATCTGGACGATCGTCGTACCCTTCTCGCCAAGACGGCGCAGGATGCTCGCGTTGCGGCCGGTTGGAGTGATGATGATGCCGTCGACCCGCATGCCCTCGAGCAGCTGCAGGTACTCCTTCTCGGTGGCAGGATCGTCGTTGCTGTTGCACAGCACCACGTGGTACCCGGCGTCCTTGGCGACCGACTCGACGTTCTTCGCGATCGAGGAGTAGAAGGAGTTCTCGACGTCACCGATGAGCAGCCCAGCGAGCTGAGTACGCCGGGTACGGAGGCTGCGGGCGATCTGGTTCGGCACGTAGCCGATTTCCTTGGCCGCGTCGAGGACCGCCCGGCGCGCCTCCTCCGAGGCGTAGCCGGTTCCGGACAGGACGCGCCCGGCGGTTGCCACCGATACGCCGGCCCGCTGCGCGACATTGGCGACAGTGACCATCACATGCCCCCGGCCGACATCAGCTTGTCGCGGGCGACAGGCGCACCTGGGGTCGGTTCATCCTCATCATCGGGGTAGGCAAGCCCGATAGCCGCGCGCCACCGGTCGATGGTCGCCATGTTCGCCAGGGACTCGTCCCAGCTCATCAGCGGATGCGACGTGCGGCCCTCCCGCACGAGGCGTCCGACCGCGTCGGCCTCAAGCACGTACAAGTCGGCTCGCGCATCGACGGAAATCTCCATCGGTTCCGAGCCGTAACGATTGACGACGATCACCGGCGCGGGCGCGACCCTGCCGGGCAGCCACGGCGACGGCACGGTCACGGTCCCTTCGGTGCCGTAGATCCGCAGGGTGCTGTCCAGATTCACCTGGGCGGCGCTTGCTACACGCGCGATCATGTCGCACGGGTAACTGAGCACGGCCGCCGCGTAATGATCCACCCCCGTTGACGGCCCGATATGGCCCGCACCTCCGACATCGGTACTGGCCGCCGTTTCGCCGCCGGAGGCCGTCGCCGCGATGAGGTGGGCCATAGAGGTCGGATAACACCCGACGTCGAGAATGCTCCCACCGCCCAGTTCGCGCACCAGGAGGTAGTTGTCCGGGGCGGCGCCGGCCTCGTAGCCGAACGCGGAGTCGACCATCCGGACCTGGCCGATGTCGCCCTTGCTGAGGATATCGACAAACCGGGTCGTCTGCGGGTGACAGCGATAGGCGAAGGCCTCCATCAGGAAGACGCCGTTGCGCCGCGCGGCCTCGACGATGTCGGCGGCGAGAGTGGCGTTCATGGCCAGGGGCTTCTCGCACAGCACGTGCTTGCCGGCCTCGGCCGCCGCGGTCGCGCAGGCGTGATGGGTGGTGTGATGACCGGCGACGTGCACGATGTCGACGTCGGGGTCGGCGATCAGCGCCTCATAGCTGGCGTAGTGTCGGTCGATTCCGGCATCGGATGCGAACCGCCGCGCGCGGTCCTCGCTGCGGCTTGCGACCGCCACGAGCTGACCGGTCGCGGAGTTCGCCAGCGCGCCGGCCATAACGCTGGCAATCTTGCCCGTGCCGATGATCCCCCATCGGCATCGCTGTTCCATGCTCGTCCTGTTCGCTACTTTGGAAAGTTGCCCGGGGCAGATCTTCGTCGCCGTCGGTGAATCAGCATGACGCCTCTCCTTGACCCTGGTCGAGACTATCTCTTGGATGTTGGCGCTTATGTGAGAACGTTGTCAAGGCAATTCGTGCTCCTTCCTGAGCCGTTCGGTATCTCTCTGCCGGGCTGGGGTGCGGTTTGGTACTCAGTCAACCGCACATCGGGCTAGTGGTGGTGGCATCCAGTGTGAGAACGTAATCCTATAGTCCCAGGGTTTGGCCTGGGCTCGTCGGCGTGCCATCATCGACGTGCCACCTGCGCGAGAACGGAGGACTCATGCTCGTTGCAGGAGTGGATTCCTCGACCCAGTCCACCAAGATCGTGCTGTGCCGGGCCGAGGACGGCACGATCCTGGAGCAGCGGAGCGCGCCACATCCAGCGGGGACGGAGGTCGATCCAGCGGCCTGGTGGACGGCGCTCCAGCAGGCTGGCGATGGCCTGCTTAGCCAGGCCGCGGCGATCGGCGTCGCCGGGCAGCAGCACGGGATGATCGTGCTCGATCGGGCCTGGCAGGTGATCAGGCCCGCGCTGCTCTGGAATGACCTTCGGTCGGCGGGCGCAGCGTCCGATCTCATTAGCGAGCGCGCCGGGCCGCTCTGGTGGGCGACCCACACCGGCAGCGTCCCGACGGCGTCCTTCACCGTGACCAAGCTGCGCTGGCTGGCCGATCATGAGCCAGCGAATGCGAAGCAGGCGGAGACGGTGCTGCTCCCGCACGACTGGATCACCTGGAAGCTGCGCTCCGGTGATGGGGGAGGCGGGAGAGCCGCAGAGGCCGTCACCGACCGGGGCGACGCGTCGGGAACTGGTTACTTCTCGACGGCTGGAGGCGGCTGGCTGCCGGATCTGGCCGCATCTGCGATAGGCCACGCGATCGCGCTCCCCCGGGTCGCGCAGCCGGCCGAAATAGTCGGGGAAACCTCGTGGGGTGCAGCTCTGTCGGCCGGAACGGGCGACAACATGGCTGCGGAGCTGGGGCTCGGCCTGCAGCCGGGCGATGTCGCGATCTCGATCGGGACCTCGGGCACCGTCTTCGCCTTCAGCGAGGTGCCCGCTGCCGACCCGTCGGGCGCCGTGGCCGGATTCGCGGACGCGACAGGCCATTTCCTGCCGCTCGTTTGCACCATTAACGCGGGCCTGGTCCTGTCCGCGATGGCGTCGCTGCTCGGAGTGGGCCTCGACGAGCTGTCGGCGCTGGCTTTGGCTTCGACACCCGGCGCCGGCGGTATGACCCTGCTGCCCTATCTGGACGGGGAGCGCACGCCAGACCGCCCGAACGCGGCCGGTGTGCTGCGGGGCCTGACGACACGGAATGCGACCAGGGAGAACCTCGCCCGGGCAGGGGCTGAGGCGGTGATCGCCTCGCTCGCGAGCGCAGGGAACCTGCTCACGCGGCACGGCGTGCACCGGCGACGGGTACTGCTGATCGGCGGGGCGGCCAGATCTGAGGCCATT
>WNGH01008382.1_pt1 | contig 10634 bp, 17 predicted proteins | sample 5400631 | NCBI WGS metagenome assembly WNGH01 (sample SAMN13153373, study PRJNA577476) | soil metagenome | isolation source: 115 cm soil or saprolite under Garry oak tree replicate 1 | place: USA:California | collected 2016-06-15 | reverse complement strand
CAAAATGAACCCTGACTTCGGACCGATCGAGTAAAGAAAGCTCACGTAGCTATGCCGCGTATTGTAAAACGGCCGCAGTCGGATCTTATTCGCCCTGAGAATTGGCACCCACTCGCGCTTATAAAAATTTGCTCGATCGGTGTACCTTCCGGCGTGGTAAACAGAAAGTCATCCGGACTCACGTTCAGCGGCGCCAGGTTTTCCTCGCTTAGTACCCTTACCACGTTATCGCGGAGGTGGATCTCTCGATTGCTTCTGACGGTTTTCGTACCGCCCTGATGTCCCTGCACAGTGCTTTTGTGAATGCCCGCGGTGGCGTACCGAAGATCCACGTCCTCGCGCCTGAGTGCTATGGCTTTGCTTGGGCGGCTGCCCTGCCAAAACTGAAAGAAGACGCATCGGTAGTAGTGCCGGCGCCGTTTGCTCGGGCTGGTGCGAAAGGCTTCTAGGATTATTTTCCGCTCTTCTGGCTTATAGGGGTCAATGCTCGGCTTACTGTCCGTGATCGATAGCGGTTTGAAGAAGTCGCGGTCAAAGAGATCGAGCGTGATAAAGCCATCGATTCGGGCGTCCCGGAGCATAGCGCGCAAACAACTGTGGATGAGCCGTTGATGCTTCGGGCCTTGAATCCCTTAGCTTTTAGCTTGTTCTGCAGGGTCTGTAGGTGGGCACGTTGAGAAATCCCAACGCGATCTTGCCGAAGGCCTGCTGTTCGATCCTGGTCTTTAGGATGTGGCGCTTGATTGCCTCGTAATCTTTTACCCGGTGGGCTCTGTGGCGCCCTTCCTGTTTTTAATCCACCATTTGTAATACGTTTCGACCGTCACAGATTAAAAGTACGTTGACAGTTCCTTAAACGTTCCTGCCCTTGCGCTCTTTGTGGATCTCTCGCGCCGGAAATATGGACATCGAAGGCCAAAAGCAGATGATGGCTCTCGAAGTACGTCAGCGCGTCGCTGATTGTTGAGGAGGCACAACAATTGCACTTGCTCCGCCCTCGAGGGCCGTAGAACAGGAGGAATACGGACAGTCCAAATCGGTCATAAAAACTAATTTGTCCGGGAGCGATCATCAGAAAGGTTTCCGGGAGCTGACAATGGATTGGCGCAAAAGCATTGAGAGCTTACCGCCTGTTATCATACAGCCTTTGGCGAGGGTCGCTTTGGTGGCGTTGGATTGTTTAGTGATCATCCTCTGTGTTGTGCGGCTCTTTTTATGGGGTCGCGCCGCTCGATTTGTCGATGAAGTGTTGGAAGGGGCGTTCATGGATTAAAAAAGTAATGGATTCATTAATTATGGCAATCAATTAATTAGGAGCTGCAGTGAGCTGTTAAATGATCATCGCCTGCGAGGTTTAAGGGCGGGTTTTCGGAAAAGGAATTCTTTAAACATGCCAGCCGGCAAGGGATCCCCACCCCCGGGCTAGGGGACCCACTGCAGAGCCCTGAAAACACTGCGTACCATGCTCTATGACACCCGTTTGCTTGTAAACTTCCCGGAAGAAAAACACGCCGGATCCAAAACCCCGCTCTGAACAAAGGTCCCGGTTAGACTCGTAATTGCGCCAGTGTTTCGATCGAACCGTGCGCTGCCTTGAATCGTAGCGAAGGAATCATCCACAAAGAGAACGCCGAGCTATGAAGGCGGCAGCCGTCGCGGTGGTTAGGTACGTTTTCCCGGTCATCGGCAAGCTGGTGCCCGCGGCGAAGTTGGGTGTGAGCGAAACCGTGAGCTCGCTAGCACTCACCACCCGGACCCAGAGATCCACATTGTTGTTGGGGTTGAACTTCGTAAAGTCGAAATCCCCGCAGTACTCCGTTCCCGTAGTCTCTATTTTGAAGATCTCGCCGAAACCGAAGGCTTGGAATGGTAAGAGGACAATCAGAGCAAGGCCGAAAAGAAACCGCTTCATGGTTTCATGCACCACGGAATTTGGCACGCCGGGCCTTCGTCGACCGCGGCGGGGTCGATCCCGTCTGGTTCGATCATCAAATGGCCGACATCGAGCGGGAGTGGCTTCTTATCAACTCAGTGTTTAGACCACACATGGTCGAGGCGCTCCGGTCAGATGGCTCCCAGCGCACTCCGGAGGAAATCTGGCGTGAAATCTCAAAGAGTGGCTAACGTCCGAACCGAAATGATTTCGGTTTCGAACCGTTAAAGAGGGATATTAGGGGAAACTGCGGGAAAAAAACGCTTGAATTCATTACCTTCGCCTGGGCTTTCTATAGTTGCCAAGCATAAGGTCGGGAGTTCGACTCTCCTCACCCGCCCCACTTCTTGAGCCCCGGAAATTCCGGGGCTCTTTATTTTCCATTTGGCTCGTGTTTTTTTCTACCGAGAAAGGTCACGGGTTTTCGCCCTGGATTCTCTCGCTGCCTGCGTCGTTCCCTGCTAAGTAGTGTTGCGACAGCATGCCAGTCTTGAGCACTGGGGATGTATTTTTCAGCTGTCCCGCTTCGAATTTCCTTCGGGCGGTCAACCATCAACCAGAGATTATAAAGATCGCGCAGCCGAGGCCATTTTTACTGTTGCTGCAGCAATGCGTCGTAAATTTGCCAAGGTCTGAATAGCGCGGCGTCTCACAATGGAACTATCTGCTTTGGTCAGTAGCGCTCATCGAAAGCCAGATGAATCTTCACCGCCGGGAGTCCTGTCGCGTGCGGCCACGATTGTACTCCACCGGGATTTCCACGTGGAAATCCCCTGACATGGTACGTGGTTGGGCATTTGGTTGGATCGAAGAGAATAAAGCCTGAGCCAGAATCAGAGAATTAGGCCTTAGCTTGTGATGAGCCAGAGGGTAGAAATGCACTTTTAGCTTCGGATTTTTCTCGTCGCCACTTTCGGGTTTCGTACTGATGTCTATCTGGACATTCATAGACGATCCTGATTTCTGTTTCATAGAGAACCAATCCTACCTGACCACAACAGGGGCAAATTTTGCCCACCACTTTTGTTAGACTTCTGGATTTCATAACTGCTCCCGCTTCAATCCTGTTGGCTCACAGTAATCTAACTGCTGTGCGCTAATCGAATTTCTGAAAACCGAAGCTCAGTTGAGCAGAATGACGTCACGAGACACCCTGGTGCTGTTCCGCGAACCTCCTAAACTATTTTTTGACCCGCTTGCCGCTTCGTGACCTTCGAGTTTTTGCGATTGGCTGTCGTATTGCCGTCTCCATGATTTTGCGGGCAAGGATATTCCTTTCTGTTTCCTTCGGAGGAAAACTGAGAGGCTGCCCTACAGACCATTCCGCGACGTCCGAAGCGTTCCGGCTCTCGACTTTTTTGCGTCTGCGTTCTCGCGTAGGCATATATTAAATATGCCACAATCAGGAAGCGTCATCTACGTCACTTTATCCAAACTTAGCATTTTTAGCTGTTAGCATTGGCCAATCCGGACATCCGCGTTCATTCTGTGCATTACTGTTCATAGTTGTCATGTAATGACTCGGCAAAAACTGTTCTACCTAGGGCATTCCACTTGGTGGTAAGCTTGGTGGAGCGGAATGAAACCCCGACAGAATCCCGAACCCAAAACCAAAAAATTAAAGGCTTACCATCGTACCTACCGAACATAATAGTTGCCTTGGCTAGGTAACGAGATCGGAATCATTTCTTCATGCCATCGATTTGAGAGTTTCTGCGACTGAGCCCTTGCCTTCTCGATAACTGATTAGTTGATAGCTCCGTTCGAACATCCCAAGTAAAGACGAAATCGGACTTGCGCTCAAGAGCATCGACCCCTGGTGTAGTGGAAAAGACGCCAAGGACGGGAAGATTACCGCTCTGGCTTGGGGAACCGAATCGCTCGAGGCGCGGCAGCCCATCGATGCTAAGGGAAAATACGTCCTGCCGGGGATCGTGGCTCCGGAAAATCACCTGGGAACGCATCGTCCATTGCGAGCAGTGTCCAAATTAAATGAGAGAATTTTTACGGCTGAGGGGAGAATAAATCAAACGTGAAGGTGAAGATGAGGAGATGCATCGAGGTCTCCGGCGCGCTCGTTCTAGAAGCCCCTGCAAGCTAGAAATTCAGTTTGGGACCGGTGAGAGCGAAGCGTGATGGGTAAAATCTCAGTGGTGGTAAACGCTGTTAGGTCGCCCGGGCGGGTTAGGCAAGGCCTCGCCCTCGATACAACTGAATGTATTCCATTCCTACAACTTGGTCGCCTCTGTCCGGTTTTATCCGACGAGTGCTCTGTCCTGCTCTTAAAAAGAACAGGAAAATCGTGATCGGCACATACTTTGCTCGCCTGAAAGTCGTGACTCGGCTTATCCACGAAAAGGACTTCCAAAAGGCAGCATCTTTGGGAAAAGTCTGGAGGGAAACAAAAATAAACATATCTCCACCAGCTCTGAAGGTGGCCATGGAACTGCGAAATCATCCGCTCATGTCCTACCGACAACTTTCCAGCTGGCCTCCGACGTGGGTGTGGATCGGCGGGAGTAAACAAGATAGGCAACCGAGAGGTGAAGTCGGCATCCTCAAGCAAGTGAGGATGGTTGATGGTCATCCAATAGTCCACAGATGTTTTCTGTGGATAGAATACGAAGGCAGCATGTATTTGGGTTGTCTGCTGCTTAGCGATCTTTCTTTTTGCGAAAGCGTTTCCAAGCTATTGGAGGAGAATATCGGTCGCTCAATTGAATATATCGGCGGCTTGGATCTCAGCCATCTCGATTAGTCGCGCTGATTCTTCTTGACCGTAAAACTCGCATCTGCCCGGTCTTAACTTTGTAGTTTGCCTCTTATTTGGTTTCGGCACTGACTCATTTTTTGAGTTCAGCATAGGCATCGTTTTTTCTGGGGCGGCACTAGAAAACCAAAACGATCCAGTTTGTACATGGCTTAGGCTCGGGTGCGGTCAACGATGAACGATCCTGACCCGAGCCTTCCCTTTTATCCTTGTTGCGCTTCAATAGGACGAGCCTAAGCCGCCTTAACGCGCGCATCAACCAAGGCTCTGAACGGATCGGCTTAGTTTTTAACGCGCATATACGGCGACGGTCGCTTTCCCTTCGCGACGATTGATGCTCCGATAATTGAAATCAATCCTCTTAATCGTTCGACGGTCACCAGGAAGGTCGATCACACGGCTGGTCGATTTCTCCTCGAACCGGTGACGTAGCTCCGGACTGAAAGTTTCGTTATTGCCGAACGTTACAACCATTTTGTTTATTTCGACCGGGGCGCCTTGTACCCTGATCTCTAGCTGCTTAAATCTCCCTTCTTTTCGCCCCACATCAATCCGATCGTGGTCATTTTTAAAATCCACCTCTTGCCGGCCTAGCATTTCCCATCCTTGGGCAGCGTGAGCACTCCCCGCAAGCCCGGCCAATAGTAAAAAGAGAGAAACGGTAGCTGTTAAGTAACGCTTCATTTGGCACCTCCTGGTTTTGATTCTTTGTGTCGGCAAAACGAACTCGGCTTTCTTCATAGAACTCGATCATATTGCGCCAGTAGGCACAGTCAAGGGGTTACCTGAATTCCCCGAGGCATTGCTACGCCGACGTCGGCCTTGAAGATTTAACGACAGCACTCTGCTTAAGCGCTGAAATGATTTCAGAGCTGTCTTCGTCGATGCAGCGGCCGGCAAGAGAAGATTCCCGACCCCGTTTTTCGGGCCCATCCACTAACATCCTCTTGGGGAAAATTTTTAGAACAAAGCTTAGGTTATTTGCAATCTGTTAGATACGTTAGATATGGGGTCAGATCTGGAGTTATAATAGGTACATAGTTGCGCCAAGATTAATCCCGCGTCATGTTCATATGGGAAGTCTTTCGCGGTTTCCTTTGATTGGATCGAGTTGGGGTTGAGGCAGTTTCGGTTAGCAGGGCGGTTGTTTTAAAACCAAAGAATCTAGCGTTGACGCTTACCCGAAAAATAAAAGATCAATGTCCGATGTGTGCCGCGTCGCGGACGCTGTGTCTGTGTGACGCGATGCCGAGAATTGAATTAAACACTAAGATTTGTCTGGTCATTCATCGCAGAGAGATGACGCGAAGCAGCAATACAGGTCTGCTCGCGCTCAGAGCATTGGTGAATAGCGAAATGCGGATACGAGGTGAAGGAAGAGAAATGCTCGACCTGAAAGATCTCTTAACCCCTCAGTATCGGACGTTTCTGTTTTACCCCTCGGACGATGCAGTCGAATTGGATAAGGAACTGGTGGCGCAAGACCGGAGGCCTATCCAACTCATCGTTCCCGACGGAACCTGGCGACAGGCGAGGAAAATTCATTCCCGTCATCATGAGTTAAATGACGTACAAAGGGTGAAGATCAGCACGCCGAACAACTCGGTGTTCCAGCTGCGCGCGCAAAGTAGACCAGAAGGGATGGCCACCTTACAGGCGATAGCTCATGGTCTTGGGGTTATTGAAGGTGTTCTTGTGGGGGCTCAGTTGATGAAGCTCTATCAGGCAAAGATTGAGCGAACGCTCATAGGGCGCGGACTTTTGAGGGAAAGTAGAGAGTGGCGGTAAGACCCGTGAGCGACGAATGGCGATGGAAGCCGTCGTTGTCGCGTACAATGCCATCACTTGAGAAATTGATTCTGAAAATAATCCACCCATTCGTTACCCGGTGATCTAGTGCCAGGCATTCACATGGAATTATTTCATTGGAATGGTAGCCCAGTTCTGTCCCGGCAAAATCATTACGGATTAGCTTTCCGTTCGAATATCGATGCAACCAGGATAACTCATCGACGACGCCGCTCGTCCCTTTCCTCGCCATATCATTCAACGTGGCAACAATCGGCAAGCGATCTTTTTCATCGGGTTCCAAATCGCTTAGGGAGAGTAATAACAAATCCGGCAACCACTTAGTCTGACGAGCGCTTGATTTCCACCAGCTTTGAATGTTTACTGGCGTCATGAATCCACTCGACCTCACAGTTAACCAACTCAAACGGGCTGCCGCGATTAAGGAACAAATCGAGGCTCTGAACAAAGAGCTCCGCGGTATCCTCGGTGTGTCAACCAAATCTAGAGCTGCGCCAAAGAAAAACCGACCGATGAGCGCTGCTGCGAGAAAGAAAATTTCCGCTGCTCAAAGAGCAAGATGGGCGAACCGTCGCCGAGCTAATCGAGCAACGCCTTCGGTTAAACCCGCTGCGAAGGCCAAGACCAAGACAATTAGTCGGGCAACTAAAGCGAAGTTGTCGGCCAAATTGAAGGCTTACTGGGCGGCGAAGAAAGCCGGCAAGAAATAAGCCTGTTCTCCTCAATTCCCTGTAAGTCATCTTAGTTCTAATCTCGTCGCGCACGCGTCACTTCTCGAAAGATCTCCCAAATTTTATTGGATACTTTTGTGCCGAAAGTGATCCCCTTTGACGAATTTTTGTCACAATTACGTTTACAGAGCTCTGTCACTTGGCTGACAACCGTTAATTGCTCCCTCATTTGATTCGAGTAATAAGTCGCTAAAATAGAAGTATGACACATGGAGATCAGGAAGTGTTCGAGTGTCCGACTACCGGCACTGTGGTCGAGACACTGTTGCGCAAGAAAAAGCTGAAGGAGGAACAGTAGAGGTATGTCCGCTCGGACACAGATCATACTTTATCACGGCACCTGGAGGCGGAAGATTCGCCAGCGACCAATATACACGCCAACATTAGCTCATATACAACTGACGGCTAAATGATCAATGACCTTTGGTATAAGAACGCGGTGATCTACTGTCTTTCGGTCGGCACCTTCATGGATGCGAACGGAGATGGGATCGGTGACTTCCAGGGGCTTATGCGCCGCCTGGACTACTTGCACGGACTTGGCGTTACCGCGATTTGGCTGATGCCGTTTCAGCCCTCCCCATATCGCGACGACGGATACGACATTTCCGACTACTACGGCGTGAATACGCGCCACGGCACCCTTGGCGATTTCGTCGAGTTCACCCACGGAGCCAAGCAGCGAGGCATTCGTGTCATTATGGATCTCGTGGTCAATCACACGTCCGACCAGCATCCGTGGTTTCAAGAGGCACGCCGCGACCCCAATTCGAAATATCGCGATTGGTATGTATGGTCAGATAAGAAGCCGAGTCATGCAAAGAAGGGAATGGTATTTCCGGGCGTACAGAAATCGACGTGGTCCTATGATAAGGAGGCGCGCGCGTGGTATTTCCACCGCTTCTACGACTTCCAACCCGATCTTAACACCTCGAACCCGCACGTCCAGGCGGAAATCCTGAAGATCATGGGCTTTTGGATTCAGCAAGGTGTAGTGGGATTCCGGATGGACGCCGTGCCGTTCGTAATCTCAACAAAAGGCCCGCAAGTCAAAAAGCCCGTCGAGCAATACGACATGCTTCGTTCGCTGCGCGAATTCCTGCAGTGGCGCGCGGGCGATTCGATCATTCTCGCCGAAGCCAACGTTCTGCCCGAAACCGACATGGAATATTTTGGCGAAGACGGCGATCGCATGCACATGATGTTCAATTTTCAGGTCAATCAGAATTTGTTTTACGCATTAGCGGCCTCGGATTGCCGGCCGCTTGTGCAAGCGCTCAAAGCCACCAAACCGCGGCCCGCGACCGCACAATGGGGTTTGTTCTTGCGCAATCACGACGAGCTTGATCTCGGCCGCTTGACCGAGGAGCAACGCCAGCGCGTGTTCGAATGCTTTGGACCCGAGAAGGAGATGCAGCTCTATGAGCGTGGCATCAGACGCCGGCTCGCGCCCATGCTCAACGGGGACCGGCGCCGCATCGAGCTCGCCTACAGTCTGATGTTCAGCTTGCCCGGAACGCCGGTCGTTCGTTATGGCGACGAGATCGGCATGGGGGATGACCTCAAGCTGCCGGAGCGCAATTGCGCCCGCACGCCAATGCAGTGGTCGACGGAACCTCATGCGGGATTCACGAAATCGGCCAAGCCTATCCTGCCGGTAATCAGCGAGGGGCCCTACGGCTATCAGCACGTTAATGCCGCCGAGCAGCGGCGCGATCCCAATTCGCTGCTCAACTGGACTGAGCGCATCATCCGCATGCGCAAGGAAGTTCCGGGAGGTCGGCTGGGGCGACTTTGAAGTGCTCCCGATTCGAGACCCAGCGGTGCTGGCAATCCGCTATGACTGGCGCAACAACTCGGTCTTGTTCGTCCATAATTTGGCTGCGATACCCAAGGAGGTGGCGTTTTCCACCGGATTGCGAGGTAATGAAGCCCGCGTGCTTGTAAATCTGCTGACCGAAGACCACAGCCGAGCTCGGGAAGATGGAAGGCATCACTTGCTGCTCGAGGCTTACGGCTATCGCTGGTATCGGGTCGGCGGCCTGGACTACTTGCTCAAGCGTAGCGACATCGAGACGCCAACGCCACGCGATAGTAAAAGGAAGCGAACTCTGCATTGAAAGGGTCGCGGTATTTGTTATCGTTTTTTTAGGAGGTCTTTATGCCCTCGAAGAAAAACAGGCGCGGCCCCCACAGCCAGAAGAGCGCGAAAAGGAAAAAATCAAAACGCCGCAACCGAGTTCCGGAGAGTTGGTCACTCGGCCAGACCAACGAACCTTTTGAGCAGGACACCAAGCGGCGGATCGGACAGCATGTCGAAAAAGGCACAGCACCCCTGATGAAAAAGTAAATTAGGATATGCCATGCGCCGTTCGTGGCGATTTCATCCGGTAACAGAACCGATACGGTCTGGGCGTAATCTCGGTTGGAGCAGGAATAACGTGGCGGGCGATGATCCCTAAGCGTGGCCCTGGTAACTCGCAAACAAAAATACTGTGACCCAACCAACAAAAGGAGGCAAGGTCAATGACCGAGCGAACACGCGTGGTTTTTAGGGTAAAGAAATCTGTCAGTGGGGACTTTTGGATCTGCCTTGAACCTTTCGAGCGAAATTTAAAAGTGTTGGGAAACGGTTTTTTGAGCTTCGACTTGCCCGAAGGAACCACGATTAATAAAGCTGAGGAGATCGCTGCATTTCTGCAAGAGAATATTAGCAGCGTCTCTTACACGTTGCTTTAGCGGTACCTCGCTCAATGTATGGCGCCTAGTCTATGCAGAGAAAACCAAGGCGCCTAGCCTAATCCCGAAACTCTGATGTAGAATTTTGATTACGCCGTTTACCATGTGACTTTAATTCTTCGATGGGCTCATGAGGTCGACATTCTCAGCAATAGGACGGCCTCACGGCGGTGTGTCCCATACTCGAATCTTCTCATAACGCACCTCCGGTTTTTCTTTGAGGAACGAAACTTGCACCTTTCTTCCAAAAAAGGAGGTTGCCAATGGCTATACGACTAAAAAGAGAATTAGGAATTTGGCTTTTCGGTCTCTCGCTAATGACTTTGGGAGTGGCGGGCTGCGGAACTTTGACTAGCGCTACAGTGGGTGGGGCGGCGGGTGCGGGAATCGGCGCGGCGACGGGTTCTAGTGTTGGAAAAAGCGCGGCCATCGGAGCCGGGGTCGGCGGCACGGCCGGGGCGGTCTATGACATTTATAACTACAATAGGCGCGACCGATTCGACGATCGATTCGACGACTAGGCGAAGGTGAAAGCTGGATACCCTTTGTAGTTGGCTCTCTAGGATAAGGTTCTACATGAAGGAGGCAGTCTTTATGGATAAGCTAAAAAAGGTCTTTTCAGCACTGATCATAGTTGGTTCGCTTGCCGGTA
>WNGH01007159.1_pt1 | contig 10634 bp, 8 predicted proteins | sample 5400631 | NCBI WGS metagenome assembly WNGH01 (sample SAMN13153373, study PRJNA577476) | soil metagenome | isolation source: 115 cm soil or saprolite under Garry oak tree replicate 1 | place: USA:California | collected 2016-06-15 | reverse complement strand
CGCCGTCGGAGCGTTGACCATGGCGTCCCCCTGACGCGGCGGGCCATCCGGCCGCCGAGTGGCCGGTATTCTACCCCCGCGGGACGGCGCGGGCAGGGGCGAATCCCCTCAGCGCGTTGCGGCGCGCGCCGCGCGCGTAGTAGGCTGGCACTGGAGGCCCGCCCATGATCGACGTCAAAACCGCCGACCGGGAGCTGCAGACCTACATCCGGCCGCAGACCTTCCCCGTCGCGATCCGCATGCTGAAGGCGGGCGAGGCGATCCCGGAGCGGGCCAAGCGGCCCGCGCGCGACTTCGGCAAGCTCAGCATGAACTGCCAGGTCATCGACATGGCCCGCCGCTACGGATGGATGATCGCGCTGACCCGCGAGGACCACATCTGCTCGCTCGGCATCGCCGCGCTCGGGTTCGAGAAGCCCACGCACCTGCACAGCTCGGGGACGCTCTGCGAGGGCATCTACACCGAAACGAAGGCGGCCGGCCAGCGCTCGGAGGCCGCGGTGGACAGCTTCGCGCCGGGCGAGTATGCCACGCTCCTCGTGGCGCCGCTCGACCGCACGACCTTCGAGCCGCACCTGGTCTGCATCTACGCCAATCCCGCCCAGGTCATGCGCCTGACGCAGGCGGCGCTCTGGAAGCGCGGCGGCAAGCTCGCCTCCTCCTTCGGCGGGCGCATCGATTGCTCGGAGATCATCGTGACGACGATGCGCACGGACCGGCCCCAGGTGATCCTCCCCTGCTCCGGTGACCGGATCTTCGGCCAGACGCAGGACCACGAGATGGCGTTCACGATCCCGTGGAACCAGATGGAAGAGATCATCGAGGGGCTGCGCGGCACGCACGACGGCGGCATCCGCTACCCGATCACCCAGTTCATGGAGTACGAGGCGAAGCTGCCGCCCAAGTACATGGAGGCGAGCCGCGTCTGGGACGTCGAGAAGGGCAAGAGCGCGTACACGAACCGCGACCGCGTGGTCGCCGCCTACAAGCGCTCGTTCGCCGATCGCGTGCCCGTGTACCCGATCGTCGCCTCGTTCGCGGGCACGCTCGACGGGCTGTCGATCGAGGAGTACTGCACGAACGTGCCCAAGGCGATCACGGCGATGATCAATTACTACGAGCGCTACCAGCCGGACGTCGTCCTGGCCTACAACGACCTCGCCAAGGAGGCCGAGGCCTTCGGCTGCCACGTGAAGTACTCGGACTACGTGGTGCCCTCGATCGACGCGCACGTGCTCAGCGAGGACAAGGCGGCGCTCGCGCGGCTGGCGATGCCCGATCCCTACAAGACGGCGAGGCTGCCGGGGTTCCTCGAGCAGTGCGAGGCGCTCGTCAAGGCCAAGCTCCCGACCGCCACCGGTGCCGTCGCCGTGGGTCCCTGGACGATCGCGATGCTGCTACGGAATCCCGAGACCATGCTGCTCGACACCTTCGAGGATCCGCAGTTCATCCACGACGTGATGCGCGTGGCGACGGACTTCTGCAAGGCGTGGGGCGACGCGATCGTCAAGACCGGCATCGGGCTCAGCTTCTCCGAGCCGACGGCGTCCGTGAGCCTGATCTCGCCGGACAACTACCGCGATTTCATCGCGCCCTACCACAAGGAGCTGGTCGACTACTTCAAGGCGAAGAAGGTCGGCGTGACCACCCACATCTGCGGGACGACCTACCCCATCTTCGAGGACGTGATCGGGTGCGGCTTCTCCACCTTCTCGTTCGACCTCGACCAGCAGGCCGACCCGAAGCTCTACGTGGACCAGCTCGCCCGCTTCGTGCAGATCGCGCGCGGCCGCGCCGTCGCGATCGGCAACGTGGACGCCACGAAGTTCGAGAAGACCTCGAAGGACGCGATGTACGGTGACGTCAAGCGGTGCGTGGACGCCGCGGCGCGGGCCTCGGGGTTCATCCTGTCCACGTCGTGCGAGATCCCGCCGCGCTCGGATCCCGAGATCGTGAAGTGGTTCATGGACGCGGCCCACGAGTACGGCCGCTACGACCGGATCTTCGACACGGGCGCGCCCGCGTAACAACGGCGGGGCCAGCCAGAGGCTGGCCCCGCGGCTCGCACGTCTAGACTGAAGAACTCGCCTCGCCCGTCGAACGGGCTGCGGCTCGTACTACCACTTAACTGGTTTGGACGGCCGGTGGGCGTAGCCGGAGTCGCGGCCGCCGCCACCGCCCGGACCGCGCCCGCCGCCGGGGCGCCCGCCACCACCCGGACGGCGACCACCGCCACCGCCGCCGCCGGGACCACCGCCACCTGTCCGAGGACCCTGAGGGTTCGACATCTCGACGCTGATGCGTCGGCCGTCGAGCTCGCGTCCGTTCAGCTGGGAGATCGCGTTCTGCGCCTCCTCGGTTGTGGCCATCTCGACGAAGCCGAAGCCTCGCGATTGCCCCGAGAAGCGGTCGGTGATGACCGTGGCGCTCGACACGTTGCCCGACTGGGTGAAGAACTCACGCAACCCGTCGCTCGTGGTCGAGTATGAGAGCCCGCCGACGTATAGCTTGGACGCCATGGAGGAACCTCCGATCCTGGACTGCCTCTCTTCCGATCCCGTCCCGCCCCGCTAACCGGAAGAGAACGTTGCGGCGGTGGCGAGGTGCGGCCGGTGCGGCCCACACGATCCAGTGTACACGGCCCGGGTCAGGGCGCAAGCGCCGCCGGGCTGGTGAGCCTCGGTCAGCGCGTCAGTGCGGTCGAGGGGGCGGGCACCGCGTCCGCCTCGCGGACGGTCGGCAACCCGAGCTCGGGCGCGAAGAGATCTCCGCGCGCCGGCGCGACCGGCCTGTGTCGGGCGGACAGGTGCCCGAGCTCCACGGTCGTCACGAACATCACCGCCGCCGTGAGGGCGGTCAGTAGCCACTTCGACAGCATCACCTCACCTCGGCCTTCTCCAGCAGCTCTTCGACGACCACCGGGCGCGACAGCACGCGAAAGCCGGCGATCTCCCAGGCGACGCGCTGGTCGAGCGGCGCGTCCGCGCGCAGGGTCACCACGACGGGCACGCCGGGCGCCACGCGCTCGAACAGGATGGCGTTCTCGCGCGGCGTCAGACGCAGGAGCGCGCCGTCCGCGACGATGAGCGACACCGGCGCGTCGACGACTACCCGCACGGCCTCGCAAAGATTGTCCACGATGATCACGCCGATGCCGCGCTCCAAGCACTCGAGCCCGAGCGCCTGCGCGCCTGCGGGGTTCTGGTCGATGACGAGCAGCCTCTCCACCTTGTTGTCACTCCCTCCGGGACTCGATCCCTCGTTCTACGGCTAAAGGGAGCAACGCCGATGCCAGAGGACAGGGGCTTGATTTTACGGACTTTTCCAGGAATCGGCGTGTCGGGAATCGGGCACAAGACCCGACAGATGCCCGATCAGACGAACTCGGCCGGAGTGATCGCGTAAGCGAGGATCTTTCGGTAGAGCGTCTTGGGATCGATCCCGAGAAGCGCCGCGGCCTTCCCGCGATGGCCGCCGACCTGCCGGAGCGTCGTCACGATGTGCTGGCGCTCCACGGTCTCCAGACTCCCGCCGGCGGCCGGCGTCGGCGCCGGCGCGCCGACGACCTCGGACGGGAGGTCTTCCGGCCCGATCTCCTCGCCCTTGGACAGGATCACGGCCCGCTCGATCACGTGCTCCAGCTCGCGGACGTTGCCGGGCCAGGTGTAACCCTCGAGCGCGGCGAGCGCGGCGGGCGACAGCCGCTTGGCGCCGTAGGCGGCGTTGGCCTCGACGAAGTGGCGGGCGAGCGGCGCCACGTCCTCCCTCCGCTCGCGCAGCGGCGGGAGCTGCACGGCGATGGTGTTGATCCGGTAGTAGAGGTCCCGGCGGAACTCGCCCGCGCGGATCGCCTCGGCGAGGTCCCGATTCGTCGCGGCCACGAGCCGCACGTCGATCTGCCGCGGACGCGTGCCGCCGACGCGGAAGAACGTGCCGCTCTCGAGCACGCGCAGGAGCTTCACCTGACTCTCCGTCTCCATCTCGCCGATCTCGTCGAGGAAGAGCGTGCCGGCGTCGGCGAGCTCCATCAGCCCCGGCTTCGACCCGACCGCGCCGGTGAACGCCCCCTTCTCGTGGCCGAAGAGCTCGGACTCGAGCACCTCGCGCGGCAGCGCGCCACAGTGGATCGGCACGAAGGGGCGCGCGGCGCGCGCCGAGCGCTCATGGATCGCGCGGGCCACGAGCTCCTTGCCCGTCCCGCTCTCGCCGAGCACGAGCACCGACGAGTCGGTCGGCGCCACGCGCTCGATGATGCGCAGCACCTCCTGCATCCGCGCGCTCGTCGTGAGGATGCCCGCGAATGGCTGGGCGCCGGGCGCGTGCGCCCGGAGCGCGACGTTCTCGCGCAGGAGCTGGCCCTTCTCCGCCGCCTTCTTGACGAGGACGTCGAGCTCCTCGATCTTCGTCGGCTTGGTGAGGTAGTCGTAGGCGCCGAGCTTCATCGCCTCGACGGCGGTCGCCACCTCCTGGAAGCCGGTCATGACGATCACTTGTGGATGCTCGGGGAACTCCTGCAGCTCGCGGAGGACCTCGATCCCCTCCTTGCGCGGCATCTTCATGTCCAGGATGACGACGTCGAACGCCTCGGCGCGGAGCCGCGCGAGCGCCGCGACGCCGTCCTCGGCGCCCTCCGCGGCATGACCCCGCCGCGCCAGCTCGCGAACGATCAGCTCGCGCAGGTTCTTCTCGTCGTCGGCGACCAGCACCCGGATCGCACGCGTCATGTCGGCAGCACCACGCGAAAGACGCTGCCCTCGCCGACCCGCGAGCGCGCCTCGATGCGGCCGCCGTGATCGGTCACGATGCCCTGCGCGATCGCGAGGCCGAGACCGGTCCCCTGCCCCGGCGGTTTGGTCGTGAAGAACGGGTCGAAGATGCGCCCGAGCAGCTCCTCGGGGATCCCCGGCCCCTCGTCGTGGAACTCGACGTGCACCTCCGCGCGGCGAACCCGCGTGCGGATCACGAGGCGGCCCCGGCCGTTCATCGCCTCCAGCGCGTTGCCGGCGAGGCCCACGAAGACCTGGCGGAGCTGCCCCTCGTTGACCGTGACGCTGGGGAGATCGGGATCCAGCTCCGTCGCGAACTCGCTCGCGGCGAACCGCGACTGGTGCGACAGGAGCTCGATCGCCTTGAGCACGATGCCGTTGAGGTCCGTGGGCTCCCGCCGGCTGCCCGGGTCGCGGACGAACTGCAGCAGGCTCCCGGTGATCTCCTTGCAGCGGAACGACTCCTCCTCGATGAGGCCGAGGTACCGGGTGAAGTCCGCGAGCTCGGGCCGGCTCGCGAGGTCGCCTTCCTTGAGGCGGCCGAGGAGCGATTCGGCGCAGCCGGCGATCGTCGCCAGCGGATTGTTCAGCTCGTGGGCGACCCCCGCGGCGAGGCGCCCGGCCATCGTCAACCGCTCGGTCAGCAGCATCTGGCGCTCGAGCTGCTTGGCGCGGGTCACGTCCTCCACGAGGAGCACGAGGTGGGCGACGCCGTCCGCCGCGTCCAGCGGCGCGGCCGTCAGCCGGAAGTGCTTGGTTTCGCCGCCGAGGGTCATCTCCTCCTCGTGCGCGGCGACCTCGCGTGCGGCGAGGGCATCGCGCAAGAATTTCTCGACGCGCTCCGCGCTCTCCGGGACCACGATCTCCGGGAACGGCAGGCGCGTGTCGGCCTCCCGGCCGAGCGCCCGCCCTCCCTCACGGTTCGCGCGGACCACGCGCAGGCGGTCGTCGAGCACGAAGACGCCGAGCGGCAGCGTCTCGAGGACCACCTCGACGAACCGCTTCTGCCGGTCGAGCTCGCGCGTCCGCTCGGCGACCATGGACTCGAGCTCGCCGTACAGTCGCGCGTGCTCGAGCGCGATCGCCGCCTGGTCGGCGAGCGCCAGCAGCAGATCCTCCTCCGCGGTCGAGAACTCGTGCACGTCCCGCCGGAGAACGCTGAGCGCGCCGATCGCGCGGTCGCCGACGCGCAGCGGCGCCGCCAGCATCGAGCGGAAGCCCGCGCCGCGCGCCATCTGGGGGAACCGGACGCGCGGGTCGTCGTTGAGGTCGCGGCTCTGCACGGGCCGCCGCTCCTGGACCGCCAGCCCGCTGATTCCCTGGCCGACCTTGAGCCGGATCTGCGTCACCATGTTCTGTGGCAGGTCCAGGCTGGCGACCGACACGAGCTCCTGTGTGTCCGGATCGAGGGTGCTGAGCCCGCACGAGTCGGCGCCGAGCACGCCGCGCGCCTGTTCCAGGATGACGCGGATCGTGCGCTCCGGGTCGAGCGAGGCGGTGACGGCGCGGCCGGCCTCGAAGAGCGCGCGGGTCTCGCGTGCGTGCCGGACGCTCTCCTCGAAGAGGCGGGCGTTCTGGACCGCGATGCCTGCCTGCTCGCCGAACGCCTCGAGCACCTGCTGGTGGTGCGCGGCGAAGACCCCCGGGCGCGTGGACAACGCCGAGATGACACCCAGGAGCGTGCCGCCGACGCGCAGGGGAACGCAGAGCATCGAGCGGATGCCCTCGCGCTCGTCCACGTCCCGACGCGCCGAGCGTGGGTCCGCGCGCACGTCGTTCACGCGGATCGCGACTCCGCTGGCCGCGCAACGCCCCATGATGCCCTCGCCGACAGGCATGGACAGGGTCCGCCACTCCTCGCTCTTGAAGCCGTGCGCCGCGGCGTTGACGAGCACGGCTCCGTCGGCGTCGAGCAGGCCGATGCCGCAACCCGTGGCCCCGATCAGCGGGCTCACGCTCCGCGCGATGCGGTCGAGCACCGCCGCGAGATCGAGCCGGGCGGTGATGAGCTGGCTCGTGGCGTAGAGGGCCGAGAGCTCGTCGGCCCGGCGGCGCCTCTCGTCGACGAGCCGCTGGTGGAGGCGCCAGCTCTCGACCAGCACGGCGCCGAGGGCCCGGCCGAGGCCCGCGGGGCATGCCGGCCGCCGACGGCGGCCGAGGAGCAGGAGCTCGCCGACAGGCCGCGCCGGCTCGCCGAGCGCCACGCGCGTGACGCGTCCCGGTGGACGCGCGTCGAGGAGCGCGCGCACGGCGCCGCGCGACCCCGTCGTCCGCGTGAGCGTGTCGCCGCCCGGCGGCGTGAACCGGATCAGCGCGGCATGCGCGCCGGCCAGGCGAGCCACGCGCCGGAGCGTGGCGTCGAGGCCCGCCGAAAGCGTTGGCGCCTGCCCCAGCGGTGCCCAGAGGTCCGGGCGTGCGCGACGCTTCACGGCGGAGTCAGCACCCGCCCCGGCAGGCTGCCCGTGTGCTCGCCGCCTTTGATGACGAAACGGCCGTTGACGAGGACGTGCTCGACGCCGGTCGGGTAGCGATGCGGGTCCTCGTACGTCGCCCGGTCGGCGACGTGGCGCGGATCGAAGACGACGAGGTCGGCCCGGGCGCCGACGCGGATCGCGCCGCGGTCGGTCAGGCCGAGGCGCCGGGCCGGCAGCCCGGTCATCTTGTGCACCGCCTGCGGCAGGCTCAGCACGCGCTGCTCGCGCGCGTACTCGCCGAGCACCCGCGGGAAGGTTCCGTAGCTCCGCGGATGGGGCTTGCCCTCGCCGAGCTCGCCGTACGGCGCCAGCGACGAGCCGTCCGAGCCGATCATCACCTGGGGATGCGCCAGCGCACGGCGCAGGTCGCTCTCGTCGAGCTGGAAGAGGATCATGTACGCCCTGCCCGCCTCGTCCGTCAGCAGCTCGAACGCGGCATCGAGCGGGTCCATCCCGCGCGCGGCGGCGATCTCGCTCAGACGCCTGCCCTCCGCGTCTTTCCGGTGCCTGCTGTAGGAGATCATGATGTTCTCCCAGCCGACGCGGTCGAGCAGGCTCTGCCCCCGCTGCGGCGGCGCTTCCAGATCGCGGCGGATGCGCGCGCGCTCGGACGGATCGCTGAGGCGCTTGAGCATCGCGTCGATACCGCCCTCGAGAGCCCAGTCGGGTAGGAGCGTCCTCAGCGTCGTGCTCGACGCGGTGTAGGGATAGACGTCCGCCATGACGTCGAGACCCTCGGCGCGCGCGGCGTCGATCAGCGCCAGCGCCTGCGCGACCTTGCCCCAGTTGGGACGACCCGCGGCCTTGACGTGACTCACCTGCACCGGCACTTCGCCCTCCCGTCCGACGCGGATCGCCTCGGCGACCGCCTCGAGCACGGTCGCGCCCTCCCCGCGGATGTGGCTCGCGTAGAAGCCGCGGTGCCGGCCCACGACGCGCGCGATGGCGACGATCTCCTCCGTCGCCGCGTAGGAGCCCGGCGCGTAGATCAGCCCCGTGGACAGCCCCCAGGCGCCGCCGTCCATCGCGTCACCCATGAGCCGCTGCATGGTCGCGAGCTCCTGCGCGGTCGGCGGCCGGCGCGCGAACCCCATGGTCGCGATCCGGACCGTGCCGTGACCGACGAGGTGCACGGTGTTGACCGCGGTGCCCTCCCGGTCGAAGGCGCGGAGGTAGTCCACGACCGAGCGCCAGGCGAAATCCATGCCCTTCGGCACGTAGAGCGCGTACCCCCGCAGGTCGTCGAGGAACTCGGTGGACACGGGCGCGGGGGAGAAGCCGCAGTTGCCCACGACCTCGGTCGTCACGCCCTGGCGGATCTTCGACTCCGCGCGGCGGTTCGCCCAGAGGCGCCAGTCGGAGTGCGAGTGCATGTCGATGAAGCCCGGTGCCAGCACCCGCCCCGAAGCGCTGAGCCGGCTGCCGGCGGCAGAGCGGCTCAGGTCGCCCAGGGCGGCGATCGTCTCGTCGCGCACGCCGACGTCGGCACGACCCCCGGCGGCACCGGTGCCGTCGACGACTTCGGCGCCTTCGATCACGAGATCGAGCATCTCAGTCCACGGGTCTGGCGGTGAACGCGAGAGTGCGCTCGCACCAGGACGCCGCGCCCAGCAGGCGCGCTTCGCCTCCCGGCGCCTGGACGAGCTGGATCGCGAGCGGCAGCCCCGCGCCGTCGACACCGCTCGGCAGCGAGATCGACGGCGCGCCGGCCGACGACCAGGGCGCGCAGAGCGTCGCGTCGCCGGTCCAGCCGAGCCCGGCGGGCGCCGGCCCGGGCGCCGTCGGCGAGAGGAGGGCGTCGTGCGCGGCGAGGACCGGCGTCACCGCCTCGCGGAACGCGCTGCGGGCGCGGTCGGCGGTCACGTAGTCGATCGCCCTGCGTGTGAGACCCACCCGGATCAGCTCGGCGATGCCCTTGCCGAAGTCGGCCTCGTGTCGGGCGAACGTCGGCGCGTGGTACGTCGCCGCTTCGACCTCGAGGAGGACCTGCGCGGCGGCGTGGAGCTCCGCGAACTCCGCGGGCAGACGGACCTCCGTCACCGTCGCGCCGGCCGCGGCGAAGCGCCGCGCGGCGTCGCGGATGTGGGCCGCCAGCTCCGGCGTCGCGCGGTCCACCAGCTCGCCCGCCAGCGCGATCCGCGGCGGCCCTGTCTGGAGCGGCTCGACGGCGCGCCCGGCCATGACGCCGAGGGCCAGCGCCGCATCGGCGACGGAGCGGCAGATGACGCCGACGTGGTCGAGCGACCAGGCGAGTGGGATCACGCCGTCGGCCGGAACGAGACCGTGCGTCGCCTTCAGGCCGACGACGCCGCAGTACGCCGCGGGCCGCAACGTCGACCCGACCGTCTGCGTCCCCAGAGCCAGCGGCACCATGCGCGCGGCGACCGCGGCGCCGGATCCCGACGACGAGCCGCCGGGCGTGTGGCCGTGGTTCCACGGGTTGCGTGTCGGCGCCGGGTCCCGGTACGCGAACTCCGTCGTGTGGGTCTTGCCGAGCACGATCGCTCCGGCGTTCCGCAGGCGGGCGACCGCGGCAGCGTCCGTCGACGGACTGCTGTGGGCGAAGGCGCGCGTACCAGCGCGTGTTGGCATCCCGGCCACATGAAAGACGTCCTTCACGCCGACCGGGACGCCGTGCAGCGCACCCCGCCACCGCCCCTCGCGCGCCTCCGCGTCGCGCGCGCGGGCCGCCGCGAGGGCGCCCTCCCGGTCCACGTGGACCCACGCCTGGAGCGCCTTGTCGAGCGCGTCGGTCCGGGCCAGGGACGCCTCGACGAGCGCCGTGGCCGAGAGCGTGCCGTCCCGGATCGCGCGCACCGCATCGCCCAGACCGAGATCAGTGAAGGGCATCGAGCACCTCCGCCACGACCTCGAAGCGGCCGAACGAGGGCATCAGGTACGCGCCGGCCCAGCGGCGGCGCAGCTGGCTCACCAGCTCCTGCGCCATCTCGATCCCCGCCACGAGCGCGCGGTCGCCCGCTTCGCGGAGCCGGGCGCGGACGTGGTCCGGGATCGTGATCCCCGGCACCTCGTTGTGCAGGAACTCGGCGTGGCGGCTCGAGTGCAGCGGCAGGATGCCCACCAGGACGGGAACGGGCGAGCCGCCCGCCCGCGCCAGGAAACGCTCGAGGACCTCGAGGTCGTAGACCGGCTGCGTCTGCACCCAGCGCGCGCCCGCCTCCACCTTGCGCCGGAAGCGGTCGATCTCCCGATCCGGATCTGCCGCCGACGGATCGAGCGCGGCGCCGACGCAGAACGACGTCGGCTCGCCGACGCTCGTCCCGGTGGCGTCGCGCCCCTCGTTCAGGTTCCGGATGATGCCGATGAGCCCGACACCGTCCACGTCGAAGACGGCGGTCGCGTTGGCGTAGTCGCCCGTGCGCGGCGGGTCGCC
>WNGH01007364.1_pt1 | contig 10635 bp, 7 predicted proteins | sample 5400631 | NCBI WGS metagenome assembly WNGH01 (sample SAMN13153373, study PRJNA577476) | soil metagenome | isolation source: 115 cm soil or saprolite under Garry oak tree replicate 1 | place: USA:California | collected 2016-06-15 | reverse complement strand
TCAGGTCTTCGCCGCAGGCCGCGCGCGCCCGGATCTCGCTCGCCGAGATCGGCAGCGGCTTCATCGGCACGGTTTCCGCATCCTTGCCGCTCGCTTTGAAGCCCGGCCGCGCGAATACCGCGATTCGCGAAAGCTTCCTCACCTCGTCAGGGCGATGCCGCCGAGAACGCCGAGGGCGTCCCCGTGGGAGCGGTGAGGATCGCCTTGCACTACGCCCGGATTTCTCCGTGCCCGAGCACGACGTACTTCTGCGTGGTGAGGCCTTCCAGGCCGACCGGGCCGCGCGCGTGCAGCTTGTCGGTCGAGATGCCGACCTCGGCCCCCAGGCCGTACTCGTAGCCGTCGGCGAAGCGCGTCGAGGCGTTCCACATCACCGAGCTCGAGTCCACCTCGCGCAGGAAGCGCTCGGCGCGCGCGCGGTCGCCGGCGACGATGGCGTCGGTGTGCTGCGAGCCGTACTTGGCGATGTGCGCGATCGCCTCGTCCAGGCCCTTGACCACGCGGATGGAAACGACCGGCGCCAGCCACTCGGTGTAGTAGTCCTTCTCCGTGGCTTTTTTCATTTCCGGGGAAATCTTTTTCGCGGCCTCATCGCCTCGCATCTCCACGCCCTTGTCGTGAAAGATCTTTGCAATTCTCGGTAAAACCCGCGGCGCAATGCGCTCGGCGACCAGCAATGTTTCCATGGTGTTGCAGGTGCCGTAGCGCTGGGTCTTGGCGTTGTCGGCAATGCTCACCGCCATCTCCGGGTCGGCGCTGTCGTCGACGTAGACGTGGCAGACGCCGTCGAGGTGCTTGATCATCGGGATGCGCGATTCGCGCGCCAGGCGCTCGATCAGCTCTTTGCCGCCTCGCGGCACGATGATGTCGACGTACTCGGGCATGGTGATGAGCGCGCCGACTGCGGCGCGGTCGGTGGTATCGACGAGCTGCACCGCTGCCTCGGGCAGGCGCGTGCTCCTCAGCCCGGCGCGCACGCAGGCGGCGATGGCGCGGTTGGAACGGAGCGCTTCCGAGCCGCCGCGCAGGATGCAGGCATTGCCGGATTTAAGGCACAGCGCGGCGGCGTCCGCGGTCACGTTGGGCCGCGACTCGTAGATGATGCCGACCACGCCGAGCGGCACGCGCATGCGCGCCACCTCGATGCCGGTCGGGCGCTTCACGCGCTCGGAGATTTTTCCTACCGGGTCTTCGAGCGCCGCCACCTGCTCGACGCCTTCGGCCATCTGCTCGACCGCTTTCGCGTTCAGGCTGAGGCGATCGACGAACGCCGCGTCGCAGCCATCCTTCTTCGCCTTGGCGACATCGGCCTGGTTCGCTTCAAGAATTTTCTTGCAGTCGGAGCGGATCGCCGATGCGATCGCCGCAAGCGCGGCGTTCTTGGCGGAGGTATCGGCCCGCGCCAGCAGGCGCGCGGCTTCGCGCGCCGCAACGCCCAGCTCACGCACCGCCGTCTTGACGTCAACCTTTTGATCCATGGGCCAATTTTAGCCCAAGCTTGATGAACTCCTGCCACGGATCCCCGGGATGCACGCCCTTGATGGCGCGGTCGATCAGAGCGGCGTGCGCGAGCGCTTGCGAGAGCGCCGCGGCGGGATAGCGCCGCGCAGCCGCCTGCACCACGCGTTGCAGCGGCTTGTTGAAGAGCCGGTGCTGGAGAAACAGGGGATCGAGCGCAGCGCCGCGCTGCGCGCCCTGCAGGACGAACAGAGCGGACGCCAGCACGAACAGCACGAAGGTTGGCTGCTCGCCTTCGCCGCGCAGGCCTTCGATGATGCGCACATAGCGCGGCGTGTCCCGCGCAAGGAGCGCCTCGAGCGCGGCGTGCGGATCGTAGCGCGCGACGCTCGCTACCGCCTGGTCCACGCTTTCCATGGCGAGCTCGCCCTCGGGGGCGAGCAGCGCGAGCTTCTGTACCTCCTGGTGGGCGGCAAGCAGATTGCCCTCGACGCGGTCGGCGAGGAACTCGAGCACTTCGCGCGGCGCGCTCTGCTTCTGCTTCGCCAGGCGCTCGGCGAGCCACGCCGGCAGCTGGGGGCGCGGCACCGGCTGGATCTCGACCACCGCGCCGGCGCCCTCGAGCGCGGCGAACCACTCCGACTTCCACCAGCCGGAGCCCTCGGGGCGCGGCATGGTGACGAGCAGGACCCTGTCGACCGCAGGCCGGGCGCAGTACTCCACCAGCGTTTTTACGGCAGGCGCGGCCGGCTTGCCCGAGGCGAGGCGCAGCTCGATCAGCTTCTTGCCGCCGAACAGCGACAGGCTCCCGGCGGCGTGCGCGAACTCGCTCCAGTCGAAATGGCGGTTCGGCTCCAACACCTCGCGCTCGGTAAAGCCGCGCTTGCGCGCCGCGGCGCGCACCGCGTCGGCGGCTTCCAGCGCGAGCAGCGGCTCGTCGCCGTGGACGAGATAGACCGGCGCAAGGGTCTTGGCGAGATGCGCTTCGAGCTGCTCGGCGCGAATCTGCATCGCTACTGCGGCTTGGGCTTCTGCGCCGCGGCCAGGCGCCGCATGATCTGCTGCACCATGTCCGATTGCATGTCGCGGAACAGCAGCTGCTCCTCCGCTTCCTTGGCGAGGATCTCGGAATCGTTGAAGGTGACGTCGCGCGTGAGCTGGATCAGGCTTTGCGGAACGTAATCGCCGCCCTTGCCGTCGTGCACCCGGAACGCCACCCGGTAGCGCAGCTGGAACTCGCGCACCCGCCCGGTGCCGGTGAGCGAAAGGATCTCCTTGTTTCGCGTCTCCTCGGTGAACTGCATGATCGCCTGCGCCTTCTTCGGATCGTCGACCAGTTTCGCCCGGGTGCCCGCCTGGATATTGCGCTTCAGATCGAGCGCAATGCCGCCGGTGGGGTTGGGCACGTACAGCGTGTCGAAAGGCAGGTCGGCGGTGCCGCGCAGCTGGAAGCCGCAGCCGGCGAGCGATAGAAAAAACAATATCGACAAAAATCTCATCAGACGACCAGGTTCACGAGCCGGCCGGGCACCACCACGACTTTCTTTATCGTCTGCCCCGAAATGAATTTTTGCACGTTCGCGTTCGCAACCGCCAATACTTGAATGGCTTCCTTGTCCGCCGCCTTGGGCACGCGTATCGAGCCGCGCAGCTTGCCGTTCACCTGCACCACCAGCTCCACCTCGTCCTGCTCGAGCGCGTCGGGTGCCGGATCTGGCCACGGTTCCTGCATTATGTCGCTGCCGAATTTCAGTTCAAGCCACAAGTGATGTGTGATGTGAGGCGTTATCGGCGAGAGCACCTTTAGGAGAATCCTCAAGCCTTCCTCCGCCTCTTTCGGCAGGCCTTGCAGGCGTTCCAGGGCATTCAATATTTTCATCGCCCCCGAGGCGACGGTATTGAACTGTTGCTTGTCTATGTCGTAGTTGATCTGCTTCAGGACTGAATGGATCTCGAATCTCGTTGCTTTGCGCAGCGTCTCCGCGGTGTCGGTGCGGTTTGCGGCCTGAAATTTCACGCAGTAGGCCCAGACACGCCTCAAGAAGCGATATGAACCCTCGACGCTCTCGTCGCTCCACTCCAGCGTATTAGTCGGCGGCGAGGCGAACATCGTGTAGAAACGGGCGGTGTCGGCGCCGTACTTGTCGATCAGGTCCTGCGGGTCGACGCCGTTGTTCTTCGACTTGGACATGGTGCCGATGCCGTCGTACACGACTTCAGTGCCCGTTTTGGTCCTTGCAGAAACGATTTTCCCCCTGGAATCGCGAACCACATCGACGTCCGCGGGGTTGATCCATTCGCGCCGTCCGTCGACGTCGCTGTAGTAGGACTCAGCAAGCACCATGCCCTGAGTCAAGAGGTTGGTGAACGGCTCGGAGACGCCGGGCATCAGACCTTCGTCGCGCATCACGCGCTGGAAGAAGCGCGAGTAAAGCAGGTGCAGGATCGCGTGCTCGATGCCGCCGATGTACTGGTCGACCGGCATCCAGTGCTTCGCGCGCTCGTCCAGCATCGCCTGGTCCTGGCCGGGGCAGGCGAAGCGCGCGAAGTACCAGGACGAGTCGACGAAAGTGTCCATGGTGTCGGTCTCGCGCCTGGCGGGCTTGCCGCACTTCGGGCATTTCGTTTCGTAGAACTGCGCCAGCTTGGCGAGCGGGTTGCCGGTGCCGTCGGGCACCAGGTCCTCGGGAAGCTTCACCGGCAGCTCGCCGTCGGGCACCGGCACTTCGCCGCAGCCCGGGCAGTGCACGATCGGGATCGGCGTGCCCCAGTAGCGCTGGCGCGACACGCCCCAGTCGCGCAGCCGCCACTGGATTTGTTTCTCTCCCAGGTTTTTCGCTTTCAGGTCTTTCGCAATTTTATTGGTCGCGTCTTCATAAGAAAGACCGTCGTAAGGACCCGAATTGATGCACGCGCCATGCTCAGCGTATTCGGGTTTCCACGGCGGCGGCACGCTATCGCCCAGCGGGTGACGGATCACCGGCTTGATCGGCAGGCCGTACTTCAGGGCGAACTCGTAGTCGCGCTCGTCGTGCGCGGGAACGCCCATCACCGCGCCTTCGCCGTAGCCCATCAACACGTAATTTCCGACCCAGACCGGAAGTTTTTCATTTGTCAGCGGATGAGAGACCGACACGCCGGTCGGCATGCCTTTCTTCTCGATCTGCGCGAGCTCGGCTTCCATGACCGCGCCGCGCTTGCACTGCTCCACGAATTCCCTGATCTTCGAATTCTTTTGCGCAGCGAAGGCGGCGATCGGATGCTCGGCCGCCACCGCGACGAAGGTCGCGCCCATCAACGTGTCGGCGCGGGTGGTGAACGCCCACAGAACCCGCTTTTCATTATTTAATTTGTATTCAAAACCGATTCGCACCCCTTCCGACTTGCCGAGCCAGTTCTTCTGCATCAGCTTCACCTGCTCGGGCCAGCCGGGCAGCTCGTCGAGCGCCGAAAGGAGCTCCTCGGCGTAGGCCGTGATCCTGAAGAAGTACATCGGGATCTCGCGCTTCTCGACCGGCGCACCGGTGCGCCAGCCGCGGCCTTCGATCACCTGCTCGTTGGCGAGCACCGTCTGGTCGACCGGATCCCAGTTCACCACGCCGGTTTTCTTGTAGGCGAGCCCCTTTTTGAACAGCCGCGTGAACAGCCACTGGTTCCATTTGTAGTAGTCGGGCCGGCAGGTGGCGAGCTCGCGCTCCCAGTCGAGCGCGAAACCGAGGCTTTTCAGCTGGCGCTTCATGTACGCGATGTTGTCGTAGGTCCATTTCGCCGGCGGCACCTTGTTCGCCATCGCGGCGTTCTCGGCGGGCAGGCCGAACGCGTCCCAGCCCATCGGCTGCAGCACGTTGCGGCCGCGCATGCGGTAGTAGCGGGTGAGAACGTCGCCGATGGTGTAGTTCCTGACGTGCCCCATGTGCAGCTTCCCCGAGGGGTAGGGGAACATGGACAGGCAGTAGAACTTGGGCTTGGAAGGGCTCTCCTCGGCGCGGAACGAGCGCCTGCCCTCCCAGTATTCTTGGGCCTCGCGCTCCACCGTGCGAGAATCGTAAGAGTCGTGCATGTGACCTATTTGGCGCGCCGTCCCGAGAGCCGCGGATTATAGCTTTCGCTGCATCCGATCCTTCCGGGGTACGTATAAGGAGGATGAAAATGAAACCGCTTTCAAACTACCTGTTTCTCGTGGCGCTGCTGCTCGCGCCGACCCTGGTCAAGGCGCAGCCCGCGGCGCTCGTCGAAGGCGTGCAGATGCCAGCCTGGGTGGAGCGTGACGGCAAGCGCATGCCGGTCCTGCCCGGCATGCAGCTCAAGCCCGGCGACAAGCTCTCGACCGGCCCGGGGTCGCGCCTGCTCGTCAAGCTCTCCGAGGGGAGCCTGGTCAAGCTCGGCGAGAACGGCAGCCTGCATCTGAAGCAGCTCGAGCCCTCGAAGAGCCTCTTCAAAGCGGCGCTCGGCGTGCTGGAAGGCGCCTTTCGCTTCACCACCGATATCGCGGTGAAAAACCGCCGACGCGAGGTGAGCATCAGCGTCGCCACGGTCACCGCCGGCATCCGCGGCACCGACTTGTGGGGCAAGTCGGCGCCCGAGCGCCAGATCGTCTGCCTGATCGAAGGCAAGATCGAGGTCGGCGCGCCCGACGAGACGCCGGTGACCATGGACCAGCCGCGCCAGTTCTACCGGCGCGAGAAGGGCACCACCCAGCCGGTCGGCTTCGTCGAGGAAGCGCAGCTCGCCGAATGGGCGAAGGAGACCGATATCGAGAAGGGCAAGGGCGCCGCGCGCCGCACCGGCAAGTGGAAACTGAACCTGCTTACCGCCGCGAACCAGAACGCGGCCCTCGACGTCTACGACCAGGTGCGCGCCGCAGGCTACGGCGCCGAGATCATCCCGACTCTGGCAGGCGGGAAGCGCGCCTACGTCGTGCGCATCCGCGGCCTGCCCTCCAAAGCCGAGGCGAACGCGCTCGCCGAACGGCTGCGCGGCAAATACGGCGTGGCAGATCCGAAAATCTCTTCGTAAGCAAATCGAAAAGGCATGAGGGCGCAGTAAAATCTGCGCCTTCGTGTCGCTGCATCTCGAACACCTCAACCCCGAGCAGCTCGCCGCCGTCACCCTGCCGGACGAGCACGCGCTGATCCTCGCCGGCGCGGGCAGCGGCAAGACCCGCGTCCTGACCACGCGCATCGCCTGGCTGGTGAAGGGCGGCCGCGTTTCGCCCGCCGGCGTGCTTGCGGTGACCTTCACCAACAAGGCGGCGCGGGAAATGCTGACTCGCGTGAGCGCGATGATGGCGGTGAACCCGCGCGGCATGTGGATGGGCACCTTCCACGGCCTTTGCAACCGGATGCTGCGCGCGCATCACCGCGACGCGGGATTGCCGCAGGCCTTCCAGATCCTGGACTCGCAGGACCAGCTCGCGGCGATCAAGCGGTTGCTCAAGGGCATGAGCGTGGACGAAAACCGCTTTCCGGCGCGCGAGGTGCAGTATTTCATCAGCGGCCAGAAGGAAGAAGGCGTGCGCGCGCGCGACGTCGCCGTGACAGATGACCATGCGCGCCGCCTCATCGAGCTCTACGCCGCCTACGACGAGCAGTGCCAGCGCGAAGGAGTCGTGGATTTCGCAGAATTGCTCTTGAGGTCCTTTGAATTATTGAAAAACAATCAAATACTGCGCGAGCATTACTCCCGGCGCTTCAGGCACATCCTGGTCGACGAGTTCCAGGATACGAACCGCTTGCAGTACCGCTGGCTGAAGCTCATCGCGGGGAAATCCTCTTTCATTTTCGCGGTCGGCGACGACGACCAGTCCATCTTTACCTTCCGCGGCGCGAATGTCGGCAACATGGCCGACTTCGAGCGCGACTTCAAGGTCGCCAAGGTCGTCCGCCTGGAGCAGAACTACCGCTCGCACGGCAACATCCTCGATGCCGCCAATGCGCTGATCTCCAACAACCGCAACCGCCTCGGCAAGAATCTGTGGACTGCCGCGGGCGCGGGCGAGCCGCTGCGGGTTTTCGAGGGCGAGTCGGACAGCGACGAGGCGCGCTGGCTGGTCGAGGAGGCGCAGGCGCTGGCGCGCGCGGGGACGCGGCTTTCCAGCGTCGCGGTCCTGTACCGCTCCAACGCCCAGTCGAGGGTCGTCGAGCACGCGCTGTTCTCACGGGGGATTCCCTACCGCGTGTACGGCGGGCTGCGGTTCTTCGAGCGCGCGGAGATCAAGCACGCGCTCGCCTACCTGCGCCTGGTCGCCTCGCCGGACGACGACAACGCCTTCCTGCGGGTGGCGAACTTTCCGCCGCGGGGCATTGGAGCCCGGTCCATCGAGCAGTTGCAGGACGCTGCAAAGCAGAAAAGTGTTTCCTTGTTCAATTCCATCGAACAAGGTTCAAAGGTCCTGGCGTTCAGGAAATTGATTGAAGATCTAAAAAGCGAAACGGTGAATCTTCCGCTGCCGGAGGTCGTCGAGCATGTCGTCGCGCGCAGCGGCCTCGTCGAGCACTACAAGACCGAGCGCGAGGGCGCCGACCGCGTCGAGAACCTGGCCGAGCTGGTAAACGCCGCCGCGGCGTTCACCGACGAGGAGCGCGCGACCGAGTCGGGCGAAAGCGTCGATCCGCTGACCGCGTTTCTCACCCACGCCGCGCTCGAGGCCGGCGAGCACCAGGCGGGCGAGGGCCAGGATGCGCTGCAGCTGATGACCGTGCATTCCGCCAAGGGCCTGGAGTTCGACGCGGTGTTCCTCACCGGCCTGGAGGAAGGCCTGTTCCCGCACGAGCAGAGCGTCGGCGAACGCGACGGCCTGGAAGAGGAGCGCCGTCTCGCCTACGTCGCGATCACCCGCGCCCGCAACCGGCTGTATCTTTCGCATGCCCGGACCCGCATGCTGCACGGCCAGACGCGCTACAACATTCCCTCGCGCTTTCTCGAGGAGATCCCGGAAGAACTGGTCAAATGGCTGACGCCGCGCTTTTCGAAGAAAAAGGAATTCACATGGTCGATCTCAAAAAAAGAGGACGCGATGGCATTTAAGAAACCCCGCGACACGGGCAGCGGTTTTCGCATCGGGCAGAACGTGGTGCATCCGAAGTTCGGCGCCGGCGTCATCGTCGACGCCGAAGGCCAGGGCGGCGACGCGCGCGTTCAGGTCAACTTCGGCAAGCAGGGCATGAAATGGCTCGCCGTGGCGGTGGCGAAGCTGCGGGCTGCTTGAATGAAAATCAGCCGTGCTAAATTCAGCCGATGAAGAAGGACGATTATCTCGAAAGAATACTGAAGGCGCGGGTCTACGACGTCGCGATCGAATCGCCGCTCGAGCTCGCGCCCGCTCTTTCCAAAAGAATCAATAACAGGTTGTTGTTGAAGCGGGAAGACCTGCAGCCGGTGTTCTCCTTCAAGCTGCGCGGCGCCTACAACAAGATGGCCGGCCTGCCGCGCGCGCGCCTCGCGAAGGGCGTGATCGCCGCGAGCGCGGGCAACCACGCGCAGGGCGTGGCGCTCGCGGCGCAGCGCCTGGGCTGCCGCGCCGTGATCGTGATGCCGGTGACCACGCCGCGCATCAAGGTGAACGCGGTCGCGGCGCGCGGCGCCGAAGTGCTGCTGCACGGCGATTCCTATGACGAGGCATATGCCCACGCGATGCGCCTCAAGCGGCGGCGCGGCCTGAGCTTCGTGCATCCGTACAACGATCCGGAGGTGATCGCCGGCCAGGGAACGATCGGCGTGGAAATCCTGCGCCAGCACGCGCAAGCGATCGACGCGATCTTCGTGCCGGTCGGCGGCGGCGGGCTGATCGCCGGAATCGCCGCCTACGTCAAAAGGGTTCGCCCTTCGGTAAAAATCATCGGCGTAGAGCCCGTCGACGCCGACGCGATGACGCGGTCGCTTAAGGCGAGGAAGAGAATCAGGCTCGACCAGGTGGGCTTGTTTGCCGACGGCGTCGCGGTGAAGGAGGTCGGCGAGGAGACCTTCCGGCTGTGCCGCGAGCTGGTGGACGAGATGCTGCGGGTCGAAACCGACGAGATCTGCGCCGCGATCAAGGACGTCTTCGAGGACACGCGCGTGGTGCTCGAGCCCGCCGGCGCGCTCGCCGTCGCCGGCGCCAAGGCCTGGGTCGAGCGCCGCGGCGCGCGCGGCCGCACGCTGGTGGCGGTCGCATCGGGGGCGAACACCAACTTCGACCGGCTGCGCTTCATCGCCGAGGAAGCCGAGGTCGGCGAGCACCGGGAAGCGATCCTCGCCGTGACCATCCCCGAGCGGCCCGGCAGCTTCAAGAAGTTCTGCGCCACGCTCGGGGCGCGCAACGTCACCGAGTTCAACTACCGCATCGCCGACTCGAGCGACGCCCACATCTTCGTCGGCGTCGAGGTGCACGGCCGGAACGAGACCGCGAAACTGGTGCGCAACCTGCGGCGCCACCGCCTGAAGACGCTCGATCTTTCCGACAACGAGATGGCCAAGTGGCACGTGCGCCACATGGTCGGCGGTCGGGCCCCGGCCAAGAACGAGCTGCTGTATCGATTCGAATTCCCGGAGCGCCCTGGCGCCCTGGTCCGTTTTCTCACCAACATGCGCAGCGACTGGAACATCAGCCTGTTCCACTACCGCAACCACGGCGCCGACTACGGCCGGGTGCTGGTCGGCATGCAGGTTCCTTCCCGCGAGATGAAGCAATTCAGGCGCTTCCTGGAAAATCTCGGCTACCCGTACGCCGAGGAGACTCGCAACCCCGCATACAGGCTGTTCCTGGTCTGATGGCGAGCCGGCATCCGTTGTTTCCGGAAAAGCTGGCGCGCTACATCGTCGAGCACTCGGTGCGCGAAGCCGAAGTGCTGCGCGAGCTGCGCGAAGCCACGGCGTCGAATCCCCATGCCGGAATGCAGATCGGCGCCGACCAGGGACAGTTCATGGCTCTTCTGGTGCAGGCGATCGGCGCCAGGCGCTGCCTGGAGATCGGCACGTTCACCGGCTACAGCGCCCTCGCGGTCGCGCTCGCGCTGCCCGCGGATGGCCGCGTGCTGTGCTGCGACATCAACGCCGAGTGGACCGCGCTCGCGCGGCGCTTCTGGAGGAAGGCGGGCGTCGAGCACAAGATCGAGCTGCGCCTCGCGCCGGCGCTCGAGACGCTGGCGCAGCTCGAGGGACCGTTCGATTTCGTCTTCATCGATGCCGACAAGGAGAACT
>WNGH01008514.1_pt1 | contig 10636 bp, 8 predicted proteins | sample 5400631 | NCBI WGS metagenome assembly WNGH01 (sample SAMN13153373, study PRJNA577476) | soil metagenome | isolation source: 115 cm soil or saprolite under Garry oak tree replicate 1 | place: USA:California | collected 2016-06-15 | reverse complement strand
GCGGCCGAGATGGCGATTTTCATTTCGGACGCGAGCGAAGAATCGTTGCTCGCGAGCGACGCGCTCGATCATCTCGGCGCCGCGTTTAACGAGTTGCGCAAGTGCGCCATTTAAGAAGCCGATGAATCTTCGACCCGAAAGCACGCAGTTGGCAGCGCCGCGCACCGAGACTGCCTGGAGCCGGGTGAAAAAAGCGCTCGGTCCCGTGGCTGTCGCTACCGCACTGATCGCGAAGTTTTTTGCGAAGCTGAAGTTTCTCGTTCTACCGCTGCTGAAATTTCTGCCGATCCTCTTGAAATCCGGCGGCACGATGCTGCTCATGATTTGGATCTACACCCGGATGTGGGGCTGGCAGTTCGGCGTTGGCTTTGTTCTGCTCTTGCTCGTGCACGAATGCGGCCATTTGCTCGTCGCAAAAAAATTCGGACTCAAAGTCGGTGCGCCCGTGTTCATTCCGTTCATGGGCGCGTTCATCGCGCTCAAAGAAGCGCCACGCAATGCCTGGATGGAAGCATGCGTTGGTATTGGCGGCCCGATGGTAGGGAGCTTTGGCGCACTAATCTGTAATGTCCTGGGCGAAATGTTCGACGCGCCCATTTTCATCGCGCTCGCGTGGTTCGGATATTTTCTGAATCTGTTTAACCTTACGCCGGTAGGAATGCTCGATGGCGGACGCATTGTGACCGCGTTGTCGCGTTGGCTGTGGCTGCCGGGGTTCGCTCTCCTTCTTTGGTTCGGATGGAAATATCCAAATTTTGTTATCTGGTTGATCGTTCTTTTGTCGCTGCCGCGGATCTATTCGCTATTCCGCAAACGAACCGAAGAAGAACAGCGTTACTTCGAAGTCACACCGTCCCAGCGCTGGATAATGTCCATACTGTACTTCGGTCTGATCGCGGTGTTGCTTTTCGGAATGCACGTAGCCCAGCAGGATCTAAACAAATACGGTGTGCGCTCCCACGGCCACGGGCGGGACGCAATCGTACAATAATCAGGCGGCTGTCGCCGCAAAGACTTTCTCTGGTTCGAGTCCAATTCTTTGGAGAATTGACCTGAAACGTTTGTCCGGACGAAGCGACACAAATTCCGGAGCGATGCCAACACTGTGCAACGATGACGAGCGTTGCTCACACGCGCGTTCGAGATCGTGAATTGCGTCGTCATTTGCGCCAAGCGTTACATGCACGTGCGCAATACCATCGCCCGGGCGATAGCCCCAGCTTGCGACAGCTGTATTGAGAGTTTCGAGCGCCTCCTTGCGCCGCTTCATGCGAGCGTAAGTAATCGCCAGGCCAAACCCCGGCCTCCCCGTAAACTCTTGTGCCTTTTCGTAGAGCGCAATTGCATCATCGAAGCGCCCCATCTCGCGATACAGCGCTGCCAGCGCCGGCTCGCCCCAGTGGGCAAATGTAGGGTCAAGTTGGAGCGCGCGTTCGCCAGCCGCTGTCGCTTCGTCGTACAGCCCAAAGTACCGATAGAGCTCGCAGGCAAAGTTGTTCACCCAGAGTGATGCCGGGTCGATTTTCGATGTGCGTTGCAAGTACCTCAGGGCTTTGTCGCGATCGCCGCGCGCGGCGTAGAACGCAGCTATGAAATAATTTGATGGTGTTGAGTTTGGCTCAATTTCCACCGCGCGATTGAATTCCGCTTCGGCCGCATCGAGGTCCCAGTCGAGAATGCGTTTCGCCTCCGCGAGGTACACGTGCGCTTCGGCTTCTTCATCGTTCAGTTGCAAAGCGCGCACAGCAGCGTCGCGAACTTTTGGGTAGGCTTCGAGCGGCGGCACATAAGAATCCGCCAGCCACAACCACGCCTTCGCTATTCCCGTCCAAGCGCGGCTGAATTTTGGATCTTTCTCAAGCGCGCTATGGAAAAACTCAAGGCTTTTGCGCAATGCCTCCTCGGTGCTCTTGTCTGAATAAAAGAGACCCTGTAAATAAGCATCGTAGGCATCGGTGCTCCGTGACGCAGGCGTCGGCGATATCGCCAGCTTGAGCTTGAGAGTATCAACAATGGCGCGCGTGATCTCGTCCTGAAGCGCGAAAATTCCATGCATTTCGCGCTCATATGTTTCCGACCAGATGGTAAATCCATCGGATGCGTCGATCAGTTCAGCCGTGATCCGTACTCGATTGCCGTCGCGCCGAACCCTACCCTCAAGCACATGCTCGACGTTTAGCCTGTGCGCGATTTCGCTGAGCTCGGTTTCTTTGTCCTTGAACCAAAAGGAAGATCGCCGCGCAGCGACACGCAGGCCATTCACTTTGGCCAGCGCTCCAAGAATTTCTTCCGCCATCCCGTCGCTGAAGTAGGCGTGATCCTTCGACGGACTCAAATCGGTGAAAGGTAAAACAGCGATTGAGCGTTCCGACGAATTCGCCGATTGCGCAGGATCGATCCTGCGCGCAACGTCGGCATCCGGTGTCCGCACAATTCCATACCGCGTGAGATCGAAAAACCAGGACAGCGTAAGCGCCACTGGGAATCCGAGCACAATCAACACGACGATCAGGCGGACCACCCAATTCGGAATGTCGAATACAGGCAGAACCTGCGCGATCCCCTGGGCAAGCGCCCAGCCGCCGACAAAATACGCGATTGCGACGCTGTAAACTTTCCTGCGCTTTAGCTCGGCAAAAAACTTTTTCAGATTCACTGCTCAATTGGCCCGAACTAGCCTCGTATTTCGCCCGCATTTAGGCGAGACAAAGCAGTCCGGCTGTCAGATTCACAGTTTCTTCTTCGCGATCAGTTCCTGAAATCGCGGATCATTGCGGATCGGGTCCCATTCCCAGCGATATTTCAAATCGTTGATGGTGATGCTGTAATTGGCGCTGTCGACCGGTCCCGGGATTTTTAGCAACCGTTTGATCAAAGGAATGGCAAGATCGTTTTCACCGACACGGGCGTAGATCAAAGCGAGATAACCATTCATAAGTGTACCGTCGACGGCGTCTTTTGATTCCGGTTTGAGCTCGACCGCGCGTTGTCCTTCCCTGATCGCATCGTCTTTGCGCCCCATAAACGCGTAAAGCCAGCCCAGAAGCGCGTGTCGATCCGCACTCGCGGGCGCTTCTTTCACAGCCGCCTCCAATTCAGGCCTTGCGAGTTCGAACGCTTTCTGAGCGTGCACACTATCGGCTTGGGCAAGGTAAACGCAGCCTTCAAAGAAAATTTTTGGAGTCGTTCCAGCGTTTGTATAAGAGAGCTCATTCGCCGAGGAAGACTGCAGGACACTTTTTGCCGTCGCATAATCGCGCCGCAGCATCGCGACGTCCCATCGAGACGCAGTGACGCCGCCATCCGGGTCGACGCCGGCGGGAACTTGATCCACGAGCGACTTCAGCAGTTGAGTGTCTCCCTTCCACCAGAAATCGACGTAGCCACTTTGGATTTTCGCCACCAGCGATGCCGGAGCCATTGCGCGCATTCGCTCGCCCCATTGCGCGGCTTCCGGCCAGCGGCGCATCGACGTGTTGGTAAAAAGCACTTCCCGGACGGTGTTCGGGTTCTGCGGATCGAGCTTCGCCACTCTTTCGAACGCCTCAAGCGCTTCTTCCCACTTGCCTTCCCGCCGTCTAATCGCTGCGATCAATCGGCGTGCATCGCCATTGCTCGGCAATAAACGAGAAGCAAGCTCAAATTGTTCGAGAGCGCGCTCATAATCCTGATCCATCCAGTAAATGCACTGACCCAGCGCGAAGTGCGCTTCTGCAAGAGTTGGTTGGAGCCGCAGAGCAGCTTCCGCTTCGGTACGAGCTGCGGTTCTCTGACTCTCCGTGGGCTCGTAATAATGGAAAATCTCAGCGTGAATGGATGCGAGGCGCGCGTGGGCGAGTGCGAAGTTAGAATCAAGCTTGATCGCTTGCACGAACAGTCCTTCGGCAGTGTTATAATCCTCAAGCAGCGTGTCCGGATTTCGTTCGATTTGGTTTCCTCGCAAATAATACACGTATGCTTCTGTATTCGCGGTCGGTATTTCTTCGACACGTTGTTTTTCCTGCGGCGAAAGTTTCGCCTTCAGCTGGTCGGCGATCGCTTTCGCAATTTCGCTTTGAATCGCGAACACATCCGCCAGATCACGGTCGTAGTGCTCTGCCCACTGTTGAGTATCCGACCGGGCATCGATGAGTTGCGCTGTTACTCTGACGCGATTGCCAGATCGCTGAACACTGCCTTCCAGGAGATGTGCCACGCCAAGTTGCTGACCAATCTCCCGGACATTACGCTGCGCCTCGCTTTTATATTGCATGACGCTGGTGCGACTGATCACCCATAAATCTCTAATCTTGGCAAGATTGGTCAGAATTTCGTTCTGTACACCGTCAGCAAAATAGGCATTCTCCTTTTCATCGCTCCTGTTTTCGAATGGAAGCACCGCAATGCTTTTCTCGGGAATCGGCGCAGGCAACGATGTGGAAACAGCTGCGCTTGTGGATTGACTCGAGGGCCGATGCAAAAAAAAGGAAACAACAAGAACCAATGCGGCGATCGCTATAAGAGCTGCACTAATTGATGCCCATCGTTTTGTCGCTGTAGTTCCATCCGATCCAGGTCTTAAACCGAGCGTCAGTATCTTTCTACGTCTGCGGTGCTTGAATTTCTCGGGCAATTGCGGATTGCCGAAGTCTCCAGCATAAAAATTTGCCGCGTGAATGGGCGCGCCGTGCTTGACCGTGCACTCTCCCAGATCGTGCAAGTACGGACGCCACTGCCGCGACTGCGCTAAATCTTCAGCCGCGCGTTGCGACACAAGAATGTGTCCCGCATCTCCGCAATCCATCACTTGTTGCGCCACGTTAATTCCAGCTCCTGCAACGTTTGTCCGGTCATTAACATCCCGAACCTCATTGACTGGGCCGCTATGAATCCCCATCCGCAGTTTGAGCTTTGGATGTTCTCTTACCTTCTTTGCAATCTCGATCGCACAGTAAACTGGTGCTTCCGGACTGTTAAAGAAAACAAGCGCCATGCCATCCCCCGCGGGAAGCCGAATCAAGCTTGCGGCCACCTCCGCGACGCGAACTTGTTCGGTGCTACGGACGATCTTATTCAGTTGTTCCTGGATCTCCCGCTGCTCGTCCAGCAGCAATTTTGAGTAACCGACCACGTCCATGAAGAGGACGTGGCCGATCGCTAATCGAATTTCCGACTCGGATTCAGCAGCCATAAGCTCGCAAGAGATACAACGTTGCGCGATTTTGCCGATTTCTGAAATGCGATTTGCGCGACGCCAGATTGTGGCCGGGAATCGCTTTCACAAGCGCGTATTCGTTCTCCGGTGTAGATTACTAAATGCCGTTTCAGCTCGAATCGAACTACAGACCACGCGGCGACCAGCGGCAGGCAATTGCCAAGCTTTTGAAGTCAGTTGAGGCCGGGAATCGCCATCAAACACTGCTCGGCGTCACCGGTTCGGGCAAAACTTTCACCACTGCGAATGTAATCCAGAAGCTGGACCGGCCGACGCTGGTCATTTCGCACAACAAAACTTTGGCCGCGCAGCTTTATTCGGAGTTTAAACAATTCTTCCCACGTAACGCAGTCGAATATTTCGTCAGCTACTTCGATTACTATCAGCCGGAAGCTTACATTCCCCGTTCCGACACTTATATCGAGAAGGATTCGTCGATCAACGAAGAGATCGAGCGTTTGCGACTGGCCGCCACAAGCGCGTTGCTTTCGCGTCGCGACACCATCGTGGTTGCCAGCGTTTCATGCATCTACGGAATCACGTCGCCGGAAGATTACCTGCAGATGTTGCTCACGGTAAAACGCGGACAACAGATATCGCGCGAGGCCGTGCTCGGTCGTTTGATCGATATGCTCTACGAACGCAACGACGTGAATTTCGCGCGCGGCCGGTTTCGCGTGCGGGGCGATGTGGTCGAGGTTTACCCGGGTAGCGCCGATGAAGAAGGGATTCGACTCGAGTTCTTCGGCGACGAAATCGAAGCGATCACGCGATTCGACCCGTTGACTGGTCACGCGCACGAATCGCTCAGCGTGATCACATTTTTCCCGGCCAAACAGTTCGTGACGCCAGCGGACAAACTCAATCGCGCGTTGCGCACCATTCGGGAAGAGCTTGAGCAACGTATCGTGGAACTTGAATCGCAGAACAAATTACTCGAGGCGCAACGGCTGCGAATGCGGACTGAATACGACTTGGAAATGTTGCAGGAAATGGGTTTCTGCAACGGGATCGAAAATTATTCGCGACATTTGTCGGGACGCCCTCCCGGCTCGAAGCCCTACACGATCATCGACTTTTTCCCGAAAGATTTCTTGGTCGTGGTCGATGAGTCGCACGCCACCATCCCGCAAATCGGCGGGATGTACGAAGGCGACCGTTCGCGCAAGACCGTGCTCGTGAATTATGGGTTTCGCCTGCCGAGCGCGCTCGACAATCGGCCGTTCAATTTCGACGAATTCATGAAGATGACGAACCAGATCATCTACATGAGCGCGACGCCGGCAGAATTTGAAATTCAAAACAGCGTCGTTGGAAACAAGGGGTATGTCCCGCATCGGCGACAGCGGATCGGAGAGGAAGAATTGGTCCCGTTCGTGTTGCCAGGCGGAAAACGCCCAACGCTCAACGTCCAACGTCCAACGTCCAATTCAGAGGCGCGGGTCTCGCCGACCGACGAGGCGCCGGAAAAATTTGATATACACACGCCGGGCGCGCCGCTCGTTGTCGAGCAGATCATTCGTCCTACTGGACTTCTCGATCCCAAAATTACCGTTAAACCCCTTAAGAATCAGATCGATGAGACGATTGACCTCTGCCGTCAACGCGTCGAAAAAGGTGAGCGGATTTTGGTGACGACGCTTACTAAGCGGACGGCCGAAGATCTTGCTGATTACTTACGCGATGTCGGACTGAAAGTGCGTTATCTGCACAGCGACATCGACGCGATCGAGCGCGTGGAAATTTTGCGCGGATTGCGCGCGGCGGATTTCGACATCCTCGTTGGGATCAATTTGCTCCGTGAAGGGCTCGATCTTCCCGAGGTTTCGCTTGTCTGCATTCTGGATGCGGACAAGGAAGGATTTTTACGCAGCCAGACTTCACTGATCCAGACCGCCGGCCGCGCCGCGCGTCATGCAAACGGGGAAGTGGTGCTCTTCGCCGACACAATCACGCAAAGCATGGAAGCGTTGATGTCGATTTCTGACTACCGGCGCGCAAAGCAGATGGATTACAACGAAAAACACGGCATTACGCCGCAAACTGTCCGACGCGCGGTACAGGAGAGCCTGCACACAATTTTGCGTGGACGCGAAATCGCCGCGTCGGTGATCCGCGAAGCTGGCGGCGATTTCAACGTAACTGAGCTGCTGCGAGAGCTTGAGGAGGAAATGCAACAGGCTTCCGCGAACCTGGAATTCGAGCGCGCGGCGCTTTTGCGAGACCAGATCATGGAAGTGAAAAGCGGCGTCGGCATCGACAAAATCGAATCGAAACGACGAACGGTGAGATACTCGCGCAACGCCGGCCGACGCCGCTCGCGCGTGTAGATTGGAATTCTCGGGAGCACAGGCTGGCTGCCAGCCTGTTGTCGTCGCAGCTTGCCGACGATTTTACATGCATTCCAAGACAACAACGCAAGGAACGTTCGATAAACTTTCGGCAGGCTACCGAAAAGGACAGGTCGGCAGCTTGTGCTCCCCAGATTCTAGTTCCAGAAACGCGGTCAACAATTCTATCCGGACGCACAACGTAACGCTTCCCATCGCCGCGATGCGCGTCAGCAATCCAGATCGTTCGCCCCTCGGAATCAACGGCTGAAACCCACCCCAGGCTCCAACCGGCATTCTTGAGAGTGTCAGCAATAATTTCCCAATACTTCACGCGCACCTAAATGCGATGAATGTATTTGGAATCCCGACAAGCCGGGTCACAGCAAATTTATTTAACCGGTGATCGCTGCCGTGACGGGCCCCATCTTAACTTTTGCGCCACCCGCTTTCTTAGGCGCATACAGCAAAAATTGACCGCTGCCAAGATCAATGGTTCGCGGCCCTTCGCCCACGCTAAAGCTAGTCTTCTCGCCAAGGCGTGTGATCGTTTGATCCTTGAAAGTCAGCTCACTCCGGGACTGGACGCCAGTCTGCACGGCCGTGCCCTGGCGAACGTTATCGTTCACTGCAGCCGGACGCGCTGCTGCGTTCGATGGGAGCACTCGAACATCCTGGATGACTTGAGTCACCTTGGCTTCTTTAAGCTCGTCCGCGCTGACCTTGTTTGAGAGCCCGCTCGCAAGCGCAAACGCAAGCGAGGCGATCGTTAAAATGAACCGGGATTGGATATGCATCGTCCTCTTGTACTCAGGATTCGTGGGAAGTCTACCTAAAGCCAAGGGGAATAAAAAGCCCGCCATTATCGTTTTAATGGCGTGGACGGCTCCGGAAATAGATAACGTGATCGAGACGCACGAGCACAAGGGCGAGTTTAAAGAGCCGAAGGCAATGCCGCAACTTGCGCCTGCAGGCCATAGCGCCGCCTCTAGGCACTGGCTATAGTGCCTGACTCCGGTGATGGAGGTAATTTTCTTCTAAATCAATTTCTTCTGCCAAAAGATTTGCGTGGAAAATTCCAGTCGCCGCGCTTGCACAATATCGGGCAGTTTCCGCGCTTACTTGTTCGCCAACAGCAACGGGCATTTTTGAATCTAAATCGTAAACGATAAAGGTTTTCATTTTGAAGTTCCTTTTCTAATTAACTCTCATTGTTTTGGTCTTCTCTGATTTTTGATCTCCACTGAGGTACTTCGGGAGATCCGGCGCGATATTGCAGAAAATTTAGGGAAACGAGGGATTGCCCGGATGGCAGAAGACAACGGTTGACGGGTCCCTTTGCGATCAAATTTTCTCGTCAGAGCGAAGCAACTATTCTCAATCCCCGTGCGCTGTGACTGCTACGCGAAAATGTTGCTTGAGCCTTGCTTAATCGCATTTAGCGCTTTTCAGAGCGCAATCATGAAGACGCAGCAATCAGCCACTCGAACATCGTGGTTTGTGATGTGACCAGCACACAATCGAAATACCGCGACTGTTTTGCCGCCGACGTAAAGTCTGCTCTGGACGACCCAGCGGTGACATCGCCCGAGGTTTGCGACGAGCACAACAGTGACATTCATTACATCGCGCGAGCAGAGATTGTAAACCGATTCGATTATTTCGTCCGACCAAGGTTGTTGCTTCTGGGCGTTGACTATGAACACCGCGATAGCGATCTTCGAACTTCGATGAAGCGTGATATCGCCGAAGCTGTAACTCGCGCACACTTACAATCTGAAGAGGAGTGTGACTTGTAACGGCATGCGCCTGACTCAACAGCAGCTCTCCAATAAAGTGCAAATTAAGGCGGAATTACCCAGTAATCGGTTGGCTTTTTCGTTCCCTGGTATTTGAGCAGATGTCGTTTTGCTGCCGGGTAGTCGTCGTGGATCATCCAAAACAGGTCTTCCATTGGATCTCGTCCAGATTTGTGTCTGCTGAGAACTCTTCCGGAAGACCGATTGAATCGGTATTGTATAGGAGTTTGCCCAGCAACAGAATGTTATCGTCAGAGGCGACGTAGATCGTCAGCCTGTTGACCAAGGCTTCCAGCTCGGATTTGAAGTCCCGATCAAATTCTGCTCGATCGACGTTGGGGGCTAGAAATACTACCTGATCCAGTTTCAAATTCCTGGCCTCAGGATCGGCGTGCAACTGTTGCAGCGCGAGACAAACGAACCGGCAACCAAGACTGTGCGCGATGACGACAATTTTTTGCGGTTTTACTTCGTTGTTTATGGTCTTCAGCAATTCGACGAGATGCTTTGTCGACTCAGGTAGCTGAAGCAGATCGCGCGTATAGCCGAGCACCGATTCGCTGCTGGTCCAATCGAACGTAACGACATTCGCATCGATGTTTACGTTCCGCGCAATCTGTGCGCAGTAAGCTGTGCTGCCGAGAAACGAAAGCCGATAGCCGTGAATCCAAATCACCAGGGGTTTTGCAGCTTGATCTTGAAGAAATTTGAGAAATGCCGGATACGGAATTGATTCGACTTTCCGGATCGCGGTGGCGTCGAGCGGTGCGCCTACCGGATGATGCTGCGGTACCTGGACCGTGATCAATCCGTACGAGGGTTGGCCGGCGTATTCGCCAAGATAGCTGACGTTGCCATCGAGAGCAGGCCCTGCTTTTCTATCGGTAACGTAGCCGATTGTCTCGCTGAAGTTTCGTTTAACAACAAACGGCCGAATCTTGCCTTGTAACAGCGTTGTCAAAGCTGCACCGAGACGCGCAGGGATCGGAAAATAAAATGCTGTAACCAATCCCAGGATGTAGCAGAGGAGTACGAGAAGCAGGATATGGGCAGCTTTTTTCCGCACGATCTCGGGTTTTTAATTTTCTACGGCGCTCGCGTGAAGCACAAACTCACACGCAATCCGGTTCACGCGCGCGCCGTTTTCTCCGGGAATTCGAACCCGACTTTGCCGTCTTCCAATTTCAGATACGCAGAGAACGGGCGGCCTCGTTTCGAGATGAAGCCGTCGAGAAGATCGGTCTTTCCCGCGGTAAGAAGTTTCTGCGCCTGCTCTTTTGGAATGTCGAGGCCAAGAATCGTTTTGCTCAGTC
>WNGH01007154.1_pt1 | contig 10638 bp, 7 predicted proteins | sample 5400631 | NCBI WGS metagenome assembly WNGH01 (sample SAMN13153373, study PRJNA577476) | soil metagenome | isolation source: 115 cm soil or saprolite under Garry oak tree replicate 1 | place: USA:California | collected 2016-06-15 | reverse complement strand
TAAATTCTAGCGTAGCAAATGCCTGCACAAAGGCTGCCAAAGTTTCTTCTAAGGGAGCTTCTTGGGGCCAGTAGTAGAACAATGGGTTAGGCTAGGCTGTCTAAAAATGCCCTTTAAAGGGCATTTTTCGTGCCCGGGATTTGGACCTCGTTGACCTGCCACCACCGCTCAATATCTTGGCCAATTGATCGGGTTTTCCGCATATCTTTGGTAATCTCGTGGCGACCAGAACTCACGGCACTTCTGACAGCTTTCCCACGGGCCGCCATGTTTATCTTCATAGTGGGAATAACACAGGCTGAAGCGTTCGTGCTCCACTTGACACCGCCCACCCCCTCGAAACGAAAAAAATGCCGTATCACAACAAATCCACTGATCACAACACGGCGTTTTCACCAGCGGCGCGTTGGCATCGCCACAGAAGCGACCATGCTCGCCGGCAATCGGTTTGGCTTCCATCCGATTGTACGTCATGGTCTCTCCTTGTGCGTGGGCATGGGCTGTCATGTCGCGAGTGCGCTCGCCAGGTGCACCGCACCGCCCAGCGCTCTATCCTCTCCAATTATGTCCATCTTAATCTACCCCCCCTGCGCTGTCGCCATGGGGGCTTGGGAGAGAGCGCACACGATGAGCCAACTTTCCAAAGTCAAACATAGCCGCAACCAGTGGCAAGCCAAAGCCAAGCAGCGCAGCGACCACAACCGTTACCTGCGCAAGCAACTCGCCCGCGTCAAAGCCGAGCGCGATCAGGCCAAGCAGGACCTCAAAGAAACCCAAACTCGCCTGCGCCAGCTGGAGAGCCAGGCTCAGGCCGTGGCCGTGCGGCCTAAGGTCGATGTCGTTTGGCTCTCCCTGCACCTCTTTTTAGAGGCGCGCATGAGCTTTCGCGCGGTCTGTCGTGTCCTGAGTCTGCTGGCTTCCGCGCTCGGCAGCAAGCGCGCCCCGGGTGTGCAAACTGTCATCAACTGGGTCATCCGCCTCTCGATGGTGCGCATCGAGTCGGCTCGTGGGCGGCGGGGCTTGCCCCTTGCCCACGCCCCCTTCAGCAACGGCCTGATCTGGATGATCGATCTCAGCATTGGCCTGGGCGCAGGCAAGATTGTAGCCGTTTTGGCCATCGACGCCCATCACCATCAACTCTTGGGCGCTGCCCCCTCTCTGCGTCACGTCCGCTGCATCGGGGTCTCGGTGGCAGCGTCCTGGACGGGCGAAGCGATTGCCGACCTGCTCGATCGTCTCATCGCGCAGATGGGCCGACCGGCTGCCTACCTCAAAGACGGTGGCAGCGAGCTGCACAAAGCCACCGACTTGTTGGCGGCACGAGGGCTGGGCAGCCCCTGCATCGACGATATCTCCCACGCTGCCGCGGGCATGCTCAAGCACGATTACCAACATCACCCGGCCTTTGAGCAGTTTTTGTCGGCCTGCGGGTGCGTCTCGGGCACACTCAAGCACACCATCCTGGCGTGTTTGGCGCCGCCTCCCGTACGCACCAAAGCCCGCTTTATGCATGTGCACCGTCTGGTCACCTGGGCTGATCGGCTGCTCAAACTCTCGCCCGCTGGCAGGGCCAAAGACGGCTCCATCTTCGCCCGTCTGCGAGTGTGCTTCGCTAAGCTGCCGGCCTGCAAGGACCTCATTAAGCGCTTCCGAGCCGATGCGCAAGGTTTGCTTGAGTGCCAGAAGATTCTCAAGACCAAGGGGCTCTCGCATGGCACGCTGGCCCAGTGTAAGCCGCTGATCTCCGAGATGCCCTCGGTCCTCTTACGCCTGGAGTTTGAGGCCTACTTGGAGTACCAACTCGCCACCGCCAAGACCTTAGGGCTCGATCACATTGGCCTGCCGATCAGCTCTGATGCGATTGAATCGCTCTTCGGGGTGGCCAAACGCCACGGGGTGGGTCAGACGCAGGATGCGGCTCGCATGGCCCTGCGCCTGCCGGCCTTGTGTGGGGCGCCCACGCGAGAGGAAGCCGAACAGGTGCTGGGGATCAGTGTGGCGAGACAACACAAGATCATGGGACAATGCATCTCACTGACCAAGCAGCGGCGCGAGGTGCTGGGCCATCGCAAGGAGCTCGAGAGTCTGGGCCGGAGTCAAGGCGAGGCTCATGTGGAACTCCTCCCAAGTCCCAAAAACCGGTCAAATCATGCAGCAATCGTCAATCTATCAACAGGTTGTGCAGATCAACAGGGGCCTCATCTGGTGCCCCAGCAGACCTCTTGTATAATTGAAAATGTTGGGCCACCGGACATGAGAGAAGCGGCTTTGACATGAGGAATCCAAAAACCGGTCAACGGCTGAAGGCCGATTTAGACAGCCTACATTTGCTCTGCCTTCCGGAACAATTCACCAGACGAAAGGACTGTTTTCTGTGGTGAAGTGTCCCGACGAGAGATGGATTGCATACGACATTTAATTGGACAGAAACTACGGTGTCATTTTGCTTATTTAATGCGACTGACGCACTAAAACTGCGACTGACGCACTAAAACTGCGACACCTTTTGTACCAACACGTATCCCCGCAAGTCTGCATGTGCTACAAAAAGGGCACGGGCTGTCTTGAGCAGCAAGTGAGCGCCCTGCTTGTGCAAGCGTTCTCTAGAGGGAGGCGAGTGTCCAGCGCCCACGCTCCCTTGCTGGCCGTTTACTCTTGTTTCTGCTTGTAAGGTTGTTGCTGGACCTGATCCCAGTCGCGAGCCCGTTTTCGACGCGCAAGCGTAAAGCCCTCCGGGATGAGCTCGATTGTCGGCCGGACGCCGTGCCAGTCCCTGCCCGCAGCGAAGACGTCGATGTCCTTCTCGCGTGCGAGGAGGAACTGTAAGAAGCTCACATCCTTGTATTTGCAGGTGACATTGAGACTCAAAAGTACTAGGTAGTCCTGTAACCCGGTCTCCGAGAAGTAGCCGTCAGCAATCTCGCGATAGTAGGCGAACTGCTTCACCGCATGTTCCGCATTGTTGTTATTCCAGGGGATCCCATCGTAGCGCAAGAATGTGAAGAGCTTGTCCTGATAGGTGAGCAGTCTCTGCTGATACCCTTCAGTGACTTCGGAGCGGTAGAGGCGTCCCGAGACCGCATGGAAGAACGCGTCCACGTCCTGCCTATGCTTCCCGAGATGCTGTTGGCTCAGCCCGTAGCGGTCAATGGTGACAACAATAGTCCGCAATAAGCGCCCGAAGTCGGCGGCGAGGGCTTTGAGTTCCTCGTCCCAGGGGTTGCGCTGGATATCATGGTTAAAATCTCTGATGAGATGGATCAAGCACTTCTGCTGCGCACACGCGACTGCATCATACGGGGCATAGAAGTCAGAGACGAGCACTCCGTGGAAGTCCTTGAGCAGGTCGTGGAGGAAACTGCCCTCACGCGAGGGCCTATACATGAACACGACCTCTTCGAGGTTCGTGAAGACCCAGACATATCCTTTGACACCCCGCTGTAGGTGGACGGTGGTCTCATCAGCATGGAGTACCGTCCCACGCACGAGCTTGGCCAACAGCTGCTGGGACGTTTCCCTGTAATCGTGGGCCAAGCGCCGCTTGAAGGTCCGTATATCGGGGGTAAACACGGGTAACCCGAAGTACGTCTTCATCCTCTCCGCAATGCTGGCAAAGCTGGCCCGGTGGACGATATGTTCGTACATGGCCCAGCTTTTCAAAGTGTGCCCATGCTCGTCCACACGCAGATATTCATGGGGGAGAAACCGTTTCCCACAGCTCGCACACCTATGCCAGGTGGTCGTGAAGCGGGTGACCCATCGTCGGAACCCGCTGCGGGTCTTCTGGAGATCAAAGGTCAAGCGGACGAGCCGCCCATCGGGTCGCTGGGTCAAGACGCCCCCGCCGCAAAAGGGACACACCAGACTGTCGAGTGCGACACAGCGATTGGCCCAGAGGTTTTTCTTGCCTTGTCGGCCGTGTTTGCGGGCCTGACGCTGCTTCAGGGTGGGATGCGTCCGCAGAAAGATCCGGTCGCGCTGGTAGTCGAAATACGCACACTGATTGACGAACTCGAAGTCCGAGACGACAAACTCGGCCCGGCCCCACTCCCGGCGGCTCGACGGGGGCTCGATGTCCTCCACCCGCACCACCGGAGACCCGGCATGGCACGTCGTCTGGGGCTGGTCTGCCGCGAGCGAGCTGGGGCAGATGGTATATAGGCACTCTGTCACCCTCCGTAAGGCCAGACAGTCCTCCATGTTGTAGGTCGTGAGTATATCCTTCAACGTCACCGCACCCGTGGTCTCCCACTGCCTCCTCCATACAATACTTTGTAGGCCGGACGCCTCCGCAGCAGTCCAGCTGCAGCCCAGATACCGACCAATGTCCTTCAGGCTGTTCGAGTAGGTGGGGAAATAGACGTGGGCATAGATAATGGAGAGCACATTCACCACGCGTGACAGTACTGGATCGCCTTGCGTCAGACGCTCCACCGCCTGGCCCATCCGCCGGAGGAACGCCGCCTCATAGCTCCCGTACGCATAGAGCCAGCTGCCCGGATGATGGGCGACGACCTCAAGGAACTGCTGGTAGAGCCTGGACTCCTCAGCTGGGGTATCAGCCCAGAACGAATAGCGCTCCTCCACCGCGCCGGTCTGTACCACCATGCCGAGCAAGTACACGAACCGGCGGTCTGGATCGCCCTCAAGATCGAAGTAAATCCGGGTGGAACTGACGGGCAGTTGCGGGGTGCCATAGACGTGGATTTTCTGGTCACGGATGGCGAGGGCCTGTAAAGCAGCCTGATGCAGCGGGGGCTTCGGTGGCGCTGGCTTCCGCCGCTTCCGCGGCCGGAAGGTGCAGGACAGCTGCGTGACCGTGAAGATCCCGTGTTTGTGGTGCTGCGTAATGTCTTTTGCGCTGAGCCCGCGTAACAAGCTGAGGTCGTCCTTCGCCATCGCCTCCGCATGGCACCGCTGGTGGAATGCGCAGTAGGGACAATGCTTATTCAGCATTAGCTGCGGGGGAGGACCGGTATGGAGCTCCCGGAGTTCCTGCAGGACCCGCCGCACCTGTCCATGACGGCGGGGTATGGCGATCCTACGGACGGCACACCCCTGGCCGTGGATCAGGATCCCATAGCCAGGGGCTCGCCCCTGGAGTGGGTCAAGGAGCAAGCCATAGAGGGCCAACAGAGAGCGCTGGATATGGGAGGGACGCTCGGCCTCATGGAACAGTATGGGGACGTAGTGGAAGTCGCCGAGCGTCGAGGGTCCCGGCACCCGCTGAAGCGCGTCGACACGGATGGTGAGTCCCTCGTCCTCCAGGGTCGCATCCAGCACGAGAGGCACACCGCGTTTGAGCACCGCCGGGGTCACCGTCGGACTGCGGAGGCACTCACGTGCTCCATGCCGGGTCAGCAGTGTGTCCGTGGCCGTGAGACGTACGCGGGCACTCTTCTCGTGGAGCAACCGCGCGTAGTCTGAGGGGCTCCCCTGGGCCCCGCCGAGTTGGAGATAGCTCTTATACCGGCACTGCAGAAAACTTTCCAGGATATCAACGGTGATGCTCGTCGTCATAATACGCCTCGATACAGGGCAGGTACTGGCGGCTATGCCCTTTCGCCGGGCTCCCGGGAGGCGGTGCTGCATCGTCCCGCTCCCACTCACCATAGGTAGCCGACATGCCAGGGCCACAGGCGACCAACCTGCCGTTGTTGGCAAGCCCGCGTGTGCCTGTATACAGGCTGCGACACTCAGGGATGTTCTCGCCACATCACAGCCCATCCAACCGCCCCAGATGGCGTAGCCCACATGCCGCGTGCCCTCAGATCATCCCGTCCAGCACACTCCGTCAGGCTCCACCCTTGATCCTCGTGGGCTATAGAGGGCCTCAGCCGTGAGGCGTCTCAGCCCAGTGCTGCATGACCTGTGCCGGCCACTGGGTGACCCACGAGGCCACCAAAAGCATAAGCCGCAGGCGGTCTACGACCGAGAGTCCTTCAATCGCTTGCCGCGGCGGGGCAGGAAACCCCGGGGCGAAAAACACGTCTTGGAGATGTGGGGTCAATGCCTGTCTGTACAGGGGGGTGCGTTGCACTGTGAGCAAGAACCGACTGAGTCGGTGCAGTGCCCGAAGGTACATTGCAGTCCTGACTGGTCTATCGCCTGTGAGATAGCACCAGCCGCGTTGCATCGCCACGAGGAGACTCATTTGGACCCAGAGCAGACGCCGAGAGGCACGACTGGACGCCAGTGCCGGCGCGTGGCCCACGCGCAGATCACTCTGACAGTGATAGCAGAGCGTGAGCGCCACCGCCTCGGGGGTGAGGCAATGAAAGTTCACCACCGCGCTACAGACGGCACAGCGGTCCAACAACTGCTGGCGATGAGCGGGACAGATGGTCACAAAGGCGAGCCGCCACCACCGTCGGAAGTAGGGATCCGCATCTTCCTGTAAACAGTGAGGACAATACTGTAACCAGGGCTGCTGCCGCTGCCTGGTCCCCCACCCCCCATGTAACACCCACAGCGGTTGCCGCACCACGCGCCCATGCGCCTTGGGATAGCCCGGATAGCCGCGCAACGTGGTGCAGAGGACCCGGGTGGGATGGGTGGCTGTCTTGGCGGTGAGGACCCGTAAGATGGCCGCATCGCGCCCCTGATCAATGTCACGACTCCACACCGGGCGGCCTGGCCAGACGTGGGCACAGAAGCGGTGCGAGTCCGCACCATAGGCCCGGATCAGGCGCATCAACCATGACGAGAGCAATTCGTCCGGATACGGTTTGCCGTGGAGCGGCCAGAGGCGCCCCGATAAGCCATGCTCAAACAAGGCGCTCGGCCCGACGGCGGCGCTCCGAGGGGGGGACCCAGTCGAGCGCGGCGAGGACATGGTCGTTGATCTGTTCACCGCCCGTCCTGACGGCAAAGATGGCGGCACTGGTCAACAACGTGACCAGCGCCCCGAGATTTCCCTCACTGAGCGCCAGCAGCTTGCAGGCTAAGGGTTCTGCCGCTAGCTGGGAGGGCTGGCGCAACGGCAGTACCCGTTCGAAACTGGCCAGCAAGCGCAGAAAGTCCTGTCCCATACGCCACCGGGGTAGAGCCACAGGCTCAAAGCGGTTCGCGAGCTGTGGGTCAGCCTGGACTGCGCGCAGTGCCTCTGGGGTGCCCAAACCCACCAGGGGTATCTGGAGTTCATTGCTGAGATACTTCAGCACCTGCAGAAACTGCCGCTGCTTGCTCACAGGCCCTGTGACGATGTTATGGAGCTCGTCGATGATGACCATCCGCACATGGAGCCGCTGCAGCAGGCGGACGACCTGCCACTGTTTTTTGGCCACGTGTTCGCGTGAGTGATAGGGCGCATATAGCGCCTCGAGCACACTATTGTAGAAGCGGCCCTCGTCCGGACCAGGGGGTGCCTGGAGAGCCAAGACTGGAACCACCGCGGCTTCGCCATCGGGCTGATCGGCCGCGGGATGCTGCTGCACGAAGCGGTTGGCGAGCATCGTTTTGCCCGCGTTGGTGTCCCCAACGATTAACACACCCGGCATACGGTGGGTCTTGGGGTGGGTGAGCACATGCTCGAGCTGATCCAGGATCTGTTTCGCACGGGTATAGCCAATCCAGCGTGGACGGCGAATGCGCTCGATGCGCTCGTCCACCGCGAGCGCGAGGGCAGCGTGCGCCTGCTCAGTGAGGTGGGACACCCTGTCAGCCATGGAGTTCCTCAATCTCCTCAAAGGGTTGGATATCGTCTACAGGCTCGACCGGATCATCGGTCGGCGACGGTGCAGGGGGAAGAGGGGGCCGTGCGACGTGGGCATGCACGCGCCGCCGTTGCGCGGCACGGCGCGCCTGCTTGGTCTCCCGCCGTGCGGCATCCTCCAGCATCCGTAGACGGGTATACGCGTCAAAGATCAGGTCAGCGTTGACGGCCTTCTGCCCTTCTGCTTTCAGCATGCGCCGCGCCTCACGCAGCTCCCAGATGCTCATTGGCGGGTAGGCAGTATTCCGGTAGGGAATCTCAAAGTACTGCGTGAGCTCAGGATCATAGAAGTAGATGCGGCTAATATCACGGGGGTCACGCCGTATGACGAACTTCCGCTTGCGTTTCCCGGTCGTATCGCGTGGGTCAGCGGCGTTAATCCAGGGGCGCAGCACGTCGTCATAGTAGGGAATCTCGTCGATGACGATGCCGTGGCGCTGGATCGTCCGTTCTTCGTAGGGCATGAAGTCGAGGCGGAGCCGGGTGCCGTCGAGCAAGCGAGCGGGAACACCACGCCCAGGACGTCCATGCGTGCCAAAGATGCCGTCCTCGTATCGCTGAAGCGGTGTGGTGCCGATCTCGTGATGGAGACGGTGATGATACACCTCCACAATGGTGATTGCGAGCCAGCGCTCAAACTCCGATAACGTCATCACCGCGTGCTGCTCGGCGTCGTAGCTCCCTCTGGCTTGCGGGTTGGAAAAGGTACTCCCGGGCACGTTGTGGATGGCCTGGTTGAGTGTCCCGAGCAGCCGTTCGATATGGCCACCGAAGTGCGGCCGTCCCACGGGACGCCAGTGGAGGCTGATGCCGTATTCCTGACAGGCTTTCCGGAGCATGGCCCCACGGAACTCTTTGGCATTATCCGCGTGGACGGTCTCCATCACACCCCATACTGGCCAGGGGGTGGTAATGCCGTACTGCGTGAGCCAGGTGTCCTTGGGCAAGATCGCATGCGCCAGACACAGACCGACGGCCATAGCACCCGGCGGATCGAAGCTGACGTACAACCCCGCCACCATCCGGCTGAACACATCGATGGCCACCGTGATCCAGGGCCGGCCAACCGGACGGCGGTGCAGATCATCCACGAGTATCAGATCGACCAGCGTGTGATCGATCTGCACCACGGCAAGTGGCCAGGCGGCGTCAGGAAAGACCCCGTGCATCGGTGCATACTTGTCCCGCACCGCTTTGCCACCTTCACGGCGTCGTAGGGTCTCTTGCGCCGCGAGGGCCCTGATCCGCCTGCGCACTGTGGAGGCGTGTGGGAGTGGGAGGGCAGCGTTGCGACAGCGGCGCATGATCTCGTTGGAGGTGTATGCCACCGAGCGCTTCTGTGCACTGAGATACACCTCCTCGATCGTGGTCGACAGGAGGGCCTCCACATTGGGATCCAGCCGAGACTGCCCCTGACGCATGCCACGCTTTGCTGGCACGAGGATGGAGAGCCGGCGGTTGCGCCGATACTGCTCCAACCAGCGGTACAGCGTGGCAGGATGCCGTCCCGCTGCGGCAGCCTGTGCGTGGACCTTCGCGCGGGTACAGACCGGATCGTCCAGTAAGGGGCGGATGATCTCGAAGCGCTCGTGCGCGCTCTGCCACTCTTTCGCCGTGATCTCAACCAGCTCGACGGCCTCAGCCGGAGCTGGCGTTGCTGGGCCTGCCCCTTCTGGCCGGAGGTCGCGTACCTTGCAGTGTCGCGCTTCACCCGTCTCATTGTCCTGTACCATGACGGTCTCCAGATCCACGACGCGACTGATACGGACACGTGTTCCTTCGACGACGACCCAGGCACCGGGTTGGAGACGGAGACGGTGTTCCATGGCACGACTCCTCAGGACTCGTAGAGCCAGAGTCGGCTATGCATGGTCAGCGGTTGGTCCAGCGCCGTACCGACCTCCCGGGTGGCCACCAACTGCCATAACGTCGGGAGTATCTGCGCTTGCTGCCAGCGATCCTGGCAGACCGCCGCCAGCAGGCGTGCTGGGGTAGGTGCTTCCAGATGCGCGAGCATGTCCAGCAGGCGGGTCCGATGCAGATCGTTGACGGGTATCGTGCGATACGGCCGCAGAAACTTGACGTTTGCGAGATAGGGGGTGCGTATGTGTCGTTCTGTCACCACGCGGAATCGCCAGCCACACTGCCGGGCGTAGCCTTGCGCCGCACGGAACTTCGGGCGGTATTCCGCCCAGTGTTGGCGGAGATCGTCGCAGTACTTCACCTCATACAGCGCAGGCTTGGTCTGCGGGGTCTGGGAGCGATGGGGGCGATAGCGGACGAGGACGTCCGGCGTGTAAGTCCGACGCTGCCCATGGGCGTCATGGTAGATGATCTTGACGGGTTGGTCTTCGAAAAACTCCACATCCGGATCAAAATCCAGCAACAAGAGGAAGTCGCGCTCCAGTGTGGACTCGAACGCCGTCATCCCCGAGGTACGGGTGTTGGGCACGAGCCCAGTGAGGTTGCGGTAGTTCTTGGGGATCGTTCGTACTGGCATGAGGACGCAATCCTCCGTGTCATCCAGTCGCATTATCTACGATCAAAAGCAACCCAGTCGCACCAATAATGGTAGCAGTCGCATTTTTTCTGGTCAAGAAATGCCCAGAAGTGCTTGAAGTTTCGTCGACACAGTCGCATTTTTTCTGCAAAATCACAACTACGGCACTGATTCTGAAAAGTTACAGTCTGATCATGCAAGAGGGAATGTTTCTCTCCGGCTAGCGGTATAAAAAGAGTGACCGACTGTCTAGCCCTACAACAAACCTTTGTGCTAGAAAAGCTTGTTCGTGGAAGTAGCGCTGTAGGGCTAGAGGACGATAGACGGCCAGCGCTTCTCAGACCGGAAAGGAGACACGATGAGACGGCAACGCGAGGTACCATCACGCCTGGGGCTCTTCCTGCTGCTGGGGCTTCTCCTCACC
>WNGH01019787.1_pt1 | contig 10640 bp, 7 predicted proteins | sample 5400631 | NCBI WGS metagenome assembly WNGH01 (sample SAMN13153373, study PRJNA577476) | soil metagenome | isolation source: 115 cm soil or saprolite under Garry oak tree replicate 1 | place: USA:California | collected 2016-06-15 | reverse complement strand
AGCTTATGCCGGGCACTCTGTTGCTGCGCGACGGCGACTTTCCAATTGGCTTCGGCGGTGTCGCGCTGTTGCTTTGAGACCAGATCTTTTTTTGCGAGTGCGTCATAGCGGTCGAAATCCAGATGAGTACGGATTTCGTCGGCCTTCGCTCGATCGAGATCGGCTTGTGCGGCGGCGATGTCTTCCTGGCGATAGCCATTCTTCTTCATCTCGTATTCGGCTTTGGCCTGAGCCGCGAGGGCTCGGGTTTCCGCGATCTCTTCGGGGCGGTAGCCGCGCCGGGCTTTTTCCGCGTTCGCCCGGGACTGCTCGAGGGAAGCTTGCAACTCCTTGTCGTCAAAGGTGATCAAGACCTGGCCCGGCTGGACGGAATCGCCCTCGCGGACCAGGACCTGGTCGATGCGGCCGCCGATCTTGGAACCGACGCGAATGTTGCGGGCTTCGACGGTACCGGAACCTTCGAGGGCCATGTCGCGTCGGAACCAGCCGGCATAGAGCCCAGTAACGGTCAGCACGGCCGCAGCCACGAGGAAAATTAGGATGCGCTTGCGGTTCATGAAACTAGTCTCCTGAGGTGAAGAAAGGGACCGGCAACGGCGCCGTCGAGTTCTCGCGAGGCGCCAAGCCGGACCACAGCAGGTTGAATGCGGTCTCCATCCGGGAGTGCAGAGTGGCGTCGCCGTAAAGCGACCAGATCAGAAGTGTGCCAAAAATAGTCTGACGAAAAACGTGGGCGATCTCCGCGGCCGGAAGGTCGTTGCGGATTTCGCCGCGATCCTGACCGAGCTGAATCATCTGGCTATGGAGGGCATGGACGCGTTTTTGGAGGTCCATCATGGCCTCGCGAACCGGAGTCGTTGAAAGATAGGCCTGCAGAAGCGCACGGATGATGGCTGGGTTGCGAGTCGGTTCCTGGGTCATGCGCACACCGAGCGAACGCAAGAAGTCGGGCATGGGCTCGCCCGTGAGGCCGGCCAAGTCGATGGCTGCTTCCAGCTTGCCGAGCTGCATTTCTCCGAACGCCAGCAGGATATGGTCTTTGCTCGGGAAATAATTGAAAAAGGTGCCTTTACCGACGTCGGCGGCCTCCGTGATGTCCTCGACAGTGGTTTCGGCGAATCCCTTTTGAGCGAAAAGGTCCAGCGAGGCGCGGAAGAGACGCTCGCGAATAGCGGCGCTGCGGCGCCGGCGCCGGTCGGAGGTGGAGGCTGAGAGATCAGTGCGGGGAGCCGGTTTTGAACGGCGGGCCATAATGACCAATCCTCATAAATGACTCTAGGTCATATTGTCCCCGGCGTCAAGCATAAACCTCCAGGAGGCCTGACGGAGTTAGTTACAAGAGCGCCAGGTGGGAGCCATAGAAATGCGAACACCCCGGTTTGTGCCGGGGTGTCTTGAGAAAAGCGCCCTGGTTTTCGAGCTACTACTTGAGGGACTCGGGATCCGAGGTATTCTTCGGAGACTTCTGGTTTAGATAGGCAATCATTTTTTGGGCCGCGGGGGGAACGGCGACAGTACCCTTAAACACTATGGATTCTGCCTCGACTTTCTTGCCATAGATGCGCTCATTGGCGTCATTGTCCGGGCGAACCGTCGAGCCTTCCAGTGACAGGCCGGCGAAAAGGCCGCGGGCGCGGGAATAGCTCAAGACTTCGGCGCGCATCGTTACATCGGTGGATGCATTTGCCGTGCGCCCCTTGGGACCAGCGGCTGCCGAGGCGTCAGCGCCAAGCTTTACCTTGCTGCTCAAGAGGGCGCGAGCGCCACGCGGATTCATGACCAGCAAGACGAAATCCGTGGCCTGGCCTCCGAGTTGCAAGCCAATGCTGCCGCCTTCCAGTGCCATCATCGTGGGGGCGCTCCACGGGCCGGTGAAATGCTCACCGGTGCGGCATGTCATCGCGCCGCGACCGTAGCTGCCGCCGATAACAAACGCAGCCTTGAGCACCGACGGAAAGACGATCAGGCATTCGGCCTTATCGATCAGGTCTTGAGGAATGTCATCGGGGATGTCCATGACTTCTTTGATCACCTCCCCGCAATTCTCCAGACGTCCGGTTTCCTTCTTATCCCCCGCGGCCAAGAGCGGCAGCGCAACGAGCGCCAACGCCATTAGCGAAGAAATCATGCGCTTAATCACTGTTCACCTCGTCGTAGTCTTCTGGGCTAGAGCCATCATAGGGTGCCCGCAGGCTGGGCGCAACCTGGGGACTTGGAAACAGGCCTCGAAGTGGGGTTGGTTCCGTGAATGAGACGCGCCGGCGACAGATTGCGTTGCCTTTCGACTATACTTTTTGAGACCGACTTATGCGCGAGTGAAACATGAGCATCGAGAAGATCCTGCAGCGATGTGCGGCGGTGACAGTGGCCAGCGCGTGGTGGGCCCTCGGAACCGGCGTGCCACCCCTGGGTGCACAATCGAAAGCAAGGGCCGCGTCGGCCTGCTGTGGCGCGAAGAAACAGAGTGTGGCTTCGAGGAAGGCCCTGGCCAGATTCGCGGCGCGCGTGGATGCGTTGCTGGGAGCAACGCCCGCGAGCAAGGGGGAGTGGGGACTGCTCATCGTGGATGCCGAGAGCGGCGAGACGCTGTACGAGCTGAACGCGGATAAGTATTTCGTCCCGGCTTCGAATATGAAGCTGTTCACCACGGCGCTGGCCCTGGCGAAACTAGGGCCGGAGTACCGCTTCCACACCACGGTGGAGACGCGTGGTGCGATTTCGAGCGAGGGAGTGCTGGGTGGAGATCTCACGCTCGTGGGGCGTGGCGACCCGAATCTATCGAACAGAAAATTCCCCTATGAGCTGAAGGAGGAATTTGATGGTGTGCCGGAGAAGGCGCTCCTGGAGCTTGCCGACGCGGTGGTGGCCAAGGGGGTCAAGGCAATTTCGGGAGATGTGATCGGTGACGACACCTATTTCCCGCGGGAGCGCTACCCAAATGGCTGGGAGATCGACGACATGGTGTGGGAGTACGGCGCGGCCATTTCCGCAATCGTCGTGGACGACAACACCGTGGCGCTCACGCTCACGCCCGGCGAACAAGCGGGGAATCCCGTGCAGGCGGCGGTGACTCCCGCGACGCCTGATTTCACGGTCGAGAATGATGTAACCACTTCGGCCGCGGAGATGAAATCGGATTTGACGCTTACGCGCGAGCCGGGATCGAATCTGGTCGTCGTGAAAGGCAGTCTGCCAGCGAAGAGCGCGCCTCGGAAACTGGTTCTGGCAATCGAAGAGCCGGCGCAGCATGCCGCGGCGCTATTGAAGCGGCTGCTGGAGGAGCGAGGAATCAAGGTGGGTGGAGTAGCGAGGGGACGCCACCAGCAGGGAGAAGTGGCCGGGGATCCGCTTGTTCTCGCGGAGCACGTTTCCGCACCACTAGGTGACACCGTGAAACTGATCAACAAGATCAGCCAGAACCTGCACACGGAAATGCTGCTGCGGACGGTAGCGCGACAAAACGGAGTGTGGGCCACGGTGGACGAACTGATGAAAGTTCCATCGGATTTCTACCTGGCGGCGGGAATCGCGCCGGGCGACGTGATTCAAACGGACGCCTCCGGATTGTCGCGGCACGATTTGGTGACCCCGCGGGCCATTGTGACCCTGTTGGGCTTTGCGCAGAAGCAACCCTGGTTCGGGCGGTATGCTGCGTCGCTTCCGGTGGCGGGAGTAGACGGCACGCTGGAAGACCGCATGAAAAATACACCGGCAGCGGGACGGATTCACGCCAAGACGGGCTCGGTGGAACACGTGAGGACGCTTTCAGGATTTGCAGACACGCCGGGCGGGCGGCGAGTGATCTTTTCATTCTTGAGCAACAATCAGGGCGGGAAGAGTCACGAAGCGGCGGATGCTTTGACCGGGCTGTGCGTGGCGATGCTTGAGGAGTTCAACGTGACGCCGCCGAAGCGCCGGTTGGAACACCAACACCCGCGGTGAGACCGAGGATTGCAAATGGGCGGAGCATTGGTGGTCACGGTGTTTGGGAGTTCGCGTCCGCACGAAGGGGACGCTGATTATGAAGAGGCGCGGATCCTTGGGCGGTCCTTGGCGAAACACGGTTTCTTTGTTTGCAGCGGCGGTTACGGCGGAGTGATGGAAGCGGTGTCCCGCGGCGCGAAGGAAGCCGGCGGGAAAACATTCGGGGTGACCGCGGAATTCTTCAAAGCCGCGAAGCTCAATGCCTGGATTGACGTCGAAGTCCGCATGGAGTCATGGGAGGAGCGACTGTTTGAGCTAATCCGGCGTGCGGATGGTTTTGTGGCCTGTAAAGGCGGGACGGGAACGATGGTGGAGCTTGCGGTGGTGTGGGAGATGCTGAACAAGGCGGTGATGAGCGAGAAACCGTGCGCCGTGCTCGGAGATTTCTGGCAGCCGGTTTTGGATCGCGTGCGGGAAGTAGAATTGGGACACCCGGCGCCATGGGGCGAGGCTAACGGGCGGCTGGTGTATAGGGCCACGTCACCGGACGACGTGGCAAATCATTTAACCATGAAGTTAAAGCAAACATAACGATGTCACGGACGGCACAAGACGTACTGGAGTTCGACAGACTGCGCGAATTGCTGCGACTGAGGGCGACGTGCGCGTCGGGGCGGCGAGCTGTGAATGCACTCGAGCCAGGGATGGAGCGCGCGACGCTGGAATCGGCGTTCGCGCTGATTCGCGAAGCAGCCGAGTGGCTGCGCGCGGGACGCGAGCTAGGATTTGGCGCGCTGTCCGATCCGCAAGGCTGGCTCGAACGGATCGAGGGGCTGGGCGCGGCGCTGGAGCCAGGCGAATTCCTGGATGTAGTGTCGTTGCTGGAAACGGCGGGATGGCTGCGGCAGCAGTTTCGCGAAGAAGCGATGAAGTTTCCCTTATTGGCGGCGCGGGCCGCTGCGCTTGGTGATTTTCGAGATGCCCACGCAGCGATCCGGCGTTGCGTGCTGCCGAATGGCGAGATCAGCGACGCTGCGTCAGCGACGCTGCGGCGAATCCGGGTGAGCATTACGGAGACGCGCGATACCATCCAGAAGAGCCTGAAGCAGATTTTGCGTGCACGCAATGCGGAAGCGGGGGAAGACTACGTCACCCTGCGGAACGATCGTTTCGTGATTCCGGTGCGGGCCGAGCATCGGCGGAGCATTCCCGGCGTGGCGCACGGAGCGAGCGCGACAGGGCAGACGGTCTTCATGGAACCGTTTGAGACCGTGGAGGCCAACAATCAGCTCGTGCAGCTCGCCGATGACGAAGCCGCGGAAATCGCGCGGATTTTGCGGGAACTCACCGGGCAGCTGCAAATCATCCAAAGGCCGCTCCGGGCGGCGGCCGAGACCATTGCGGAACTCGACGGCGTGTTTGCGCGGGCGCGGTTCGCGCGGGATTTTGACGCCGCGATGCCGGAATTCTCGGCGACAAATGAACTGCGTCTGGAAGGCGCGCGTCATCCGGGCCTGGAGGACAAACTCCGCAAAGAAAACCGCACCATTGTTCCCATGACCTTGACGCTGGGGGGAGAAGAACGCGTGCTGGTGATCAGTGGACCAAACACCGGCGGCAAGACGGTGGTGCTGAAAACGACGGGAATAGCCGCGCTATCGGCGCAGTCCGGAATTCCGGTGGCCGCCGAGCGGGCGGTCCTGCCGCTGTTCGACCGGGTGCTCGTGGACATCGGCGACGAGCAATCGATCGCGGCGGATTTGTCCACGTTCTCGGCGCATATGTTGAACTTGAAGACCATGCTCCAAGCCGCGACGGCGAATTCTCTCGTGCTGGCGGATGAAATGGGCACGGGAACTGCGCCGGAGGAAGGCGCCGCTCTGGCGGTGGCGCTGTTGGACGAATTTCGCGCCAAGAACTGCATCGTGCTGGCAACCACGCATCACGACCGATTGAAGACGTACGCATCGACTACGCCGGGCGTGGTAAACGCTGCGGTGGAATTTGACGAGGTCAATCTGCGGCCGACATACCGCTTGATGGTGGGTGTGCCGGGCGGCTCGAGCGGGATCGCCATCGCGAAGCGACTGGGGATCGCCACAGGAATCATCGAGCGCGCACAGTCACTGCTGACGCCGGAATCACGCGAAGCCGCCGACCTAGTCGCTTATTTGCATCGCAGCCGCGACGAACTGGATCGCCTGCAGCGGCAGATGACCTCCGAGCGCCATGCGCTGGACGAAGAGCGCAAGAAGCTGCGAACCGAGTGGGTCGAACGGCAGCACAAGCGCATTAAGGAGCTGGAAGCGCAGTTTGCGGAGATGCACAAGCGCTTTGACGAGAATGTTGCGCGCGTCGTCGAAGCGGTGAAAGAACTGCACGCCGCGGTCGTCGAGACCATCTCGGAATCGCAAGCGGATCTCGGCATCCAGGCGGCTTCGCCGGATGCTGTCAGCGCGGACCGGCTGCAGCCCGGAGCGAAGATTCGCGTCCGCGGGTTCAGCAAGCCGGTGTTGTTGCGGCGCATTGACGGATCGTCCGCGGAAATCGAAGCCGGACCGCTACGCATGAAAGTGGCCCTGGATGAAATCTCCGGCGTGGAAGAGCCAGCCCCGGCGTTGAAATCGAGTTCGCCGGCGGCTAAGCTGCAGGGCGTGACGGTGACTTCGCAGCGCGGGGAGGTCAGCAGCTATGACGAAATCAACGTGATCGGCATGACCGTGGAAGAAGCCACCGATCGCCTGGACAAATTTCTGGACGATGCCGCTTTGGCGCGCAAGGCGCGCATCAGAGTTATTCACGGGCACGGAACAGGCGCACTCCGCAAGGGGATTGGCGAGTTCCTGGCCGCGCATCCACTGGTTGAGAAACATTCGTTTGAGACCGAGGAGCACGGAGGAAAGGCCATCACCATTGTGGAGTTGCAAAGATAGAAGAGAATAATCAGAAAATAGAAATCAGCATGTAGAAAATGGAAAATAGACGGTGCTCCGAGCTCCGCCTCCGTGGATGTGTAGGCATCACTGCTTTGCTATACTCGCCGCGTTCCGACAACCAGACAACCAATTGACCATGAGGTGTTTTGATGGAAGCTTTGAAGGATTCAATTTCGCTAGCCAGAGAGTGGTGTCGAATCAGCCGACGGGGAGTGGTCGCCGCGGTGGCGCTAGCCACGCTGGCGGGTATGGCCATCACCGCCGGCGCGCAGGCGCCGAAGAGGATGGTGATTCGCGCGGGGCGGGTGCTCAACGTGCGCACCGGAGAGTTGCGCGCCAACCAGGCCATGGTGATTGAAGGCGACAAAATTACGCAAATTGCTCCGTCCGGCGAAGTGCCTGCCGCTCCCGGAGACACCACCATCGACCTTCCGGACGCCACGTTGTTGCCGGGCTTGATCGACATGCACACACATTTGACGTTTGATCTGAACTCGCTAGGGTACCAAGGGCTGTCGATTTCAACGGCGCGCGAAGCGCTGCATGGCGCGAGGAACGCGCGGCGGACGCTGGAGGCAGGTTTTACAACGGTGCGAAACCTGGGCGCGAAAGATTATGCAGATATCGCGCTGCGCGATGCGATTAATGATGGTGACGTCATCGGACCGCGCATGGTCGCTTCGGGCCCTGCGCTGGGAATCACCGGCGGCCACTGCGACGAAAACCTGCTTCCGCCTGCGTTTCATTTTCAGGGAGCCGGAGTGGCCGATGGCGTCGAGGGCGTGCAGCACAAGGTTCGCGAAGTCATAAAATATGGCGCGGACGTGATCAAGATTTGTGCCACCGGGGGAGTACTTTCAAAGGGAGACGACCCGAATGCCTCGCAGTACACGCTTGAGGAGATGAAAGCGATTGTGGCAGACGCACACCGGCTCGGCCGACGTGTGGCCGCGCATGCCCACGGGGCAGAAGGGGTGCGCTGGGCTTCGGAGGCCGGTGTCGATTCGGTCGAGCATGGTCATCTGATGGATGACGCGGCGATCATCACGCTGAAGAAAAACGGAACATATCTGGTGCCGACGCTTTTCCTCGGTGAATACATGGAAAAGAACATGGAGCGCAGCGACGTGCCGGAGTTTTCGAAGCAAAAGATGCGCGATGTCATCGCCGCCATGCGTAAGAATATCGGGAAAGCATTTGCCGCCGGCGTGAAGGTGGCGTTCGGAACGGATGCGGCGGTCTATCCGCACGGGCTGAACGCCGGTGAGTTCCATGTTTACGTGAACCTGGGGATGACGCCGCTGGCGGCGATTCAGACAGCCACCATCAACGCTTCCGACTTGCTTGGACCGAAGTATCTGGTCGGTTCGCTGGAGCCAGGTCGGTGGGCTGACGTGATTGCCGTCGATGGCGATCCGACGAAAGACGTCACAATTCTGGAACGCGTGAAATTTGTTATGAAGGGCGGCGCCGTCTACAAAAACGACTATGCCAAGCGGTGACCTTCGCTAGAGAACGGAATGGCGGAAGCGGGATCATTTGCCGATCGGGTAAAGCAGCAGGCGGACATCGTTCGCGTGGTGGGGGAATACGTCCGCCTGAAAAAGAGCGGGCAGAATTTTACCGGACTGTGCCCGTTTCACGCGGAAAAGTCGCCGTCGTTTGCGGTGCATCCGACAAAGCAGATTTATCACTGTTTTGGATGCGGCGTGGGCGGAGATGTTTTCAAGTTTGTAATGGAGATGGAGAAGTGCGTGTTTCCCGAGGCGATTCGAATCGTTGCGGAGAAATGCGGGATCGCCGTCCCGCGACAGAAGGAGCGTTCGCCGGAGGAGCGGAAAGAGAATCAGCAGCGAGCCCTCCTCGTGGAAATGCACCGCGAGGCACAAACCTTTTTCGTAAAGCAACTCGAAGCCACGCTCGAGGGAAAAGCCGCGCAGGCGTATTTGGAGGATCGCGGGCTAGATAAGGAGGCGATGACGCGTTTCGGAATGGGGTACGCGCCGAGCGGCGGGGATGCGCTGCTGCGCCATCTGAAACCCAAATGCAACGAAAAGCTGGTGGTCGAATCCGGGCTGGTGTCTCGCGATCAAAGCAGCGGGCGGCTCTTTGACCGGTTTCGGAGGCGCATCACCTTTCCTATTGCGAATGAGTCGGGAAAGATCGTGGCCTTCGGAGCTCGTGCGCTGGGCGATGACATGCCGAAATATCTCAACTCGCCCGAGACACCGATTTATTCCAAAAGCAACGTGCTCTATCATATGGACCGTGCGAAGGAAGGAATCCGCCGCCAGGATTTCGCTATTCTAGTCGAAGGGTACCTGGATGCGATCGCGGTAGCACGCGCGGGAATCAGCAATGTCGTGGCGAGTTGCGGCACGAGCTTGGCGGAGCCGCAGATCAAGTTGCTCGGGCGCTTCACGCGGCGCGTCATTGTGAACTACGACCCGGACGCGGCGGGACAGATCGCTACGGAGAGATCGCTCTCGCTGCTCCTCGAGCAGGACTTCGAAGTGCGCGTGCTCGCGTTGCCGGCAATAGGCAGTAAGAAGGCCGACCCCGATTTATTTATCCGCGAAAAGGGGGCGGAGGAGTACCTCAAGCTGTTGAAAGAGGCACTACCTTACGTGGATTACCTAATTGCGCGAGCCAGACAGATGGACTTGACCAGCGGGGAAGGGAAACGACAAGCCGTGAATTTTCTGTTGCCTTACGTTCAGAAAATTCCCAATCGCATCCTGCGCTCCGAATGGGCAACCCGCATCGCCCAACAACTGCGACTGGATGAGCCGGTACTGCGTGCCGCACTTAGCAAAGCGGCGGCGGAGCGCCGCAGCGAGCTGAAAATTCAGCCGGAACTCGTGGCCCGCGCGGCCAAGCCCGTGGAGCGGCGGCTGATTCGCATGCTTGCCGAGGCGCAGGGCTTCCGGCAGGAACTTGCCAAGCAACTGCAAAATGCCCGGTTGTATCACGGCCTGGAGACGGAGAAGATATTTGAAGCTTTGGTGATTGCCAGCCTCTCTGGGCAGCCTGTACAGGCCACCGAAGTAGGGGCGGCGTTGGAAGACCGCGACCGGCGGCTGCTTTTTGAGATTTTGTTCGAAGAGGCCAACGAGCCAACCTGGGAAGAGGCCATGAGTTGCATCGAGGCGCTGCAGCACCGACGGGCGGAGCGGGAGCTGGCTGACGTGCAACGCAGCATCGAGGCAAACCCGCCCGGACAAGAGTTGCGAGGCCTCCTGGAAAAAAAGCAGGAATTGATGCGGCGGCTGGCCGCGGCACGGTGAAAACGTCTTCAGCGCAAGCGCCGGTGGCAGAGCCACGTCGTCAAAAGAAGCAGTCCGAAACGGCTAGCATCCCTGCAGGCCACCAAATCCAGAGGAGCTCACCGAGGAGCATGGCGAGAGCGCGATCCGTGTAAAATCGCCCGACACCGATCGCTGACACCCGATTGCGAGTCCGAGGAAAAAAACCACGGTGCTTGTCGACCCTTGTCAAACGGGGCGACTCCTAGACCGCCGTCCGACCGAAACTCGCTGGGGGAGGTCTCTGGGCGGTGAAAACATGCTCGAGTGCCCAGAGCCGCTAGCGGAACCCTGACGGCCAGGTCTTACACAGATTTCCACGAATTAAAACATTGACGGGACCGGACTTAAACGTGTAGCGTAATAGGGTTTCGCGAGTAACGGTTTTGCCGTTAAACGCATCTATATTAGGTGTACTTGGCGGCGGGGGCCGGGCCCCCAAAGTGCGGGAAGCGGGCAACGCACGGGGCGGGCG
>WNGH01011887.1_pt1 | contig 10640 bp, 11 predicted proteins | sample 5400631 | NCBI WGS metagenome assembly WNGH01 (sample SAMN13153373, study PRJNA577476) | soil metagenome | isolation source: 115 cm soil or saprolite under Garry oak tree replicate 1 | place: USA:California | collected 2016-06-15 | reverse complement strand
TCGCCTTTCACATCTGCCATGAACACCGGAACGCCCCGCGCACTAAAATTTTCCGCCAGCGTTTGCAACGTGACTGTCTTTCCAGTGCCAGTCGCGCCTGCAATCAGGCCGTGGCGGTTCGCCATCTTAGGAAGCAGGTAGATCGGCTGGTCCGATTGAGCGACAAGAATGGGATCATCCATAGTTCGAATTGTAATTTTGGCTAGCGGCGCGGCCGTTGTCCAGCGCTGGTCGCACCCGGACAACGTCCGCGGCTACAACTTGCGCTTGCGCCACGCGCCGAGAACGAGACCGCTGATAGCGAAAGCGACGAACGGCCGGCCCATGTCGATGAAAACAAGCGGCCAGGGATTTGTCTCGAAAGCGGAGAACGCCGAGATTGTCGAGTACTCGACAAAGAGAAATGCGAACCAGCAGACGATCGCGATTTTCAAACCAGCGACGGCGTTCGTGGCATTTAGTTGGTCGATAAGCCACGCAAGCGCGTAGTTCACAAAGATCGACGCGATGATCGCGAGCAGATAAGGAACAAAGCTATGTGTCCGCTCGATATCAGTCATCGTCTTGGCGTGATAATTCAGCCAGGCCTCGCCAAAGATGGCGTACCATCCGAACCCGACCAATTGGTGGACAACTACAAGAATCCAAACCGCAACGTGATTAATCTTCGTATTCATAAAGCTTTTCGATTATCCAGACGCCGCAATTCGGATTGCAAGCCGATTCACCCAAATGTTCCATGTCGATCCAACAGTGCTGGCGCAGGTTTCCAAGCCGCGAATCTCCACCTCAATAAATGTAAGGCTTGGATAGTGGGAAGGCGTTCTTGATTAATTCAAGCCGCGGACTGGCGTCTTCCGCGATAACGACCTCTACGACGTCAAACCGGAAGAGAATATCGGGATCATCCAGCATCCGCAGCCAGTTGAGGCCACCCCGCGAAATGCGCTTTTGCTTTTGCCGATCGACCGCTGCAAAGGGTCGGCCGAAATCTTCCCGGGTGCGCGTTTTTACCTCCACGAACACCAGCGTGTCGTTGTCGCGACAAACGATGTCGATCTCGCCGCCGCTGCGCCCCTTGAAATTGCGGTAAAGAATCTTGTAACCCTTACGCCGCAGGAACCGGCACGCCAACTTCTCGCCGTGAGCGCCGCGCCGAAGATGGTCCGGTCTGGATGATGTCCTCGAGAGCAAGAAGCGGCTGCGCCACCGGTTCGAAAGATCGGCGATGGATCGGACAAGGCCCAAATTCATGGAGTTTCAAGAGATGCAGTTCAGTGCAGTAACCTTTATGCTGGCTGAAACAATATTTGGGAAAACGTGCGCAGAAGTCACGCATCATCATGTCACGCGTCACTTTCGCGATCACGCTGGCGGCAGCGATGGTAAGGCTGAAGCAATCGCCATCGACCACGGCGGTCTGCGGAAAAGGAAATGGAATCACTGGCAGGCCATCGATCAATACGTGATCGGGCGGAATCGAGAGCGCGGCAATGGCGGCGCGCATCGCTTTGTGTGTGGCGCGCAGAATATTGATCCGATCAATCTCGATGGAATCGACAATGCCAACCGCCCAGCGCAGTTCGGGATTAGCAATCAAGTCGTGATAAATTTCTTCACGTAATTCCGGCACGAGCTGTTTGGAATCGTTTAAGCGCCGGTGTCGGAATTTTTGCGGCAGAATCACCGCGGCGGCGACAACCGGACCGGCGAGAGCGCCGCGACCAGCCTCATCGATCCCCGCGATGTGAGCGACACCAATGGTGCGCAGTTTTTTTTCATAGCGAAATCCGCAGCGCCGATACATCAACTCGCAGATTACACAGATTTCCGCAGATGAAAAAATGAATTGAAAGAGATGTAGCTGCCGGACCTGTGGCTGCCTCCGTCACGTCGGACGTGACTACAAGCTATTCCCTGACCGCCGTCGCTTCCTTCCCTTTGCGCGTCCGGAGGTAATTCAATTTGGCGCGGCGAGCGCGACCTTGTTGTTCCACTTCCACCTTTGCGATCCGCGGCGAGTGCAACGGGAAAACGCGTTCGACTCCTTCGCCGTAGGAAATGCGGCGGACGGTAAATGTTTCATTTAGTCCACGGCCTTTGCGCCCGATCACGATGCCGGCGAAAATCTGGATCCTTTCCTTGTCGCCTTCCACAACCCGCGTATGAACACGAACGCTGTCGCCCACAGCAAAGGGCGCCGCGTCCGTTTTTTGCTGTTCTTTCTCGATGACGTCGATGATCCGATTCATGAAATCCCTCCTGCCCCGCCCGCCGGACGGGCGAACATTTTCAGTCAGACAACGTCTAATTGCAAACTGAAATCCCTGAATCATAAGCCCACGCAGTTGCGGCGAGGAAAGAAGCTAATAGGAAATCGATTGAACTCGTCCGTCCAATGCTCTTCCCCTGCCCTAAACAGGTCCCCCGCGGCCGAGAGTGTCCTCGTTTCTTAGCCGATTCGCTCGAGTCTGTGGTTTGGTAATTGCAGCCTCGGCTGGCGGCACGTAGCTTTCAGTTCATTTCTGCGCCCGTAGTTCAACTGGATAGAGCGACGGCCTCCGGAGCCGTAGGTTGTGGGTTCGAGCCCCGCCGGGCGCACGTCTCAGGCCACGAAATTTTCGCTTCGCGAAAATTTCCTTACGCCAACGCGTCGATCCGGCCGAGCAAATCTTTTTTGCTCGTCATGCCGGTGACTTGATCGCGCAGTTGCCCGTTTTTGAAGAGAAGCAGGGCTGGAATGGCGCGAATGTTGTACTTAAACGAAAGGCTCTGATTTTCGTCCACGTTTACCTTCGCGACCTTGATTGCGCCGGCTTTTTCGCGGGCAATCTCGTCCAGGAGCGGGGCAATCATTTTGCAGGGACCGCACCATTCCGCCCAAAAATCGACAATGACAGGCTTGTCGCTTTGGGTCACTTCGCGGTCAAAATTGGATTCGTTGAGTTTGATAGTTGTGGAGTTGTCCATCATTTCAGGAAAGGTAAGTCCAAATCTGGATAATCAAAATGACGGCCGAAACGACGAGCAATGTCCAGCAGATCGGCATTGGAATTGCGTCGCCGCTTTGTGCAGGCTCTACCGCGATCGAAGCGTTCTGGGGCGCAACGTGCGGCATTGCAATCAGCGGTTGAGTCTTTTTCATCTGAACCGTTGGTGCTGGCCTAGCAACCGGATCAGGCATGAACGAAATGCGCGCTGTCTCTTTCTTAAGGCCTGGAGGACGCGAATCTGGCGCCGGACTCACCGGCGCGGGAGGGGGCGCTGGCGCCGGTGGTGAGCTCGGGGAGGAAACGGGAAAGGGCGAAGATGGCGGGACGAATTGGGGCGCCTCGTCATGCGATTTTGTGTCCCCGCCAGGCGGTTCCGCTGGAAGCTGCGGCGGCAAGGCAATGTGAACGGTCTCCTTTTTGGGTTCGTGTGGATTGGGCATTAGACGTGGCGAATCACTCCCAAAAACATTGCTCGAAAATGGCCGGCTTGTCACTCGCTAAGTTCATTGGGCGAAAAAATCTGGCTCCGGCAACCGAGCAGGACCTTAAGCCAAGAGATCGTATCCGCGACTTCCGGTGATCCTGCGCCAAATGAATTCGCCCACCGGGGCCGCCTTTGATAAAATGATGCGCGCATCGACATCCGGGGCGTCTGCTTCGCTGCGGGCGATATGCGGCTGATCAACCAGCAACTTTAAATCAGTTCCGACTTTCGCGCGCGTAACTTCGTGTGCGATCTGTTGCTGGATCGACATCGCAATTCGATAGCGAGCATTTTTGTTCCTCGCCGAGACTTGGTCCGGCATTTTTGCCGCGCGCGACCCTTCTTCCTGCGAGTATTTGAAAATGCCGAGTCTTTCAAATCGAGTGCGCTCAATAAAATTGAGCAGCGTCTCAAACTCCACCTCCGTTTCACCGGGAAATCCGATGATGAAGGTCGTGCGCAAGGCGACACCAGGAATTCCGATGCGCAATTTGTCGATCAACTTCTCGATATGCGCGCGCGAGGTTTGCCGTCGCATGCGCCCGAGCATCGACTCATCGATGTGCTGTAAGGGTATATCGATGTAGCGCGCGACCTTGTCGCATTCTGCAATCGTCTCGATCAATTCGTCGCTCCAATGAGCCGGGTGTGTATAAAGCAGTCGCACCCAGAATTCGCCTTCGATCTTTTGAATTTCGCGAAGCAACGCGGCAAGAGTTGGTCCTCGCGTCGAATCAACCGGCTGACGGGGTCCCGCTCTCTCCGGCCACAAGTCCATTCCGTAATACGTTGTATCCTGACTGATCAAATTGATCTCGAGCGCGCCCTCGCTGACGAGCTGCCGAATCTCCGTGAGAACAGATTCAGGGGGCCGGCTGCGGTGTCTTCCGCGCATTTGCGGGATCACACAGAAACTGCACGGGTGATTGCACCCTTCCGCGATTTTTACATAAGTCGAGTGCCGCGGCGTAAGTCGGAAGCGCGGCGTGTCGTAATCGGGAATGTACGTGGGGCGCGTGCGAGTCAAAAGTAGCGCATGCGTCCCGCTTGTGTCGTTCCGATCTCGCAACCGAGACGATCGCGCTACAATCTTTTCAACAATCGTGCCAAGCTCACTTACCTGATCAAGCCCGATGAACGCGTCCACCTCCGGAAGGGACTCGCGAAGCTCACTCGGGAATCTTTGCGACATGCAGCCGCTCACGATCAACTTTTGATTTGCTCGCCTGTTTAAAACACGTTGGTGATGCGCTTCCAAGATCGCTTCGATCGATTCTTCCTTCGCTGAATCGATGAACGCGCAGGTGTTGATCACCAGAACATCGGCATCCTGTGCGCGCGGCGTAATCTCCATTCCGCACCGCTGGACACTGCCGAGCATGATCTCCGCATCGACAAGGTTCTTGGCGCAGCCGAGGCTGATCATGCCAACTTTTGTCGGGTGTCGCGGCACCCCTGTCGCCTGAGATGGCAAGACGTTAGGCTCCTGTAGGGTCTGAGCTGCCGCTGGAGCCGCCTCTTCTTCCGTGGTCACCACGCTTTACTCGACAGTTACGTCGTCGTCGCCCTCTTCGAGTGCCTTGCCATTTTTCTTGATCTGAACGGCGTCGCGATCGAGAACCCGCACGGAGACGTGTTTGCCGCGAAATTCCACCGTTCCATCCGCCGGCGAAATCCAACGCTCGAGAGCGGGATTCGCGCTTTCGTTATCCACGATGACTTTGATGTAGGTTCTCTTGAGTGGCCGAATAGCAACAAAGTTCTGTCCGGTTGATGTCGCTGGCGACGCACTCACGTCAGAGCGCGCTTTCGCGAGATCCTCCGGCCGTACCGGTTGAGCGCGTCGCACTTCCGGCTCACTCCGCTTCGGCGTGGAAGCTACCGCAACTGCTCTCGCTATTGGCGTAACCGTGGCTGACGGCGGGGCCGATGGTACAACGCTGGTTGCTGCGAGCTCCACGGTGCTCGTTGGCGACGGAGCCACGGAGCTTGGAATCGAAGAGGCGCTCGGCGAGACTTCCGCCGTGGGCTCCGCGCGCCGCGGCGCAATTCGCTGCAAATTGAGAATCAATTTCATCACCGAAAAGCCGACGACTAGCACCAACACTCCAATAATGAGCGGCATCGGTGAGATACGATCGCGGCTGGAAGGGCGGACAATAGGCGTGCTGGCTGCTTTTGGCGCGGGATTTTCCTGGAGGTATGAGTACCCATCGACCGTGATATGTTCCGACTCTTCAAATGCTTCGAGATATGGGGTTACATCAACATCCAAAAATTTGCCGTAGATGAGCAGGAAACCTTTTGCATAGGCAAGGCTGGGAAACTGCGAAAAATCATCCGCCTCGATCTCGGCCAGCCGTGCCGGGCGAATCTTGGTCAGTCGCGCTGCTTCGTCGAGCGTCAGATTCCGCGCACGCCTTGCCTCCTGAAACTTTTTACCGAGACCTTCGATTGTCATCGCATCAATGCCGGTTAAACGGCGGCATCGAGATCGACCAGAATCTCGCGTGGCTTGGCGCCTTCGCCGGGACCCAAAATACCGCGCTGTTCGAGAATATCAACGATGCGCGCGGCACGCGTGTAACCGAGCCGCAACCGGCGCTGAAGCAGTGAAGTGGAGGCGCGTTTTTCCTGCCGAATGATTTCCAGACATTTCTCCACCAGCTCTTCGTCTTCCTCCGTTACGTCATTCTCTGGCGTCGCTGCCGATTGAAGTTTCTCATGCATTGCCGTGTCGAAAGCCGGTGGGCTTTGCGCGGAAACAAATTCAACCAGGCGGTGAATTTCATCATCGGTCACAAGCACACCTTGTGCACGAATGAGACGCGAAACGCTCGGTGGAAGGTAAAGCATGTCGCCCTGCCCGAGCAAACGGTCGGCGCCGTTTTCGTCGAGAATCACCCGGCTGTCGATCTTGGAGGCGACTTGAAATGCAATCCGACTCGGAATGTTCGCTTTGATGACTCCGGTGATGACATCCGCGCGCGGCGTCTGCGTCGCCACGATCAGATGAATACCAGCCGCGCGGGCCATTTGGGTGATGCGCGCGATCGCGCTCTCCACATCGGCCGGTGCGGTCTGCATCAGGTCGGCTAGTTCGTCAATAATGACCACGATATAAGGAATTTTGTCGGGAATTTGGACGCTCTCTTTTGTAGCTGGCGCTGCTGACGCCAGACCGGGGTCGACGACCGCGGCTACAGCATCCTCATCAAGATCGACGTCCTTCTTTTTAGGGGGCCGGGCGTTGAAACTGATGATGTTGCGCACGCCAACGCGGGCGAAAATTTTATAGCGGCGTTCCATCTCATCAATCAACCACCGCAAGGCCAGCAGCACTTTCTTTGGATCGGTCACGATCTGGAAGGCGAGATGCGGCAGAGAATCATAAAACTGCATCTCAACTACCTTCGGATCGATCATGATGAAACGCAGCTCTTCTGGCGTAAATCGAAAGAGCATGCTGGCGATGAGCGCGTTGATGCAGACACTTTTCCCGCTGCCCGTGGTGCCAGCTACGAGCAGATGGGGCATTTGCGCCAGATCGGTGATGATGGCTTTGCCATAGACGTCTTTACCGAGCGCCAGCGGAATTTTCGCGTGTCCCTTCGCCTCGTCCCAGTCGGGCGATTGCAAGAGTTCACGTAATGTCACCTTCACTTTCCGGCTGTTTGCGAGCTCAATACCCACGGTGTCCTTGCCCGGAATGGGCGCGAGAATATTGATACGCTCGGCGCGTGTCGCACGCGCAAGATCGCGCTCCAGGCTCACGATCTTGTCCACGCGGACCCCCTTAGCCGGATACACTTCATAGCGTGTAATGGTGGGACCCTTGGTGATATCGCCAGGCGCCACCGCGATGCCGAACTGTGCCAGTGTATCAATCAAAATCTGCTGGACCCGCTCCAGTTCGGAGGGATCCGCGGCCGCGCGCCCTTCCAGATCATGCTCATCGAGCAAATCCACTCCAGGCAGCACATAATTTTCGGACTTCCATGCTGGACTACTCAGGCTGGGAGCAGGTTTCGCTTTCTCGCCAGTCGCGCGCAACTCGGCCAGAGAGGGTTTTCTACGGCTCGGTGCGTGTTCGCCCGGCAGGGCGGTTGTATCGACCACTTTTGGCTTCGGTCGATTTGCGAGGTCATCCGCGGCCGGCTCAGGCAAGGACACGCCTTTCCTTTTCAATTTCTTTTCGAGCAAGTTCCTCTGCTTCTCGAGCTGTTTCTCACTGATTTCCAATTTTCCTTTAAGGTCGGATTTTCGGACTCGCCGGCGCAATCGCCAATCTTGCAGGTTCACATTTGCGCGCCGCATGGTAACGATCGTTTGGCGAATAAGATGCACCGGCCGCAGTCCAGTCATCAGGATCAGCGTCGTCAGGTAAACTCCGCTTAAGAGAATAAGCGAGCCGACTTTACCCAGAGCAACGCACAACAGACCGTGATGCTCATCGGCAAAGCCATAACCGATTGAAAGCAGCATGCCAGCCGCGCAAATGGTACGGTTGCAGATGCAATAGACAGGCGCCCGAGACGATAAAAAGGACAATCCATGCTATCCGCCGCGTCACGCGCAGACTCGGGTGAAACAATTTCGCTGCGCCAAATCCGAGCAGAATCGCCGCCAAAAGATATGCGGCAGCGCCTATCAGCTGATAGCAAATCCCCGCGACGATCGCACCGAATGGGCCGATGAAATTTTGGGCAGGATGATTTGCTGGCGAGATATTACTAAACCAAACCCAGGATGGGACATCCTTCGGCGTATAGGAAATCAGTGCAAGAAAGAGAAGCGTTCCGACCCCAAGCAAAATGAGGGCGAAGACTTCGTTCCAAGCGCTGTGTCTTTCTGTGCGAGCCACCGCGCCAGATAGTAATGCCGCAGCCGCGTCTTTCAATCATTTGTAGAGGCAATTGTCGCCATTACCCGCCGAAACCTCCGCCGCGCTTTAATCTTGCATGAGCCAAGGATCGACAATTAGTGTGCCAGCGCATTATGGCTTTTCTCCTTCGCCAGGTCGTCGTTGGTGTCGCGACCGGCTTGCTGCTGTTTTGTTCATCATGCGAAAAACATCCTCTCGGCGAAATGCCGGAAGTGCAGAGGGAACAAGTTGATCCGGCAAAAGCTTGGTCTCACGCCAGTAAAGCGGATTCTGAAAAGTCCTCATCCTTACCAACGCCTGCCGAATTTTTTCCGCACGAACCTCGTTAGGCAAAGGAGATCACATGGCTAAACACAATTACTTAACGTCGCCGCCGAAGATCAGTACGATGCCACCCGGCGTTCCTTACATCATCGGGAACGAAGCGGCCGAGCGCTTTTCTTATTACGGGATGAATTCCATTCTGACGATCTTCATGACCAAGTACCTATTGGACAAAATGGGGCACTTGAGCGTGATGCAACCCGCGAACGCCGAAGCGTGGTATCACACTTTCGTTTCGGCCCTCTATTTTCTGCCAATCTTCGGCGCGATCCTCGCCGACGCCGTTTTCGGAAAATTCCGAGTCGTCTTGTGGTTGTCGATCGTTTACTGCGGCGGTCACTTCACTCTGGCTTTGATGGGCTCGCCGGTGGCGCACGCGATTGAGCCGCGCTACTTGCTCGCCATCGGTCTGCTCATGATCGCAATGGGCGCGGGCGGCATTAAGCCCTGTGTTTCAACCAATGTCGGCGATCAGTTCGGCGAGACGAACAAGCATCTGCTGACTCGCGTCTTTAACTGGTTTTATTTTTCGATCAACGCCGGCTCGGCGCTCTCGACGCTTTTGATTCCCTGGTTGCTGGAACCTTACAAAGCCGCGCCGGATGGCCTTTTCGCCAAACTTTCGCCGTCGATCGTGAGTTTTCTCGAAAGTCCGCGCCTTCACAGTCCGGACATCGCATTCGGCTTGCCCGGTATCTTCATGGTGATCGCGACGATTTTCTTTTGGGCCGGCCGCAAAAAGTTTGTTCATATTCCGCCTGTTGGCATGCGAACGTATGCGCGCGAAATTTTCAACAAAGAGACCGGCAAAATCCTGCTCAACATCCTAATTCCGGTCCCGTTCGTTGCCATTTTCTGGGCATTGTGGCAGCAGAATTTTTCTTCGTGGATTCTCCAGGCCGAGTCGATGGATCGACATCTTTTCGGCGTCGAGTGGCTGTCGTCCCAGATTCAGACCGTCAATCCGATTTTCATTTTGATCATGCTGCCGCTTTTTTCTTACTGGCTTTATCCGTTCGTCGAGAAGTTCATCCGTTTGACGCCACTGCGAAAGATGGGCGCCGGGTTATTTGTCACTGCTGCGTCATTCTTTTTAGTCGCCATGATCCAAACACGAATCGACGGCGGCGCGCGCCCGAGCATTGTGTGGCAAATTTGGGCGTTCGTGATTTTGACCGCGGGCGAGACTCTGGTTTCGCCGACTCATCTCGAGTTTTCCTACACCCAAGGGCCAGTAAAACTTAAATCGCTTGTCATGTGCACGTATCTATTCGCCGTTTCACTTGGCAACCAATTCACCGCCGCGGTCAATTTCTTCATCCAAAATCCTGACGGCTCAGTGAAGTTACAAGGAACCAGTTACTTCATGTTCTTCGTTTGGGTGATGTTGGGAACGGCGATTTTGTTCGCAATCGTCACGCCGTTTTACAAGGGCCGAACTTATTTGCAGGACCAGACTCAAGTTGCCGGCGACGCTGAACCTGCGATGGGGTTTGCGGTCCAGCCGGAAGCGTAGCGATCAGATTCAAAATGAAAACAATCATCCTCGTAGTCGCATTGTCTATATCACTTTCGATATCCACCGCCCGAGCGAATCCGAAAGACGACGAATTTCAGAAGATTGCGCACGATTACATCGAACTGGAGCTGGAGACCAATCCGGAGGAGGCGACCGAACTTGGCGACCATCGGTTTGATGGACGGCTAACGGATTACTCGCCTGAAGCGCGGGCGAAAGAACTAGCGACCCAAAAGGAGTTTCGCGACAAGCTGAACGCCATCGATGGGTCGCAAGTTACCGGCGCGAACAACGTGGATTTTCGCATTCTGAAGGAGAACATCGATTACAAGATCTTCCAGGCTGAAGAGTTAAAACAGCCTGATTGGAATCCGCTCGTTTACAATCAGAGCCTGGCGAACAGCCTTTATGTTTTGGTCGCGCGAGATTTCGCGT
>WNGH01007153.1_pt1 | contig 10641 bp, 8 predicted proteins | sample 5400631 | NCBI WGS metagenome assembly WNGH01 (sample SAMN13153373, study PRJNA577476) | soil metagenome | isolation source: 115 cm soil or saprolite under Garry oak tree replicate 1 | place: USA:California | collected 2016-06-15 | reverse complement strand
ACAAGACCGCCCGCCTCGAATACGGGCCGACGCAGGACGAGATCTACGACGCGATCGACGCGGGCAAGCTCCAGTACCGCCCCGCCGCGATGCACGGAAACCCGTGGCTGCGCCTGCTGCGCCGCGAGGCCCAGGACCTCGCCAGGACCCTGCACGGCGATCGGGACGTCCGCGAGAAGCAGGCACGGGCCGAACTGGCCCGCATCAACCGCGAGCTCAAACAGCTCCGCTCCCAGCTCGCCACCCTCGAGGAAAGGCGCGCCGCGCTCCTTTCCGAGCTCGGCGAGAAATGACCCCCGCTGGCCGGGTTAACTACTGATCACAGGCCTACCCGCCTGCGCGCCTGAGGGACCTGGCTCGCAGCGCCGCCTTCCAGGCCGCGCCTGGCGGCTCGGCCGCGCCGGGCGCGGGCCACCAGCGGTCCTGGGCGAAGGTGAACGGGTACCAGCGGTCGTCGGGGCCGAGCCGGATCCGCACGCCAGCGCCGGGATCGGCGATTGTCCCGGGGCTGACCTCCAGCTCGCCGATGGCGAGCGCGCGCTGCCTGCGGACCTCGCGCACGGCGTCCGCCATCTGATCAGCCGGGCATTCGGACGCCCCGACCGCGGCTGCCACCCCGCCCGTCCCGCCATGCCGGTAGGCGAGCACCAGCCCCCGCAGCTCATCCTCGGGAAGGCGGTCAGGCGCGCCGCCCGCCCGGCGTGCGGCAATCCCCCGGGGGTGGCGAGGAGTCGGACCGCGTCAACGAGCGGATCTTCGTCGTCCGCCGCGGGGTCCGCGCCCGCGAGCATCGCCGCCGCCCGCCCGGCCGCGTCGTTTACCAGGAAATTCAAATACAGGAGATCCGGAACGGACCGTGGTGTCTCTTCCCGCCCCCATTCCTCTGCATTCACGCGGTAACCCCTGCCCCCTGGCCGAGGCTGACCAGGGCACGCAGCTCGCCGTCGTCGAGCTCGGCCAGCGCGGTCTCTCCGCCCGCAAGCACGGCTTCGGTCAGCCCGCGCTTGCGGGCGAGCAGCTCGGCGATACGGTCTTCCACGGTTCCCTCGGCAATCAGGTGGTGCACGTTCACGGTGCGGTGCTGCCCGATCCGGTGCGCCCGGTCGGTGACCTCGAACCGCCGGTCACCGAAGTCCAGCGCGCAGCCGGCCCGCAGCAGCCGCCCGAAGATGCCCCGCGCGCTGCGCGCCTCCGCTTGCGCCGCCCTGGCGAGCTGCGCGGCGGCGGACCGCTCCTGTTCGGTGATCTGGTCCAGCAGCCCGGCGGCGGCCGCCGTCTTCGCCTCGTTCTTGGTGCGGCCCTCGGCGGCGCATGTGCAGCTTCCCGTCGCGTGCGCGCAGCTGGCCGTGAGGTGAACACCGGCGCGTGCGGCGGGGCCGCGCCTGCCCGCGCGGCCTTCGCGGTGACGGCGCGGCCGGGGGCGCCCACGACCAGCCCGTCCGGTGCCGGCAGGAACGCGAGCGCCGAACGCTCGCCGGTCTCGATGTACCGGGCCGTGGGCCAGCCCCGCGCCTGGCTGTACATGGACAGGACTCCCCCGGCCATCATGGGGTGCTGGCGAGCGACTCCCATGCGGCGGCGCGAGCGCTGGCCCACCCGCGCGGGTCGGCGTCGAACAGCAGAAGGTACACCGAACGCGCGGTCAGCTTGCCGGGACGGACAGCGGTCGCCCATTCCGGGTCGGGCGACGGCCTGGCGACCTCGTAGTCGAGCCAGGATTCCAGGTCCGCGGGACTCAGCCCCGGATCGTCCGGGAAGTCACGGGGGGCGGCGGGCGGGTCGTCCGCTGGCACCGCTAGGCCGGTGAGCGCGGCCAGCAGCGACAGCGCCGCGGCCTGCCGCGCGGTCTTCTTGCTGCCGCCGTAGCCCGCCTTGCCCTCGACGCGCGCGCCGTCCCGCTCCAGGCTCGCCGTGGCCGTGAAGCCGCCGTCCGCCGCGGACTCCGTCACTTGCATGGGGGCTACGCCCAGCAGCTGGGCCTCAAGGCCGACGACGGCGACCGCCGTGCCCGGGACCTGGCCGGCCGCCGCCAGGGCCAGCGCGCGGACCCCGGCCCACGCGTGGCGGTCGCTGGCGGCGAAGAGCACCTGGTGCAGCTCCCGCGGCCCCACCTCGTGGGACGTGATTCTGCGCTCGCAGTCCGCGATCAGCGCGGGGTTCGCGGTGCCGTCCTGACATGCCTGCTTCAGCGCCGCGAAGAACTCATCGCCGGACAGCGCCGCGAAGCCGGCGGCCGGGTCGGCCAGCAGCGCGCGCAGTTCCTGGCGCGCGCGGTCCTTCTCCATCTCGGCCTGCCGCCGGTTCCGGGGCGGCAGTGGCTGCGCGGGGCACGGCCGGACCCGGGCAAAATCCAGCGGGGTAGGCAACCTGGGGGACTGTTGCGGCATGATCAGGCGCTAACTTGCTCCCGGTTGTGCAGCGCCGCCATGTCGGCGGCGGCCAGGCCAGAGACCCAGCCCTCCTCATCGGTCGCACGGCTCCCGCGGTCGTAGACGAGGCCGTCACCGAACATCTCATCGACAGCGTGATCGACAGCCTCGTGGCGCCCTTTGAGCACAGGCATCAGGTCCTTGCCGGGCGCGGCAACCGCCGCCTCCTGCTCCGCGTGCACCGTCGCCTGCGACAGCCGCACCCCGATCCGGTACGCGTAGGCCACCAGGAACGACTGGCGGAACGCCCGGGTCCGCGACCGCCCGAAGGCGTCCTTCTTCGCGCCCTCCCGCAGCATCGCCGTGTTAGCCTGCACCAGCAGCGACGTATACAGCAGCTCCACCGCGTCCAGGTCGGACGCGAAACCGACCACCGTGGACATGCCGAGCGCCTTCTGCCAGACCGACCGGCAGCGATTGGCTTGCGCGACAGCGTGCAGGAGCGTCGCCTTCGGCGACTCGTACGGGCTGTCAACCGGCAGCCGCCGCGCGGCCGGCCTGTCCTTGCTCCCGGACCGGGCGGCGAGCAGCGCGTGATCGATGCTGTGCCTGGCCATCAGCTCCTGCGCGCGGGCCGACAGCGCCTCCGCCTCGTCCGGGAACTCCGTGGACTCCGCCTTCGCCAGCAGCGCGCGGATCTTGCCCAGGATCCGCTCGTCCGCGTCGCTGCCCGCCGCCCACGCCCCGGCGCGGGCCGTGCCCGGCAGCGGGCACAGCCGTTCCAGCACCGGCACGTGCTGCAGCAGGTGCAGCAGCCCGATGGCGACCCGCAGCGGTTCCCCGCTCCGGGCGGAGAAGAACTCGGCGTCGCTCTCCCACCACACCTGGGCACCGAGCGCCGACACCTGCACCGCCCAGCGGTCATCCACCATCGCGGGGGCGTAGCCGCGCATCTCGTCCGCGACCATGCCGGCGGCCATGGCCGCGTACGCGTCGCCCAACTCCCGGCCAACGTGCCTGACCAGCTCGGCCGGCTGCCAGCCGTGCCGCCACGCCGCCGTGACGGAAAGACGCAGGAAGCCGGCGATCTCCCGGCTGACGGCCCGCCTCCAGCCGGGAGACTGCTCCGCCGCCAGCAGCTTGAGGTACTCCGCGAAACCGCGCTCGTCACCCCGGCAGACGGCATCGACCGCCGCGCTCACCGCGGTCACGACGAGCTCCCGCTGCGACGGGACCCGCTGCCGGCCCGGCGACCAGCCCGAGCCCGTCGCCCGCGCGGCGCGGCGCCGCTGGCGCTCCTTGTCCTTCTTCTGCCGCCGGTTACGGCTGGCTTTCCCCACGACGCGAACCTCCGTGAACTCCGACCCAGACGACAGGATTCCACCAGATGCCCGCAGCGCGCAGTGGACACGCGGAAGACGTCCCGATCAATCAGCAGCCACCGCCACAGGGGCAGCGGGTCCGCTGCTGCCTGCACCGGGAGCTCCGCGGGCTGCAGCAGCCGGTTGGCCACGGTGCCGACGATCCGCTGCAGCGTCTGGCTGCGCCACGTACTGACCTTGGTCTCGGCCCGCTCGGAAACGATCACCGCGGCGAGTGACTGGCCGAGCAGCTCAGCTCGCGGCGCGTCCATATGAGCCTGGACCAGTTCCCGCTGGCCCGTCCCCAGTCATCACCGGTCAGCCTCCAGGCCCGTCCCAGATCCGCAGCCGACGGCCCAAACGGCTGCCGAGACCGCGTTGCGCGCAAATGCCCGTCCGCGAGCGGCGCACTATCACTATCGCCGGGCGCGTATGAGCCGGTGCCGACGCTGCGGCCGCTTGGGCACGTTTGGTGAACGGACCGCCGCGAATGGGTGTCGTGGTCGAAGGCGCGCGGCGGGCAGTGTTCCGGCTCGGGGCGCCCGGCATCGCCGGGTCGGCCGCGTTCACAGGCGCGTGGATCGCCAACTCGCTGCGGCAGACCAGGCAAGGACCCGGCGCGGCCTGCAGCTCAGCGGCCTGGCGGCAGGGCTGCCGCCGAGGCGCTGATCCGCGCCTTCCCCGACCACTTCGAGTGCCGGGCGCCCGGTGACGAAGCGTGCCTGGAGCGGCTGCGGGCGACGGGGCGCACTTCATCCAACCCTTGTATGACCTCGTGCGCGACAAGGTCATCGCCCCGGAGGATGCGTTGCCGTCGGCCTGACCATTCTCGCGGCGCTCGCGGATCTGGCCTGTACGAGCGCCTTCTCGGTACTGGACGCTTCCGCGTAACGGCCCGCGTCCCCCGCGGCATAGCCACCGCGATGGCCCGGTGCAGGCGGGTGACCGGGGAGGGCGCCAAGTGCAGCGGCATGTCGTACAGCAGCACGACCTGCTCCCAGTCGGTGTCCTCCCAGCGCTCGGCCCGGGCGTTGTTGACGCGGGTGATCGCCGGAGACCGGCCAGTCCACCCGGCTGAATGTGTCATCCTCTCCGGGTGGGCGGAAAGGGCAAGGACCGCAAGAAGAAGAGCGCGCAGTCAGCGCGGCAGGCGGCACAGCGGCGGGCAGTCCAGCAGCGCACAGCCGAACGTCGCGTGCGGGATCTCCGCTTCCGGTTGCTTTCGGCCAGGGACGTCAGCGCTGCGGCCGGCCGGCTCATGGACGCGTTCGCCGGTCGCGACCGGGTCTCTTGTGCCTATGACGCGGAAGCGACGGTCAGTGCGGTGGCAGGCCGCATGGCGCAGGCCGGGTTCGCCGGTGACCGGCTCCGTGACGCGTGCCTGGACATCTGCGACGCGCTGGCCGCCAGCAGCGCTCCGCTTGCCGTCGGGATCCTGCGTGCGTTCGCGGTCGCAGGCCCGGATTCCGCCGTCCGGGACCATGCGAGGACCCTGGCTGACGCGGCCGGGCGTACCGCGCCGGCCTGGGCGGCCGAACTGGGCCAGGCGATCCCCGGCAAGTGCTGGGCGGCGACCGACCCGTTCCGGGAGTCCACCGTGCTGCTGTGCGAGTTCAGCTACCCGGCCAGGGGAAACCGGCACGCCGTACTAGCGCGGCTTGACCCGGTCTGGCATGACGCGGTGTCCTCACTGGCCGCCCCCTTCCTGGAAGAGGAGGGCAGCCTGGATGCCGGAAGCGCAACGGGACTGGCACGTCGGCTGGGCGCTGATCTCCGTGAGGTTCCCTGGGCTGAGGCCGCCGGGCTGCTGCGGGCGGGGCTCGACGCGTTCGCGCAGCACGGCCCGGCGCCGTGGGCAGAGCGTGACTCCCAGGACTACCGCACCACGCTCGGGCTGGCGGTCCTGGCTGATCAGCGCGCACGGGAACTGGCTGCCGCGGCCGAAGGCGCAGGCCAGGCGGATGCACCCTCCGGGACCATCGCCGACCGCTGGCCACCCGGGGAACGCGAGCGCCTGGTCGCGGAGTTCTACCGCTCGCCACAGGGCCGGGCACTCACCGGCGTGGTCGCCCGGTTCCTGCCGCGGGACCTCGTCGCATTCTGCGCGGACTACCTCGGCCGGGACCCGCTGCGGCCCGGGCCGCTCCTCTTCCGGCGGCTCCTCCGGGACGTACTGCCGATGCGGCTGGTCCTGCCGGCCAGGCTCGCGGGCGACGTGGCACCCGTGATCCGGGCGTGGGCGGCCTGGACCGCCGACCGCGCCAGCCTGCCGAAGCGCCTGCGCCGTCGTCTCCTGTCGGAACTGGACGGCGAGCTGCGCGAGTTTCCCGCGGTGATCGCCGCCGCGAGCCAGAAGCCGCATAACCGGTACTTCCAGGACCTGCCCGACGACGTCATCTCCGACGACACCCGATGCGAGCAGGCACTGCAACGCCGACACCTCGCCGTCCCGCTTTACCACGACCGGGCAGAGGGCACCGGAACCCTCGACGCGGCCGAGCCGTCGGAGCGCGCCAAGATCACCGAACTGTGGCTGGCCGGACGCGGAATCCCACGAGACGAGCGGGCGTCCTACCAGGCTGTCGTCGAGGAACTGTGGGCAGGCGAGCCGCCGCAAGTGACTGAGCAGGCGCTCCGCATGGCGGCCGACGGGCTGAGCCGCGACGCGATCCTGGACAAGCTCGTCCAGGGCCACTAGCCGCCGTGTGAGCCACCACGAGACCGTTCGGAGGAAAATTCTCTGCGCGCCACCCGGCAGCCAGCACCGGTCCGGCGGACAGCAGCACGAACAGGCACCGCGCGGCCGGCTGTCCGCAGCCGGAAACGTGTCATCTCGTGCGACCTGGGCGTATTTGCAGGCTGGCCCCCCGAGCCGGTCCTGGCGCACCACGCGCATGCCGGTCACTTCCGCGGGCGGATGTACACGTCCGGCGGTAGGGTCGCTGCCGTAGAGGGCCCGACCTGGGAGGGGTGCATGGGTCGCACGGCACGGGAACGGCTGGCCAGGCTGCTCGACGACGCGGAGGCGCCCGTGGCGTTCAGCGCGCAGATCCTGGCGCCGGCGGACGCGCTGCAGGTCGAGGTCGATGGCGTCGGGGCCGTGCAGGCTCCCGTGCGCGCGCCGCTCGCGAAGAAACTGATCGCGGTGGCGCAGCCGGCGAAGTTCGGGCGCGGGGAGCAGACGCTGACCGACACCGGCGTGCGTGACACGTGGGAGATCACGCCAGACCTCGTCACGCTGGACGGCCCCGCCTGGGAGGCCACGCTCAGCGCCGTGCTGGACGGCGTCCGGGACGAGCTGGGGCTGCCCCCCACGACGAGGCTGCGGGCCGAGCTGCACGCGATGCTGGTATACGGCACGGGGCAGTTCTTCCTGCCGCATCAGGACTCGGAGAAGGACGACGCAATGGTCGGCACGCTGGTCGTGTCGCTGCCTTCTGCGCACACGGGCGGTGAACTGGTCGTCGAGCACGGCGGCGAGAGCGTCACGTACCGGACGTCGAAGGAGGATCTGTCTTTCGTCGCGTTCTACGCCGACTGCCGTCACCAGGTCAGGCCCGTGAAGTCCGGGTACCGGGTGACGCTGACGCTCAACCTGCTCGCGGACAGCGAGCCTGGCGCGCAGGGGGCCGGGCCCGTCGCCGATCTGGCGCACTGCCTCACCGAGCACTTCACCACGCCCGCCACGCGTCGCCATGGCCGCACCGATCCCGCCCCGCCGAAACCGGCTGGTCTACCTGCTTGATCACGAGTACACCCAGCGGGGCCTGAACTGGAGCCGGCTCAAAGGGGTTGACGCAGAGCGCGTCGCGCTGCTGCGCGCCGCCGCGGAGCGGGCCGGGTGTCAGGCGGTGCTGGCGCTCGCAGAGGTGAAGGAGACATGGGACGCCTGGCCGTCCGACAGTGATCCGTGGGACGACTACGACTATTACGACGACGAGGATGAAGACGATGAGGAGGACTACGGCTACCATGATGCCTCCCGGGACCTGGGGGGCGACCACGATGACTACCAGCTCAATGAGCTGATCGACGACGAGATCACCCTCGGCTGGTGGACCAGCCCGGACGGCACTGGCGGTGAGCCGATATCGCTGCACGTCCCCGAGACCGAGGTGTGTGCCACCACCCCCAGCGCGGACCTCACGCCCTGCCAGTCCGAATACGAGGGCTACATGGGCAACTACGGCTACACGCTGGACCGGTGGTACCGCCGGGCCGCGGTCGTAGTGTGGGCGCGGGACCGGGCGTTCGCGGCGCGCGCCGAAGCCGGGTCGCAGGAGGCGCTGTCGGAACTGCACGCCCGCATCGGGGCCGGAGATCTGGACGGGGCACGTGCCGCTGCGGAATCGCTCGCGCCGTTCTGGAACAAGATCGGATCACGGGCGGGACTGCTGGGCACCGTGCTGGACGTGGCGGCGGGCCTGGGCACGGCCGGGACGGCGGCGATGCTGCTGGAGCCGTTCCGGGTGGAGACGGTCGCGCCGGAGCACGCCGACGGGCTCGCGGCAGCAGCCGGGCAGTTCGGCGAGGAGTGGACGCGCGGGGTCATCGACGGATGGTTCAGGTCGGAGCACTACTTCGAAACGGACAGGTCCCAGTGGGTCGAGAGGCTGCCGGGGCTATGCGGAGCGCTGCGTACCGCCGGGGCTCTGGAGGCGGCGCGGCTGCTGGCCGCCGGCGCCTGGGGCTGGATGGGCGACCAGCTGCGGCTGTGGACCATCACCGCGCGGGCCGGGATCCGCCAGCCGCAGCTGGAAATGCTGAGCTCGCCGCTGGTACGGCTCTTGGAGGCGGCCGACGACGAGCTACGGGACGAGATCGCGGCGGCGCTGCGCGGATATGGGGACAACGTGTTGGGGTGCCTGATGCCGGCGCTGCGTTCGGCGGCCGCGCTGCCGGCGGCCGCGCGGCGGGCAGCGGGGCTCGATGTGGTCGCGCGGGACTGCGCGGAGCGGCTCAGCATGATCATCGCGCGGCCGCTGCGCGACGAAGACGACTGGGCGATCGGATGGGCCGGGTGCGGGTGCGACCTGTGCGGCACGCTGGGGACGTTTCTCGGTTCCCGGACGCGGCGGGTCTTCGAGTGGCCGCTGGCGACCGACGGGCGGCGGCACGTGCACACCCGGATCGACTCGGCCGGGCTACCGGTGCGGCACCAGACCCGGCGGCAGGGACGGCCGTACACGTTCGTGCTGATGAAGGCCGGCGAGCTGTTCACGCGCGAGAAGGACGCGCGGCACAAGGCCGTGACCGACCTGGCGTGGCTGACGTCGGCGTGGGGTGACGGTTCGCCGGGAACGTCCTTACTCTCAGCCTGGCGGCATGATGGTGTTGTGCGTCCCTGGAAGCGACGGCTGTCCGATGACGGGCGGTCTGTCCTGCTGTCCGAGTTGCTCCTCCGGCACCCTGAACTGGCCGCTGAGGCGGAGAAGATCACCTCCACGCTGCTAGTCGTGGAAACGATCAGGAGCTTGCCGACGAGATCACGACCAGGCTGCGGGCGCTGCGCCCCAGCGAGCCGGCGTCCGTCGATGCGGGGCGGGGACGGGTCCTGGACGTCCTCCAGCCGTACATCGATGACCTCACCTGGCGGAAGGAACGCGGTGCCCGGCGGGCGGCCGCCGATATCGCGATCGCTGTCCTGCTCGGGTTGTACGAATGCCGCGAGGACACCGACGAGGACATGCTGCTTGTCCGGATGGGCCTGCCCGGCGCGGCAGACGACCTCGCACGCACGGTGTACAAGAAGGTGAAGTCACTGCACCTCTCGTTGCCGTCGCTGGCAGACGAGTGCCCCGAGTGGGCGTGGTACGAGGAGAGCTGAGACGATCTTCCACGCAATCGACGGCGCGAGCTTGGCCGCAGTTCTTCAGTTCTTCTGCGGCGGCGCGAGCGGGCTCCGGTGTTGACGGGCGTGTACCTATCGAAGGTACCGTCCTGAGCCGCTACGCTGTCGGGCGTGGTTTCCAGGAAGCGCAAGTCGAGCAAGTCCACGAAGCGTAGACAGGGCGAGGGACTGAGCGGTAACCCTGTAGGTGCCGAAAATTGTGTCGCCTTATGCCACCTGGGCGTATTCGCGGATCAGACCGCCGAGCCGGTCCCGGCGCAGAAGCTGTACGTTGGCGCCGAGAGCGCGTGGATTCGGACGCCCGGCACGCAGCTCCTGTTCCAGTGCCCGGGAGGCTCAGACCTCAGCCGTCCGTCTGCCCGCCGAGCGGGTTACCGGGCGCCGCGCGGCGAGGGGTCGCGCGGCCGCGCCCCGTCGAGGGGCAGAACTGTCGGTGCCCGGTGAGATGCTCTGAATCGAGCCATGTTCACCCGGTAATGCGGAGGTCCAAGTCACTGGGGTCCGGGCATACTTACACAACAAATTTGTTGTACCATTGGCCGAGGAGGGACCAGTGCCGCACAAGCTGGTGATGACACGCCAGGTTCGGGACTGGCTGCATGCGCTCCGGTCCGGGGATCCGGTCACGCGCAGGCTCGTCGCGGAAGCCATCGACCGGCTGCTGGACGACGGTCCCGCGCTCGGCCGCCCGCTGGCGGACCGGGTCTCCGGGTCCCGGCTGCACAACCTCAAGGAACTGCGCCCGGGCTCCAGCGGCACCACCGAGGTGAGGATCTTGTTCATCTTCGACCCGGCACGCAACGCGGTGCTGCTGGTCGCGGGGGACAAGTCCGGCCGGTGGGACCAGTGGTACCGGGATGCGATCCCGGCAGCCGAGGCGGCCTACGAGGCGTACCTGAAGGGAAGGGGACAGCGATGAGCGAGGAACCGGAATTCTTCACCTACACCCGCGAGGAGTTCCTGGACGAGTTCGTCCACCCCGATGACCGGCCGGCCGTGGAGGAAGCCCGCCAGCGGCGGGCGCTGCAGGTCCGGGCCGAGTACCTGACCGAGATGCGCA
>WNGH01012862.1_pt1 | contig 10642 bp, 10 predicted proteins | sample 5400631 | NCBI WGS metagenome assembly WNGH01 (sample SAMN13153373, study PRJNA577476) | soil metagenome | isolation source: 115 cm soil or saprolite under Garry oak tree replicate 1 | place: USA:California | collected 2016-06-15 | reverse complement strand
GGCGCGGGATTGTCACCGAGTCCCTCGGCGTAGGCCTTCTCGCCGACGGCCACGACCACGGCGTCCGCCGAGGCCGCGTCCTGGACGGCCGTCGCCCGGTCCGGTGCGGACACCACGTTCGGGTCCTCGGACTTCATGCCCTGCAGCACCGTGGTCCCCGGCGGGATCTGGTCGGGCGGTCCCATGCAGCAGACATGTCCGGCGCCGGCCACGCCCTGCCAGCTCACGCTCCAGCCGCCGAGCTGATTGGTCATCGAGTCCGCGCTCGGCCCGGTGACCACTACGTGCGCGGTCGGCGAGAGGGGCAGCACGTTGTTCTGGTTGCGCAGCAGGGTCATCGATTCGCGTGCCGCCTGCAGCGTCACGTCGCGGCCCGCCTGGACCGCGGCGTTCGCGGCCGCAGCATCCACCGTCGGGTGATCGAACAGGCCGAGCTGGAACTTGAGGGTGAGTATGCGCTGGACGGCCTGGTTGATCCGGGCGACCTTGATGCTGCCGTTCGTCACGTCCTGCTTCATCGCCGCCTGCCATTGATCGGCGTTGAACGGCAGCATGGTCATGTCCACGCCGGCGTTCACCGCGAGCGCGGCCGCGCCGGCCAGGTCGGGCGCCAGGTGATAGGTGGTCGCGAGCGCTGGCACATCGCCGAAGTCGCTGATCACCACGCCCTTGAAGCCCATCCGGTCCCGCAGCAGCGTGGTGAGGAGGTAGTGCGACGCGGTAGCGGGAACGCCGTTGATCGATCCGGAGTCGACCATGACCGTCCCGGCCCCGGCGTTGATGGCACCCGCGTAGGACGGCAGGAAGGTGTCCTGCAGGTACCGCAACGGCAACTGGGCCTCGGCCCGGTCATGCCCGTTGATCGATTCTGAGTATCCGGCGAAGTGCTTCACGGTGGCGGTGACGTCGAGCGACTTGCCGCCGCCCGCGCTCTGCAGGCCGCTAACGTTGGCGGCGCCCATCGCCGCCGAGAGCGCGGGCTCCTCGGCCCAGGTTTCGTACGTGCGGCCCCACCGGTTGTCCCGTGACAGGTCCTGCACGGGTGCGAAGTCCCAGTTCCAGCCGGTCGCGCGCAGGGCGTTGGCGGTCACCTCGCCGCCGGCCTTCGCGGCGGACGGATCCCACGTGGCGCCCATCCCGATCGACTGCGGGAAGAGCGGCGCCTGGTACGGGTGGCCGAAGCCGTGCACGGCGTCGACTCCGAAGATGACCGGGATGTGCAGGCGCGAGTGCGCGATCGCGTAGGCCTGCATCGTGTTGTACTCATTGGCCCAGGCCCGGCCGGTGTTCCCGGTGCCGCCATTGCCTGTCGTATCGATCGGGATATCGGTCCCGCCAGCCAGGATCGAGCCTGCCTTGTTGTCGGTGAAGATCTTCTGCTCGCAGACCGGGTTCGGCAGGTTGAAGCCGCCCTGGCTCGTGCAGTTGTTGCTGGTGTCGGTGACCTGCGTGACCTCGATCTGCACCATCTGGCCGATCTTCTCGGGCAGCGTCATGCGGCCGAGGAGGTCGCTGACGCGAGCCTGGGTTGGCAGCTTCGCGTCTAGATATGCGGGCTGGCCCGCCGCGGACGCCGTTGGGCTGGTGATCGCCGACGTCGACATCGCGATCATCAGCCCAACTGCCACCACGGTGGCGACGATGGGCCCGGGGGGCACCTTCACCCCCGGCCAGCTGATGGTCCGGCCACGCTTGGCAAGATCACGGATCGTCTGTCTCATGGCGCATCCCTTCACGTCGCTGGTAACTTCCCGTACCGCCGCTGACGCTAATTGCGAGATGTGCCGATTTCCATAGCCAATCCCGTAAGTGTGTACACACGGGCAACATAATTACGCAGCTGTGATTTACTCCACATAACCGTCCACAGCCTGTGGGTAACTTGGCCAGAGGTGCTGCACGGACGGCACGGCAGTGTCCAGGCCCTGTGGAAACGTCGGTTCGTGGCGGGGCTGTTACCGAGGAAGCCAGCGCCGGAAAGGGCCTTCTTCGAGTACCCGGCAAGTCCGGCTGCCTGTACGCTAACATGCCCGATTGCCTGCCGTAATGCCGTAGGTACTGTAATACTGCATGATCGCTTCACGGCGTGGCTCCCGGTAGCTAGCCCGGCACGGGGACACCGCATAGGCCCAGGCAAGCCCTCCTCGCTGCGGAGCCTGCGGCGGCGCGCAGCGCCCGCCGGTGACCGTTGCCGTCATCGCGTGATGCGGTAGGCACTGCAATACTGCGTTAATGACGGCTCTCAGCCTCGCCTTGGTCAACCTCAAGCCGGGCACCGGCAAGACGACATCGGCGGTCTGGCTGGCACACGTTTTCGCCGAGGCCGGGCACACCGTGCTCCTGGTGGACGCGGACCCTTCCGGTAGTGCGCTGGAATGGTCCGACCTCGCGGCCATGTACCCGGGGATGGCACCGCAGGCGGCGTTCCCGTTCCGGATCGTGGCGCTGCCGTCCCGCAGCCTGCACCGGCGCGTGCCCGAGATTGCCCGGGCGGATGACGTGGTCATTATCGACGCACCGCAGCTGGAGGATCACGAGGGCATTGCCCGGTCGGCGATGCGGTACGTCGACGAGATCCTGATCCCGTGCGCGCCGAGTCCCATCGAGATCAACCGCACCACGCCGGTGCGGGACGAGATCACCGAGGTTGCGGAGCTCCGGGACAGGCCAAGCCGCTCGGCCGTGCTACTGAACCGTTGCGTCGCCCGGGCGAATTCGACCGCCAACGCCAGGGCGGCGCTGGAGGACCTTGGCTATGGCGTGCTGCGGACGGCTGTGCCGAGGCTAGAGGTCTACGCGCAGAGCTTCGGTATGCCGATTCCCGACATGGGCCGTGATGTGTGGCGCCGCGTGGCCCAGGACCTCATCGAGCGACCCGCTCCGCTCGGGCCGGTGCCGTCGTGACTACGGAACGGGAGCGGCGGAAGGCGCAGATGGCCGCCGCCGCCGTGCGGCGCACTGAGCCCGATGCGTCCCCAGCCGGGCGGACCGCGATCCGGTCGAAGCCGGTCAGGGTCACCCTGGACCTGAGCCCCGAGCTTTACCGGCAGCTTGCCCGGTGGGCGGATACGGCCGCGGTCGAGCTCGATGTGCCGCGCGTCGCCCTGGTGGACGCGGTGCGGGCGATGATCAGGGTCGCAGCGGAAAGTCCGGAGGCCGTCATCGAGCGGTTGCGCCTCGACCGCGAGTAGCACCCGAAGTATCACGCCCGCGAACCAGCGCCGCCGACCCTGTTTAAGGTGAGCAGATGGACGCCGCGCAACGTCAGCTGAGCGACCAGATCGACGACGCGACGCAGCGCTTGCTTGGTACGGCACGCGTCATCGCCGAGCCGGACCTGCGGGCGGCGTCGCTGCTGCCGGGCTGGACGCGGGCGCACGTCCTGGCGCACCTGGCCCGCGGCGCTGACGCGATGCGTAACCTGCTGATCGGGGCACGGTCCGGGCAGGACCGCCCCGCCTACGTTAGCGGGCAGGCACGGGCGGCCGACATTGAGCACGGCGCAGGCCTGCAGGCGAAGGAGCTCATGGCGGACCTGGCCAGCTCCGCGATGGCCTTTCGCGCCATCACCCGGCAGCTGCCCGATGCGGCCTGGCAGTTCCCGGTGCGGATCCTGGACTCGGCGCGGTTCCCGGCCGCCCAGCTACTGACCCGGCGGCTGGTCGAGGTCGAACTTCATCATGGCGATCTTGGCACCGGGTACGGCCCGGCCGACTGGTCGGCCGCCTTCGCCGCCATGGAACTCGCCGAGCCGATGCGGTCGCTGCGCCAAGACCGGCTCCAGCGTGCGGTTCGGCAATAACTGCGGGCCGGCTCGGCAGATGGCTCGCAGCCCGTAACCGGCCCATGACGGAAGAAGCCGGCAAAGAAAGTCATCGACAGGCTGCCATAATAGTGGTCGTAACTTTCGACGATAGACGCCCACCTTGGCCATGCTCTCTCGCGCGCTCCGACGTAAGGCTCGCCGGATGACGTCGATCCGTCGGTCTGCGACCCGGTACCGTGCCCGGCACCCGCCATTCAGCGACCCCGCCGTGAGCGCCCGGCCCGGGGGCAGCACCGGGAAATGTCGCGGCCGCCGAACTGCCTCTCTTTGCCCGCTGATTGCTGCCGCCGATGTCGTGTCATCTGCTCCCCTTGGCGTTCAGTGGCTACCCGGCGGTGTTCAGGTGGCCATCTGAACCCCGCCCGGGCCGACTGTGCGGGCCCGGCGCGAGCACGCTAACCGCAGGAAGTTGAACGAAGCTTGCGGAGCCCTTGAATCGCCAGGCCGGAACTGGTGCCGGCGACGGCAGGTCAGCGCGGGGTCGCTGCGGTCCCGGTACGCCTGGCGGGCGTGCTGGTAGCAGATGGCGGCCTGCTCATGGCCGGCCAGGCCGAGGTGAGCGTCGCGGCGGCCGGCGAGCTAGTGCGCTTTGACGTAGGCGGTGACGACCTTAGCGGCGGCCACCGCCTCTGCCCGCGTCGGCCCGGGCCGCGGACCCCCGGTGCGGATCGCCTTCGCCAGCGCGATGATCTCCGCCCGCTGCCCAGCGCGGGGTCCTGGACCCGGGCAGGTGTGGCCGCCCCACGCCGCGCCGCCCATGACATGCGTGCCGTAACCTCTGCCGGATGTGCTGTCGGTGACCTGAAGGGGAAAGCCGGCGAACCGGGACAGGACCTCGACGAGCTGGGCCGAGGCGGTGATCTGCGCGTCGGTCAGCGGGTTCTTCGTGTTTCCGTTGTCGGCGTGCTCGATGCCGTACCACCGGAGGTTGGCAGCCATGGCATGCCATGCGATCCAGCCCTTGCCGATCGGCCCGAATTGATGGATGTGCCCTTGCTGGTCGATGCCGAAATGCGCGCTGACCGCCCGGCCAGGATCTCCACCCGGGGCCGGGTTGTTGAACAGCTCGATTGTGCCGGGCAGGTTGCCGACCATGGTGTGCATCACCACGCCTTGCATCGCCCCGGACCCCCAGGAGCCGTTCTTTGTCGGGAATGGCTTGTTGTAACTAATATTGGCGGGCCCGGTGATCCGGCCGTCAGCAGCGACCGCGAGTCGTCCTGGCGTAGTCATTATGTGCCTCCCTGAAATGGCGCGACCGTCAGGAACCGGATGTTCCTGGCATTCGGATCGGCGCCGCCTGACGTGAACGCCGCCGCGCCTGCTGGCCGCCGCGGCACTCATGACCATCCTCCCTATAAAGCGGCTCGTGGAAGCAATTCATTCAGTTATTGTTTCATTACTCAGGACGCTGATTGCTGATGGTATCGGATAAGATCCGCTAATATATCGACGCGGCCTCGAGCAGCGTCAATGCCGGGCGCCGGCGAGATGCATCCTGATGATCGAGTCGAAATCCGGATCCGGGACGAGGCCAAGCCGGGCCGCCCGGTCGGCTTGGAACCGGGCCGGCCAGCTCGTTACCATCCTGGCCACCGCCGGGTCGGGAACCCAGTCGATCAGCGTGGTCACCTCCGGGCCGGCCACCCGCTCCAGCGCGGCGACCATTCCCGCGACGGTCTCGGTGAGCGCCGGCAGGTTGACCGCGCTGCGGCCGCCCCAGGCCTCGTCGGACGACCTGGCGGCGCAGAGTAGTCCGTCGATGGCCCGGGCCGGCGAGACGAGCGCCACCTCGGTCCGGGCGTCGACCGGGCAGATCGCGCGCTGGCCGGCCAGCGGTTCGCGGATGATGCCCGAGAGGAAGCCCGACGCCGCTGCGTTGGGCTGCCCGGGGCGCACGCTGACGGTCATCAGGCGAACGGCCCGCCCGCGCAGGAATCCCTTACGCGTGTAGTCGGCCAGCAGCTGCTCACCGATGACCTTCTGCGCCCCGTAGCTGGACTGCGGATTCGGCGCGGTGTGATCATCCACGACCGCCGGGAGCGGGTGCTCGCGGGATGTCCCGAAGACGGCGACGGAACTCGCGAACACCACAACCGGGATCGTCTCGAGCTCGCGGCACGAGGCGAGCACCAGCTCGGTGGCGCGCAGGTTCGCAGCCATGCCGAGGTCGAAGTCCGCTTCGCATTCCGCGCTGACCGCCGCGGCGAGATGGAAGACCACGTCGGCCCCGGCGAGCACGTCCGGCCCTGCGCATGCGGGGTTGAGCAGCTCGCCGAGGTCGCCGCGGATCGCGGTCACCCGGCCGTCCGCGGCGAGATCCGGCGGAACGGTGGCGCGGTCTACGAGCGTCAGCTGGGATAGCGGGCCGGCCCCGCGGCCTGCGACGTCGATCGACCGAGCGGCAAGCAGTTCCCTGGCGAGTCGTGAGCCAAGGAAGCCGGCACCGCCAGTGACCACCACGTTCGCCACGGCATCTCCCGTCCCCGGACCTTGACTCATACTTGGGAAAATGGCTGACGGAGTGCGAATCAGAAGCGCCATACCCGCTGATGCCGGTGCGCTCGCCGAGGTTCATCGCAGCACCGTGCTCACCGCCTACGCTGGCATCTTCCCGGCGCACGCGCCAGCGCCGGCGATCGAGGACTTGGTTAAGGACTGGAAGTCGGCGTTCAGCGACACCACCTTCCGGGCCTTCCTCGCGGAAGGGCCCGCGGGCCCGGTCGGAACGGTCGGCGTGCGGGCCGATCCGGATGTGCCCGGCTGTGGACAGCTCCGCCGCCTCCATGTGCTGCCTGAGCAGTGGGGACAAGGCACCGGATCGGCGCTGTATGAGGCCGCCATGGAGGATCTGGTCAATTCCGGATATGGCGAAGCCAGCCTCTGGGTGCTTGAGAAAAACCCCCGTGCCCGCGCCTTCTATGAGCGGCGAGGCTGGGCGCTGGTTGCCGGTCAGACGCTGAAATGGGCGCGTCTGGACCTGATCGAGGTTCGCTACCGGATACCGCTCCCGGCTCCGGTCTGCTCCGATTAGACCTCCGGAGCGCTGCTCACCTCGAAAACACCGTCCGCGATGGCCACCAGGCGCCCGCACGCACACGCGGCTGCACGCAAACGCGGCTGGTCAGGTGGCATGGTCTGAGCCGGCCAGGGCCAGCTGCAGGAGGGACCGGAGCTGGGCGAGTTCTTTCATGTCGAGACCGCCCAGCGGCCCGACCTCGTTGCTGAGCCGCTGCCAGAACGCGTCGCGGAGGCTGAGCCCTTCGTCGGTGAGGACGAGACCCTTCGCCCGCCGGTCGCGGGTGTCTGGGCGTCGTTCGACCGCGCCGAGCGCTTCCAGCCGGTCGATCACGGTGGTCAGGTTCGATGGGTCGTAGCGGATCCGGTCTGCGAGCGCCCGCATCGTCACCGTGCCGGCCGGATCCAGCTGGATCAGGATTTTGGCCTGGATCGCTGACAGCGAGTGCTCTGCCGCCAGCGCGGCGAAGTGTTCCTGCAGCCGCGACTGCATCTGCACCCAGAGGCCGATGACCTCCTGCACCATCCGGAGGTGGCCGGTCGTCGGCGTCGGTCCGACGCGCTTGTCTGCCACGCCATCAAGGATAGGCGGAGCAACCTTCATGGTTGATTACACTTATGGTAGATTACCATTAAATACCTGACGAGGAGGTCATGGCATGGAGACTGGGCTGACGGACCGGGTCGTCGTCGTCACCGGCGGGTCCTCGGGAATTGGCCGCGCGGCAGCGCTCGCCTTCGGCCGGGAGGGCGCGAGGAGGGGTGGGAAGGCGCTGCCGCCTACGCGACGGCCAAGGCCGGGCTCGTCGGGCTCGCCCGCAGCCTGGCCTGGGAGCTGGGCAGGGAAGGCATCCTGATCAACGTCGCCGCCGCCGGGCTCACCCTCACCGAGCGAGTCCGCGAGATCGCGCCCGCCGAGATCCTGGCGGGCATCGCCGGGCGGGTGCCGAGCCGGCGGCTGTCCGAGCCCGGTGACGTGGCCGGGCTGATCGTCTTCCTGGCTTCCGCGGCCAACCAGAACATCTCCGGAGAGATCGTGCGGGAGGGTTCAGCTACCGGCCGGTCGGCCCACGCCAGCTAGCCGCCAGACGCCCGCTGCTTCGCTAGCAGCTGGGCGCTGCTGGCAAGAACGCCCCGCCACCGCGGCCGCATAACGCCTATGGACGTCGCGCTGGGATCACCTCACTGGCCGGCGGCGCGTTCCGCCGACCACCGATGTCATGCTCCGTCTCGCTGAGACGCCCGCGGCCCTGCGCTAATGCCGCGTCAGCGGTCGCCGGAGAGGTAAGTGGCAGCGGCGAGAACCGAGTAGGCGACCAGGAGGATCGCGCCGCTCAGGCGGGTCGTTCTGCCGGTCCGCAGAACGAGTGCCGGAAGGGCCGCCGCGACCGCCATGGCCGCGAGTTCGACGGGCCGGAAGCTGAGGGCTAGCGGCTCGAAGCCCCACGAGATAAGAGCTATCAGGGGTATCACCAGGCCGGCGATCTGAGCGCTTGAGGCCAGTGGGATCTCGACTGCCAGCTTGACCCGGCCGCGGCGAGCCAGCAGTACCGCGCTGCCATGCTCCGTCGCGTTGCCGACGATCGCAACGATCACGACCGCGACGAAGAACTCCGAGAGGTGTGCCGTGTACGCGAAGGCTCGCAGCGTGCCGATGAGCGTTTCGCTGACGAAGGCGGTCGCGATCGTGGCAACGGCGAGCACAACGAGGGCGGCAGGCAACGGCCAGCCGGTGCCTTCGGGCTTAGCGGACCTATAGAGCTGCCGCTGGCGGCGGAGCGCGTACCGGGTCACGGTCACGCAGACGATCAGAAGCAGGACGGCAATGGGAAGCGAGAGCTCGGCGAGCGAGCGGCGGTCCGAATCGCCGTGGAATCCCGGCGCGGCCGCGACGAGCACGAGCACGGTGGTGAATCCGACCAGGCTGAGCGAGATGTAGGCAGATCGGCGATCGATGAAGCCCGTCTGGCCGAAGAGCAGCGTGAAGCCGAGGACCAGCAGGAGGTTGCCGGCGATCGAGCCTACGAGCGACGCCCTGACGATCTCGGTCAGACCCCCGGAGACGGCGATGATCGCAATGATCAGCTCCGGCGCGTTACCGAACGTCGCGTTCAGGAAGCCGCCGATCCCGGGACCGGTGTGGCGGGCCAGATTGTCTGTCGCCTCGCCGATCAGCCACGAGAGAGGGATCAGCGCCACGGCGGCGAGCACGAACGTTGTCAGCTCGCTGACAGCGTCGAGCCGATCCAAGACCACGGCGAGCGGCGCCAATGGCAGCAGTGCTAATAGCGCACCGTGAGCGATGTTTCCGCTGGCCTCGGACACACATGCACCCTACTTGGCGACGTCTGCAGCGCTGCGCGTCAACGGAGGCACCTTTCCTGGGTTACCGCGGGCGAGCATCGGTAGCCTGGGGGGATGGTACCGAGGGTGGGCGTCGTGTTCCGCCCTCAGCTGCCTCCTGAGCGGCTGCGCGGGTTCATCGCCTCGGCGGAGGCGGCTGGCCTCGATGATGTCTGGATGTGGGAGGACTGCTTCGGCGAAGGCGGCCTGACCAGCGCTGCCGCCGCGCTCGCGTGGAGCGGCTCGGTGCGGATCGGCCTAGGCCTGATGCCGGTGCCGCTGCGCAGCCCGGCATTGGCGGCCATGGAGGTCGCGACGCTGGCCCGCCTGTTTCCCGGGCGCTTCGTCCCGGCCGCCGGGCACGGCGTCCTGACCTGGATGGACCAGGTAGGAGCCCGCGCTCCGGCCCCGATGACCCTGCTGCGCGAATGGGTGACGGCGGCCCGGTTGCTGCTCAGCGGAGCGACCGTCACCGTCAGCGGGGAGTACGTGCGTCTTGACCATGTCGCCCTGGACTGGCCGCCAGCGACCGCCCCGCCCCTGCTGATCGGCGCTCGCGGCCCGAAAACCCTCGCGCTGGCGGGCGAGCTCGCCGATGGCGTCGTCCTCGACGCGGGTATCTCTCCCGATGGCGTCCGCCGGGCAGTCGCGACGGTGGCGGCACCGGGACCCCATGAGGTGATCGTGTACGTATTGTGCGGAGCCGGACAGGGTGCACGGGAACGGATCGAGGCAGAGCTCACCGAGTCAGCAGAACCGCTATCGGACCGGGCCGCAGTCGGGTCACCCGCCGAAATAGCGCACACCATCCGCATGTACGCCCGCGCTGGTGCGACAACCGTCGTCCTTCAGCCCACCGGAGACGATCCGGACGTAGCGGAAACGATCAAGCTCGCGGCGGCCGCAAGGACCGTGCTGCGCAGCTAGAAATGCTCATTGTGTCCCGGCCTGAACACCGACGTGGCGCAGTGCGGCGCCGTCGTAGAGCTGGCGTGGCCGCGAGATCTTCTGAGCCGGGTCGAGTATGCCCTCTACCCACTGGGCGAGCCAGCCTGGGGTCCGGCCGATCGCGAACAGCACGGGGAACATCTCTACCGGGAATCCCATGGCCTGGTAGATGATGCCCGAGTAGAAGTCCACGTTCGGGTAGAGCTTGTGGTCCACGAAATACTCGTCGTCGAGTGCGATCCGCTCGAGTTCCAGCGCGATATCGAGCAAGGGGTTCCGCCCGGTGACCGCGAAAACCTTGTCGGCGATCTCCTTGATGATGGTGGCGCGCGGATCGAAGTTCTTGTACACGCGGTGGCCGAACCCCATCAGGCGGAATTCGCCCCTCTTCACGCGCTCGATGTAGCCGGGGACGTTGCGCACCGTCCCGATCTCGTTGAGCATCTTGAGCACCTGCTCGTTGGCGCCGCCGTGCAGCGGGCCGTACAGCGCCGCGGCGGCCGCGGC
>WNGH01010611.1_pt1 | contig 10642 bp, 9 predicted proteins | sample 5400631 | NCBI WGS metagenome assembly WNGH01 (sample SAMN13153373, study PRJNA577476) | soil metagenome | isolation source: 115 cm soil or saprolite under Garry oak tree replicate 1 | place: USA:California | collected 2016-06-15 | reverse complement strand
CGGACTACACGGGTCTCGACATCGGCCTCGACGTGATGGAAGTGCTGTTCCGGGAGACCGGGGACCCGAAGTTCCGTCCCTCGACCCTCCTCCGAAAGTACGTCCGCGCGGGGCGGCTCGGGAGGAAGTCGGGCCGCGGCGTGTACAACTACACCGGGACCTGACCGTTTTTCCGCGCTTCTGCGACCTTCGACTTGGCGCCTCGGATCACGGTGGAGGGGGGCCCTCCGGGCCCATCGGCTCCTGGGGCGGCATCGGCGGGGGCGAAGGCGGCATCGCTCGGGTAGGCGGCCTCCGTCGCCGGACCGCGAACAAGCCGACAACCGCGACGAGGATGACAATCAGGAGGACGAGCCATATCCAAACGGGCAGCCCGAAGACGATCGAGGTGAAGAAGTTGCCACCCTGGTAGTTTGACGAGGTGAGGTTGAAGTTGTCTGTATTTCGCCCCGTGCCATCGTAATCTCCCACGCGCACCCAGTTACCGACCTGTGCCGACCAGTAGTTCATCGAATAAGTGAGGTTCGCGGTATTCGTCTCTTTGATTGGCGTGGTTGTAAACGTTCCCGCGGGCACCGTGATTGTTGCATCGGACTGGACTTCAAACCTCGTACTCAAAGTCGTATGGGACCAAGTCGTCCGGGTCGCGTTCGTCGACGAGGTCCACACGACAGTGGTGTCGGTCCAGCTGGCGGCTGCGGTGAGCGGCCAGTGAATTGTCTGGGGTGGACTCCCTGCGATGACGACAGTGGTCTGGGTGGTCAGGTTTAGGATTGGAGCAACCACGGCACGGATTTTCACAACGGCGAGGGTCGCTGTGCTGAACCAGATATCGGGAGTCACTTCGTAGCTCAACCCTGCACCGAAGGGAATCTTGAGGTCTGCGGCCACATGGTAGCACGGATAATCGGTCCCGTTGAGCGTCACCGATTCTGTCCCAGTGACGTCCAGCCGGAGGGTCCCGTTGAGCGTCAGTCCTCCTGAACCTGATACGAAAGAGTACACCCAGAAGTCACCGGCGGCCCAAGTGGGCTTGTCCATGTTCGCTCTCGCGGTCCCGGGAACGATTGCGAAGGCCGCAACCAACAGCAGTGCGAACGCAGAAACCATCACGCGGGCGGACCGGTGCATCCATCCCACCTCGCCCCCGCAGTGAGGGATGGGTCTATGAAATTTCCGGTGCGCTCCAACGAACGTTCATCCGGATTCCGAGCATTCCTCGGCCGGAGGAGAACCCATGCCAGGCTTCATCAAGATGGAGATGGAGGACCGACTTGCGATCGTCACGGTGAACCGCCCCGATGCTTTGAACGCCCTGAACTCGACTGTCTTGCGGGAGCTGTCGATGGCGATTGAGCACGTGTCGATGGCGGCGGACGTCGGAGCGATCATCCTCACGGGTGCCGGCGAACGGGCTTTTGTGGCGGGCGCGGACATCAAGGAGATGGCGAACCTCTCGGGCCTGGAGATGCAACGATTCTCCGAGATGGGCAGGCGACTCGGCGACGCGATGGCGTCGTGCAACAAGCCGATCATCGCCGCGATCAACGGATTCGCGCTCGGAGGCGGTTGTGAACTCGCCCTGGCCTGCGATATCCGGATTGCCTCCGTTCGCGCGGAACTGGGCCAACCCGAGGTGAACATCGGCATCATCCCCGGATTCGGCGGAAGCCAGCGCCTCCCGCGCCTCGTCGGACCGGGCTGGGCTGCGGAGATGATCTACACCGGGGACCGGATCGACGCCGCGACCGCGGAGCGAATCGGCCTCGTAAACCGCGTCGTCCCCGCGGACCGACTCATCGCCGAGGCGAAGGCCCTGGCCCACAAGATCCTGGAGAAGGGCCCGGCGGCCATCGCCCTCGCGAAGGCGTGCCTCCGGGCGGCGTGGGACATGCCCCTCTCCGCCGGCCTGGACTTCGAGACCGGGCGATGAAATTGTTTGAGCTCTTCAGGAATTCGACGTTCACGAGGGATTCTTCCATCGTCATCCGCTCCTGGGGGACGGTGCGGCGCGGGGTCCCATTCGGGCGTATCCGAGGTCCCTATTTAAGAGTTGCCCGCACAGTCCCGCGGACACGAGCGATGCCCCGCGGGCCCCGCGAAACCGATTCGCATCGCGGTTCTCCTCCGAACCTTTATTTAGCACACACCCTTTGGAGCGCTCCCTCGAACTGACGCGGAGTGAATCGTTGGGTAATATCCGGCCGACGTACATCAAGCGAGTCGCGATCGAACTCGCGAAGCTCTATCCGAACGAGTTCACGGACGACTTCGAGAACAACAAGCGGAAGGTCTCGGAGCTGTCCGACGTGCGGAGCGTCCTGATGCGCAACCGGATCGCCGGGTACATCACCCGATACCGGCAGCGGATGGCCGTCTAGGCCCACGGACGCCCGCGCTCGGTCCGAGAGCGAGTGGACTCCGTCCCCCATGTCGTACGCCGTCGAGACCCGTGACCTCACCCGCATCTTCGCGGGCAAGAAGAAACGGCGCTTTCGCCGCAAGCGCGCCACGAGCGAAGGCGAAGACCACCTGGGTCCCGTGACGGCACTGGACCAAGTGTCGATTCAGATTCGGGACGGCGAGCTCTTCGGCATGTTGGGTCCGAACGGCGCCGGCAAGACGACGCTGATCAAGATCCTCGCGACCCTCCTCCTGCCGACGTCCGGCCAGGCGTTCGTCGCGGGCCATGACGTGGCGAAGGACCCGTTCCCGATTCGCCAGCGGATCAATATGGTGTCCGGCGGCGAGACCTCCGGCTACGGCCTGCTGACGGCGCGGGAGAACGTCTGGATGTTCTCCCAGTTCTACGGCGTGCCTAGCAAGGTCTCGAAGGGTCGAATCGACGAGCTGATGCACACCTTCGGGCTTTGGGACAAACGGGATGCGAAGGTCCGCATGCTGTCGACCGGACAACGACAGAAGATGAACATGATCCGCGGCTTCGTCACCGATCCGGACATCCTGTTCCTCGACGAACCGACCCTCGGGCTGGACGTAAACGCGGCCCGGGTGATTCGAGACTACATCACGAACTGGGTACGCTCCCAAAAGGGCAAGACAGTTCTCCTGACGACCCACTACATGGCCGAAGCGGACCAGATGTGCGACCGGATCGCGATCATCGACAACGGGAAGATCTTGGCCTGCGACACACCCGAGAATCTGAAGCGGATGATCCGCACGGAGACGACGTTCCGGCTCGAGGTGGACACGATCCGCGATATTGCGTCCTTCTCTTCTATGGAGGGCGTGAAGAACTTCTCCCACACCGACGATATCTCGAAGAACCGCACGCACCTCACCTTCATCCTCGAGGACGAAGGCCCGGTTGCCGAGATCTTGAGCACGATCACATCCCAAGGCAAGAAGGTCCACTCGTTGCAGAAATCCGAGCCGACCCTCGAAGATGTGTTCATCAGCATGGTCGGGAGGGGCTTCGAGTGAAACCGACGACCGTACGCCGCACGGACCTCCGGTACCGAATCGGTCTCAACCTGCGGGCCGTCGTGGGTCGTTCCTATCCGAGGATCGTCGGCGCGAACCGGGAGCCCTCGTGGATCTTCTTCGAGGCCCTCCTTCCCTTGCTCGGCATCGCCGCATACGTATTCATCTACCAGTCGTTCGGGGCCCGGTCGTTCGAGGCGGCCGCGGGCAACACCACGGCGCAAGCCGTGATCAGCGCGAACACGAACGCCCTGATTGCCTCCGTCGTCCTTGGCGGGACGATGGTCGCCTTCTGGCTGAACGTGCTCTGGTCCATGGCGAGCCAGCTCTATTGGGAGAAGGAAATCGGGAACCTCCAGCTGTACATGATGGCGCCGATGAACCGGATGGCCTTGCTCGGCGGCATGGCGGTTGGAGGGATGGTCATGACCTCGATGCGCGCCGTCTCGACCCTCGTGGCGGGCATCCTCGTATTCGGGGTCATTTTCCAGGTTGCAGACCCCCTGATGCTGCTCGCGGTCTTCTTCGCGGCTCTCATCGCTCTCTACGGCCTGGGGATGATGTTCGCCTCCCTGTACCTGCTCTGGGGGCGGGAGGCGTGGAACCTCTCGGCCCTCATGGAGGAGCCGATCTTCTTCTCGAGCGGATTCTACTTCCCCGTCGGCGGCCTGTTCCGCGTCCCGGGATGGGGCCCGATCATCGCGATCATTGGGTCCTTCGTGCCCGCGACGTTCGGGCTCGACGCGCTCCGACAGCTCACCCTCGGCTCGACCGCCTTCGGCGGACAACTGTGGATCTTCGATGTGAAGACGGAGCTCTACATCCTCGTCTTCATGGCCGTCCTGTTCTTGATCCTCGCCCGGTACTCGTTGAGGTACCTCGAGACGCTCGCAAAGCGAGAAGGGAAGCTGACCTCACGGCATCAGTGAACACGTTCTGGCGGACCTTCAAGGTCGCCGCATGGCTCGGCTGGGAGATGGACTCGAACTGGACAGAGCCATGGCTCTTCATGGTGTACTCGGTCGTAAAGCCGGTCGCGGGGGCGTTCATCCTCGTCCTCATGTACACCGTGTTCGCGTTCATCGGGAATCGACCGGATCCCGCGGCCTTCTCGTACATGTACGTCGGGAATTCGTTCTTCATCTTCGTCGGATCGGTCTTGTTCGGGACGTTCCAGGTGATCCAGTCGGATCGAGAATGGTATCAGACGATCCGCTATGTGTACATCTCACCGATCTCGTACTACGTATACATCGTCGGCCGGGCCGTCTCCAAGGTCGGCGTGGCAGCCTTCGCGGTCGCCATCACGCTCGCATTCGGCGTCCTGTTCCTGGGCGTTCAGATTCACCTGACCCTCGACGCGATCCCGCTTTTCGCCGCCAGCATGCTGCTCGGCCTGGCGGTCCTCCTCGCGATCGGGATCTGCTTGGGCGGCATCTCCTTCCTGACCGCAAAGCACACGCACGGGCTCGCCGAAGGAATCCCCGGGCTCTTCTACGTGTTCTGCGGCGTGCTCTTCCCCCTCTCGATCCTTCCCTCCTGGGGCCAGGCGATCGGGAAGGCGATTCCGCTCACCTATTGGTTCGACATCACGCGTCGGCTGCTCGCCCCCACGCTCGGCGTCGACAGCACGCTCGCCGGCTATTCCGACCTCACGATCATGGCCCTGCTCGTCGTGTCATCGGTCGCCTTCTTCGGGTTGAGTCTGCTGATTTTCAAGACGGGGGAGTACTTCGCCCGGAAGGCCGGCAAGATCGACATGACGACGTCGTACTAGGCGCGGGACGCGCGACGAGTGGCTTGTTCCCGCCGATACGGATACCGCTGGACGGCTCCACAGGTCGTGCACGTCACGACGACCCGACCCCGCCCGACGCGGACGCGGGCGCTGACGGAGGGGAGGAGGAACGCGAGGCACTTCTTGCAAAAGGATCGCTTGAACGGCGCCGGGACGCGAACGTTGTAGCGCATGCCGATCCGACGAGCGAGTTCCACGTAGCGTCGCGCGCGGCCGGCATGGCGTTGGAGCGCCTCCCTCTCGGCCAGGTGGAAGAGCGTCGTCATCCGCTCGAGGGCGATCCGCCGCTCCATCCCGCGATGCCGTCGCTTCGCCATCGGAACATGGACCGTTCGCGCACTTAAAATCCTTCGGAAGCCGCCCATGGTTTCTTACCCCCAAATCGCAATGGTCTAAACCGCGAATGACAGCGCGTGCCGTCTTGGTCCGTTTCGTCGGCGTCGCGATGCTTGTCTATCTGGCTCTTGCAATCGGGGTCGCCATTGTCCGCCCCGAGTTTTGGTGGCTTGTTGCGATTTTCTTCGTGATACTGTGGCTTTGGGGATTCTCGTTGTCACACGCCTATGTGCTCACTCACGACGGAATCAGTTCGAGCAAACGGTGACCAGCCTCGGGCTACGAATCCTTAAGATGCGCATAACGTTTGGGCGCGGGGATTCTCATGCGTGACCGCGTGCGGCGTATTTTCAGGAATGTCAACGACGGACTCGACCTCATCGTCTTCGTGAACTCCACTGAGCCGCACATCGACCGATCCTTCTTCTACGCCACGGGCCTGACGGACGGTCTGTTCGAAGGCTGCGGCGCCTGGCTCACGCCGGACGGCGCTTGCGAGATCACGACCTCCAAGTTGGAGGAAGAGGCGGCGAAGAAGAGCGGCCTGCCCCTCCACACCTTCCAGACCCGCGATGAGTCGACGGCCCGGATGAAGGCGGCGCTGAAGGGCCACCGCAAGGTCGGCATCAACGCGGCGGAACTGACGCACGCGGCGTTCCAGCGGTTGCAGAAGCTCGTGCCCAAATCCACCCGGTTCGTCGACGTCTCCGAGGCGGTCATGAAGACCCGCCTCGTGAAAGACGTGCAGGAGATCGAGCGGATCCAGAGGGCGTGCGACATCGCCACGAAATCCCTCGAGGAGACCTTGCCATTCGTCCGGTCGGGCGTCACGGAGGCCGAGGTCGCCTCGGAGCTCGTCTATCGGATGCAGAAGAACGGGGCCACGGGTCCGTCGTTTCACACGATCGTGGGCTCCGGTCCGAACGGGGCCGAGCCGCACTACACGGCCGGGGAGCGAAAGATCGAGCGCGGCGACATGATCGTGATCGACTTCGGCGCGATGTACCATATGTACTGCTCCGACGTCACGCGGACCGTCGTCGTGGGCGCGGCCTCCGAAGAACAGAGCCGAATGCACGACACCGTCGCCCGGGCCCAGGCGGCCGCTCTCGCGAAGATGAAGCCCGGATCGAAAGGGAAGTCGGTCGACGCGGCGGCGAGGGATCTGATCGACCGCACGAAGTACAAAGGGCGGTTCATCCACGGACTCGGGCATTCGATCGGCCTCGCGGTCCACGACGGCGGGGCCCTGAACGCCTCGAGCGATCTCGTGCTCCGGCCCAACATGGTCTTCACGGACGAACCGGGAGTCTACGTCCCCGGATTCGGGGGCGTGCGGATCGAAGACGACGTCCTCATCACGAAGAAAGGCCCCCGGTACATGAGCACGGCGCCGCGGGGCCTCTTGGAGCTCTGACGGCCCTCAGGCTTGCGGTTCGTCGCGCAGCTCGCGGGCGAGGATGCTCATTCGCATGACGTTCACGAAGCGCCCGTCCTTGTAGATGTCCTCGCGGTGGACGCCCTCTCGCTGGAATCCGAGCCGCTCGTAGGTCCGGAGGGCCCGGGTGTTGTACTCGAGGACGTCGAGGGAGATCTTGTTGAGCCCGAGGACCTCGAAGCCGTAGCGCAGGACGACCCGCATCGCCTCGGTCCCGTATCCTTGGGACCAGAACGACGGCTCGCCGATCACGATCCCGACCTCCGCTTTCCGGTGGACGCGGTCGATCTTGTGCAGTCCGAGATTTCCGACGTGCTGACCTTCGACCTCGATCGCGAAGATCTGTTCGTCCGTCCGCCGTTCGTAGTCGCGGAACCATCGCTCCTCCTCGGCGAGCGTCACCGGCGCATCGCGGCCGAGGAACCGGATGATCTGCGGGTCCGAGAACCACTTCACGCATCGTCGGAGGTCCGACGACACGAGGGGCCGGAGGAGGACCCGCTCGCCGCGCAACACCCGACGGGCTTCCAACACGGCCTCCGCACGCGGGCGACGTGCTAAAGACCTTTCCCCCTCACCCATGCGACAGGGCCAGCGTCGCTTGGGTGACCCCGCCGTCATCATCCCGGACCGTCAACGTGACCGTGAACGAGCCGCGAGGACAATACCCGTGGACGACCGTCGCGTTGACATCGAACGGCGCCGTCCCTCCCTGGCTCTGAGGCGGATTCGGACTCACGCCGTCGTTCCAGAATGTCTGCTGGAAGCTCGTTCCGTCTCCGAAGTCCCACGTCGCGGTGAGATCGTCGCTCCCGGCATCGTGGAGGTTCGCGCGGAAAGTGATTCCACTCCGGACGAAGAACGAAGCGACGTCTGACGACGTCCAGGTCCACGTCGACGGGTGCCGGACGTTGAAGTTGTGGAACATCCGCTTCTCCTGGCCGTCGGCGAAGACCACGACAATCCATGCAGGGTTGTCTCCACCCAGTTGCCCGTTCACACGGTCGTTGAGCGGGGTGTACGCCAGCGTCGCAGTGACGTGTTCTCGCAGGGAGAACGTGAGGACGTCGGTCGTCGCCGCCTGCTTCGAGGGGCTCCCGGGCTTTCGCATGAGATCCAGCGACGCGACGACCCCGGAATCCGAGTCGACGGTGAAGGAGAGGTCGTGCCATTTCTCGCCCGCGATTTCGATTCGGAACGCCGCCTGTGCGACCGCGTCGAGTCGTTCGATCTCGGGCGGCCGGTTCGCGATCGTCACGGCGGCCGCGGCCGAGGCGACGTGCGTTCCGTCGGAGACCTCGACGACGGCGACGCCGGAGAAATCGTCCGTGTAGCGCGCCTCCGCGGTCGGCGAGGAGGACCACAGGGTGTTGAACGTCCCGTTGCCCGTGAAGTCCCACCGGAATTGGAGCGGATCACCCTCGGGGTCCGTCGAACCGCTTGCACTCAGTAGGATCGCATCGCCTTCCTTCCCGACATAGGGGCCGCCGGCGTCCGGATGCGGGGTGCCTACTGGGACGGCGTCCACGAGCGGGGGTGCGGAAGACGCGTCAGCGGTGCCGTCGCGGTCCATGTCGGACTGGGCCCGCGGCAGTTCCACCCGCCCTGCGGCCAGGGCGGGCGCGACCAGCGTGTACGATCGGGTCAGCGGTTCGTACGCGGACGGATATTGCGGATCCTCCGAGCTGCTTTCCAGCGCCGCACGCAGGTCGACGTTCCACCGCAACGTCCGCGAGCCATCGTCGTGACTCGCGATCTCGTCGGGTGGGACGGAGTAACTCCCCTCCTCCACATTCCAACCCGCAGGCACGGTGTCCTCCAGCACGCCGTGGGTCACGTTCACGTCGTTCATGATCGTGTCCTCGAACGTGTACACGGCGATGTTCGTCGCATCGATGGTGATATGAATTTTCTGGCCGGCGGTTCCGTCGACCTGGGTCCACAGCGGTTCCTTGCCGACGACGACCGTCGGGTACGAGCGCAGGTACGTCCAGAAGTCGGTCTGCGTGTTCGCGCTCGGCCCATCGTGATATTCGTTCGCCAGGACGGGACGCAACGCGAACGGCAACGTCTCTCCGCCAATCCGGAATGGGATCTCCGCCTGGGTGAATTGGAACTCCTCGGAACACCACCAGGCTGGACGGGGGAGGAAGTCCTGGACGACCAGGTCTCCGTACGAATAGAGGAGGGAGCCGTGCGCCGGAACGGTCTGCGTGGTCAGGACCGCATCTTGCGTCGTGCGGAGTGGATCCGGCGACGGATTCTCGAGCGGATGTGGACTCATCAAGACGGCCTCCTCGGACACGCGCACCGGGACGTCCGCCGCGTTCTCGAGGCGAATCCCCACCGGCGAGGTCACCGTGAACCCGTTGCGGACGTACGTCTCGTTTACGACCGTCGCCGTCATCAGGCCGCGACCCGCGGCTTCCCAGAAGCTTATCGTGTCCGCCTGGACGTGGCTCGTCGGTCGGCCGAGTTGCAGCGAGCCGACCACGACGAGGGCCCCAACGAGGAGAATTACTCCTGTACCTTTCGGCGAAAAGACTCCCATCCCGCCCCGTTCCGCTCTGTTAATTCGAACATATGAAATCGAGTTTGCTTAAGGGTGCCGGCACAATTCTCAGATGTTTCGCGGCGTGATTTTCAATCGTGATAAGCTCGTCCCGAGGGCCTAAAACAGCTGCGACGATGCCTTGAAGTCGGCACCGGCCCTCCCTCGGCCGTGCTCGTCTACGATCCTCGGTTCCTCGACCACGTGTCCTCGCCCTTCCATGTGGAGCGGCCGGATCGGCTGAGGTCGATTGTTTCCCACCTCGAACGAGCGGGCCTCTTCACCGACGTCGAGCGGGCGCCCCCTGCGACGCTCGCGAGTCTGAAGCGGGTCCATCGGGAAACGTACCTCGAGTATTTCCAGAATCTAGGCGAAGGGCTGCTCGATCCCGAGACGGCTGTCCATCCGGGCACGTTCGACCTCGGGCTCCTCGCGGCAGGCGCGGTCCTTCACGGGGCGCGATCCGCCGTGCGGGACGGCCGGCCGACCGTCGCTCTCGTACGACCTCCGGGCCATCACGCGGGCCCGGACTACGGAGGCGGATTCTGCTACCTGAACAATGTCGCGGTCGCGGCCGCGGACCAGGTGGCCGAGGGAAGGCGGGTCGCCATCCTGGACTACGACGCCCATCACGGGAACGGGACGCGCGACATCTTCGCCGACAGCGCGTCCGTCCTGTATCTCTCCACGCATGAGTACGGCATCTACCCGGGGACGGGGCCCGCGGAGGACGTGGGGACGGGAGAGGGCCGCGGATTCACGGTGAACATCCCCTTCTCGGCGGGGTGTGGGGACGCTTCGTACCTCGCGGCGCATGACCGGATCGTCGAGCCGATCGTCGAACAGTTCCGGCCGGATGTGATCCTGGTGAGCCTCGGGATCGATGCACACTACCGCGACCCGCTCACGTCGCTCGTCCTGTCCTCTCCGGGATACGTCGAACTCCTGGCCCGGAGCGCGGCGCTCGCGACCCGCCTGTGCGGGAGCCGACTCGCCGCGGCCTTGGAAGGCGGATACCATCTCGATGCCCTGGGCGAGGTGATCGCGGGGGTCGTCGCCGGCCTCCGTGGAC
>WNGH01027991.1_pt1 | contig 10643 bp, 9 predicted proteins | sample 5400631 | NCBI WGS metagenome assembly WNGH01 (sample SAMN13153373, study PRJNA577476) | soil metagenome | isolation source: 115 cm soil or saprolite under Garry oak tree replicate 1 | place: USA:California | collected 2016-06-15 | reverse complement strand
CTATGCAATGCTGGGCGACGTCATCATCGCTGAGCCGAAAGCGCTGATCGGTTTCGCCGGGCCTAGAGTGATTGAACAAACGATCAGACAGAAACTGCCGAAGGATTTTCAGAAATCAGAGTTTTTACTAGAGCACGGCATGCTGGACGCCATTGTCGACCGGCGCGAGATGCGCGAGTTCATCATCAAGCAACTCAACTTTATGATGAATCCAGAGATACGCAGCGAATTGGAAATGGAAAAGGCTCAGCGCGCCGGAAGGGCATGAATTGTTTCAGGTCAGGTTTCAAGTTCAAAGCTCGCTAGAGTTGTTGCTTTGCGTTCAAGCTTCATTTGTTCAACGTGTCAGAAAACCGCAATCCTGAAAATTGAAACCTGAAACTTGAAACCTGAAACCGTCCATGCAATTCGACGAGGCGCTTCGCTATCTTCTCAGTCTTGGCCATGAAACGCTCGCAATCAAGCTGGGCCTAAGAAACACTGAGCTTCTCCTCGACGCGCTTGGAAATCCCCAAACCTCCTACGCTTCGGTGCAGATCGCCGGCACCAACGGCAAGGGCTCAACGGCCGTCGTGCTGGATTCAATCTGCCGCGTCGCCGACATCAAGACCGGACTTTTCACCTCGCCTCATCTCGTGTCGATTACTGAGCGCATCAAGATCGGCGGACGAGAAATCTCGCGTGCTGACTTTGCTCGTTTTGCAACTGAAGTGCGAGACACAACGCAACGGTTGCTGGCCGAGAACCGCATTGAAGCTCTGCCAACATTTTTCGAGCACGTCACTGCGATTGCTCTGCTGGCGTTCAGAGAAGCCGGCGTCGATCTTGCGATTCTGGAAACCGGACTCGGCGGCCGTTTGGATTCAACGACTGTGGCTCGGGCTGAAACAATCGCCATCACGCCCATCGGCATGGATCATCAGGAGTACCTGGGCGAGACCCTCGCAGAGATCGCGGCGGAGAAAGCGGCAATCATTCGTCCTGGTGTTGTTGCCATTATCGCCCCGCAGCCGGAAGAAGCCCTCGGCGTGGTTCTCCGTCAGTGCGAAAGTTGCGGCGTGATACCGCAGATCGACGACTGTGACGCAATAGTTCTGGACGCTGATGACGGACGTTTGCGTGTCACGTTTGAGACAAGTCAAGACCGATATGAAGCTGTAACGCTCGGCTTGCGCGGCAGGCATCAGGTAATAAACGTCTCAGTTGCCATTCGCTTGGCGGAGTCTTTGCGCGAACGCGCATTTCGGATTGCTCGCGAGGCGATCAGTCTCGGCGTCGAACAGGCTACCCATCCCGGGCGACTGGAACTTCGCGGTACTCGGCCTCGGTTGCTGTTCGACGGCGCGCACAATCCTTCAGGCGCACAGGCACTGCGCGATTATCTCGACGAATTCATCGATGGCCCCATCACGCTTGTCTTCGGCGCGATGCGCGACAAAAATCTGAAAGAGATGGCGGAGATACTTTTTCCCGCAGCGCAAAAGGTCATCCTTACGCAGCCGAACAACCCGCGAGCGGCACCTGTTGCGATGCTCGAGCGTTTGGCCGCGGGCAAGTTTGATTCTCAAAGAATCACATTGAAGCCTTCGACCGCGGATGCGCTCCTCGCTATACCTAATCGGAGAAGTTCAAGCTGTTCTGACAGGGGCCAGCGAAGTTGCCAAACAACCGTGAACGCACATAATCTCTTTGGCTTGTACGCAAAATGACAAGCAATAAAGAAGCACCGGCAGTACTGGACAGCAAAGAGATCTTTCGTGGCCGTGTGTTCGACGTTAGAGTCGATACGATTCGCGAGGGAGACACGACTTACGTCCGCGAAGTCGTCCATCATCGCGGCAGCGCCGTCATCATCCCCGTGTTTGAAGACGGCACGGTTGCGCTCGTGCGCCAATATCGTCACCCGGCGGTTCGTTATCTGCTTGAAGCACCCGCGGGAACCTTAAATGAAAGCGAGCGTCCCGCGGAAGGCGCTGCACGCGAACTGGAAGAAGAGCTGGGATTTATGGCTGGCAAATTGGATCTGCTCAGCGAGTTCTATGTTTCACCTGGTTTCTGCGGAGAAAAGATGTGGGTCTATCTCGCAACCGATCTCACCAGGACAGAGCAACGATTGGAAGATGACGAACTGCTCGAAGTCATACGACTTCCCTTCTCCCGCGCCTTAGAAATGATCACTGCCGGTGAGATCGAAGATGCGAAAACAATCATCGGATTGATGTTGGCAGCGCCGCGCGTTGGTCCAACGATGTTGGAAATTGAGTATCCTGCGGTGTGATTCAGGGCGCGTGGCGGTGGGCAGACAAGCTCACGACTGCACGTTGATTTCTGATCAGTGAAACTTGACGCGTTGACGCTGTAAACCTGCTCCCATACACTCAAGCCTACCGTGTCCACGAACCAATTCCCTTCAACTACCCAGTCGGTAACAAATCCACTTGAAGACTCCGCTACGCCCTCAGGAGGTGCAGCAAGTACCACCGCGGGCCGTCGTGATGCTCTTCGGCAATTGTTCCTGGCGTTGTGGACGTGGTTTGCCAGCGCCGCGCTATTGCTGGTTGTGCCTTTGCTCGTGGCAACGCCCTATCTGATCTACAAGAGTAGCATTCAATCCGGGCTGCGGCCGGAGTCTCTCGTCGGTGACAAGACGCTCATCTTGCTATCGTTGCTGGGTGTCATTCCCGCCCACGTATTCAGCTTTCTCATTGTTTGGGCTGTTGTCACGTCGTGGGGCAAGCGGCCATTTTGGGAAACGATCCGCTGGAGCTGGCCGGAGAACTTTGGACCCTGGAAGAGTGTTCTGTTTGCCATTGCGCTGTTGCTACTTGGCTCTATGATCACTTACGCCGTTGGTGGCAAGGAGACTCAGCTTGATCTGTTCATTAAGAGTTCGTACGCGGCCCGCGTGACCACTGCTTTCCTCGCGGCTGTGACGGCGCCTTTCGTTGAGGAACTCATCTATCGCGGCGTCTTGTATTCAGCGCTGGAACGCGCTTTCGGTCTGGTTTGTGCAGTAATAGTGGTCTCGATGTTGTTCGCGGCCGTCCACCTCTACCAGTACTATAATAACTTGGGAGTCATCGCCGTCATTTCGATGCTCAGCATATCGCTCACTCTCGTCCGGGCGTTCAGCGGACGGCTGCTTCCCTGTTTCGTGATGCATGCCGTGTTCAATGGCATCCAATCGGTGTTCCTCGTGCTCGAGCCGTATCTTGAAAACCTTCGACATGCCGACAAGGAAAAGGCCGCAGTCATTTACTTGCTCGAGCTTGTCGTCCGACATCTGAGATAGAAGATGTCCTACGAAGTTGTCGTAGTCGGCGCGGGCATTGGTGGTTTGACGACGGCCGCGTTGCTCGCCGCTCGCGGCGTGAGTGTGTGCTTGTTGGAGAAATCGTCACAGCCGGGCGGCTGTGCGGCACCGTTTGAAAAGTTTGGTTACACATTCGAGAGCGGCGTTGGCTTGTACGCTCTGTGGCAGCCGGGCGAGATCCACGATCGTATCTTTTCCGAGCTCCCGGTTGATCCTCCAGAAGTTCGGCGGATTGAACCCTCTTACATAGTTCGGCTGCCCGACCAATCAGACATTGCCATCAAGTCAGACTTGGGGTCTTTTAACCACGAGCTCCGATCGGGTTTTCCGGAATGTCCCGATGAAGCGATCGCGTTCTATCGCGACGCAGAGGCAATAGGCAGCGCAGTGCTCCGCGCCGCCAGCCGCGTTCCTGATCTTCGCACAGCGGGTAGATTGAGACGGATTCGCGCTTTCCTTCCTGATGCGAGTCTTGCCACGCGAATACGGAGCGTGATCGATCACACCACTCGACAGCACCTCGACGGTACTTCCTTTCGCTTTCGCCGTTTCATCGATGCTCAGTTGCAAATGTTTGCGCAATGCGGCGCCGAGGAGTGCGCGTACCTTTACGCATGCGTTGCCCTGACTCTTACGCGACAAGGGCTGTTCGCGCTTCGTGGCGGCGCTGCGGCACTTGCCGACACACTGACACAGTCGATCAAGAAAAGCGGGGCAATCGTTCGCCTCGACACGACCGCACTTCGATTGGCTTACGACGCGAGTGGTCAGGCTATCGGAGTCGATCTGTTAAGCGGTGAAACCCTAACCGCTTCGCGCGCCATTGTCAGCAACATGACGGTCTGGGACACCTACGGCAAGCTGGTTGGTTTCAACCGCACCCCTTCAGCCATTCGAAAGCGTCTTAAGAGCCTCCGTGGCTGGGGAGCTTATTTGCTGTATCTGGGAATAGATGAACCAGCGGCTCAAGAGCTCGCAGCGGACCACATTTTGGCCATCACAGATTTGCAAAGGGGACAAGTCTACGATCCGGTGGCCATGCAACTGACGCTCGCCTCGGCTCCAGCGTGGGATCCTCGCGGTCCCGCAGGCAAACGCGCCGCAACCGTGCACACGTTTGCAGATGTGGACCAGTGGTTTACGTTTCACGAAGATGAGACTGAGCACGAGGAAAAGGACCGGGTCGCGCTTGACTCGCTGTGGCGACGACTGTACTCCTCGATCCCTGAACTCGGCGACTCGGTCGAGGTGATAGAAACCGCGACGCCACGCACCTGCTATGAGCTAACGCGCCGCAAGCTGGGTATGGTTGGAGGAGTGGGTCAGTCGCTTGATGTCTTTGGTCCAAACTCCGTCAGCCACCGCACATTTATGCCGAACGTTTTCATGGTCGGTGACACCACCTTCCCCGGGGCTGGGGTGGCCGCAGTCAGCCATTCGGCCTTGATTCTGGCAAACGAAATTGCGTCCCGCCTAACTTAATCCCCCCTTGACGAGGGCCATTGTGCGGTGTATATAAGCACCATACACATTTTTCAGCTCCCTTATGTACATAACCATAGATGAAACCGACCGGCGGCCCCTTTACCAGCAAGTCGTAGATGAGATTAAGAGATTGATTGCGCGCGGCGAGCTGCCAGAGGGATCATCACTACCTCCCGTACGGCAGGTAGCCGCTGACCTTGAAGTCAATCTCAACACCGTTGCGTTTGCCTATCGCAAGTTGCAAAAACAAGGTCTAATCAAGGTCAAACACGGCTCAGGTGCAGTTGTAACGTCTACGACTTTGAGCGAAAAGATGGACGAGCACCTACGAGCCCAGCTTCGCACGGCACTTACTCATCTGGTGCTTGCTGGGCTGAAACGCGCCGAGATCAGAGCTATGGTTGATAGCGAACTTAACGAACTCGACCGTGGTGGGCAAGGAGGATAAACAAACCAAGCTGGCCGTCAGCAACCGATCCTAGCCTAACGCGGAGGCAGGGGCCTCACTGGCTGTTCACTTCTGCGAGCAGGCATTTCATTAGAAGATTCTCGAACCGGCGGCGCTGGGTTGGGAGAAGATTGCGGACTGATGCGACCGCCGCTGCCCGAGCCTGAATTCAAACTGGCGAGAAACAGATTGGCTTCGCGCCCGGGAATCCGGCGATTGGCCAGAGCCAGCGTTTCGGCTCTCTGCTTGCTCCAGCTCTCGAGATTGTCTTTTTCTTTGTCCGCCTTTCCGAGCTTGGCCACTGAATAAGTGTTGCCTGTAAAGATAACTTTATTGCCGGCCTTAACCTTCGTCTGCGAATTGTCCAACAGGACCCGGCCTTTCCTAACTATTAATTCTGTCGCGTCTCCGGGGAGCACGTTGACGCGATAAAGGCCGCTTGTAACGATGGCCATTCTGGCTTGCGGTGTTGAGAGAATAATCTGGAGTTCAATACCGTTGGCGCCGGTAGCTTCGACAATGGCTGTGCCTTGGTTTAACCGCACTTCGAGATCGTCGAGAGAATCGTTCTTAAGTTCAAACTCAGAGTTCTCTCCGACTCGCAGGTAAGATCCGGGATTGAGTAGCATCTCCAGGCGACCGTCCGCGCCGGTTTTGACCACATCGCCAGTCTTCAGGTCATCCGTGATGCTAAGCAGTTGCCATTCCCCGCCGTGCTTCGACCTGACCTCCGTCCGGCCCGAAATGGCATTGACCCCTCCTGCTTTGGCTGAAATCACAAATTTCTCGCGATTCTGCGCCTTGCTAAGCACCGCGGCCGACAGTATCAACGCAACAGTCACGATGGCGAGGGTGATTGAATAAGACCTGCGCTTCATGGAGGGATCTCCTTTGAACTAAACTTCAAGCTGCGAAGCCTTCCGCTTAAGCCTTTTCACGTAAACCCATTATAGACTCATCAAGTACATTTACAACTCTTTTAGGGGATTGCGCGGATCTTTTTTGTTCAGCGATGACTATCATGTCAATTCGGCAACCCGCTGCTTAACATCCTTGCGTAGTAACCACTCCTGGTGCGGGCCGTCAATTCAGGGTGATTCACAAGTTGCACATTTACTGAATGCCATTTGCCATCTCGCGAACCGTTCTTCGGTCGATAGCCAATGCTGTAAACGGTTGCCAGGTCGCGTATGACGTGTTCGTAAACGCCTTCAAGATCTTTCAACTTGTCCGCACGATAGACCGCCGAACCAGAGGCGTCCGCGAGCTGCGCAAGTTGATCACGCGCCATTGCGTAAGCACTCATCGGCGTTAGATGACGTTTGATCGTTTCTTTTTCAGTGTCGAGATAGATCGGGAACACAATCGCGTTGGAATGCCTGACGACGTTAAGCAATTCTTCGAAAGTAGTACGCGAACCCTCGCCAAAAACGTCTGGTAACGCGTTATCGACTCCATCAGTCATCACCACTACCGCGCTGCGACGAGAGGCCCGTCCCGGCCGAGCGACAACGTCGAGCACATATCGCAGAGCATCCCAGAAGTTGGTACCACCCTCCGGCTTCTGGATTGCCCTGATCGCCTTTCCCAACTCCGCGCGGTCGTAAGTCAACGGCGAGACAATTTGTACCACGTCAGTGAAAGTGAGAATTGCGATGCGATCCATCGGCCGCGCAGCTTCGACAAAGCGCTCGGACGATTTATGAATCAGTTTCAGTTTGTTCGCGGTTGAGCCCGAAAGATCGAGCAGCAGTATCAAATCGAACGGCGCGTCAGCGGCTGCGAAGAATGTGATCTCTTGAGGCACTCCGTCTTCAACTACAAAAAAGTCTCGCGGCTGCAATGGGACGGGCAACCTGGACGGGTCGTGGTTGAGTACATTCACCTGGAGATCGACCAGGTCTGAGTCGACGCGAATCGTCTCAACTGGATCGACGGTTTGCGCAGCGCAACCGGCCGCGGCAACCAGAAGAACAGCAAGCAACCGTAGGGGGAATGGTACTGATCTGCGGAACCGAGAATTGCGGGCGTCTATTCGCCTAGTTCGCATAATAGCCATGTTTGCCGCGCGCTACGGCGTCGCGGCGATCAACGGAAACGCGAATCGCGCGCCATTTTCCGTCGCGCCTTTTGTTTGAGGGACGGTAGGCCAAACTGTACACGGTTCCCAGATCGGAGACAACTCGTTCGTAAGCTCCGGCGAGATCCTCAAGTCGTTCAACTTCATAAAAGAAGCCTCCGCCTGCGTCGGCCATCTCTTTCATGCGATCATACGCGGTGTCGAATGCTTCCGGTTGGGTGTCTTGCGGATTCAGAGCTTCGTAGTAAGTGTTAAGCCACAGAGTGTATAGAACGCCGTCAAACTCTCGCACGCGGTTAATTAACTCTGGGTAAGAAAGCTTCGAACCCTGCTGGCCAGACACGCCTGGAATGCCGCCATCCAGGCCGTCACTCATCAACACAATCGCGGTGCGCCGCGAGTTCTTCGTTCCCTTTAGCACTTCAACCATCGCGAAATCGGCGGCATCGTAGAGTTTTGTGTCACCCGGAAGAGTATCGATCGCGTTAACCCTTTGGCGTAGCACTTCGCGATCAAGCGTCAACGGCGCGACCAGGGTTGGCTGGCCGGCAAAACTTATGATGGCAATCCGATCCGAACGCCGGGCCGCATCGACGAAGCGCCGTGCCGCCGCGCGAATCAACTTCACGACATCACGCGTCGAGCCGGATAGATCGATTAGCAACACGAGGTCAAAAGGCGCGGCAGAAGAGTCGAACTGTAGAATCCGCTGCTCTACGCCGTCTTCAAAGAGTTTGAAATCGGATTGAATCAAGCCTGCCAATCCCCGATTAGTGCCCCGATCAATCACGCTTAGGTTGAGCGTTGTGAGTTGCGCATCGACGCGAATGACATCACCTTCGCCAACTTCCTCCGCGGTCGATTGGTTTGCGGGCGTACCCGCGCCCTTTGAACTATTGCTTGATCCCAGCAATTCGGGAGGTCTTTGGTCGGCTTGCGCTTGCTGGCGGGTCGCGGCGAGCAGTGCCAGGGTAATCTCACCCCGTTGCGTGCTAGCGCGTAGCGCCCGCTTCCCTGTTCCGAGGCGCGACTGAAGGAGGTGGCCGTCTCCGCTTGCCGTCGCTCCCAGTTCCGAATGGACCATGCCGTTGACTGACTTCGCGATGATGTCGGCATCAACGGGACTCTCCAACTCGGCACGAATGTTACCTGAACTGGTATTGAGCGACATTGATGCAGACAAACCGTGGCAGGTTATTATTCCGTCGCCAGTACTGATCTCCACTCGTGCTCTTTCAGGAACCCTCAGCGTTAGATTCACGCCCACCGGCGGATCGATTGGTGTACGTACGACAGAAATGGACAGGGAGTCATTCCGTCTTTCAATGACTACGGGTGAACGGTTTGAAGTCCTGCCGTCAATTAACGCATCAACCGAGACATCCCTTTCCTTCCACACCTCGACCGTGACGTTGCCGAAATGGTTTTCGACCCGCAGTTGCCCGCTCGCCGGCAAGTCAAAGCATATTCCTTCATTTGTCGTCGAGCTTGAGGCTCCTGCTACAACAACTGCGGAACCAAACAGAATGAGGGGAAATAGTAAGACAGTAATGCATTGCGAAAACAATGAAGCAAAGCGCTGGCGTTCACCAAATGCGAGCACCACACTAGGGCACGGCGAGACTGGCTGAGAGAGCGCCGGTAACGCAATTTCTAAACGGCCCAATGACTGCATAAACAACCGGTCAGGGCTTCTAGCGCTCGATCATGTCCAGCATCGAACCTTTGTCTTTAGCTGGAGCTTTGGACTCGGGAGGAGTTGGCTTCCCCCCGCCTAAATCTCCCAAACGCAGGAGTAAGTTGTTTTGATTTGTGGCGTAGAGCATCGCCTCTTCCATGGTAACCGCGCCGCTTCGGACCAACTCCTCGATCACTCCATCGAAGGTCTGCATGCCTTCCTGATCACCCTGCTCCATCGCATCAATCAGCGACTTGCCTTCTGTCTCACCCTTTTCGATGTACTCTCGGGTGCGCAACGTTGACTTAAGAATCTCGACCGCCGCGATGCGGCCTTTGCCATCAGCGCGCGGGATCAGGCGTTGAGAAATCATGTAACGAAACGATTGGGCAATGCGAGTGCGGATCACCCTCTCCTCATTCTTTGGAAATACACCGATGATTCGATCCACCGTCTTGGACGCGTCAATCGTATGGAGAGTTGACAGTACCAGGTGCCCAGTCTCTGCGGCTTCAAGCGCGACTTCGATGGTCTCGCGATCGCGCATTTCGCCGACGAGGATGACCTTTGGAGCCTGACGCAAGGCTGCGCGCAATGCCACAGCAAAGCTGCGCGTATCCGAATGCAACTCGCGCTGATGTACGGTCGAATTCTTGTGCGAGTACAGAAACTCAATCGGATCCTCGATAGTGACAATGTGATAATAATGGGCTTCGTTAATCAAATCGATGACCGCGGCCAAAGTTGAACTCTTGCCACTGCCGGTCGGTCCGGTCACCAGCACAATCCCGTTCTTTATGTCCACGATCTCCTTCAGTTGTTCCGGCAGGCCAAGGTCCTCGAACTTCGGGGGCTGCATGGGAATCACACGCATCACGATGGCGTGCGTGCCCCGCTGCTTGAAAATATTCACGCGAAAGCGAGCTTCACCTGGAGCGCTAAAGGACAGGTCTGCCGAACCTGTCTTCTCCAAACTTTCGATGGCCGTCTGATGATTTCCCAGAATCACTTTTGCGATGCCGGTCGTGTGAGCCGGCGTTAGTTTTTCAAGGCCCGGCACGCTGACAGGCTGCAACTTGCCGGTTAATTCAACCTGTGGCGGCCGTCCCGGCGAGAAAATCAGATCGCTGACCCTGTCCGAGGCCTTCAGCATCTCTCTCAGCACGATCATGAAGTTTAGCGGGGCCGGACCATCCGCTTGAGCGCTGGTCGTAGGCGCAGTGGGTTGTTCTGGAGTGCTCATTGTTATTGGAACTTTTTCATCCTCTGCTGCGTCAAATGATCTTACGAAATGCGCTCGTGGCCAAAAAGAATTCTTTCGCGCGAACAAACGCGACACGACACGCGTACATCAAATGGGTCGATCGTTCGAGTGTCTTCCCAGGGGAGACATTCGAGAATTTGCAAAAGGGGGGCGCTGGAAATCATGGCAACCTACAGAGATCCTGTTCGCTGTTTTGCTCCGCTGGAAGTGATCGAGCGCCTGTTGGAAATTCGCGCTGAAGCGGGTTACGCGCCCGCCGTCTATCTCCTTTCACCCGATTACCTGGCGGCTTACCTCGATGCATTTGGTTTTGACGTCTACGCCTTTTCCGAGGCGGAAGCGGTATTCCACTTCGGAGATTACCGCGCGCCGCTC
>WNGH01007152.1_pt1 | contig 10643 bp, 9 predicted proteins | sample 5400631 | NCBI WGS metagenome assembly WNGH01 (sample SAMN13153373, study PRJNA577476) | soil metagenome | isolation source: 115 cm soil or saprolite under Garry oak tree replicate 1 | place: USA:California | collected 2016-06-15 | reverse complement strand
CGCTCACCCCAGCCCGATAGAGGCGGGCGCGCGTTATGGTTAGGACATAATCAGCGATGAAGAGAACACTCCAGACCGTCAAACCAGGCCACAGGGTGTTGAAAAAGAAGTTCGACAATGCAGATTCCCCCGGCTCCAGCTGAATACTGAATCGTCCAAGGTTGTCGTTAAGAAGATTGTTCGGCAATAGGCCATCGGTACGGCTGTGACGCAATCATAAATCGGCCTGACTCTGCCTAGCCCTTGTCAGTGGACGATAAGTCGCTCTAAATGCCTCTTGCCCGTTGAAGCCGCAATTTCTGCGGATTATGATCACGATCGCTTGCTGCGAACAATGAGTACTTAACACTGAGGGTGAAACTCAATGGACTCCATTGAGCAGTTCGGAGGCAACGTAAGGTGGACACCCGCCGAAAAGAAAGTGGCACGAAGAGCGTTTGATCAAGCCCGGGAACGTCACCTATCAGCGATCATTGCGGAGGCAAAGCGAATGATGGTAAATGTGGCCAATCCTTCTGACCTCTGGGGAGTCGAAGCATACCTCACCGAAAGCCGCAAGACGGTGGATCGAGTTTACCAATTCCGATATTCGAACTTGCTCCGAGTATTCTCCGTCCTCATGCGGGATGAGTGGTTGAACGAGGCAGACCTGGTTGGGTTGCAACCAGAGAAGATTGTCGACATTAAACGCAGCGCAGAAAGCTGGGCATCGAACTAAAGAGACCTCTCAATTTACTAGTAGTCGCATGTGATGTGTTAAGGGCGCAAAACTGCAATGACAACACAGTTTGACAAGGTTTATTGGAATCGGTTGGTTGCTTTTTTGTCTGTGCCGTATCCAGTCGTTACCTTTGGACGCAGTTTCGCACTTTCGGGGGCGCTGCTACGCTCGTCGCTACTCTATCCCAGGCATGATTACACCCTATTGACAGCCGCGGAAGATTGGGTTAAGGATGGGCGAATCTGCATGGGGCGTGAAGCCATTGGAGTGTGCCATGAACAGCGCCTTTCGTGCTCTTCCACTCTCTCTGTTTGTGGTTTTCTTGTTTGTGGTTTTAGCAGCTCTCCCTCCAACGCTTTTTGGACAGGCTGTTTTCGGAAGTATTTCCGGGAGCGTAACAGATCCCTCGGGAGCGGGAATTCCGGGCGCCAAGGTCATCATCATCGATGCAGGAAAGGGCGTCTCCTACAATACCTCGACCAATGAGTCCGGCCTCTACACTCAATCCCACTTAATCGTAGGCCTCTATGAAATTCGCATTGAAGCGACCGGATTCAGCGCATATGTTCAGCGAAACGTGGGTGTCGAGGTCGACGCGGTTACACAAGTAAATGCTCGGCTTGGGATAGGCCAATTAGGTCAAGTGGTAAACGTCTCGGGTGAGGTGCCATTGCTTAAGACTGAGCGGTCCGACGTTTCCGATACCATCACTCAGAAAATCGTGCAGGAATTGCCGGTGCTGCAGCGCGATATGAGCCGGCTTTATTTTCTTATACCCGGCGTTCAGGCCAGCGGCACCACGGCCGCTAGCGAGCAGCCCCATGACGTTTATCGCCCCAAAATTGGCGGCCAGTACTGGGGCGGCATTGCATTTCAACTGGATGGCACGGACAACCGCGAATCCGTTTTGGGTGAACCCATCATCACACCGAACTTTGATGCCGTTTCAGAATTGAAGATCACTACAACAGCCTACGACGCCGAGTTTGGCCAGGCGAGTCAGGCGGTCATTTCCATGCAGACCAAGTCAGGCACGAATTCCTTCCATGGCAGCGCGTTTTGGTACCGGCGTGACAATAATCTGAGCGCCCGCGACCCCTTCAAACAATCACGGCCAGGCCCGAATGGCCGATTTATACCCGGGACGCTCTGGAATCAATTCGGTGGCTCCCTCGGCGGGCCCATTCAGAAAGATAAGACATTCATCTTTGGCGATTACCAGGGAAGCCGACAGAAGAATGGAGATTCGGTGCTGGTCCGCGTGCCCACCGCGGCGGAGCGTTCTGGCAATCTGAGCGGTTTAGGCGTGCCGATTTTCAATCCATGCGACGCCACGGGATGTAACGTGCCGCCGGCCAGCCGACAGCAGTTTGCGGGAGGCATTATTTCTAGTACCTTGCTTTCACCGCAAGCGCAAGCCTTGCTGCAATTCATACCGCTTCCCAATTTCCCCGGCGCTCTCCCAACAGATCCTAACTACGTTGGCTCTGGAAGCGGGATCGTCAACAGCGACTCCTTCAACGTGCGGGCGGATCGCTACCAAACGGCGAAGCTGCACATGTTCGGGAGGTACAGCCTCCTCCAGTACGCCCAAACGGCTCCCGGCGCTTTCGGGTTTGCGGCTGGAGGCCAAAACTTCCCCACAGCGAATTTCGCCGGCACCTCCTCGCTCCGCAATCAAAGCTTGGCTTATGGTGTGGATTATTCGCCGACACCGAATTGGGTCGGAGATTTCCGTTTCGGCTTTTTCCGCTATCGGGTGCTCGTGAATCCCAACGGGCTAGGCACGTCTCCGGCCAAGGATGCGGGTCTTCCGGGCTTGAACCTCGACAGCTATTACACGTCCGGCATGCCGGCTTTCTTTTTGAACGGTACCGGAGGCTTTTTTTTCGGATACTCCCTGAACCGAAACAATATGGGCAACCAGTGCAACTGCCCGTTGAACGAGCGGGAGAACGAGTTTCAGTGGGTCGGTAACGTGACACGCACGTTCGGAAATCATGCGCTTAAGGTCGGGGCGGATTTCCGCCACGCTCAGAATCTACGAGTCCCGAGCGACTCCCACCGTTCTGGCGAACTGTTCTTTGACCCGGTAACTACGTCGGGTCCCAGCGGAGGGGGACTGTCCTTGGCGTCCTTACTTTTGGGCCAGGTGCAATCGTTCGCGCGGTACGTTAGCAATTCCACGAGCGCGGCCGAGAGGCAGAATCGTTTCTTTGCCTACGCTCAGGACACCTGGAGAGTCGGCCGAAAGTTGACGGTAAGTTACGGGCTGCGATGGGAGATTTACTTCCCCCAATATGTGAACGGCTCCAGTAATGGCGGCTTCCAGAACCTGAGCACAGGCGAGGTAATGATTGCCGGGCAAAACGGCGCGGAACTCAATGGGAACATCAATACTGCTCTGACGCATTTTGCGCCACGCCTGGGGGTGGCCTACCAGGTCACACCGAAGACAGTTGTGCGTATGGGTTACGGAAGGTCGTTTGACGTGGGCGTCTTCGGCGTGTCATTCGGGCACAACGTTACCCAGAATCTGCCGGTACTTGCTAATCAGTCATTGAATCCCGGCCAACCCTGGCAGTCCGTTTTCACCTTAGCGCAGGGCCCTCCGCCACTCAATCCATCCACGATTCTGGCGGCGCAGCCGAAGGGGCCCAATGGAAACCCAATCTTGCCCGATAAGATCAATCCCAATGTCTTGCCTCTGACCAGCGACAACACCATGAGACTGCCCACCGTGGATGCCTGGAACCTCACGGTGGAGCGACAGCTTACTCCCACACTTGTCGTTTCTGCTGCATACGTTGGAAACAAGGGCCAGCACGTAACCCCTGGAGGCACGAATTACAACATCAACCAGCCAACCGTCGTGGGCTTCGGAACTCTCAGCACCAACCAGCGCAGATTTTTCTTTACGAAACCTTGCCCGACTTGTCCGTCCGGACAGCTTGGCTGGACTCAGTCCATAAAATATTTCAGCGACGACGCCAGCGTAAAATTCAATTCCCTGCAGCTTCGCGCGGAAAAACGCTTCTCGAGCGGCATGAGCTTTCAGGGAAATTACACTTGGGGCAGCGCGTTCGATTTCGAGAACAGCTATTTCTTCTGGAATCCTCGTGTCGGGTATGGTCGGGCGGATGGTGTACGCCTCCACGTTTTTAACCTGAACCATACGTATGAACTTCCGTTTGGCCGCGGCCGCACCTTCTTTCGTGACGTTTCGCGACCTGTGGATTATGTGATCGGGGGCTGGCAGCTCGCCGGAATTTGGACGTGGCAATCCGGCCTCCCGTTCACGCCCTCTTATCTCGACTGTGGTTCTGATAGAGACACGGGGCCGTGCCGCCCCATTCTGGTCGGTGATGCCCACGTTTCAGATCCCGGGCGCTTCGGATGGTTCGCAACTACGACGCCCGGAGCTGCGTCAGGCTGCACGACCTCAACGATGCGGTTAGACGCCAATGGCTGCACCCGTGGTCCCTGGAGTCGACCGCAACTCGGAACATTCGGAACTGTGGCTCGCAATTCGTTTTTCGGACCCCACTTTTTCAACGCCGACGCCTCCTTAAGCAAGCGTTTCGCAATAACCGAAACACTCAGTGGTCAATTCCGAGCGGAGTTATTCAATGTTTTCAATCACGTGAATCTTGGACAGCCAAACACGCTTGTGGACTCGCCATCAGGTGGCAAGATCACCGGCCTTGCCACGCTGGCTCAAATGAGGAGATGGCAGTTCGGTTTGCGTTTTGACTTTTAGAGTCGGGGGTAGAAGAGTAGGCAGAGATCGTGTTTGCGGCAGCGTTCCGCGACAGTTATCATCCTCCGCCACCCAGCTTTTCATTGAGCAAGCGGACCGAAGCATATATTAATCACATAATATATGACACAATAAATTATATGTTTGAGCCTCTGGATAGGGGCAAGAAAGCCCGGAGGGGGACCTTGGTTCAGGCGTCACTCTCGAAAAGGGCAAAATTGCAAAACGAACTTCGGTAAGTCCCTAAAATAGAGACACGTAGGCTTTGCGGATGTGCCGCCCTTCGCTATCGGACCCGGATCATCTCCAGGCAATCACCGTGAGCCCGCCGAACACGCCCAAGAATCTTGTGCCACCCAGTGGCCACCGAAAGAGCGTTCAGATCCCTCTTGACTGCCGCAGCGCTCTTGGTAAGATAGCGAATACAAAGCGAAGATTCGCGGGTAGGGAAGCGGTTTGTGCAACCAGGTTGCACGGTCTGTTAGGGGAGAGTTGGGAAGGGGAGCGAGGCATTCGCCGTAGCGAGTTACGCGATTTGGTATGCCACCCTGGTGGCAGTACGGACAGAGAACTATGGAGATGGAGAAAAAAAAGAGGGGCAGGCCTCGAAAGGCGGGAGACACGGTCCAGTTCTGGCAATTCGTTCGCGCGGCGATCGTAATGTGGGCCTACGATGAAGCCCGCGAAAAGGATGAGAAGCACAGCGTTGCCGTCAGATACGCAGTGGACTCCCTTAGGCGGAGTGGTCCAAAGATGCGAATTTCCGAGACGGAAGTGAAGCGCATTCTTTCGACGTTTAGACCAAGGGGAAGTGGGACCATACTTCGGTTCGAGCGCTCGACTTTGGGCGAGGAGGATATAAAGAGACATCGCTGGATCAAGGAACAGTTTGCTGCGTTGCAGAAGGAAAAAGGCATAACATTGCAAGTGCCACCGGTTTACGATGAAACGCTCCACGGCGCGAAATTTACAATCCGTTTTGCTGAAAGACCGAACTATCCCCGCCACAACTGCAAGACCAGTTAGGAATGACTGGGCCCTGTTACTACCAGCATTTATTTGGACCCAAACCTTGCTAGCGCTGTTGAAGAAAATATGGAAGGAATGAGCTATCGAGGCCTTCGGATTCAATGTTCCAGTTTTGGTCGATGCCCGAGTGCAACTGATCGCTGGCCACGGCGCGTGCTGGGTGACGTCAAGCGGAGACGGAACGAGAGGGGTGCCCATGAGAAACGGTAACCGAACATCCAAATACAATGCGATCACACACGGCATTCTGGCGGACATTCTGCTGGCTGGCGACCATCTGGGCGAGTCGAGCGAGAAGTATCGTCGGATACTATCGGCTCTCCAAAAGTCTATGCGACCGGTTGACAACTATGAGGTACTCCTCATCGAGAAGCTTGCATTTCTCTACATTCGATTGATCCGAGTTTACAAGGCAGACTGGCGGTTGGCGCCGAAGCTCTTCGAGAAACTTGAGAAGTCCATCGATGCGGAACACCCCTTCGTCTCCAAACCGTTGTTCGGTTTTGGAGATGAAGTTATGGGTCAGCGGAAGGATCCCACGCCCGAACTCCTGGTTCGTTACGAAAGCAACATTGAGCGGCAGATCAGCCGGACGATGGATCAGTTTGAACGATGGCGCATGATGCGCCCGAACAACTCAGAGCCTCCAGCAGAACTAGAGGAGCAAATTGAAAGCCAAGAAGTCAAGGACTCAGTCGGCTGAAAATACGATTCCGTTTCTGAGCTTTGATTCTGGGTTTGATGGATTCCCTGGAATCACGCGTCTGTCGTGATCCGGCGTGCAATCGATGAGAAAAATCAGTGTAGATGGTGGTCGGTTTCGGAAGAGCTTCCTGTTGGTCCGCGGGATCGCTCAAAAATGTGTTATTGCCCCGTGAGAACGTTTGTCCGCCAGTGACGGAAGCCCTTGGTTCCTCGCCGTCGGGTATTGGAGGAGGCTGAAGACCCACTGGTGTGGCTTTCATGTCTAAACTTGCGTAAAGGGCAGACCGTTCGATTGTGGGCAGCTAACCCAGAAAAAAACGAGAGTGATCCGAGAGTGATTTTCGGAATCCTCCGTGAACTTCGCGAATGTTGTGAACATGTTGGCTAACGCTGAGCCAGCTCGAACGCCTGCAGCGGATGCGGCTGGGCCAACCGGTCCTGCCCAAACTCGAAGTGCGCCACTCGCTGTCCTGAGGATAAGCGGATATGAGTGAGCCGGGAGCGCGCTCTCCGCTACACTCTGAGGGGGCTACGGCGAGCGCGGCAGACCGACCCTTGGCAGGGACCCAGTCAATGATCGCATTGGCATCGAGCCGAATCCTCGAGAGAGGTGCCGCGGTTCTGGAAGGGTTCGCGACAAGGACTAAGCCGCTGGCGCGGCAGACGCTTCGCGTGCTAGACTCCACGAGTCATGCCTCAACCTGACGTTTTCATTTTTATTCGCTTTTTTCACTTTCGCCCCATTCCGGCAACTATCGTAAATTCTGTCGATTACAGGCGAAAGTCGATTCAATCCCCATAGCCCCGCATCTGCCGCAAACGCCAGCGGCTTCCTCCTAGTCTCCTTATCGAAAACGCCTCGGGTATAAGCTTTCGTCTTCCAGCGAACTGCCTGCCCGAGGCGTTTCCGATCAAGGCTAGCGACCATCCGCCAAGTGGTGTCTATTCCGGTGCAACAAAGATGACCTTGCTTGACGAGCAAAATTCGTGAAGCCATCTCCAGAGCAGTCCGTAGGTCTAGAAGAGGAGCTTGAGGGCGAGTTGCATGATTCGGGGGCCGGATGTTGCAGTAGGTGTTCCGAAAGCGGTTGCGCCGATGTCTTGCGGGACTAGGCACGGGGTCCCTGCAATTCCGCAGACGGCCGCCGAGGTGGAGCGCGAAAACTGTGTCGTGCGCACTCCGCTGATGTTCGGGTGGTTGAACACATTAAATGCTTCCCCGATGAATTGCAAGCGCACGCGCTCGTGAGCTGCACACGCGCCTTTAGTCGGCAGGATGTTCGAGGAGGTAGATGTCGCCAGTTTTGTCGTTGCGGGTGAAGAGGAGCTTTTTGCCGTCGCCGGAGACCGCTGGGTAGTCCAGTGTGATGCTGAACGACCTGTAGCGGGTCACCGGCTTCGCCTCGCCCCCGGTCCGTGGCACAGCATAGACATCGTGGTGGTTGCGGACGAAGTAAATGAAGCGGCTGTCGGCCGACCAAGCAGGATGTGAATCCTCGTCGTCACCAAAAGTCAACTGCCGAGGGCTGCCACCGGCCAAGGGCATCAGCCAGATATCGCGATCGTCACCCCGCTGCACTTGAAAGGCAACCCACCGGCCATCGGGCGAGCAGTCGAGATCGCCTCCCCATCCCGCAGCAAGCTGAACTAACACGTCTCTTTTACCGGAAGCTAGTTCAATGCGATGGATTAGCACGGGCTGGCCGCCCGAGTCCACAAATAGGGATTTATCATCGACGGAAACGCAAAAGCTCCCCCCAGCGCCTTCGTAGACTTTTCGGGATGTGCCCGCGTTTACTTCGTACTGCCAGATGGTGTTGCCACGCCCCGGGGTGGTGGAACGCAAATAGAAAAGATACCTCCCGTCCCAAGACCAATGGGAAGGACCTTGAAGATTCAGGTTAGAAATGGTGCTGACTTGCGTCAAACCACCGGTTCGCCGGTTTAACAACCAGAGATGGTTTCCGCCCAGACGGTTCGAGGCGAAAGCAAGCCACGTGCCGTCGGGCGAGGGACGTGCATTATCTTCTAGGGTGTTTTCAGAGGTAAGGCGAGTTGCCTGCCCTGACTTCAGATCGTATTCCCACAGGTCCAGCGCGGCGCGCACGCTGGCATATGCTATCCGCTTTCCCTGGGGATCGAGTCGCGCCTGCAGGTCTTCGCCGCCCCCCTCGGTAACCTGGTGCAGTGGACCGGGGTGGCCGTCCTGGAATCGGGTCTTATACAGGTTGACTCGTCCGCTCCGTTCCGAAGAAAAGTAAAGCCAGCGACCGTCAGGCGACCAACTGGGCATCAGCGCATTGGCATCCGCTTCCGTCACTGCCCTGGCTTGGCCCCCCTTACTGGGCACGACGAAGACCCGTAGGAAGGGATCCCTGCCTCCAATAAAAGCGATCCACTTTCCATCGGGTGACCAAGCCGGTTGAATCACCGCCGGTTCGATCAAAGTAGTCACGCTCAAAGCGCCCACAGCTAGGGTTCGAGGCTCGCTCGGAGTGTCTACTTCCTTAATCCGCAGACCCCATCTCCCCTCTTGGGGCGCCGCATAAACGACTCTTTTTCCGTCCGGCGACCATGCCGGGTAGTAGGCGTTTTGGGCAATGCGGCGAGCGGTTCCGCCGAGCGCGGACATCACCCAAACGTCCCCATTCCGCAGGCCGAGAAATGAATACAACCGGGCCATGCCGATGAGGGCGGAGAGGCGTTTGTCTGGGTAGCCGCGAGCCGAGACAAAGGCGATACGGTTGCCGTCGGGTGACCAAGCCGGCTGCGCGTCGTCGGCCTCGGAGTCGGTTACTCGAATTGCTTGCCCGCTGCCAATTTGTTCAACGTAGATGTCAAGATTGCCCGCGGCGTCTGAGACGTACGCAAGGGAACGTCCATCGGGAGACCAGGCGGGGGAATCTTCCAGGCCCGGAAGCGTCGTCACTTGGATGATGTGCGCCGGGGCCGGCTGGCTTGCCTCTTTGCGAAACTGGAGAACAAACCAAGCAGCGAGCACGGCGAGAAAAATCACCGTCGGCGCCAACCACACCAGTCTTCGGGGTCGGCCCGAGGATGCTCGGTCTCTTAACTCCACGCGGGCGTGGCCATCGTTCCACCAAGCGTCAATCTCGGACTTATGCGCGTAGACTGTAGCCTTCCTCTTATGCGTATGGCGATGGACAGGTAAACCTTCCTTCTCCCATCGTCGCACGGTACTTTCGTCGCGTTTCAGGTAGGAGGCAATCTCTTTCCAGGAATCTAGCTTTTCGGTCGCAGGAAGCTCCAGGACCTCGGGAATAGACTGTGGTTTTCCTACAGCCATAACTTCGCCTCTAGGTGGGAGAAACTTGTTGGTAAATGCTACTCCCCGCTTCTTTGGTTTTCAACTCCACCTTTAGGGATTTGGGAAACGGCTGAATGAGCGTATTTGCGCGCATCTGCGCGGACTTGCCTGTTGCGGGCCCAGACCGGCGTCCCTACGCTGCCATGGTGCGGAAAGCCCCAGCTCATCAACAGTAATCGAGGCTCGATGTGATGCCCGCGTCAGAAGATTAGCTCGGGCTCAACCGATTTTCGGAGGAGGGACAATGAAATACAAATCCATTAGAGATGTACTTATCGAAACCCGGAAAATCACACGAGGGTCGACGGCATCAGCGGCAGGTATCGCCCTAATTCTACTGACAGCCGCCCTCCTGGCGGTTGGCCAGTCGAACGGAACAGTGGACAGGGCGGAGATAACGGCCAACGGAACATTCACAAGCGTTGCGAGCGCGAACATAGGCCAACAGACTGTCGGCGACCTCGTCATTTTGTCTCGATACTCCAAGAACACGTTTACGGGATCGCTTGAGGGAACGAGCGTGTCTCTGCAGACGATAGCTAGAGATGATGTGACAGAACACAAGGCGTTCCAGACGAACACTGCTAGCTTTTGGGGGAAGTTGAACGGCCTCAACGGCGGCTTTTCGACTATTGCCCACGTTGTGGCCGACAGATCGCAATGCGTTCTTGGCGTTCCTTGCCCCGCCAGTCTCATTCCACTCGAAGGCAAACTCGTGATCATCGAGGGCACCGGCACGGGCGAGTTAGAAGGCATCTGCGGGGGCGGTTCATTAAAAAGTCTGGTTCCCCCGGATTCCGGCACCGAGTATCACCTTACCGTTCGATTCGGCAAGGACTGCAGGGCCAGCAATTAGATGAGATGAATTGAAGAGGAAAGCGACGAACCATTCCATCCTCAGTAGATTCGCACAGTGATTGGCTGCCACTCGAACGCGGGCGGCCCGGATCCGGAGTGCGTGGAGTAAGGAGATGATTATGAAAGCTGAACGGTCATGAGCCGCATGCGCGCATTTCGCTTGACCTTTGCTTCGGTCGTAATCCTTATTCTGCTGAATGCTACACCAGGGTACAGTCAGTCCATTCAGGCTCTGGCGATCG
>WNGH01007151.1_pt1 | contig 10643 bp, 10 predicted proteins | sample 5400631 | NCBI WGS metagenome assembly WNGH01 (sample SAMN13153373, study PRJNA577476) | soil metagenome | isolation source: 115 cm soil or saprolite under Garry oak tree replicate 1 | place: USA:California | collected 2016-06-15 | reverse complement strand
AGATTTGCCACTCCGACGCGCCATCGACCCGGGCGGCCTCGAAGTAGTCCTTCGGGATCGTCGTGAGGCCCGCCGAGTAGACAATCATGCTGAAGCCCGTCCACGACCACACGGTACCGAAGATCAGTCCCAGGAGAAGCGTGCTGGGTGTAACGAGCCAATTGACGTCGAGCGACTTGATCCCGAGCCACCCGAAGAAAGCGGGGACGAGACCGATCGGGTACTCGAGGATGAATCGAAGGACGACCCCGACGACAATGAGCGGCGTGACCATCCCAAGAAAGATGAGAGACTTGACGAACGAGGCCCCGCGGACGTTCTGCAGGAGGACCGCAAGGAACAGGCCCATGAACAGGGTCAGCGGGAGGTGGAGGCCAATCCAAATCAGGTTGTTGAGAAGCGTGCCGCAAGGCGGACCGCGTGGCGGCCAGCTCGCTCCGGGTGGCGGCTGGAGGCAAGTACGATTTTGGATCAGATTGACGGTGTCCGGCGAGCCGATCACAGATTCGTAATTGTTTAGGCCGGCGTAACTGCCATCCGGTGCCAGGAAGCTCAGGGTCAGCGTTGCGATAATCGGATAGATCACGAGGATGACGAGCAAGATCGCCGCAGGGAGGAAAAAGGAGAGAAACTTCGCTTGCGACCGAGCCCAACGACCGATCGGTACGCGGCCACGATGCCGGGGAACGAGGCGGGAAAAAAACCCGCCTCCCGGCACTTTCATGGTTGCGCTTGTGCGGCCGCCTGGATGTTGGCTAGGACAGTCTGCCAATTGGCAGGGTTGGCCCATAGGCTCTGAAGCTCGCTCCAGAGGTGACCCTGGAACGGATTGCCGATCGTGTCGTCCAGGTCCGTCAGCACGGCCTTTCCTTGCATCAGAGACGCGACCTGAGCGTCGAGCGCAGGATAGGCGGACGCCGGGACCCCCGCCGCGGTGGCGATGTGTCCGCCGACGCCAACCTGGATCGTCTGGGCGTCTTTCGATGCCAGCCACTGGGCGAGCCGTTTCCCGAGATCGGCGTGCGCGGCGTATTTCGGGACGAAGAAGTAGTCGGCCGCAAACACGATTCCCTGGTTCGACCCACCGCCCGGCAGCGAGAACACCTTCAGGTTAGCCGGGTTCGGCACGAAGCCCGACGTGATCCAGCTCCCCATGAAATACAGGGGATAGGCGCCGTTCCACCACGAGCTAATGACCGCCGGATCGTTCCATGTCTGCGGGGCGCTCCAGAAACCGTTCTCCAGGGTCGGCACGAGGTAGTTCTGGAAGACGGCCTCGACGCTCGGGTCGGTCCACGAGAGAGTCCGATTCGACAGGGCCCGGTGCATTGCCGCGCCGCCGTACGTCTCGATGAACCCCTCGGTCACGTCGGAGAGTGGCCAGCCAACGCCGTCTCCACTCAGAATCGGTGCGCTGACGCCCGACGTGTTCTTAATGTCCCACAGGAGTTGGGCGAACCCAGCCCAGGTCGTCGGGACGTTGAAGTTGTGGCTCGTGAAGAACGAGGAGTTGTACCAGAAGCCCGGTTTGACCTTGCCCGTGTACGCGCCGCCCCAGACCTTGCCGCTCACCGTCAGCGGGTCGAGCGCTCCCGGCTGATAGCTGGAGGTGCTCAATGTACCCGTTAGTTCCGTCACCCAGCCTCTTCCGGCGTACTGTTTGATCGTCGCGCTCGGCATGAAGATCAGGTCGGCCGGAGACTGTTGCGCCTGGAAGTTAATCGGGAGTGTCGGCGAGAGGTCTTCCTGCCGCGAGGTCGTATATTGATACGCGATCCCCGTGGCATTCTTGAACGCGTCGAGGACCGGCTTGAAGTTCGCCCACTCTCCCCCGGCCCAAGGACCGATGACCTGGACCGCGCCCGCCCCGGGTGCCGGCACCGCGAGGTAATAGACCGCGAGACCCGTGATCACGTTCGACACCACGAGGAGGGCGACGATGATTGCCACCATTCTCCCCATCGACCGGGCCGGGACATACGGCGCGGATTGACCACTCGGCATTCCTGCATCTGCTGATGAAGACAAAATCCTCCGCTCCCGGCCCCGGAAAGGTTCCACCCCCCATTACCCTTTCGCACACCCGTCCGCATGCGGGCTGCCGCCGCGCAATCCTCAATAGCACCAAGTGCGGGTACCTGCGCGGCACCATGCCGGAGATCCGCAAGGACTACGCGACGGACACCTGGGTCCTCTTCTCTGCGGCGAGGTCCCGCCGGCCCGGTGCGTTCCGCAACGCGAAGTCCTCGACGCCGAAGGAGGAGTGCCCGTTCTGCGTGGGCCACGAGTCGATGACCCCGCCCGAGGTCTTGGCGTACCGGGAGGGAGGATCAAGGGACGGTCCCGGCTGGCGGATCCGATGCGTCCCGAACCCGTTCCCCGCGATCGCCTCGACGGGAGAGGTTCGCCATCACGCCGAGGGACTCTTCGTCCGCGTCGACGGCGTCGGAGCGCACGAGATCATCGTCGAGACCCCGGAGCACGACGCGCGACTGGCGAGCCTCGCGGAGACGCAGATCGCGGAAGTGCTACGATCGTACCGCGACCGGTATCGCGCGCTTGCGGCCGACCCTCGGATCAAGTATGTCCTGGTCTTCAAGAATCATGGGGAGCGAGCCGGTGCGTCGCTCTCCCATCCGCATTCGCAGCTCATCGCCACGCCGATCGTCCCGCTGCGGATCCTCGACGAGCTCGAGGGCGTCCGAACGCATCGCGCGACCGCGGCCGCTTCGTGCCTCTATTGTGACGTCGTCGCGAGCGAACGGAAGGCCGGCCAACGCCTCGTCGCCGAGAACGAGCGGTTCATCGCCCTCGCTCCGTACGCCGCCCGGTTCCCGTTCGAGACGTGGATCCTGCCGAAGGAGCACGCGGGCGCGTTCGACTCAATCCGCGATTCGGATCGGGGCCTGCTCGCCCAACTCCTGAAGGACATCCTCGGCCGGCTGGACCGGATCCTCGACGATCCGTCGTTCAACTACTACATCCACACCGCGCCGAGCGACAACGATCAGGCGCCGTTTCACTGGCACCTCGAGATCACGCCACACCTCACGGAGACCGCGGGCTTCGAACGCGGGAGCGGTTTCTACATCAACCCCGTCGTACCGGAGGACGCCGCCGCCATCCTGCGGGGTGAGGTGCGGTGGAGCGACCGAGCGCATTGAGCCCGGCCCGACAACACTTAACCAAAGGGTTAAGTATCGACCATGCATTTCCCTTAACCAGATGGTTAAACGAGCGACGGCCGCCCTGGATCTCGATGCCGTCTTCGCGGCGCTGGCCCATCCGATCCGACGGGCCATCATCGAGCAACTCTCGGCTGGCGCCGCGACCGTAGGCGAGCTCGCAAAGCCGCACGACGTCAGCCTCCCGGCGATCTCGAGGCACCTGCGGGTCCTCGAGGACGCAGGGCTCATCGAGGTCGAGCCGGAGGGCCGCGTGCACCGGTGCCAACTCGATGCGGCGCCGCTGAGCGCGGCGTTCGGTTGGCTCACGCAGTATCGCGTCCTCTGGGAGGACCGATTCGCTCGCTTGGCCAAACACGTGGAGAAGAAATCATGACACGGATCGAGACCCAACCAGAGAACATTCGAGTGCAGACCTGCGAAGAGGAGGAGTGACAATGCCAACGAAGAAGACCACAACCAAACCAACGAGAGCGCCGCAGAAACGAGACGTCGTCATTGAACGCGTCCTCAACGCGCCACGAGAGCGCGTGTGGAAAGCGTGGACCGATCCGACCGAGATGCGACGATGGTGGGGCCCGCGGGGCTTCACGACCCCGACCTGCAAGGTCGATCTCCGGGTGGGTGGGGCCTACATCTACTGCATGCGGTCCCCGGAGGGAAAGGACTACTGGGCCACCGGCACGTATCGGGAGATTGTCCCGCTGCGAAAGCTCGTCATGACGGACAGCTTTGCCGACGAAAAGGGCAACGTGGTCCCCGCCACGTACTACGGCATGAGCGCGGAAACCCCGCTCGAGATGCTCGTGACGGTCACGTTCGAAGACGCGAAGGGCAAGACGAAGCTCACCCTAAGGCACGCAGGCTTCCCCTTCGGCCCGGACAGCGAAGGCGCCCAGCAAGGCTGGAGCGAATCGTTCGACAAGCTCGCCGAGGTCCTGGGGAAGCCGACGATGTTCAGCACGCTCTCCGATCGGGAAATCCGGATGGAGCGCGTGTTCGACGCCCCGCGCGAGCGCGTCTTCGAGGCCTACACGGACCCGAAACTCGTCCCGCTCTGGTGGGGGCCGAGACGGTACGCGACCATCGTGGACAAGATGGACGTCCGACCCGGCGGCTCGTGGCGGTACATCAATCGCGCCGCGGACGGGACCGAGTTCGCGTTCAAGGGCGTGTACCGGGAAGTCGTGCGGCGCCGGAGGTTGGTGAGCACCTTCGAGTTCGAAGGAATGCCCGGTCACATCGTCGTCGACACCGCGACGTTCGAAGACCTAGGGGGCAAGACGAAGGTAACGGTTATATCCCGGTTCGAGACGGCCGAAGACCTTGCTCAGATGCTCCAGTCCAGGATGGAAGAAGGCGCGACCGAGTCGTGGGACCGGCTCGAGGAGCTTGTGACGAAAACCTGAGATCGCAATCGAGTCACGAACTGCTCCGGAAATCGGTCGGTGGCCGCCGATGCCAATCGCCCACCGGAGCACGAACTTTATTCGGATTCGAGCGGTCGGGTATCGGCCCCGAGGAGGACCGCCCGCATGTGCCGCAACATCAAGACCCTGTTCAACTTCGACCCTCCTGCGAACGATGACGAAATCCGGCAAGCGTCGGTCCAGTTCGTGCGAAAACTCTCCGGGTTCGCCAAGCCTTCGAAGGACAACGAGGCCGCGTTCAACCGGGCCGTCGAGACGATGGCCGCGGCGGCCCATGAGCTGCTCGATTCTCTCGTGACGTCTGCCAAACCGCGCAATCGCGCGGTGGAGGCCGCGCGGGCCCGCGCCCGAGCCGCGCAGCGATTCGGGACGGCCTGAGGGCACACGAACCTCGAAGGCGTCCGCCAGGTCTCGATCGACGAGGTCTGGGGCGCGCGCTGCTTCCGGCCTGGGAAGTGACGCGCGTTCGATTGCTGCTCAATAGATTCGGGTATCGTCGTCCGGAGGATCCTGCCCACCCTCGGGCGCGGCAGGCAATGGATCGAACACCGGATCGTGCGCCGGGTCGAGTGGAGGATCGGGGGCCGCATCGACGGACGGCTTTGGGGCCGCCGGCGCGCGGCGCCACGCCCAGACGCTCAGCATCAGGGACGCGGCAAGGAGCGCCATGCCGCCGACGAGGACGATGAGGGCGAGGATCGTTCCTTCCGCCTTCAGGCCCACGACGACCAGGTCGACATGGAGTTGGAGCACCTGTCCCGTAGGCGAGTCGACGGCGACGATGTGATACTCTCCCGAGCCGGGCAGGTTCATGTCGAAGGCAACGGTCGTGCCCCGTTGCTCGTATAGTGGAGCCACGTTGTTGGAGCCGCTGCGGAACGATGCGAATCCCGCGTCGTCGAAGACATAGAGGTAGAAGGCCCGACTCTGCAGTTCGGTGAGGTTCACGCTCAACCGTGCGGTACCCAGGATGCCGAACTCGTAGTGGTAGTACGTCCCGCTCTGGACGAGGACGTACTCAGACGTCCGCAAGGGCTGCGCGGCCCCCAGGATCGTGAGCGAGCCGACCAGGATCTGCAGGGCGGCGATGGCGGCGAGGAACGTGATGCGCTTCACGGGTCCGGCTCCCTTACACGCACTCCCCGGGCGAGTCGACCGCCCGCCCCGGTCTCATTCCGCGTCTCCATCGTTCGCTCACCTCACGAAGGAATGTCGGGAGGTCGCGCGATGATCACGGAGATGTTGTCCGTGCCGCCGCCTTTGTTCGCGAGCGACACCAGGATGTCGCATGCGGTCTGCGGGTCGCTCGCCTGCACCACGACGCGCTGGATGTCCTCGTCTTCGACGTGATTGATGAGGCCGTCGCAGCACAGCAGCACGTTGTCGCCCGGCTCCATCGTGAGCAATCCGATGTCCGGCGTCACCTCATCGTAGACGCCGAGGGCCATCGTGATCACGTTCTTCCGCGGATGGTGCCGGGCCTCCTCGGGTCCGAGTTCGCCGCGATCGACCATCTCCTGCACGACGGAATGGTCCCGGGTCACCTGGCAGATCTCTCGCGCATTCACAATGTAGATTCGCGAATCGCCCGCGTTGGCGACGTGGAGGTTGCGGCCGTCCGCGATGGCCAGGCTCATGGTCGTCCCCATCCCCTCCATCTCGGGGTGCGCCTGCGACTCGGCGATGATCGCTTGATTGGCGAGGCCAATCGCGGTCTGGATCGCGTGATGGTACGAGGCCCGGGGGATGTCGATTTCGCTGGTCAGGAGGGGCAAGAGGGTTCGGGCGACGGTCTGCACGGCGATCCGGCTCGCCACGTCCCCGCGCCGGTGGCCTCCCATCCCGTCGGCGACGATCAACAGAAGTCGGTGCCGCGGTTGCGAGAGGAATGCGGTCCGGATCTCGATCGCCAGGATGCTGTCCTCGTCGACGGGCCGAACCCTCCCAACGTTGGTCGCAAATCCGAGTTTTCCGCGCGTGGTTCGAATGACCGTGTCCGAAGTCGTCGCCGACGCGCCCTTCCCATCCGCTGTCCGCTTCATGATCATCGTCTCCCGGTCCCGCCGCCTTTGAACGCGATCGTCATGTAGGGGCCTCGGCCCGGTTTGTACACGAGCGCGACGACGTCTCCATCCTTGAGCCGTTGTCGCTTGAATCCTGGGATCGGCTTGTAGGTCCGCCCTCCGTCGTGGGACATGGCGGTGCCGTTCAAGCTGCCCAGGTCCTCGATCCAGCAGGTCCCTTTCGGGTCTCGCAGGATCCTCGCATGGTGCTTCGACAGGTACCGTTCCGAATCCAGGATCCCAATCTCGGGCGGACGTCCGAATCCCCGTTTCGCGCAACTCTGGTCGCACGACTTGTGGTCCCGGCCGATCTCCATCTCCTTCTTCACCCGGCATTTCTTCCCGAGCACGACGAGGTGGGGGAACCTGGGCGACTCCGCGGACCCACCCGTGATCGCCCCGGCCATGTCCTGGGCCGTCGGAAACCGCCGCTTCGGATCGAACGCCATCGCCCGCGTCACGACGTCGGAGAGGTCCTCCGAGACGCTGGGCACGAGATCGTGGGGGGACCGGAACAGTTCCACGCCCTCGCCGACGGTTTGCCTCATCGAGCCCTGCGGGTCCTGCGCCGTCAGGAGGAAGAACAGCACGGCGCCCACGCTGTACAAGTCGCTCGCGGGCGTCGCCTCTCCGAGGTTCTGTTCCGGCGCGCCCCAGCCCGGGGTGTAGATGACCGTGCCGGATCCCGTGAACTGGTGGAACTCCTTCTTCGCCGCTCCGAAGTCGATCAGGACGACCTCACGGTGCGCGTCGAGGATGATGTTCTTGGGCTTGACGTCCCGGTGGATGACGTTCCTCGCGTGCAGATACGAGAGGGCCTCGAGGAGCTGAAGGACGCATCGGGTCGCCGTCGCCGCATCGGCCGGCGAATCCCGGAACCGTTCCGCGAGCGTGTCGCCTTCGAGGTGTTCCTCAACGAGGCAGAACGGCCCCAGGTTCGCGCCCTCGTCGATGTACCGCACGACCCGGGGATGGCCGGGACGACCCAGGGTCCGCAGGATCTCCGCTTCAATCCGAAGCCGTTCCTCGGACTGAGCCAGATCCACCCCGCTCGCTTCCTTCACGATGACCGGTTGCCCGCGTTGGGATTTCCCGTTGTAAATGGTGGACATCCCGCCGTCGGTGAGCTTGCTGACGACCTGATAGCGCCCCTTCCGGCCTTTCAGCGTGCACGGAAGAGTTAGCGTCATACGCTCGCAGGCTTATTTTTTCACGAACTGCAGCTTCACCAATTCGGCGACGTCGATCTCATCGGCATCCTGCAGCTCGTTCCGGCCCGTGCCGGTGACGAGGGTTCGGGAGCTGCCTCGGACCAGCCACGTCCTGTTCGTGCTGGACTTGCGCTGCACCATCGTCCTTCCGTCTTCCACGAAGAACTTGTCGCCCTCTTGGAAGACGGTGAGGTGGCCTCGAGAGATCTCGTTCGCTTTCTCCGGATCCGACAGGAACTTCTCCAAGTCCGCCCGGCCGATCAGCCACTGCGACTCGGGAATCGGCTGCTCCGTGCTGTCCGGGAAGATCAGGTATCCGGCCTTCGGCTCTGGGGCGGGCGGCTCCTCTTCGGTCTCCGTGGGCTCCGCAAGGCCCTCGCCTTCCGATTCCGACGGCTCCGCGGAGCCCGCCTGATCGGTATCCCACGAGTCGGTCCCGAGGGCCGGTTCATCCGAGGGGTCCGGGCCGCCCGCGTCCGGGTCGGAGGTCGGCTCGAGAGCCGGTTCGTCCTCGCCCATCGACGGGGCAGCGCTCTCGTCCTCCGTCGGCAACGAGGCAATCTGCGGTCCCGATTGGACGGCCTCGAGCTCGATCTTGGCCCCGCACCCATCGCAGAACCGCGCACCTTCGCGATTCTCGCTTCCGCAGTCCCAACACTTCGTCACAGTCATCACCGCTTCGGTTTCTTCTTGCCGATGATCGTCGTCGCCTGAAGGAAGTCCTTCTTGGCGGACTCGCTCAGCTGGAGGCCGCTACGCGCCACGGTCGCCTGCGCGTCACGCATCGTCGTCACGACCTCGCTCAGGGCCGCGTTCGAGCGGATGGCCGTTGCCGCGCCGGCATCCGCCTGCAAGCTCCGCATGATCGTCTCGGCCTTCTGGAGGGCCGATGCCTCTTTCGTCTGCACGGCCCTTTGGAGCAGGACCGTCGCTTCGGCCGAACTCAAGAGCGTGCGCGGGTACGGGTTCGTTTCCGCGTTCCAGAGCCGCGCGTCGTCGGTGAAGGCCACCTCGACGTCCTGGGTGACTTCGACCAGGGAGAATCGCAGGAGGGTGGCTTTCCCGGCGGGCCGAGAGGGGAGGCCCATTCGGAACACGAGCGTCTGCTCCTCGCCGGCGATCAGGTCCCTCAAGGGGACCGTGAAGGCGGTCCCGTCGAACCGGGGTCGCGGGAGTCGATTCAGGACCGGCCGGACACTGTACGCGTCGCCGAGCTCGGAGCCGGGCATGATCGAGACCTTCAGTTCCGGGTTCGCCACGACGGTACCGGCCATCTGGGCGGCCTGATCCTGGAAGACCTGCGGGAGGTTGCCTCCCGATTCATCGATGTGGTGCCACAACCCGCCGGCCGCCTCGGCGACCTTTTCGAGAAGGGTCTCGTTGTAGTCGTTCCCGATCCCGATCGCGGTGATCGTGATGCCCGCCTCTCGCATGTTCTGCGCGAGGGTGATGAACTCCTTGGCGTCCGTCCGGCCGACCGTCGGATTTCCGTCCGTGAGGAGGATGACCCGTTTCACGGTCCCGCCTTCGAGCGAGGTTTGCCGCGCCTGCGTGAAAGCCGCTTCCAGCGCGGCGTACATCGCGGTGAGGCCGCTGACCGAAATCCCCTTCACCGCCGCAGCCAGCTCGCGAGAGTTTCCAACCCGCGTCATCGGAAGGTCGACCGAGGCCTTGTCCGAGAACGAGATGATGGAAATCTGGTCCGTGGGACGGAGTTGCTTGAGGAGGCCGAGCGCGGCCGTCTTGGCCTGTTCAATCTTCTCGCCGTCCATCGACCCGCTCGAGTCAATCGCGAGGACGATGCCGCGGTTGCGTGCCGCCACGACGGCGGCCGACGGCGTCAGGTCGACGGCAACGTACACGAATGTACCCGTGTTGGGCTTCAGGTTGGCACGGTTGACCGTGCACTTCATCGCGAACGGCGATCGCTTCTGAGGACCCTTCGGAGTCTCCATTGCTTGTCGCATGTTCCCACCCTAGGGCCGGGCGATGGCGGGGAGCCTTTCTTATCTCTTGCGACCCCGTTTTCATATATTGATTTTCACGCGACCGAGACGCAATTCCCGGTCGGGTGAGGGGCGGATTCAGGGGCGAACTCGAGAAACGGCTGCTTTCGGTTTCGGAGCGGGTCCGAACCTCTCGAACCCATACCCAATTTCCGGACCGCGTTCGCTTTCGTAGGCGATTCTGTGCGACGAGCAGCGCGAACCGCTCGCCCGAGCCCAGGATCCCAACGTGTTTGCTACCCCTCCGGGCTCGATCGCACAAAGACCTGATACATGACGGCGTCCCACGCATTGTGGATGCCCGTGAAGAGGAAGAGGAGCGCCGCGGCGGCGACGAGGAACAAGGCGGGGCCTGCGTCGTACGGAGCCACGAAGGCCGAGATCGCCAGGACCGTGTACGCCGCAAGCGGAAGCAGAACATGAAACAACCAGTCTTCGAACACAGGCCGGTAGGCGTCTTGCATGCGCATCCGGCGGGCCACGATGACGATGTACACCACCCCGCAAAGACCGACCAATCCCCAAAGGACTGCAACAATGGTGATTCCATCCCATGGCGCGCTTCCGAGCGCCGACAGCAACAGCACGACGGCGAAATGGACGACGCTCGGCGTCGCGAACGCGCCGCCGGCTTGCGCAGCGCCTTTGCGGATTGGCCTTCCGGCAATGAGCGTGACGACAACGAACTGCAGTCCGATGAGCGCGCCGGCCGACGAGCCGACAATGACGTAGAAGTTTTCCCATCCGT